>LAZR01000057.1_pt1 | contig 155862 bp, 157 predicted proteins | sample 329461 | NCBI WGS metagenome assembly LAZR01 (sample SAMN03002196, study PRJNA259156) | marine sediment metagenome | biome: sea floor; feature: Hydrothermal impacted sediments; material: marine sediment; isolation source: Loki non-amplified sample from Loki's castle hydrothermal vent sediment ...
GCGGGAATAGCTCAGTTGGTAGAGCACGACCTTGCCAAGGTCGGGGTCGCGAGTTCGAGTCTCGTTTCCCGCTCCAGTTTTATGTTGCGCTGTATTCTCTTATAGCGGAGCACACCCTCAGAGGCCGGGTGGCAGAGTGGTCATGCAGCGGATTGCAAATCCGTCAACGCCGGTTCGATTCCGACCTCGGCCTCCATTATTCAGTACTTGCTAGCCCGGATGGCGAAACTGGTAGACGCAAGGGACTTAAAATCCCTCGGAGGCAACTCCGTGCCGGTTCGATTCCGGCTCCGGGCACCATCTAGCATGCGGCTTTCAGCGGTTTTACTCTCTTCCCAAGCATCATCCTGATTTGCGCTGTCAATCACCGGTCAATCACCGAGCCGGTCAATCACGCATCAAATCCTGAAAAGAAAAAAACCAGCAGCGCAAAGCGTACCGGGCTATTCCTTAAATCATTATCTGCCCTTGGTTTGGACGTGCTAATAGCGCGAGCCAGTTCGGCCATGCTGCATCAGCCGCGCCCATAGCGTGCTCAGGCTTCACCTGCCTCGATTGCTTGGGAAGCCGACCAGCAAATTTAAACTATTCTGGACTTACCTGGGCTGGTATTTCTCTAGCAACAGCTCGTAAACTTTCTGCCGCGCCTCGTCCAGCGTCTCGCAAATCTCAGCTAGCTGCCCTGCGTAGAAGCTTCGAACGCATCCTTCTAATTCTTGCAGTTGCACATCGCTGAGAGGTTGAGAAAACGAGAAGGGGATATTTACCTCTTGTGGCGCCTGAAGCGCAGCCATGGTCTTTGAAAGCTCATCAAGCAATGCTTCGGCCCACTCGCCGTGATAGCCCATGTCATCGAACACTTTTCGCCACTCACGGCGTTGTTCTCGCTGCGCGCGATCAAGGCCATTTGGTAGCTGGGTTATCTTAGCCATAAGCCTCCTTGCGTTATCGTCCGAATCTGGCGTTCACCATGCGTTGCTTCCTCGCCATATCTTCCATCATCTGGTTAGAGGTGCGCCTGTCGATAGTACCATTGACGTGGTTGTGCAAATGCATATCGCCGATTACGCTTCGCCCGGCGCTCTGGCGCTGGACATCATTGAGTACATTGTCAAGCTTTACGCTCGTCTCTGCCGTAGTGACGCGCTCTCCCTTCTCGAGCAGCCATGTTCCCGTTTTCGGCACAAAGTCGATACCGTCGTGAGCCATGCCGGTCATGCTGACGTTACCGATCGCGGCGGCTTGCGCGACCTGAGCCGCCGCGGCTGCCACACCTGCGGCCGGGGCGAGAGCGGGCCCGACAATCGGAATACCCACAACAGCGGCAAACGCATCAGAGTAGGACTTCGGCACATTCATTAGCGCCTTGCCGATCGCGTAGGCCTTTTCTACAGCGAACGCCGCTTGGTACAGCTTGGAGTTTTCCCCGAAGAAAACCCTTGCGGCGTCTGCCATATGGCCAAACGCTTCTTCACCAGCAGCCATCTGGACAACTCGCCGGGCCTGCTCAATGTCCGCCAGCTTGTCTTCATGCTCTTGCTTGAGCGCTAATTCTTCTTCATCCCATGTGGCGTTCAGATCTGAGCGCTCTGATCGAAATTCTTCAAGTATCTCAAGCTGCGTGGAATACCACTCGGAAAGCTTTTCTTCGGCATCATCGATCTTCAGCAGCTCGCCCATCGGACCGGCGACTGTTGCATCCAGTCCGCCGAACTCCGGTGCCTCATCTGTAGCGGCTCCCGCGATTCGGCCTGCCGTATCGTTGCGCTGGTTTTCGGTCAGCCCCGACATGGCATCGAGCACCGCCAGGCGCTCGCGCATCTGATCGGTTAGAACCTCCTCGTCGGTGCGCAGATCCTTGAGAAGGTCGGCGTATCCTTTCTGCGCTTCCTTCGAGAGCTCAAGATTGGCGACTGTCTCAAGGTGTGCGCGGGCGAGTTTTAGCTGCGTATCCGATGCCCCGTCAGCCTCGAGATTCCAGAGCTTGACCGCATCAGCGTCCATGCCCCAGGTTGCAGCGGCGCGCTCCAGGGCGCTTATTTGCTTCTGGATCGCTTCTGTCTGCTTGCCGTTGTCCTCATCATCGCGTGCCCTCGTACCGCCCGCGCTTGCGAGCCTTCTAGCTGCAATGACTGCTTCAGCGGCGGCCTGGCCTGCTACCTGGGCGTCAGCAACGAACTGCTTGAACGCTTGGCCGGCTAGTGGTTTGTTCAGCGTATCAGTGATGTCCTCTTGCGCTGCGGCAATTGCGCCTTCTGCAATGGAGAGATCCGACTTTATCCGCGACCCAGCACCGGTCATCTCGTAAGGATCTAGATCAATGCCAGGTATCTTGCTGAGTATTTCTAGCAGGACGTTAGCCGCTTCGATTGGCCCGTTATAGAACGTATCGGCCATGCCCAGAAGTTTGCTGTTGATTTGCAAGATGTTCAGTGCAATCAGCTTGCCTGATATCGAAAAGACGCGGCCCACACCGTCTCCAGCATCCATCACGAACGCCAAACCGGTGACTGCCTTATCAACAGCATCCCGCACAGCTTCGCCCATGCCGCCAGCCTCTTCGGCATTGCGCAGGAACTCGTCGCCGATAGCGCGCAAGATTGGCGCAAGCTCAACAGTTAGTTGCTGCGATAGACCGGTAGTCGCGCTGCCGAGTGTAGACATGGCATCGTTTGCCATCTCAACTTTCGCGGCATCCACGTCCGACAGGTTGAGCCCGAAGATTTCTATTTGCCGCGCTGCTTCGGCAATGGTGTCGGGGTCGAGCATCTGCATTGTGATAGCGCCTTCCTCACCGAATATCTTTCCGGCTACTGCGGCGCGCTCTGATGCCTGTACGTTCTCGCGTAATGCTTTGTTGATTGCCCCGATGCGCTGATCCAACGGAAGGTCGGCGATTGCCTGAGCGCTAAGGTGTAGGCGGTCAAAGGCTTCCTTCTGTGCAACGGTGCCTTGAATGGCCTGGCCTAGCCGCTGCTCCAATCCTTTACTGGCGGTCTCGATCTGGCCCATGCTGACGCCGGCAAGCTCACCGGCCCGGGCCAGAGTGGACAGGCTTTCGTATGATGTGCGCATACGCTGCGCCATCTTCGCCTGCTGGTCGATCAGATCGCGCTGCTTGTTGACGACCAGCACCAGTGCGGTTGCCGCTGCCGCAGCGCCTGCTGTCAGTGCAACGCCCATAGCCTTGCCGGTCGCTTTTACGTCCTTCTCGACCTGCTTACGCCACTTGGCCGACTGCCGCTCGGCCTTATCCATGCCAGCGACAAAGCCCCCAGTGCGGGCGATCAGGTCAAGCGTTAATGTGCCCAGCGATTTACTGGCCATATGATTTCCTCAAGGCAATAAAAAACCGCCCGGAGGCGGTCTGTTTGGCAAGGGCTGGCCTGAACTTCGCTATGCCTGATCCCATTGCTTCAGCTCGTCGAGAGTCAGAATCGGCTGGTCGTGATACGGCGCGAAGTCGTGCAGACCATAGCCGCCGTTCTTCGACTTGCTGTTGGCGTATAGCGTTGCAAGTAAGGCCGACCCACGTTCAACGCGCAGTCCCAGGTTCAGACTGCCGCGCTTGGCGCGGTACTTGGCCCACTGGACGAACTCCGGATAACTGATAGTCTGCTGCGCTTCGGCAATGGTCTTGCCGCCTATACCGCACATAACCAGCTCATGCCAGAGTTCGTCCTCGTCGGTCAGCCCCGTGTCTTTCCCATGCCGTTCACTTCGCCAATGACGGCGAGCAATGCCATGGTAAGGCCGCCATCCAGCGGGCCGCGTTCCGGGTCAGCCTCGCCGGTAATGTCAGCAGCGGTAAACACAGCCTCGCCCTTCTCGTCACAGATGCACGCGGCAATCCGCCCGGCAATAGGGTCGCCTTTGCTGCCCGCGGCGAACAGGTCAGACACGGCTGAGCGGTACGACAGCGGACGGACGTAGACAGTAGCGGTGTTCTCCTTGTCGCCCTGCTTCCACGTAATTTCACGTTCAACGGGAGCGCCGGTGAAGGCGCCTGCTTGTTTCAGAGAGTCGATAGATAGCTGCATGGTCAAGCCGCCTTCATCGTCAGGCCGGCTGCGCCGGAGCGTTGAATGGTCACAGCCGAGGTCACGACGGCGTTGGCAGCCATGTCGAATGGCACGTCAGACAGATAGCCCTCAAACGTGTACCAAGTGCGGGCAGTAGAGAGCACGAAGTCATAGCCGCCTATTGCTACGGTCGGCGCTTCGGTGCCGTCAGACCATCCCAGCGCCCATTTCAGAGTCGGCGCCGGGTTCATCTGGCTCAGTTCAAACATGCGAATGTGAGCGGCCTCGGACGGGTCGAAGTTGACGGTCAGCGAGGCTTGGCCAGGAGTGCGAAGCCCCGCCCTGTAACGGCGGCTGTCGCGGTCTTCGAGCGTGGTGACTTCGATCTGGTCGGCAGGGTTGCCGCCTGGGGTGAAGGCGGTCGCGCTGGGCACGGTCAGCACTTCAAAAATGCTCGGGTCAGCTTTGGTCGGAGCCAGCACGTAGACCTGCGAGCCTTGGGACAGAATAGCCATGGGGTGTTTCTCCAGTACGGGTTTTGGGACAAAAAAACCCGCACGAGGCGGGCTGTTAGGGTTGCTAGGTTCAGCGTGGAACAAGCCAGTCGATATCGAAGCTGATGCGCTTGTTCTTTGTTACGGGGTCGGTTTGCTGTCCGCCCCAACGGGTGATGTTCGCGTGCAACTCGATAGCGTCGCGGATTACCGTCGCGGCGGTGGTGGTTGACGAGCCGGTCTTGCCATATACATCGACTTGGATCGTGAAGGCGTCCACGTCAGGGCGGCCGGCTAGATAGCTTTCCGGCGTGCCGCCAATTACTTGCCAGACGGCATACGGATAGGCCGGGCGTTCCGGTATCTCGCCCCACTGGAACAGGCGTAGGGGCTGCGCTCCCAATACCAGCGTGACAGCTGCGTCAGCTGCGCACACGGCGTGAATAGGTGGTGTCATGCTCGTTGTCCCTTCTTCGCGGCCGACTTGATCGCTCGGTCGATAGCTTTCTCGTATTCGGTGACGAACGTGTTGGTGGCTTCGTCTATGCTGCTTTCCAGCGCGCTACGCATGAACGGGTTGGGGCTGACGCCCTCCCTGCCGAGCTCGATCAGACGCCAATGCGGCGTAGGCCCGTTTAGCCCGGGGTCAGGGTTGCCTTTTTCCTCGATCACTGCGCCGTGCTGCACGCCTACTCGGAAGCTTGGGTCTCCAGTGCGTTTGAACAGCCGGCCATTCCAGCGCATACCGATATTGGCTGAGATGCTGCGCCCGGTGGCTTTGTCGTCCAGAGCTGCGGCGTTCTGCTTGGCCTTCGCCTCGACGACCTGAGCCGCCTTGCGTAGAGCAGCACGTCCGCCTTTGCGCTTGGTCTCATAGCTGATCGCCTCCAATTTCCCCAGCAGGGAATCCAGACCGCCAATCGCGAATTCAATACCGTCAGCCATCGTTCACGCCCTCGCTGCAGGGCAGAGTCAGCCAGGCCCGTCCTGAGTCCGGGTCAGGCAATACGCCTTCGATGTTGTAAATCCGGTCGTTGTGCAGGATCCGCATGGAGGCCGTCACGCCTTCCCGGTACCGAATGGTGATGCGCGCCGACACTTCCGATTGAACAGCCTGGGAGGCGACGAACTCTTTCGCACTCAGCGGCTCGATGGCAGCCGGCACCTTGTCCCATACCGTCGACCAGACAATGTTCATATCGGTGGTCTCTGGATCTCGCTCATAGTCCGGACGCTGAATCGTGATCCGGTGCCGCAGCACGCCCGCTGAAATGTTCATGCGAATGTCGGCTCCCTCAGGCGATCCAGCAGCCGCACAACACTTAGGGAAAGCGGGTCGGCAGCGGCTTCACGGTTCTTGAATATCTCGCCCAGTACCAGCTTCACCGCCACTGATACAGGCCCGGGCACGTTGATGGGCAGTCCTGCTTCGTCCTGCCATTCGATGGCCGGCTTTTTCAGGTAGTCCAGGACGAGCAGGGAGGCCTCAGTCGCTAGCTGGGTTATTTCCGCGTCAGCGTCGTTGTGATCCATTTGCAGATGGGCCTTGGCGGCCTCGATAGTGATTAACATCAGGACGCCTCCACAGCAGGTTTCACAGCAAGCGGACTGCTCTGGTCGCGCGCATGGAGCGCACCCAAGGAGAAGTTTTGCTGTTGCAGGTAAGGGGTGTCGCCACCGATAACCGGGGGCAGATCGACCCGGCGCCTGGCTTCGTTGGGAGTCATCCAGCCGCCGCCAACCGCATCGTTGTTGGCCTTGTACAGGGTCGCGGTGTCCATGCGCAGCAGGCCGTCCAGATCAAACTCCGTGCCGTAGGGGTCGGGCAGCTCAAGGCCTTCATCCAGGCACAGCTCCAAGCTTTCCAGCAGGCTCTGCACGCAGTCGGAGTAATAGACTTGGTTCAGGATCTCGGCGTTGCTGTGAGTCGGCGCCTGGCCAACTCCGGCTTTATATCCCGGAACATGAAACACCGAACAAACTGTCTCGGCAGACCAGCGCAACTGCTCGATCAGCTGCGAATCAGCCGCGCTCATCACCATTGGCTCGTAAGTCAGGCCATCGCCCAGCACTGCCACGCGGCCGGAGTTCTCGCCGGTGTAATTGGCTTCCCAGTGTGTCTTCAGTCGGGCGGCTGTCTCGTCACCGATAGAGTTCGGAGCGGTTAAAACTCCTCCGGGGCGGCTGCCGTTCTGGAAGAACCGGGCCGAACTGGTCTGAATGGCGTTCCCCTGCATCGCAGCCAGGCCGCAAGCGTAGATAGGGGAGAGCCCAACCAACGGATGAAACAGGCAGTTTATGCGGTCGTGGATGATGTCACGCGCAGGAACAATCAGATCCCCTTCAAGCAGCGAAAGATTGTCAGTCTTGAGCTGGTAATACACGCTGCCATCGTCGCCAACCAAAGTCGTCACGCGGCGGGGGTTGAGTACATACAGCGCTGTTACTAGGCCGCGATTGTCTCGCTGCTTTAGCACGTAGGTGTTGCCGTGGCACAGCTTCGAGATGATCCAGGTTTCGAAGAATTGAATGCGGTTCTGGAAGTGGTTCGGCTTGCGCAGCACGGCCGAGAAGTCGGCGTTCCGTGCTTCCGCCCAGATCCCATCGTCGGTCAGTTTGACCAACCGCACGCGTAGCTTGGCCACGTCTGCGGCGATCAGCGTCACGCACGAGAACACAGCGGAGAATGCCAGAACCGTGTCGTGGTTGATTTCAACGCTTTGCTGCCAGGCACCGGAGAACGACTCGCGGATGCCGCCAAACCAGCTGCCGCGATTGTCGGCGGGGCGCAGGGCCTTCTCGCTAGTGTCTTTCTGCTTGCGCCCAAACTTGAACAGTCTCATCGCGGCTCCTGAATTATTCGACCGTCATGTCACGGCGTTTGTAAGTGCGGCTATTGGCTCGCTCTTCCTGCTTTATCTCGGGGGGCGCGGGCTGGGCCTCGCTATCGGGGGTTGCAGGTTCGGGCGATGCTCTGCCGATCAGGCAGAGAATCTTGGCGTCACGCTCGGTTGCGGTGAATAGGCCACCTGGCTGCAGCAGCTTGCCGGCGTAACGGAATTCTCGAAGTGCTTTCAGTTCCATGGTTCCTCCAGTGGAGGGGAGGGGCCGCAGATGCCCCTCCGTCTCGCTTACGCTTGGTAATTAGCGCTGTCGATGTAACCAACAGCTTGCGGGCGGCGGCGCTTCCAGTTGATGTAACGCTCGGCGCGCAGGGCGACCATGTGGTTCTGCCACAGCGAGACGAGCGCTGTGGCGCCGTCAGCCGGAGCGGAATCCATCTGTAACGAGGCCTCGCGACTTACGTCCAGGGTCACGCCGCCATCGTCGGCCAGTAAGATTTCGCTGGTCTTCACCAGAACGATACGGGCGCCTTCAGTACCGACCCCGGCGTTGGCCGGGACGCTCTCGGACACGATGACAGGCAGGCCGAAGAACGTACCGCCATTCATGTCGATACCGGGAAATTCCGGCTGGCCAAGGGCGTTCTGCATCATGCTGAAGGTCAAAGCTATGGTAGGGGTCATCACCCAGACGCCGCCCGCGGGGGTCAGATTCGCAGCGATGAACGCAGTGAACAGGGCCTTCACGTCGGCTTTCAGCGCGTCAACGGTGGTGCCGCTGGCGATGATCGGCGTCACGCCATTGGTGATCGAGGCCGGAGAAACGTCGGCCACTTCGGCGCGGGTCGGATCGATGAACGACTCGTCTAGGAACTGAGCGATCGAGGCGGCCAGGTCAGCCTGAACGATGGCTTCGGCGCTCGGGTTGCTGAAGCGCACAAGCTCGTCGGTTAGCACGACAATGCCGGCGCACTTGGTGTGGCGCAGCGTTGTGGTGTCAAAAGCCAGCTTGGAAACGGAAGTTGACTTGCCCTGGCCCACCCATCCGGTGCTAGATCCGGAGGTTTGGCCCGGCATCTTGATGTTGAACGGCACGTTACGCATACCCTGCATGCGGCCGATGATGGTCTGCGGGCGCAGCAGCTCGATGAACTCGCTCGCCATGTTCTGGTATTCAACCAGGGGCGCAGCCCACGCGGAGTCAGTAGTGGTGCCTGCAGCGATAGCGGCCTTCAGAACGGTCTCAACTTCCGGGGTGGAGTCGTGCCAGCTTTTGGCGATTTCGGCGGCCTGCATCAGGTTGCCCTTAGAGCGTGCCAGGGCGATGGCGTAGCGAGTGAACGCGGTGCCCTTGGGCAGGTTGCGCTCGACGCGGATCACGGCGTTGTCGCGGAACTCGGCGCCTTTCTCGAATGAATTCACTTTCTCACCTTCTATCGGCTTGGCCTTGATGGCTTGTGTTTTTTCCAGGCCTCGCAGGCGGACAAGGTGCTTGTCTACGGCGACAACCTCAGTTTCGAGACCTTCGTATTCCTCGGTTTCGATCTCATCCAGGGTGCGGCCATCGTCGGCTGCTTTGGCCATGATCGATTCCAGGCGGGCAGCGGAGGCCGCACGCTTGTTCTCGAAGGATTTGATCTGTTCAGCGATATTCATAGGTCGGCCCTCCTCGGGCTTCGGGGGTGTGGTTTTGCGGGTAACTGCCGAAGCACCGGCAGAGGAATCAGAGCGAGTCGACTTGGAGCGGCCAGACGCGGCCAGCAGCTCGTTATCAATCGCCTTGATCTGGGTAATGGTGGCCTCAGCGTTGGCCGGGATAGTCACCAGGGAAAGCTCCAGCCATTCCCATTCTTTGAAGCGCAAGCCGCCTGATTCCAGCCGTTCGGCCTTGTCAGCGATGGCCTTAAAGCCGATGGAAACGGCCGTGACCAAGCCGGACTTGACCGACTGCCATGCTTCGTCCACGCGATCTTTCAGGGCGCCCGGCTCAGCGATGGCCGGCAGGCGCGCTTCAAAAGGGATGCCTTCCTTGGTCGGCGCGGCGAACTCAACCAGGCCGACAGGCTTGTCGTGTTGGTGCTGCCAAAGAAGCGGCATAGGCGTCTTGAACTTGGCGCCCAGCGGCTCCACGACGTCGCCCATGCGGTCAGGGGAAGGCGTCGAGGCAATGCCGCGGATAATGCGTTGCTCGCCGTCGACCTCCTTCACGTTCAGGACGGAATAGGCTCGATTCATTTTCATTGCTCCAGGAACGAGAAAACCCGCACAGGGCGGGTTCGTTTGGGGTTGGTTGGCTCAGGCAAAGAACAGCTGATATTCCGGCTTTCGCTCGCCCTCCTTGGGCAGGGAGACGCCAATCGCCATCAGTAGGGCGGCCATGTCATCGATCTTGTCGGCTGAGCGCTTCTTGTCCGGTGCCATGTTCATGTTTTGGTCGGTACGGCTGATGATGTTCGAGGCGCACCAGTTCAGAATCATGTCGCCACCGTGGGCCAGCTTGCCTGCGATGTAGGCCCGTTCGAGCGCCTGCATAGCAGGGTGGTACGACTTCGGCCCTTGAATGAACTCAATCATGGGCAGATTCGCCGCAACCAGCCGGTTTACCAGGTCAGAGGCGTTCCAGCGGTCGAAGGCGATCTCTTGGACATTGAAGCGCTCGCACACTTCAAGAATGTCTTTCTCGATGACCGCGTAATCGGCCACGTTGCCCTCTGTCTGTTTCAACAGCCCCGTCTCGACCCATGAGGCATAAGGCACAGTGCCCCGCTCGGTGCGAAACGCCACAGCGCTTTCTGGGGCCCATCGCCAGCCGTGGGTATAGAGCACGCCATCGACGTTCCAGACCAGCCGGAAAGCGGTCAGATCTGTTGTACTGGCCAGGTCGAGACCGCCCCAACAGGGGTAACCACGCAACCATTCCAGATCGACCGGGCCGCTACAGACCTGCCACTTGTTTAGATCGATCCAGCCGTCAGCAGTGGAAGCCGGGCGGTTCAGACGCTTGATGCGAAACTCGGCAAGCTTCGACGGCATCTGCTTAGCTTCGACCGCTTCTTTGCGGATAGCCGATAGCAAGTGCGGATTGACATTCATCAGGGGGTTGGCCTTGATCCAACAGCGCTCGTCGAACTCGTCGTCAGCCTTGATGCCAGCGCTCTTATCGTCGTCGTCAACCGCGTAGAACACCACCAGGAAGTGGTCAGCAGTCGAGCCAAACAGCCCGGCCAACAGCTTCTTGGCGAACATCCTGATCTCTGCCCATGGCCCCGGGTTGGTATAGCCCTCGGTGGTCGTGTACAGCCACAGCGGATTACTCCGGGCGCCGGCCGCAGAGGTCAGCACGTTGAGCAGATCCGCCGTCTTGTGAGCGTGAATCTCGTCCAGGCCGACATGTGACGGGTTGAGACCGTCCTGCGTGCTGGCCTTGGCGTGAACAGGTTTGAAGCTCGCACCGGTCTCGACCCGGCTAATCGCCTTGGCCCATGTTTCCAGCCCGAAGGCCTCGCGCAGATCCGGCGTCTTCTCGACCATCCGCTTGGCGGTGTTGAAGATGATTGAGGCCTGCTGAAAGGTCGTCGCCGCGCTGATGACCTGGGCGCCTTCCTCCGGTTCGCAGCACTCGCAATAGAGCAGGATCGACGAGGCCAGCGTTGATTTGGCGTTCTTTCTGGCTACCGCAAACAGAGCCGAGGTGAAGCGCCTGGGGTGGAAGTCGCCATACCCTTCGATATGCATCGACTCGGCCTTGCGAAAGCCGAACAGCTGCACCGTGAAGAAGATGTGTGAAGGGTGCATAACAATCGTTGGCGTGTCCCACTTGCCTTCCACGTGGGGCAGCTTCTCGATGAAGTCGCATGGGTCGTTCGCGTGCCACTCGTCGAATATGAACGGGGCGTCCTTTCGCTTGGCTCGCTTCAGATCGTTCAGGAATCGCTGTGCTGCCTGCCTGATCAGCTTGCCGTGCTTGGCCCGCTTCTTGTCTGCAACGGCTGCCCTGGCGTATTCAATGGCGATATGAACGTAGTCACGCATTCCGCCTCCCGTTGCCGGTAAACGGATTCTTCTTCAGGCCGTCATTGCTGCCAGCCCGAACTTTGCCCTGTGCAACAGGGGTCAGGCCGAAGTCGTTCTGAAAGTTGCGCAGCGTTCCTGTCAGGCTGGCAGTTGGAGCCTCGCCTGCAGCATACAGCTGGACAATCTTCCCATGCAGGGCGCACATGTGAGCGAGCGGGCCGAGCGCGGCTTCGGTCAGCAGCTTGTTGGCCATCAGAATTGAAACCAATCGATCCCATTCCTTCACAGCGTGCGCATTGGGCAGCCAGTCAGGGGCAGACGGTAACGACTCCACCAGCGGTAGGTCGAGAGCATCCGCAACCTCACGGTCTTTGCGCCCAGTTCCGGCGATTGCCTTCAGCTGCGGCGGCTTGCGTGGGTTGGCCATGGTCTACCTCGGGAATCCGGTTTTGCTCAACTGACTGTGTGAAAAAAAGGCTGCGGAATGGTGTCCAGTCAGAGCACTTTTTTAAGCTGGACAGGCCCCCCGGTGTGGCGTCCGCCTTCCTGGGTTGTCTTGATCTTGTGGCACGGCACGCAGATAGCGCGCAGGTTCGTCATCGAGTCATCACCGCCGTGAGCCTTGGGCTTAATGTGATCCACCTCGAGCTCGTCGCTGATCTTGCTGCACACCTGGCATGTGTAGAGGTCTCGGGCTAGCACTGCATCTCGCTTGCGTCGCCACGGTCTGCCGCCTCGGCCTTGTCCCCATGTGAGCGCTACATCGTGCCGCTTGGCTATCTGCTCGGCTGGCTTGTGGCGCTCGGGCCTTATGGGCATGGCGAGCCGTCGAGGTATGTCACGGGCAGCTCGTCACTGTCGTCGTCTTCCTCGTTTAGCGCGTGGATGAGTAGAAGTAGGAGCTGGTTGGTCTTGCGTTGCTCGATCAGTAGCTCATGCAGCAACTTTTCCATAGCGAGCCTCCAGCGCCAGGAGGCGGTCAGCTAGAGGAAACATCGGGTAACCGTAGAGCTCTTCCGTCCGCTTGATCTGGTCGTCGAGCCAGAGCTGTTGATCAGGTGTCAGGCGAGGAGGGGCGTTCACTGCGTCACCCTGCGAGGTGTGACAGGTCGAAAGGCAATTCATGGTTTCGATCTCCAGAAACAAAAAAACCCAGCACTTGGCCGGGGTCTAGTTATTTATTGCGCAAATACGCAACTCTGGTGATAGGATCAACCAAATAACCAAATATTTCAAGCAGCAAATTAAATTATTAGCTCTTCTTCGTCGAGAATGTGCTGCACCTCCACCAAGCCGCTATTCACCACGTCATTGAGCCACCGCTGAATGACCTTATTCCAGCGGCGCCGGGTGGTGTCGGATCGGCCTTCGGTGTCCCAGTAGTTGAAGTCATACCAGTAGGCAGGCAGCACAGCGGTCGAGCGCTTGCCGTCCCTGCCCTTGGGCTTGGGGAAACTCCAGGCGACCGCAGCATGCCGAGTGAATCGGGCGTCAGCGGGGGAGACGATCACAGGCAACAGCTGCTCCAAGGCTTTGGCCTTGGACTTCGAGCAAGCGGAATACTTCGCCACCAGCGCATGCCACAGAACCGCATCAAGCTCGCGGTGCAGCTTGGCATGAACCATCATGTCGAGAGCCATGCGGTCATCATTACTGAGCCCGGCTTGGCCGTTGATCCTGTCGGGGCTATAGCTGGGCTTCGATGTGGTATCTATCACTGCAGCTGACGTAGCTCGCTTGATGGCGTCAATAACGTTCACGTATCCTAGGCGCTTGTCACTCATTCGCTGGCCTCCTTGAAGTGGATCTGCATCGTCTGCACGTCAATGGTGAGGTGCGCCACAGTCTTTCCGGTCAGGCTGATGGCTCCCTTGCTTCCCAGTCTCCCGGAGACTGTCAGCCGGCCACCCTTCGGTAGCATTCCAACCAGCTCGGCATGCCGGGCATTGCGAAACATAGCCCGAACAGCTCGCCGCGCTTCGTCGCTGTAGATCGTGCAGTAGCGGCGACCGAACTCATCTGTTGTCAGTTTGCTGGTGATCCCGCCAGTTATTGTTGCTGTCAGCATGAGCGCGTCTCCTCGGGTGTTTTGGCTGGAACGATGTGCAGAGTAGGTGGGAGCTTCTCGCCGAATATCTCACCAGGTGCGAATGGATCGGGCAGGGCGGCTTCGGGTGCGGTCGCAATGAAGTCAGCCATAACCAAGAAGCATGCCTCGAACAGCGGGCCGCGTTTCCAGCCTGCGTCTCGGTTACTGGCGCTGCTCTCCAAGTTGTGAACGAATACCAGCTCCCAGGGGGTATGCCAGCCTTCTCGGCGCGCTTTCTCCCTCTCAACGCGGTTGATATTTAGCAGATCAGCCAGTGCTTCAAAGCCCAGGGCCTGTAGTTCGCCGTCACGGTCGCGAAGGATTGTGTTGCCAAAGCCTCGCAGCACTTCACCGGCGCCCTTCATTTCATCGGCTAAGTGGTCATTGGCCTGCTGCTCCAAGACTTCGATCTGGCGCTTGGTGAATGGCAGGTGTTCTCGCAGCTTGCTGGCCTCTCGGCGAATTGCATGGCGCTCTGCATGGATGACTTCGCGGCGCTCATAAAGCCGGCGCGCAATGCGGCGCGTGACTGTCAGTTGGTCGCGGACGGAGATGCCAGGCTTCAAGCCGATCATGGCGAGGGTGTGAGTTATAGGAATCAAGCTCAGTTCTCCAGGATTTCGGCATCAGGCCACCGCCAGCGGGCTATCTCTTGAGCCTCGTGGTAAGTGGTCGGTTCTCCTATCATCGTGCATAGGGCTCGGCCGTCGCGTATCACCTTCCAGCTCATGCGCCGGGCCTCGCCATCATTTGCAGCCAGCTCTGCCAGCAGAACTAGTCGATGCTTTTTAACGTACTGCCGAACGTCCTCTGTTATTAAGCCTTTGGGTTTGAGCCTCACACGGCTTCCGACACGTTGCGCGGTCAAGCCTTGCTCTCGGAGATAGTCGATAGCGGCCATCACAGATCCTCCGCGTCAGGATCTGCATCAGCGATTTCATCGAAGGTGCTCATCTCTTGCCGAAGGTGCTCACTGTTTTGTCTGAGCATCTTCGGGGAATCTTGAGCATCTTCGGCGCATGAATGAGCACCTTGGAAGGGAAGCTCCCAGAACCATCCGGCGTCCATTCCGCCTTTTCTGGCTTTAGCTCCGATTGCTTTCTGTGCTCTGCGCACGGTTGCCCAGGTCAAGCCGCTGCCGTCAGCGTCAACCTTAATTTGCTTGGTGGGGATCGGGCCGTTCGCCAGTAGAGCGCGGAGAAAATCGCAAGCCTCGTCTAATTCAGTCCTGCGTTCGTCTGTGTTGTCGCCTTCAACATCCGCCAGAATATCCCGAGCGGTGCCTTCGATACGGTCGCCCCATAAAACTCTTGTTGTTGAAATCCCAGCACTAACGGTGGTCTCTTCGATGGTGTAAGAACAGCCGCCAGAGTCGATAGAGATGTTCGACTTCGCCCGTGCCAAAACACGAAGCTCTGAATCCTCTTGCTTGGCAGCTACCAAGACCGTTCGAGCCAAGGCTCCGAAGGCTTGAGAGCCCAGCACACGGTCAGCGGGGTTACTGCCTGCCGATCCTTTGGAAAAGTGAGTAATGCCGATAATCGCGCAATCGTAGCGCTCGGCTAGGTCTACCAAGCTTTGTAGAGCGCGGCGGACTTGGTTGGCCTGATTCATGTCGCCGGCAACGGCTGAAACGATGGGGTCGATCATTATCATTCCCACGTCGCCGATGCGCTCCATCTCAGCGGCGAGTAGATTGATATCCTTCGCCGGGTCGAATGGTTCCATCTCGCCCAATCCGTTGATCCGGCCTTGCAAGATCGAAACCTTACTGAGATCCGCGCCAGCCGCTATCAGCCGTGGAACGATCGTGTCGGCGGGATCGTCTTCACTGGACCAAATCATCACGCTTCGGCGCTCGCTGCAGCGCTCCCCATCTGGCCATTTTCCCGCGCTGGTCATCGTCGCAGCTAAACCGATGTTGAGTGTCGTTTTCCCGGTTCCACCAGCGCCTGCCAGGATGGTGAGTTTCCCCAAGGCTATCCATCCTGGCCAGGCCCAATGAATAGCGCGTGGGGTGATGCTGCTAGCCGGAACGGCATTCGCCCGCCATGCATTTTTAGACGTGGCTTCCCATTCCTTGGCGAAGCGATCTATAACGGCTGTCATGGCTTCACTCCAAGGCGTTGCTTGGCGAGTTCAAATCGCGCCTGATCGTTCGCGTTTAAATGGTTGCCACGCATCAGCGAGTTCAAGGCAATGTGATAAACGATTTGCTCATGCTTTATTGCTGCTTTGCTCGGGCCTCTGCGCTCTTTCTTGTCGCCGGGGAATAGGTCGCCTAGATCCATTTCGAGCGCTGCGGTGATCTGGTGAATCGTGCAGCCGGCCCAGCAGTGCAACAGAACCTTGCCGTCTTCCGCTTCGGATATCGCCAGGCTTGGGTCCTTGTCGTCATGGGCAGGGCAGCAGGCTTTCCATTTGTTCGGGCCGCTGGCCTTGACTTTGTCCAGTTGGATTAGGATTCGGTCGATAGGCATCATGCCGCTTCTCCGGTGTGGTCGGAGGTGCGGCGGTGTAGAAATTCGGCCAGGTCAGTGACGCGATAGCGAACCAGACGCCCGACCTTACGGAAGGGGAGGTTATAGCGACCAGTGGAGCGCCAAACGGACAACGTAGATGCTTTGACGCCTAGAGCAAGAGCGGCTTGCTTGTCATCAATTTGGGCGGGAGGGTTCTGCGGGTCGTAGCCAAGTGCCGCGGCAATTTCGGCTTTGATTGTTTCGATGTTGGTGTGCATTGGTAAAGCCTCGTCGGGTTAGAAGTGACGAGGCCATCTTGTGTAATGCAGCAGTTCTTAAAAATTCCCGACACGTAACGGAAATGAGGTTATCCGTTACGCAATTGAGGTTATCCGTTACAGTCGGGAGGGTTTAGGAGGCCGACCGCCTTTGCGCGCAAAGCTGGGTGCGACTGGCTTTATCCAGTCCCTAACGCGGTCTTTCTCCGGCAGCACTTTCGCAAATCCTTCCTCATACATCCTGCTATAGACTTCCTCTGTCATTGATCCAATTCGCATCGTTGCGTATTCAGCGGACCGCCATAGGTCGGTAGCTATCGCCTGCGCTCGCTCAACCTTGGAATCATGGGCACTGTGCATCTTCACCAGTGATCTCTTGTGACCGCTCTGACGCTCGTGGATGGCAAGCGTTGTGCTTTTAACGACTGCGTAGCTTGCGCTTAGAAGCTCCCGCATTATGTCGCGCGTAATTTCTGCTGCTTTCGGAAAATCCGATTCGACCTCTTCTAACATGAGAAACGCCAGGGTCACCCTCAAAGAGGCATCCGCCATGGTTTGCAAGTCTGCGGCCAGGCTCGTGGTTGCCATGGCGAGGAGATATTCAGGCTGGTTGAGCAGACGATCAATTTTGCTCTTCGCCTCCGGGTCAGCGACCGGGTTGCTAGCCTTGACTGCCTCCCATGTCTGCGGGTCTCGCATCCGATCGGCGACGGCGAGACCGGTTGCTGAAGGGTAATCATGTCGGAGTCTGCGGGATTGGACACTCGTTCGATCTCGTCCATAAACCGGGCCGGCAACCACTCTCTAAGGTTTTCCTTGCTTCGCGGCAGAATGTCGCTGAGCAACTCCTTCATATCGTCCATAACGATGCCTCCTCAGGCAACCTACATTAAATCGACCAGCCAGGCGGGGTAGGTGGCCCGCTTTTCGCCCCGTCGGGCTAGACTGGTCAAACTCGGTTATCAGGCGTTGATGCCGCGCTCCTTTAACGCCTGGTGCACGGCGTCAACCACCGCCTTGGCACTCTCCAGCGTGTGATGGACGAGCCAGGCGTTATTGTCTACCAGAGGCTCCCCCATGCCGGCCGCATTAACTGGAGTTAGCGCCGTGTCGAGCATATCGGATGCTGTTTGCAATGCGTCAGTAATGTCGACGCCAACATTCACGGTAAAGAGGCGCTGCTGTTTTTCCACCCATCCTGTATTACAGAATGCCGTCCCCTCGTCGGTCTTGATTGAAGTCGGGGCGAGCCCCTGCACGATCGCGTTCATGGACGTTGCTCCGAAAGGCCGTGCTTCTCGCTGATTTCCCGGGCGTAGCCTTCGAACAGGCTCACCTGGTGCTCAGCGACGTATTGCATTACGCCTGCGAGGTCTTTCGCTCGAAGCGGGAACCCGTCCCGGATGGCTGACTGGATGGCGGCGGCCAGCGATTCCGTCCATGAGGCGTACTCAACGGCGACGGTTGCCTGGTCGTGCATTTCATCGGGGTCAATCGGGGTTGCTACGTTCACTTGTGCTGTCATGGGTACTGCTCCTTGTGCGCGGCCCCTGATCCCCTCCCCAGGTTCGCGGGCGGCCGCTGATGTGATGTTGTTATCGTGTTGCGTGTCAGTTTTCTTGAATCCGTTCGTCGCCCGGATCCCTTACAGCTTGACGTAGATCGCTTTGTTTCCCGAGGTGCGGTCGACCCAGTTAGCTATGCCTTGTGACTCAACCAGCTTGCGAAATCGTTTACCCAGCGACTTACGCTCTCCACCGGTCATGCCGTCCCAGCTTTCTTGATCAATGACATCGTCCAACGAGAATTGCTTTCCGGATTCGATGAGAGAAATTCCTTCGACAGCTGCAACCAATACGTTATCGACCAACGTGCTTTCGGCTATCGGCTGGTGAAGAGCTTCGCGCAGAAGCTCATCGATCAGCGCTTCAGTAGTGGTGTTTGTCTCAACGGCACGTGCGGTCAAGGCGGCAACCAGATCGTCTTGCATATTGATTTGGATTTGCATGGTGATGTCTCCTGTGTAGTGAGATTGCAATTTACTCATCTAATTACATGAGTGCAACACCTTTTCATGATAATCGATAAAAGATTAGCAAGGTTCAATTAACCTCCGAGGCGGTTAACCTGCTTTGATCCACGCCTTAACTTGGCGCTGAGCAACAAGAAAGCTGGTGCCCCGGCCTTTGCGACTAGCGACGAAAGCCTCAACGTCTGCTAGCGCCGTGTTCTTCAGCTTGCAACGGTTGAAATAGGCTCGAAGTTTTTGGCTAGAGCCTCCGGGCTCCGAGGTCGCCCAATAAAGGACATGTACCAGCGCGCCAGTATGCTTGCCTTCCAGACGTAGAGCGTTCGCAAGAGACAGGCTGACGCTCGCATCGAGGCCGGCAGCCTCCTTAGCCGAGAATCCGGACCGATGCGCGTGCTGCATGTAAAGGTGCTTTTGATCGTGGTAACGAGCCCAAGCTTCATCGAAGCGGCTGGCCTTCACGGCGGCGCTAGCGGCTCTGCCTGCTTCAGCCGCCAGCCCGAGATAGTCGGTACTATCGCGAGCTTCTAAGCGGTCCACGATTTGCTGAAGCGCTACGGGGTCAGACGGAAGGGTGATAGTCGCCGCACGTATTGGTTTCTGTAACGCAGCCACAGGAGGGGGCGAAGGCGTCTGGGATGCGCGGCGGCTGACGGGCTTGTTAGAAACGAGCCGCTTTCGGAGGCGCAGCAGGGCTTTGATAAGGGAGAGGAGTGGCATGGGCCGTCCGTGGCGAGTCTAGATATGGATCAAGTGTCTGACTGGGCGTCACAGGTGTCAACGGTCTTGGCGCCCATGGCAGCAGTAATCTTATTGAGTACGTCGCGCACCGGATCGTTTTCAAGGTGGGCGTAGCGCTGCGTCGTGATGGTCGTGGTATGTCCTAGCAGCTTGCCTACCATCGGCAGGCTGACGCCCTGGCCAACTAGCCAACTAGCAGTTGTATGCCTCAGATCATGTATACGGACGTCCGGCACAGCTTCCATCTTTGACGCCTTCGCGTAGATAGCCAGTACGTCTTTCCATGCCGCGTAAATATCGCTGATATGGCTGTTGCCATTCGCAGAGGGGAATACCCAATTTGGATTCAGCCCCGTTCGCCGGTTCAAAACTTCCATTGCAGCCGGCACAAGCGGAATCGTGTGGATACGCTTGTTCTTATGGTGGGCGCTTCCGATGGTCCAGGCGGCGGCAGTAAGGTCGAGCTGGTCCCATCGCATAGCCTTTACGTTTCCCGATCTAGCGCCGGTATAAAGGCAGAGCCGGACAACGTCCGCGGCATTCTGATTGCTGATCGAATCCACGGCTTTGAACAAGGCGGGCATCTGCTCCGGCCTGATCCACTCTTCGCGGGCAGCTTCATAGTTATCTTTAAGGGTCGTCCAGGGGTTACGGATGTTCAGATTATGGTGCTTTATGACGTGGTTCCACATTGCCCGCGCCAGACGCTTCACATGGTTGGCCTCAACCGGGCCGCTAGCGACCGTAACGCCGCTGAATATCTTGCTGGCGACTGGCGCGGTTATCTCGCTGACGCGGCGTTTGGCGCGGTCCTTTAAATGACAATCATAAAGGCGCTGATCTTTTTTCCAGCTCCGTTTGATGGGCTTATCTGGGTTCGGGCCGACGGCGCGTTCAGACTTCCAGATTGCCCATATGTCGCCCACGGTCATTTCATCTTTTCGAGTCAGTGAGGCGGCGCGGACACTTTCACCTGCATTTAATACGCGTAACTTTTCGCGCGCAGCAGAGGACGCTTGTTCGACGGTCAACCCGTCTGATCCACCGGTAAAGGCTCCCAGCCGAATAAACTCTGTATTACCGCTTCGGCCCATACCGGCAACGCGGCGAATCACATAGAAAGTTTTGGTTCCTGCAGGAGTGACGCACAAGGCCAGACCGGCCGTTTTTGCATCCCGGTACCAGGCACGCTTATCAGTCGGCGCGATTGCAGTCAAAGCGGTTTTTGTGAAGCGCAGGGACGTTTCCTTGCCGGCCATCTTTTTAATCCCTCGGTTAGCCGTCAATCACCGGTCAATCACATTTGGTTAAAACCGGTAATAACTGGTAAAGCGAGAATATGCCTGAAAGCCAGTAAATACAAGGGTTTGTGGTGTTTGGTAAAAATTGGTAAATCGATAATAAAGAGACTTAAAATCCCTCGGGGGTAACCCCGTGCCGGTTCGATTCCGGCTCCGGGCACCATCTAGAACAAGCCTTCCAACCCTTTTTACACAATAACCTGCTCATGCAAGTTTGAAGTAAAATACCCCGCGAACCGTCCAGCGAACTGTCTGAGCGAGCGCACCTTTCCCATGAATATCAACGAAACCGAATTAGCCAAGGCGCGGGCCGCTTGGAACGCTTGCCTCCAGCAGGAGCACGACGCCCAGCAGTTGCAAGAGCGGTTAGTGACGATTCGGGATAAGCTCCAGCCTGCCTTTGAGCGAATTGAATCCGCATGGTCCCAGCTACGCGCTGATGAAGAACTACGGGAAGTTCTAGGCGATCAGGTGGCGTGGCTAACCGATAACGTCCATGGCGCTGGCCCAGTTGAGCCGGCTCTAGAGACCCTTCGACACCTCGCCACACTGACCGCGTTCACACCCGGACGAACTGGCCGAGGCCACCACTCGGGCGTCAGTCTTGAGGCTATCCGTGCGGTTGCCCGTACCCTGGGCCTACGCAGCTACGGCAGTAGTCAGCGGACTAAGCCTCTTCCTGATGAACGCACGCTGCTCACCGTCTGCAAGACCTTTGATGGACGTGTCTCTGCGGCCAACGTCCGCAACGCTCTTAAGACCCCGTAAATAGCTTTCGAAAATAACGTTCATTGGCGGGTCCCGCCACGCGGCGTCGTTTCTGCGAAAGTTTGCTCCATACGAGGCAGCGCGGTGCTGCCTCGATCATCAGGAGCACAACATGGATATTCACGAACGATTGAATAATCTTGAGAATGACATGAAGAGCATTCTTAGTGTTGCCAAGAGCTTCGTATTGGATGCGGAGCCTTCGCTTCGCTTCGGTGCGTGGCAAACTTGGACAGAGAACGACTTACGGTATCCGCTGCAGGGCTTAACTGAGGCCTGTTGGGGAGAATGCGGCGAAACACTGGCAGCCGACGCACTTACCCTCGTTCGTGATTTGGAGTTTGAATGTGTGCCCCAAGATCGAACCGTGTTTTTGACTATCCAAACGTTCGCTGACAAGCTGTCCGACCTCGGGGAGTCGGAGGATGCTCGTGCATTGGCGAAGCTGATTTTGAGTGCGCTAGATGCTTTCCCCCGGGTGACGCACTAACCCAGAGTTACCACTCCGGCCCGGTCTAGCAGGCGCTGCGCCTGCTGGGCTGGTCTGCGAGCCGTAAGACAGACCGTGCCCTCTCTCAGGAAACGGGATGTAAGTGTCACGAGTCATGCGTTGCCCGTTGCGGTGGGAGCGTAGATGTCGGAGGATTGAAAGCGTTAGCGAGAGCGTGCCTGAATCGACAGGACGAACCAGGACGGCCTACGGAGGGCAGTCCAGTAGCGGTGGCAGTCCGCAGCTAACAAGCGAACCCTGTTCCGCCGAGCTGGGTTCCATGCTTCGCCAGCAGTGTCCTGGGCGCTTCCGAATCTTGGCGATATCAGATTCGGAAAATTGTTATGTCCCATACTCCTGCCCAAGACGGCAACCTTACCGATAACGTCTCGTTCAACATGCCCAAGCGCTGGCTCCGTGCCAAGGAGACTGCCAAATATCTGGGCGTGTCCATCCCGCACCTCGCCCGCCTGCGTGAACTGAAGAAAGGCCCGCCGTATCGCAAGTTCGGCACCGTCGTTCTGTATGACATTCGCGAGCTGGATGCCTACGTAGAAACACTGCCTCACGTCGAGACTAAGGGTGGTGGCCTATGACCGCCGCCGCAAATGAAAGATGCCCCCGCCAGGGTGTGAACCTGGAAGGGGTCGCTAATGAAGTGAAGCTAGATCGACTGGTGCAAAATGAATCTTTCACTACGGAAGCCACTCAGCCAATCATCGATACCGCAGCCGCTGTCAGTTTCTTGCAGCGCTTCCATCCGGACGGGCTGTGGTCGCTGACCGCTATTTCGCCGGACAAGAAAGTTGTTCAAACCGCGACCTTCACTCCTAAGCAGGAGTCCGCTTGCTGCCAGTGGATCAACGACCGCAACGGTAAGCTGAATATCTACTTCAGCGCCAACCGGCCCATGCGCGACATGCGCAAGAAAGCCGAGAAGACGGATATCGGCGAGGCTTGCTGTCTTCACATAGACATCGACCCACGTGCTGGTGAGGACATCGGCGAAGAGCAGGAGCGAGCCTTGCGCTTGCTACGTGCAGCCAGCCCCGCACCCTCAGTCATCGTCTTTTCGGGCGGTGGCTTTCAAGCCTTCTGGCGCTTGGCGGAGCCAGTGGGGATCGACGGCGACCCACTCCAGGCGGAGGACTTCGAGCGATACAACATTCACCTGGAACGCCAGTTCGGCGCGGACAACTGCCACAACGTCGACCGGATCATGCGCCTGCCGGGCACGATCAACCTTCCGGACGCGAAGAAGCTGAAAAAGGGGCGGAAGCCCGCCCTTGCCCGGCTGGTCGAGTTCAGCGAGAACGTCTACCCATTGTCGTCCTTCACTGCCGCGCCCAAGGTGCAGAAAGACGCGGGGTCCGGCTTCTCGGGGCGCTCAGTGGTGGTTTCGGGCAACGTCCAACGCCTGGATTCGGTTGATGATCTTGACCAGTGGGAGGCGCCTGACTGGCTGAAGGTACTCATCGTCCAAGGCAAAGACCCCGACGAGCCGCATAAATATCCCAGTCGCTCCGAAGCCTTATTTGCCTGTGTGTGCGAGTTGGTACGCCGGAGCGTCCCGGATGATGTCATTTTCTCAATCCTCACCGACGAGTCGTTCGGCATCGCTGAATCAGTAGTTGAACACAAGCGCCCTGAAAAATACGCGCTCCGCCAAATCGAACGCGCTCACGAAGACGCCATCAATCCTGTTTTGCGCGAGCTGAACGAGAGATTTGCTGTCATCGGCGACATGGGTGGTAAGTGCCGAATCATCAGCGAGGTGTACGACGAAGGGCTCAAGCGGCACAAGATTAGTCGCCAGTCGTTCGAGGATTTCCGCAACCGCCACATGCATATCAAAGTTGCTGCTGGTGACGATGGCAAAGGCAACGTCCGGCATGCGAAGGCGGGCCACTGGTGGCTGGAGCAGCTGAACCGCCGCCAATACGACCGCATCGTGTTTCTGCCGGGGCGTGAGGTGTCTCCCAACGTCTACAACCTTTGGAAGGGCTTCGCCGTCGATGCAGTTCCTGGGGAGGGTCACCTACCGTTCCTCGATCACATCCGCATCAACGTCTGCCAAGGTAACGAAGAACACTATCGCTATCTGCTCGGGTGGATGGCCCGCACGGTGCAGCAGCCCGACAGCCCAGGTGAAGTGGCAATCGTCCTTCGCGGGCAACGCGGCACCGGCAAGTCATTCTTTGCGAAGGTGCTGGGAAATCTGTTTGGGCGACATTTCATGCAGGTCTCTGACCCGAAGCACTTGGTGGGCTCATTCAACGCTCACCTTCGCGATTGCGTGGTGCTCTTCGCAGACGAAGCGTTCTATGCGGGCGACAAAAAACATGAGTCGGTCCTGAAGATGATCATCACTGAGGAAACACTCGTGGTCGAGGGCAAGGGAGTGGATGCAGAAATCAGCCCGAACTATCTCCATGTCCTCATGGCATCGAACTCGGACTGGGTTGTCCCCGCTGGTGAGTTCGAGCGTCGATTCTTCGTGTTGGATATGGGTAACGACCATCGCCAAGATCGGGACTATTTCCGTAGCTTGCGCGAAGGGCTCGACACAGGCGGCATGGAAAATCTTCTTCATTACTTGCTGACCTACGACCTTTCGACCTACGAGGTTCGGGCCGTGCCCAGCACTAAGGCGCTTGAGGAACAGAAGGCATATTCCCTTGAGCCGTTCGAGCGCGAGCTGGTCGAGTGCGCTCAACTGGGCACCTTTCCGCAGTCCGTCTCCGAGGGCGGCACAGCACGCCCCATCATCCACTGGAAGGGGGGCGCCGCTTACTTCTCGACGGAGGCATTCATGGCTCACGTCCGGCAAAAGTCCCGGGGTTGCTCGATCAACCCAACCATGGTCGGGCGGGACGCCAATAAGATCGGGCTACAGAAGGCACATGCTAATCCACGGGGATACTTCGTCGGATCACTACAGGAGTTCCGCGACAAGCTATCGCAGACGGTCGCCGGGGTGGAATGGGATGCGGACATTGATGAATGGGTTGGGCTGGATAAGCCGGCCTTTTAATTCGGTGGGGGTGATAACGGTGAGGGGGCTTCGGCCCCTTTCTGCTGTCTGGGCGGTTGCGCCGGGGTGGCTGGCCCAACCCGCAGCCGCATGCGGGTTTGCAACAGACCCGCAAGGCTCAATCCCTGTAGAGACCGGGCTTACAGCGGGTGCGCGGGTTTGCGCGTGTTGACTTAAGTCGCTAGGCCGAGAGCTGCCCTGGTGCGGGGTGGCGAGTTCTTTATTCTTTTAATTATTAATAAAAAAAACTCGCTAAACCCGCCTTAAGCCCCGTCTCTACAGGGGTGCGGGTTTGCTGCGGGTAGGCCGAGCAAGCGGGTTGTACCCGCAATGGGCATGGAGCCACCGGGTGGTGCATCTTCTGCGTTATCCATTTCAACTGACACTCTCGCGTCCGCACGCGAACAACTAGCCCCGTACGCAGTTCCTGGCCAGCTCTCCCAGCCCCGACGGCACCAACCAGCAAGGCACCCAGCCGCTGGCCCGCCTGGGCCGTGCCGTAGCTCCTCGGCCCGCCTAGGAATCCCGCCGGAATATCACTGGCAAGTTCGAGTTACCGCGCCGTGCCCGCCAGGTGAGGGATTCCAGCAGTATTCACCTGAACGAACCGTGTAGCGAACCGTTTGCCGCTACGGCTGGCGGTCTACTTCGCTCAAAAAGCGCTTCATCGCATGGAACGCTTTACTATCGTTGTTTCCATCAATTACGGCGTCCTCCGCATAACCGGACGTGGTGTTGACTCGAAGCCATGTCTTCCCAGACATGGTGATCTTGCGGACAAGACTCGTTGGCACGAGGAAACCTTTTCGTGATTCTTTAGTTGCAGCACCAAACTCGCTGAAGTTAGTGAATGTCTCCATGACGCGCAATTGGTACACCTCGCCATCAATATTCAGCTTTGCGCCGGTAATGGCGTTTATGCTGTTGAATATGCTGACGACTAGGATCGTTTCTTCAGGTCGAGCGGCGTTCCAGTAAGCGCCAAGGCCGGTGCAAACCATCCCGGAGCAAGCATTGCCGTGTGGATTGATCCGTATCACCGTCGCGTTATCAAAACCGCTATGCGATACAACGGGTCCGGTCCCGGATGTTGTCGAGCAACCGGATAAAAGGACTGTAAAAGCTATTGTTACGAAAATTCCCTTCGTCATGACATTCCTTAGTTATGCGTTGCTTAAGAGCTGCTCGACTATTAATCCCAAATAGCCATTAGTCAAGCTACTGCCCGAGTTGTAATCCACCTCAAAAATGATATCGCTACAGCATTGCAACCGAGATGATTCTTTGAGCTGCAGAGGTCGGGGGACCGCATGACATTCACTGCACGCGCCCGAAGCGGCACCGAAACTCATTACGAGATCGAGCAAGACGAAGACGAGCTGCCGGATAGCCCGGAGCAACAGCTGGCCTCTGCGGTTTTGCTCCAGGCGTGGAGTGATGCGAACGCAACGCTGCAAACGCTGAAGTACAGCAAGGGCTTCGGGTCACCCGAGCGGGCGATCAGTTCAGCGAGACGATTCCTGACCGCTGAGCTTCCGTGCCCCTGGGCTCGCCAGCGCCAGCTATTCACGGGCGCGTTACCGGTTGACGACGTGGCCATCCGCTTGCGTGCGGTGGCTGTGTTTGGAGAGGGATATTGAAATGAGTATCAAACCTAAAACCGGAGGCGGTGGCCGCCCCGGCGCTCCGGTGGGCCGCAAGCCTAAGACGCCGGTGGCGAATGCTGCGATGACCGACAAAAGGAAAGCTATATTCCTATCGGAGCTGAGTAAGCACGGGATCGTGAGCGCTGCCGCCCGTGCTGCCAGCCCACACGCTCAGGGCACTTGCGCACCTTCCTTCTACATCCTGCGCCGCAATGATCCGGAATTTGCAGCGGCCTGGGACGATGCCATCGAACAAGCCACGGGCAGCGTCGAACTGGAATTGCACCGCCGCGCCGTCGAAGGTTACGAAGAACCCGTATACCAGAAAGGTGAATTGGTCGGCACAGTCACCAAATACAGCGACCGCTTGCTGGAAATCCGAGCCAAGGCGCTGATGCCGAACAAATACATCGAGCGGCGGGCCGTCGAACTTAGCGCGAACCTCAACGTAACCCAGGAGCTGTATGGCGGCCATGCGCTGACATTGAAGCCAGAGGACGTTTTGTTGCTGGACGAGGACAAGCGCCAGCTGCTGCTGAGCCTGCTTACCGACATTGCCGTGGCACGGGGCGACCTTCGGGACGTTGAACCAGAGCCGGTGGGCCTGCTGGGGGTAGACGATGATCGGTGACTTCCTCACCCAAGTGCGGGGGCTGGTCAGCTTCGAGGCGGAAAATGGCGTTCCCGCTCGGAGAACGCCGTTTGGCTTCTTGATGCCGGACTACCAGCAGGACAACGAAGGCATGGATCTGTGGGAGAAGCAGTTCGGCGAGAAGGCGAAGGGGACAACCCGCGTACCCATCCCGCCGCCTCGGAAAGTCCGCAGCGCGCACGATCGAACCGTCTAACACGCTGTGACTCCCGTCTCGCTCGCCCACCTGGGTAACTAGACATTACTCCGCCTGTTCTGGCCGCCAAAACTGACAGCGCCTCCCGGATGCCTGGGGAATGATTCTCGTGCAGGTGCTGGGAGTGGTTCCCGGTGCCGCTTTATCCAAGGTGGAGAAGCCGCATGTCCAAACTCAAAATCAAACGGGTACTCAATCGAGGCCACGTCCAAGAACTCCGCGCCTCGCTGAAGAACCATGAAGCGACCTTGCGCGAACTACGCGAAGCCGTAGTGAATGCTCCCGCTGTTGCCTTCAAACGCGCCCTGGAAGAGGTAGGTCGAATCGACATGCCCAAGTCCGAGCGCGAGCTGTTCGCCCGTCGCAAGGCCGATACCCAAGTGAAGGACGTTCGCCAAGCTGCCCGTGAGCGAGCTGACGCGATCAAGGAGGACTTAGCTGGCGCTCGCGAGCTGCTGGCCCTGTCGAAAGATGCTCTATCGAACCCGTTCGCCGTGCTGGATTCGCAGACCCTGGACGATCCCCGCCGTGCGACCTACATGGCGAATCTCGTGGGTGCTGGCCCGCTGGCGCTGAAACACGCCGCTGAACAGGCAGCCGCCACTAACGACGCCGCCCTTGCCGCTGCTGTCATCAGCGTGTTGGAGCGGATGCCGACCGCCGACCGACCGTTCTACCCGCAAGCAGTCCTCGAGATCTTCCCGGACGATCACGACGTGTTCCAGCCCATGCACGAATACCTCGACGCCGAACGTACCCTGCAAGATTCTGTGTCCCTGTTCAGCGAAGTGCTCAACGGCTCCGCAACCATCACCGGCAAGATCAGCCGGGGCTTGCGTGCTGAGGAAGCGTCAGCAACCGAAGAGGGTGACGCATGAGCGACTTAGCGACTCTTTCCAATGAGGAACTGGCGCAGCGGATCTTCGACACGCTAACAGATACCGAGGCAGCCGCTCTTGGTTCTGCCTGTATGATCGCAAGCGCCCTGGGCCAGGACCGACCCGATGTGAAGACGGCTCGCGCCTGCTGCGAGCTGGTAGGCGAAAAGCCCGACCGTTTGATGGCCTTTCTTGGCTACGTCCCGCTAACGGGGCACCCGAACGGCTGGGTCAACGTCGAGAAAGGCTCGAACGGCCCCGGACTAGTCGGCAGCGAGCAGACCCTGGGCCTGTTTGTCTTCCGCCAGCTCGGAGGCGTTCTCCGAGCCAATCTGCGAACCAAGCAACCTTCTAAGGAGCAATGACAATGCCGCAATTCATCTTGTACGCCGACCAACCCCAAACCCGCCGCGCCGACGGTGTGAACACTCTCGTAGTGGTCGCCGCTGACCCTGCATCCGCCCCGGCAGCGGCCCGCGCGCTCGTGCGTGGTGTTGCTCCGGACGCCTTCAATGACTTCCGAACCGTAGCCCTGGGCGCCGGAACCGAATTTGTTGTCGAGGGCTCGCCGCTTGTTGGTCGCCCGGACAACGCTGAAGGCTTCCCCACCCTTGGCCGTGGTGGCCAGCGGACGCTGACGCCTGCATAACCGAACTCCTGTGGCACCCCTTGCCCGGAACCGAAAGGAACCGGGCTTTTTACCTTTAGGCGGTGCGTTCAGACGGTCCGTCATGCCAGTGACTACCGGCCTCCCTGAGCAGACCAGCAGTAGCCAGTAACTGCGACTTACTGGTCCGCTTCTGGCAGCGCGAAGGTTCCGCGCCCGACACAGGCGATGGTGTGGCCGCTACGGCGGGCGGTGTCGATGGTCGAGCGTGCCCTCTTCTGGTCCATACCCAGCATCTCGGCCAGCTCGGCGACGGTACGCGGACCGCTGGCGAGCGCTGCCAGGAGTTCATCGACGCGGGCCTTGAGTCCGGCGGGCTGGGCCTTGGCCTGGGCGGTGGCTGCGCCCTCTACGGGCTCCTCGGCAGTGCTAGGCGCAGTGGGGGCGGGAGCTGCCCCCACTGCGCCTGGGGTGACGGGCTCCTGCACGCTTTCGGCCGGCTCCGGCGCAACCTCGGCGGGATCTTCCTGGGCAGCCTCTTCGAGTTGGACGAGCTGCGGCTCAATCAAGGCCCAGACCTGCTGCATGCCCTTGGCGCGTTTCAGGAATTGCTTGGTGTTCTTGCCGGTGACGCTGTTGTAGTAGGTCAGCAGGTCGGCGGTGGAGACCTTATTCAGGTCGGCAAAGCAGATGATGTTGGCGTCAGCGATGCGGATCATGGCCATTCTCCTTTTCTGGTAGACCGATCGTGCGGTCGGTTAGAAGAATCCTGTCCAGCTTGCTGAAGACCGACAATAGCTGGAGAAGGGTTTGCCGGCAAATTGCCATGTCCGGCGCACGAGGGTAGCGGTAAAGTAGCCATGACCTGAGCGGCAACCGCCCAGACGGAATATTCAGAGAAGGGACAATCAAATGAAAAGAATAGGGATTCTGCTTGGCGTATTCGCAGTGCTCGTTGTTGTGGGATCGGCTTTGAATGGCGGGAAATCTGGGCAGACGAGACAACAACCTGTTGTTGCGATAACATCCGAAAAAGCCAAGGAAACGCCATTGACGCCGGCCGAAAACAAAGCCCGGCAGGAGAAGTGGTTTGGTGCCGCGACGATCATTGCGGCTCAGAAGGCGGTTCGTGCCGAGGTCAAAGACCCAGACTCTGTGCAATTCAAAGACGTTTTCTCCAACTACACCGAAGCATATGACGTCGTGGCTTGTGGCTATGTCAATGCCAAAAATAGCTTTGGTGCTTATACCGGCTACAAGGCATTTGTATCGAGTGGCAAGAGCGTCATCCTGGAAGGCAGGGATGAAATCAAAACTGCGTGGGCGAGCGCATGCGGCCAATAGACGGCTCTACAGACACTGCGAACCGTGCGAGTCCCCGCCCTTAACCTATATCTGCCGGGCGCTCGCAGGAACTAGAGGTTCCCAGTGATCAATAGCTCAACTAATCGCTTGCATCGTCCCTTGAATATTTGTATCAGTATCTGTTGATAACATGATGTTTTTTTTTGCATGCAATGGAGCTGCCTAGGTCAATGGATTATCTAAACATACAAACGTACGAAGAGCTGTTAGTCAGGGAAGGCTTTCATCCTGACCTTGACTTCTACCCAAAGGGCGAGCGCCGCTTTGGCGATGTGCTAGGACCGTACCGATTTGTAAAAAAGATCCTGTGTGGTATCTCCAGCTGCCACACGCCCCACTTGCACGGCTATCTGATCACCACGAGTGACGGCTTCGAAACGGCCATTGGAGGCGACTGCGGCGCTCGCCATTTCGGCGTGCGGTTCACCAAAGAGCGGAGGCGCGTCGAGTCCGCGATGAGGCGCGACCAACGGATTAAGGCGATTCAAAACCTGATCCTTACTCTTCCGGACATGATTACTACGATACGCCAACTCGAAAACGACTATCGCACCCTACAAGACCTCAAAATGCGTCTGATGGGCGCTACCACACCGAACTTCGTGAAGCAGCTCAAGGAGCGAGCCGAACGCGACGGGGCCACGATAACTCGAAGTGAGCCGATGACGAAGGACGAAGCAGCCGCTTACTTTGCTACTAGCAACAAGCAGAATCGGACAAAACAGGATTGGCCACAGAAGGAGGTCTTTGTCGCGAAGCTGGACGGGCTTTCTTTTTTCAAGGTGCAGTTCAAGGATTTGCTCGTGACAAACCTGCTCGAGCCGCTGAATCGTTTGAGCCAAACCAGGGCAGAAGAGATCGAGGAAATGGGGCCAAAGGAACTCGCTCGAACGGCCAAATGGGTAGGCAACGTCCCTCGCGAAATCGCTAATGCACAAAGCGCGATCGATGCAGGAAAGAGGTTCTTCGCAGCTGATAACATCAGCAAGCTCGTCCATCTAGGGGCTGACAACTCAGCGCTCGCGCCGATGATATTGGACCTGCGCGGGCAGTCAGATTCGTCAATTCGCCCCGTTGTCGCATGACATTCGGTCCCCGGGAAACTTAGGGAGAAGTTTAGATGAATTCTAGTGGTTTCGATTCGATTGTGGTGGACACCTCGATTTTTATCAGTAATGGCCTTCGACTTGAGCGCGGACTGTTAGGGAAGCTATCGCAGTTTCAGCGCAGCCCGGTTGATCTGATACTGCCGGACGTCATCAGGAGCGAACTACAAAAGCATCTGGAGTCTAAAACAAAAGAAGTCAAGCTTAAGCTAGAGAGAGCGTTGAACGATGCAAGCGATCACTTGGCTAGCGAAGGAAATGCATCGGATGAGCACAGCGTTGCTGTCGCCGACATTCCGGCCTTTGTAGAAGGACGCATACGAGATTTTTGTAATCGGATCGGTGCAGTTCCCTTCGAGTGCGGGGTTCACGTATCGGTAACCGAAGTTCTTTCTCGATATTTTTTGAGCGAAGCTCCTTTCGCTGAAACTGGGAGTAAAAAAGCGGAGTTTCCCGATGCGATTGTACTGATGGCGATCCACAACTGGGCAGAAAAGGAAAACCGCGACGTACTGCTCGTTTCAAATGATAAAGGCTGGGAAAACTACTGCGCCTCGGCGAGCCGGTTGACATGCGTGGCCGACCTTTCCGAAGCGCTAGTCCTTTTCAACGAGACCAATGCGGTATATGAGTTTGTAGCTAGGCTTGAGAGCGAGCTGGACGCGGGTCGCGCTGTTTCGTTTACACGCCAGGTGGAGGAGGGACTTTCTCGAGCCTTAGACGGGATCACCCCAGAACAAGAAGCAGATTCTTACCTATATTGGGAACCAGATGGCTGCAGCGCTACATTCCAAAACTTCGCTTTGGTCGAAAATAAATTTTCTATAATCGACCAATACGAAGATTGGGTAGCGCTGTCTACCGTCGCAACCATCGGGATTGAAGCGGAAGGAGATTTTTCATTATCGGTTCACGATTCTATCGATGGAGATTATGTCCCGATGGGAGGAGTCACCGCCTCGGCAGAGGCCGTTTTCGAATCGGAAATATTGATTACTGTATCTGGTGACATATTTGGATCGATTGACCAGCTGGAAGTGATCGACGTTGAAGTTCTTGATCCAATTACAAGCGTTGACTTCGGAACGATAGAACCTGATTTCGGGAACGACTATCACGACTAAACGCCCGAGAGGTGGCGTCGCCAATCGGAATTCACGCCACAGCCCTCCTAGCAAGCGGCAGGACGTTGCCGTGAATCTGGCCCAGAAGGTACGCCGTAACTCGACCTTGCGCCTCTCTAAGCGTTGCTCCAAGCGCTGAGCCGTGAATATACCCGCCCGTTACCCCGGGCAGCTGGTGGTTGAGCAGAAGCTTGATGGTAAACGGGTCCATGCCCACAGCGGCGGCGGCGGTTGCGTACGAGTGGCGCAGCGCGTGGGGATTAACCAGCCCCTTGACCTTCACATGTGCCTCAGTGAGATGCCCGGACGCTGAGAAGTGCGAAGGAAAGAGCCAAGGGTGATCCTTACCAAATACCTCAACGTTCTCCTTGACCCGCTGACGGAGCATGTCCACCAAGAAGCCAGACAGCGGAAGGTCGAAGGCCCGCTTCGGCCCGCCCTTGGGATTGGGCACGTGCAGGAACCCGTTTTCTAAATCCAAATGCTCCATGCGGGCCTCGCTTGCCGCGCCCCGGCGCATACCCGTAAACGCGAGAAAGATATACCAATCTCGTGTCACCGGATTACGGAGCCCTTGCACGGCGGCCCAATAGGCGGGCCAGTCGGTAACAATGACGTTCCGGCGCTTCTCGTCGTTGAAGTCCACCGCGTCCGTGGGCGGCGGCGGGAGGTCGCGCATTTTGCGCCGGGCATGGCGATAGACCGCCCGGACGAGTCGCATGGTCTGGTTGGCCGCCACTGGGCCGTTGTTCTTGGTAATGGCGCGGTGGCGCTCATCGACGCCGAGGGTGTCGTCGCCAATTTCCCGCAGCGGGCGGTCGGCCCAGTCCTTGAGGTAACGCTCGAAAAGATTGCGATAGCCCTGCACAGTGCTTGGTCGGCGGGCCTTACGCTCGCAGCGATCAATATACGAGTCCAGCGCCTGACCGAAGGTGAACTCCTTCTTCGCCACTGGCTGTGCCTCGGGTTCGGCGGGCTTGTTAGGGTCGATGCCTGCCCGGAGCTGGCCAATTACGTCCTGAGCCTTCGCCCGGACAGCCTCGATTGAAAGGAACTGCTTTGCGTCGCCCAAGCGGACGCGGCGGGTGCCGAGCTTCACGCGCCGCCCCTGGACATCTCGTTCTTCGGAGTACAGGTCGCGCTGAACTGCAAACGACTTCGAGTTGGCGTTCACGACGACCATCAGCCCAGGCGTAAGGATGTCGCGGACGGAGTACGATAGAACCCTGCCGCGCTCGTCGCGCTCAGCTGGTGGCAGGTTCTCGACGAAACGGATGGTTAGCTTTGTGGGGTTGTATTTGGCCATTGTGGCTGCTCCTTGGTTAGTCCAAGAGGCAGCGCACCGTCCGCGAACCGTGCGGGCTGCAGACCGGGGCTGCCTCTGGATACTGAACTCTTGAGTAAACAGCCGTCGCAGCCAATCAGTTTGTTGAGATACGGAGCCTAAATGCCTGTAAACGCTTGCGAATGATGGCTACACGTGAACTTAAAATCCCTCGGAGGCAACTCCGTGCCGGTTCGATTCCGGCTCCGGGCACCATCTAACATGCGGCTTTCAGCGATACGGTACTTTTCCGGTCTTTTCCGCAAAACCTGATCTTTTTCCTGTTCCGCAAAAAGCTTTCCTTCCGTAATTTTCGGGTGGAGCGACTATTTGGCTATTAAATGCTGCTTGGCTGAATCTTTGCCTCCTCCTCTGTATCACCTTGTCTTCCGACACGAACTATTACTGGCTGTGGCCGTCCCAATTCAACAGGTTTTAGTTTGACAGGGGATTGGTATGGCGATGATGGATTTGCGGGGCGTGGGTTTCTGGACGGTGATCAAGAGAACTCTCAAGGGCTTCTCCGAGGATGACATGTCCACCTATGCTGCTGCGCTCGCCTACAGGGCTCTGTTTGCCTTGTTCCCCTTCACGCTGTTTCTGATTGCGCTGCTTGGCTTTCTTAATGTTCCGGAGTTTTTCGATTGGCTGCGTGAGCAGGCTAGTATTGCGCTGCCCCCGGCCGCCATGGAAGAAGTCAACCCCGTTATCGATCAGCTTCAAGAGGAAAGAGGCGGGTTGGTGTCTGCGGGTATTCTGATTGCGCTCTGGACCGCTTCAGTCGGTGTTCGCGCGCTGATGAACGCCATGAACAACGCCTACGACGTGGAAGAAGGCCGCCCTGTCTGGAAGCTGACGATACTCTCCATTATTTATACGGTGGGAATAGCTCTCATGCTGCTGGCAGCAGCCGGAATCATGATAACCGGCTCCCAAGTCATGGAATGGCTGGCCGGCGTGGTGGGATTCGAGGACTCGGTATTGACTCTGTGGGCCGTGTTGCGCTGGCCGCTTGCCGCCTTGCTGCTGACGACGGTGGTTGCCCTTCTTTACTATTTTGCTCCGGATGTTGAGCAGGAGTTTCGTTTCATCACCCCAGGCTCGGTGGTTGCTGTGATTGTGTGGATAGTCGCGTCAATCGGGTTTGGAATCTATGTGCAGAACTTTGGTAATTACGACGCGATATATGGAAGCATCGGCACGATCATTATTCTGATGTTGTACTTCTATATATCGTCCGCGGTATTACTGCTTGGCGCCGAGATGAACGCGGTTATCGAGCATGCCTCCGTTGAGGGCAAGGAACAGGGTGACAAGGAAGTGAACGGCTAACCGACGCGTCTGTCATGCTCCGAGAGAGCTAGCCTACCCCCAACGAGCCCGCCAATGCGTTATGCTGCGCCTTTGGACAGCAGCGAGATGACCAGCATGGCGCAATACGATTTTGATCTTTTTGTCATTGGGGCCGGCTCCGGCGGAGTCAGGGCCAGCCGCATGGCGGCCAGTTACGGTGCGAGGGTAGGTGTTGCCGAAGATCTGTATCTTGGTGGCACCTGTGTGAATGTAGGCTGCGTCCCGAAGAAGCTGTTTGCCTACGCTGCGCATTTTGCTGAAGACTTCGAAGACGCTGAAGGGTACGGGTGGGATCTTGCCAAGGCCGGCTTTACCTGGAGCCGCCTGCTCGACAACAAGAATGCCGAGATCACTCGCCTGAACGGCATTTACCGAAATTTGCTGGTGTCTGCTGGCGTTACCCTGGTAGAAGGCCGAGCCCGCTTTGTTGACTCCCATACCGTCGCTATCGCCGACAGAACCTATACCGCAGAACGCATCCTGATCGCTACTGGCGGATGGCCGCACATACCCGAATTTCCCGGCCAGGAACATGTCATCAGTTCAAACGACGTGTTTTTTCTAAAGGACCTGCCCAAGCGGGCCGTAGTGGTGGGGGGCGGTTATATAGCCATCGAATTCGCCAGCATTTTTCACGGACTGGGTTGTGATACCAGTCTTCTTTACCGGGGTGAGTTGTTTCTTCGTGGTTTCGACAAGGAGGTTCGCGAGCACATGGCGCGTACGATGGAGCAGAAGGGATTGGATCTTCGCTTCAATGCTGACGTGTCGCGAGTGGATCGTCTGGAGAATGGTTGCCTGCAGGTGACGATGCTCGACGGCACCCGCATCGAAACGGACTTGGTTCTGTACGCAACGGGGCGACGACCTAATCTTGCGGGTCTGGGGCTGCAGAATACCGACGTCACGCTAGATGACAAGGGCTTTGTCGAGGTCGATAAGCAGTATCAGACCGCTGATCCGGCCATCTTCGCCATCGGTGACGTGACTCCCACGGTTCAATTGACGCCGGTAGCGCTTGCCGAAGGTATGGCGCTCGCTCGAAGACTTTATCAGCCTGCAGATTATCGTCCGGTGGACTACGACGACATCGCAACGGCGGTCTTCTGCATTCCCAATATTGCCACGCTAGGCCTTACCGAAGAACAGGCCAGGGAACGGGGACACACGCTAAAGGTGTACGAAAGCCGCTTTCGCGCGATGCGGAACACCATGGCCGGACGCTCGGAGCAGAGCTTCATGAAGTTGGTGGTGGACAAGGCGACCGACCGAGTTCTGGGCGTGCACATGATTGGTCCCGAAGCGGGGGAGATCATTCAGGGGCTCGCCGTCGCGGTCAAGGCAGGCGCCACCAAGGCGGTATTCGATGCCACGCTGGGAATTCATCCTACGGCTGCTGAAGAGTTTGTTACCATGCGCACCCCAACGCGGGAGGATTAGATTTCAGCCTCCTTCACAAGTTCTGGAGCTTGCACGGATGAACTGGCTGTACGCATTTGATCTGTTCGGTGTGGCGGTATTTGCGATCACCGGTGCGCTGATGGCGGGGCGTAAGTCCATGGACCTGTTCGGTGTGCTGGTAATCGCCATCATTACCGCTCTGGGTGGCGGCACCCTGCGCGACGTCATCCTGGATAATCACCCGGTTAGCTGGATTGGCAATGACTGGTACATCCTGGTGGCGGTCGTGGCGGCGGTTGGAACGGTGATATGGGTGCGTTTCACCCGCCCTATCCACGAGACAGGCCTTCTCGTAGCAGACGCATTCGGATTGGCGGTGTTTACGGTCATCGGCACCCAGGTTGCCTTGCAACACGATGTGCCGGTCAGTGCCGCCGTTATCATGGGCGTGATGACCGGTGTGGCAGGCGGCGTAATGCGCGATATCGTCTGTAATGAGATTCCGTTGATATTCCACAAGGAGATCTACGCCACAGCCTGCATTGTCGGTTCCCTTGTCTATATTTTGCTGCGCTACCTGGACATGCCCCCAAACCTGGATATCGCCATTGCGATCCTGACGGTGCTTTCCATAAGGCTGGCGGCCATTCGGTGGCATCTGGCGCTTCCACGATTTCATCTGCTGGACCGTGAACGTCCACCCGCTGACGATCAATGATGTTGGTGCGCACCGCTATCGTGTGGCGGCTCTGATCCGGCCGGCTCGGGAACTTCCTCACCGATCTTTACGATAACCTCTACCGCGCCGGCTTTCTCGAAATCCAGGGTCAACGGAAATTCGTCCCCGCTGACGAGGGGCTCGCGCAAATCGAATAGCATGATGTGCAAGCCGCCTGGTTCAAAGATGACCGTCTGGCCGGAAGCGATATCCACGCGCTCCGTTTGCTGCATTTTCATCAAGCCATCGACATGAAGGTGTTCATGCATCTGCGCATACTCCGCTATGGGTGACCTAACTCCCAGCAACGAGTCGGCGGTCTGGCCGTGGTTTTCGATGCGCAGATAGGCTGCGCCTGTAGGGGCCACTGGTGGCAGAGGGCGGGACCAGGGATGATCGATATGCAAATCGCCCGCCTTGAATTCATGTGCCGACAGTTGAGCCGATATGAGTACAGCCGTCAGCATCACTCCCCATTTCGCTAATGTCATCCACAGGCTCCTAAGCAGAATAAAGACGCCAGAGTAACCTGCTGAAGGGCCAGAGGAAAGCGTACCGAGTGGCGTGGGTTGCTTGACCAGGGTGTGACAAAGCCGTGCAAGAAATGTGATTAGGTTTACCTAATTTCATGCATTTGTGGCTGTTAGCCAGCACCAGAATACAGCACACTAGCGACAAGGGCATTTCATCAAGTGGTCAGGGATGCATACCACAGTAAGCGAGCCGAACATGAGTGAAAGGCGGAAACTGGAGCGTCAACAAGTGAGCAGCAGCCTGGAGGTCTTCGACCTCGACAATGGTGAACTACTGGGAAGGGTGGTGGATCTGCATATAGAAGGACTGATGTTGCTGAGCGAAAAGCCCATTGAGATGTTCAAATCGTTTGCACTGCAGGTCAATTTGCCGATGACCCTGAACGGCGTGACCGAGTTTTTTGTGGACGCAGAAAGCATGTGGGGCAGGGAAAGTATCGCTGGCGGGCAGTTCTGGACGGGATTGCACTTCACAAGCCTGCCGGATGACGCCCGGCAGTGCATTGAGAAGATGGTCGCTAGCCGCTAGGTTTAGCTGCGGACCAGGGTAAGGTGGTTGTCCCATGTCGCCTTGGCGTTACCAAGCATCACGGCGGAGCCGTGATGCCCCGGAATTTCATAAATTCCACCCTGGCCTGAGGTAACCAGGAAACCGTCATCGCACGCCAATACACCCGCCACATCTGGCACTTTCAGGCTGTTCAGCCGCTCGCCGGTCCGGTAGTTGATCAGTACCACCCGATTGCCCCGGGGGGCGGTTATCGCTGCGACTGATGTGGCAGCATTGATCGCGACGCTTGCCACGTAGTTCTTCATTTCGAGCTGCTGCTCAGGCGAGAGCTCGATTTCGGTGTAGGTTTCCGTGCGAGTGTCGAGTAACGCAATCAGCGGAGGAACCTCCCACTCTGGTCCTTCGTACTGGTAACCCACCACCACCACTCCCTCTTGGCTGACATCCAGGTGATGGGCACTAAGTTGATGATTGGACGGTTTGTAGCGGCGCAATACGGTACCGGAGTGCCTGTTCACCAAAACAGTCGCGGGCGCCATAGTATCCAGGTTGAGTTTGATGCGGTCATAATCGGGATGAGTATGTATTCCCCCCATAGCCACCACCAGCGTTTCGCCGTCAGGGAGCAGGCGAAGTTCGTGGGGGTCCATTCCGTCTAACGGGAATTCATTGACGAGTCCGTAATCCTTTGTTGCATCGTAGACCAGGATGCGCCCGTCGCCGCTGGCGATATGATTAGCAGTAGCATAAAGATATTGCCCGTCGGGACTGAAAACGCCGTGCCCGTAGAAGTGATGATCAGAACCTGCGTTGATCTGCTGCGAAAGCGCTGCGCTGGCCGTGTCCACCACGAAAAAATGACGCCCAGGCCGGCGCGCAAATATCACCGCGTGGTGGCTAACCGGGCGCAGGCAGCCGCCATGGCAGCGATCCGGCACAGAAACATTGAAAAGAACTGCGCCAGCATGATCAAGGCCAGAAATAAAATGCTTCCCTTGGAGATCATCGCTCGCGGTCAGCAGAAACGGCAACGCTTGTGGGGTGCCGGCCAACAACGATTTGAGAGGCAAGGTTCCGGCAGCCAGACCGGCCAGACTGAACGCAACAAACTGCCTTCTGGAGATCATGCTCAGTCCCCATCGCTGGAATTGAAGCCTTTCACCACGCCCAGCTCGGGGGCAATGTCCCTGCTTAATTTATTGGACAGCCGCTCTACGTCGATGTACAGAAACTGGAGCTGACGATAGCCGTTGTCTTCCTCAAGCATCGCAGCAAGGTCGTTCGGCAGGTCTGCGAAACGCTCAAGAGTGCGCGCCAGCTGGCTTTCAAACTCGTCAAATAACGCCTGATTGGCGCTGTTTTGCATGAGCGTCTTCAGGCCTGGAACGAAATACTGTTGCACGCCTTTCAGAGACGAATGGAGCGCCGCCAAGGATTGGTCGCTGCGCCAGGCATCACCGAGATAAGCATTCCTGCGCGAGCCGCCCAGGCCCATCGGCGCGCCCAGCCTTTTGTTTTCGATGGTTTCGAGTGCATGCATGGCAGCCAACACCGTTGCGTCACCGTAATCACCGGTGCTCAGATAGTGCGACTTGAAGGTGGCCCAATCGTTTCTCAGACTCTGCGCGTTGCTGGCCATCAAGGACGTCACTGTCGTCAACATCTGGCACGTACGAGGGTGGGGTAGGGCCAGTTGTTTGCCCTCGAGCCGCGGGTCGAACAGCATGTACTCAATGGCGGGAAAGCCTTTGACGGCGACGCTATCTCCGGCAAGGTTTTCCACGGTTATTTTCTGCTCACCTTCCACCCAGGCGTCGACTTTCTTGGCTATCAGGTTCTTCTGATCGGGCCAGAACTGAAATTGCCAGGCAAGGCTGTTCTGCTGTATCGGTCCGAAATCGACGAACCGAACTGCTTGCCAGGCGTGAAAGCCATCTGCCCACGCCTCTTTCACCTGATCGAGTTTTGCCTTGTCAGGTGCTTCACAGTAATGGCGAGCGGAGTTGTTCAGTTTCTCGGTTGTTTCTACAAGCTGGCCGTAGCCGGTGGCGATGGAAGTGTGCCATTGCTCCTTGGGCGCTTCGGCCTGGACGTAGGGGCTAGCGAGAAGAACCAGCAGTCCCGCAACAGGAAGCAGGCGAGGCAGGGTGAAGCGAATCCGGTGAACCATGAATACAGCTCCTGCTAGAGGGATTTCAAAAATTGGATCAATGCTTCACGCTCTTCGGCGGGCAACTGACGATAATTTTCGGTAGCGGCCTCGGCCTCTCCTGCGTGCCAGAGAATGGCTTGCTCAAGTGTTTCGGCGCGACCGTCATGAAGAAAACCGGAACGAGGGTTAACCTCCTGAGCCAGACCTATTCCCCATAGCGGCGGGGTGCGCCACTCGTTGCCGTCTGCAAGAAATTCGGGACGATGGTCAGCCAGACCAGGTCCCATGTCGTGCAGCAGCAGATCCGTATAAGGCCAGATCACCTGATTGGACAGATCCGGCCTATCAGGGTTGGTGGCAGTGACGTGCCGTGGAGTATGACAGGCTGCACATCCGCTGCGGTTGAACAGCTCGGCACCAGCCTGTACCTGGGGGTCATTCATCTCGCGCCGAGCCGGCACCGCGAGGCTGCTGGCGTAAAACGCCACGAAATTGGCCACCTTGTCGCTAACCTCTGGCTCGCCACCATGCGAGAAAGCCTCACAGCCCTGGGTCTCAGTACAGTCGGTCAGCGGCACCAGCGCGGAGGTAATCCCCATGTCGCCAGCGAAGGCGCCCATGCTCTGTTGCATGATGTTGGGTTCGCCGGCTTTCCAGCCGAAACGGCCGAGCGCCCGGGTTTGGGTAGAGCGATCCCAGACCTGATTGGCTTTGCCTGAGATGCCGTTACCGTCTGCGTCGTCCGGATCAGCCGCAGTGGTAATATCTTCTCCAGCAATCGCCTCCAGCAAGCCCAAGCCGATCATGGGCGGGGCGACCCGCGGAGATATCTGCAGGTCCTCGGCCAACGGCCCAAAATTGGCGTTTTCGATGCTGTAGATCGGGCGACGCATGGCTACCTTGGTCCCATCCGCCAATACCTCGTGGAAAGTCTCCCACTCGACAGAAAAATCTGCCTCATGGCGCATTCCCGGAATGGTGGCGGTTTGAAGCTGGCTGCCGTACACCGGCTCGGGGACAAATCCGTACTGTTCCAGTATCTCTGCATGTTCCTCGTCGTTGCCGGGAACGGACAGTCTGAGGAATAAAGACACGGACGGATCGTCTGCTGACGGCGGATGTCCCCGTCCATCCTTGATATGGCATCCCTGACAGGAATTGGTATTGAACAATGGTCCCAGTCCGTCACGGGCGTCGGTGCTGGACGGTGCGACAACCCAGGGATTGCGAAAAAAACTGTTGCCGACGCTGAAGTCCAGACGCTTGGTCATCGGCAAATTCGCCTGGGGGAGCGAAAAAGCGTTGTGGTCCGCCTGGGTAACCGTGCCTTCTCCACCCGTAGCGGGTGTATCCTGTATCGGATACGAGTCGCCAGCCGAACTGACGCCGTAGGTGAGCGCGACGAGGAGAGCACCGCCAAGAATTGAAACAGCTTTCATCAATGGGTCGTTACCGAAGGTTTTGAGTCAGTTTGCAATTCACCAGCCAATACTCATCCCACACGACGATTTGCCTAATGAAATAACGGAAAAGCCTGACGTGTCACCGCCAGGCTTCGTAATTACGACACTCGTCCGAATCAGAAATTGTGACCAGCGTCGTCAGGCTCCAGCGACTGAACGTCCAGCACGCCAGCCACTTTCTCGATCGAGCCGGTCTGGTCCACCAGCGCAGCGATGGCCGTATTAACGATTTCCGCTCCGCGCTGGTTGTCTGGTGCAATCATCACGTCAAAAGGCATAGGGGTTTCGCCAGACTCAGCCGCTTCCTTCATGCCGGTCAGAGCCTGCATTGACGCATCGAGCTTGCCACGCAGCGTCTCATCGAGTTCGGGATCGCTCTGCTTGACCAGATCAGACAGCGAGGGACCTTCAACCGTCGAGCCGTCAACTCGCTCATATTTACCGAGATAGACGTTCTGCACGCCCAGACCGTTGTAATAATGGGAGTTGTGCGTGTTGTCGCTGAAACAATCGTGTTCGTCTTCGTAGGAATTGGCCTCCAGTGCCACCTTCATGCGCTCGCCGGCGAGCTCGCCGAGAGAAAGCGACCCCATGCCGAACAGCATTCTCTGAAAGGCTTCAGTGGGCTCCAGCGCGACCAGCTCTGCGCGGTAGTTGCCGTCCTGACCAGCATCCCACTGCGTCACCATCCACTGCAGATCATTAACCAGCAGGTCGGTGACGGCGTCGAGGTAAGAACCGCGACGGTCGCAGTTGCCGTTGGTGCAATCCTCGCCCTGCTTGTAGTCAGTAACTGGACGATTGCCGCTGCCTGGCTCAAAACCGTTCAGATCCTGGCCCCATAGCAGAAACTCGATTGCGTGATAACCAGTAGCGACGTTTGCTTCGGAACCACCCACTTCGTTCAAATCGGCAAGCAATTCAGGTGTCAGGGTGCTCACATCCAGCGTCTGCCCCCCGACGTTGATTTCCTGGCTGGCAATGATGTTCGCGTTGGCGCCTTCATTGCCCAGCTCGTGCTCGTATTCACCACCGGCGACGTAGTCGATCATGCCTTCATCCAGAGGCCACGCGTTCAGTTGGCCTTCCCAGTCGTCGACGATCGGGTTGCCGAAGCGAAAAACCTCGGACTGCTGATAGGCAACACGTGCCTGCAGCCAGGCTTCCTTGGCTGCAGCAAGGGTTTCATCGGTCGGATTGGCGATCAGGGCGTCAGCGGCTTCATCGAGCTTTCTGGCAGTGATCAATGCGTCTTCATAGGTAGCGAAGGCCAGGTTGGCATAGTTTTCGACCACCTCTGCGCGGTTGTCAGCCACCGGCTCGGCGGCGGGAGCTGCCGTGCCTTCTGTTACTGCAGAGGTCTCTTCTACCTGTGGAGTAGGCGGCGTTTCTTCCTGCTTATCGCATGCAGCAAGCAAAGCGGTAGTAGAGATCGCCAGTGCCAGCGATTTGAGTTGAAAACGAACTGCCATGGTGTAGCTCCCTGTAAACGTGCTAGACGTTAATGATAGCGATTTGCGTTCAATTATAGGGTTGCGTCTGGGATTTGCAAACGAATGTTGTTTTACGCCTCTAGTTAATGCTAATAGTTCTCATTGACATACAGCTTTTGCCAAACAATACTTCTGGCATAGCGATCAATCAGCAGAGGTGCAGCATGAGCAAATCCGTAATGCAGATGGGAGGTACCAGTCGATCTATATGTCAGACCTGGCATTTGTTGCAGGCTTTGGAACATGGGCGCCGTCGACTTGCATCAGGGATCGCTGCGCATCCAGGCGAACGTGGGTCAGAATCCAAAAAACCAGGCTAGGGTGCTGAAGATTTGATCCAGCCAGGCGACATGACGGGTTGAACTAACATCGGCATCCTTTGCCATATCTTGGAGACACACCAAGAAGCGGAGATACCTATGTCAGATCATGTATACAAGCGCGTTGAAATTGTCGGTTCGTCCACGACCAGTATCGACGATGCCATTCGAACCGCCATTGCGCAGTGCAGCAAAACGGTGAAGAACGTCGAGTGGTTTGAGGTTCAGGAAACACGCGGCCATGTCGAGAATGGTCAGGTCGCGCATTTTCAAGTGGTATTGAAGGTGGGCTTTCGCATCGAACCGAGCGCCTGACTCTCGCCCCGATGGCCACATGAGGTATCAACGAACCTTATGTGGCTATTATCAGTTTTTCTGTCTGTTTTGCCCTGAGCTGATCAAGGCCACCGCTACGCTTACAAGAGTCGATGCGATCAATGCTCCAGCAAACGGCGCCAGAGTCGGAATGGCGCCGGGAAAGCTGGCCCCCAGCACTCCTGCAGAAAAACTCCCCGAGGCGAACCACCCCGGCGCTACCGCGCCCAGCAACCCCGCGGCACCTCCCCATACCGCGGCGGATGTCGTCATTCTTGACCAGAGCCCCAGCAAAACAGGCACCACAGCGGTGGCGCAGAGCAGGTCGGCTATCAGAAATAACCTGAGGACCGATATACCTTGCATGGCAATCAGCACCACCGGAGCCATCAGCGCCACGGTAATCCATCGGGCCTGGTTCAAGGTAATGCCGCGTTTCTCGGTGACTGTCAGCGATGCAATAGCGTTCTGCAGGGTGTCGACCGACGACGCGACCAGCGTAATAGCCAGCACCAGGGCAGGAATTGCCAGCCAGCCAGGCGCGTCGCGTAGAAGCGCGAAGAAGGGAATAGGCGGGGTGCCGGTGTCTACTCCAATCATGATCGCTGCCATGCCCAGGCCACCTACTACTGCCACAACGACGACCGTGATGATGCCACCAAGAAGCGCCCCACGACCTAGCGCGGAACTGTCCTGCGCAGACCAGATACGCTGCCAGTATCCCTGATGGAAAACGTTCGCCGCGGTAACCGCAATTACCAGAGTAAGCGCAACACTCAATGAGCTAGCCAGTGAGATGGAGGGCAGGGCATTGGTAGAAGTGGTTTCCGGCAGGCGCTTCAGAGCCACAAAGGTTACCAGGGCCAGCAACGCGATAAGCAGCCAGGCCTGCCAGCGGTCGGTCATGAGGCTGGCTCGCAGTCCGCCCCAAGCGGTATAAACGAGCGTGGTAACCGCCACTGCTACGACAACGATGTTGCCATTCAGATCAGACAGGATGACGGTAATGGCGCCGATTGCGGTGAGCTCCGCTGTTAGAAAGCACAGCATGTAAAGCAGCGATATGACTGAAACCCAGCGACGAACGCCCGTGCCGTAACAGGCTTGTGCAAACTCCCCGATACTGCGGCCCTCCGGGAGCAGGCGCCGGATGGCGGGCCCGCAAAAGGCAAAAACGATGAAGGGCAGGGCGGCACCTACCGCATAGCCTGCCAGCGCTACAGGACCTACCAGAGCGCCCACTTCGGGAGGCGCAAAAAGGATCCAGCCGCCCATTCCTGAGGCCAGAAAAGACATTCCCAGCGTTTGCGCGCTTTGAGAGTTTCTGGCGGTAACATAGTCATCAAGCCCGCCGTTTACCAACCGCGCTCGCAGGCCAAGCCATACAAAAAAAAGCAACGCCGCACTCAGCGCTGCAACCGTTGTGAAAAGCATGTCGCGCTTCCTCCGCCGGTACTAACCGGATCAGGTTCCAGGGTTTGGGCAGGGCAGTCCTGCTTGATTCTCAGCTGTTTCAGCCTGTTTGCTGAACAAGCTCCCCTGGCGACTGGTTTATGTGGTGACCGTTTCGCGCCGCAATAGTGCCATATCGATAAACAGGGTGGTACCAGGATGATGCTTCGCCAGCCTTCAGGTACTTTGGCGTTACGTCGCCGGTCCGATTACGGGTTGTCCAGCGGAATCCGCGGCTTCGCTTTGCAACTTTCCATTTTCAGACGGGTCTCGAATAGAGACGAAAGCCGTTCCATCCAAGCGCAGGCAAGCAGGGGATCTGACATGCAGATTAAAGAGCTGATGACGTCCAGGCCAGAATTCTCCAGCGCTGACGCGTCCATCCGTGAGGTAGCCACGCGCATGCAGGAACAGGACAGCGGCTTTGTTCCCATAGCCGACGGTGAGCAACTGGTTGGTGTAATTACCGATCGAGACATGGCGCTTAGGGCGCTGGCTAATGGCAAGAATCCAGACGACAAGATAAGCACCATCATGACCAGCGAGATCCGTTATTGTTTTGAAGATGACAACGTCAACACAGTGCTGCAAGAGATGCGCGCGCAGCAGCTTCAGCGTCTGGTGGTGCTGGATAACCCTGAGGAAAAGGATTTTGTTGGAGTGGTTTCCCTCAGCGACATCGCTGATAACTGCCATGACAGCGATATGGCCTTGAGGATTGTCGAGTGCTGTAAGCATTATCAGTAAGCACCGGAGAGGCCGCGCTAGCCTGGGATGGGTTTCAGTGCGGAACGCTTTACACTAGCGGTGCGTCCCATTCGCACCAGGCATTTGAGGGATCAAACATGACCACGAATGAAGATCGACCCGAGCTCGAAAGCATACAATTCATTCGTAACATCCATGGACGCGAATTCCTGGAAATAACGCATCCTGCCGTAACCGCTCGAATCGCTTTGGAGGGCGCGCATATAGTTTCCTGCGTTCCCACAGGCCAGCAGCCGTTATTGTGGATGAGCCCCAGTGATCCGGAGGTACCAGGCAGACCCTTGCGCGGCGGCATTCCGATTTGCTGGCCGTGGTTTGCCGGCGAGCGCGACGGGCCGGCTCACGGGATTGCCAGGACCAGCCCGTGGATTCTCAAGCGAACGGTAAGCACGCAACATCAGCTCCGTGTGGTGCTGGAGCTGCCCCAAACCGAAGTAACGCGACGGCTACCGGCTGAAAGCTGGAGCCTCGAGGTAGAGTTCGTTCTTGGCCAAAGCCTCATTGTATGCCTTACCACCGTCAATACCGGCGACAAGCCTCAGGTGCTAAGTCAGGCACTGCATAGTTATTTGCCGGTGAAGGACATTAGCGACGTGCAGCTTTGGGGGCTGGAAGGCAGTTCGTTCGTCGATCAGGTAACGGGGATTCCCGACAATACCCAGCAGGGTGCCGTGACCTTCGAAGGTGAAGTGGATCGCATCTATTATGATCACCAATCGTCCATACAATTACACGACAGCTCCGGAAATTTCATCGTTATAGCCAGGGACGGCAGTGAATCGGTAGTGGTGTGGAATCCCTGGATAGACAAGAGCAAGACGCTGTCGCAGTTTCCAGCTGACGGCTACCGCACGATGGTTTGCGTCGAAGCGGCGAACGCAGGTCCGGATGCGCGCATTCTCGAGCCAGGGGAGCGGCATACGCTGAGTACCGAGATCAAGCGAGCCTGAAAAGTCAGCTCGTCATTCCTGATAGGCAATTTAACATAATATAGATTATACGAAGTTATAAGTAGCTGCGCAGGGAAGCCCTATGGCCACCTTTGCATCATTGTTCAGCTGTCGACTGAATTCCTACCCTTTGGAACGCTCATTCAAATAGGAACTCCACGAGTGGTTCCCTGTCGGTTCAAGTAACTAGCAGCATACTCAAACCGACGCGGAGCTGGTCCATGGAACATCAGGGCGAATACATGCGCAAGGCGGGAATGGATACCGACATGGGCATGGACGACCACATGCAGATGATGGAACGGCGCCGGACTGCAACGCTGTGGTGTCATTTCGCGAATATGCTGCTGGGCTGCTGGCTTATCAGTTCTCCTTTCATTTTCGGCTACACCAACCTTTCAGTATCCGATCTGGATCTGGCACGTCTCGCTGCGGAACGCGATTTGCCTGAGGTCTCGTTTCGGGCGCTGCTGATGGTCTGGAATGACGTCATCGCCGGTGCGCTGATTGTCTTGTTTGCCGTCCTGTCGCTCAAGCGCATCAGTTGGTCCCAATGGGCCAATTCGGCGATGGGCCTCTGGCTGATGTTCGCTCCATTGGTGTTCTGGACGCCGTCGCCAGCCAGTTACGGCAATGCTTTGTTGATTGGCGGATTGGTCATCACCTTCTCTGTCCTGGTACCCATGATGCCCGGCATGAGCATGGCCGGAATGATGCAGAAAGCCTCTGTCCCGCCTGGTTGGGATTATAACCCTTCGACCTGGTTGCAACGTTTGCCGATTGCCATACTCGCGGTGCTGGGCATCGTGCTGGCACGCTACCTGGCGGCCTATCAATTGGGACATACCGACTCCGCCTGGGATCCGTTTTTCGACGCCCCTAACGGTACGGAAACAATCATAACCTCCGAAATGTCGCGGGCCTGGCCAGTATCCGATGCAGGGATTGGCGTCATGGCCTATATGGTCGAGCTGCTGATGGCGGTTATGGGTGATGCTCGGCGCTGGCGCACGATGCCCTGGATGGTGGCCGCTTTCGGTGTTGTGGTCGTACCGCTCGGTGCGGTAAGTATTTTCTTCATCATTGCCCAGCCGATTTTCATCGGCACCTGGTGCACGCTTTGTCTGTTGCAAGCATTGGCGATGCTGATAATGATGCCCTATGCCTTGGATGAACTTGTTGCAATGGGCCAGTTTCTCAAGAATGCAAATCGAAGGGGCAAACCTTTCTGGCGTACCTTTTTCACAGGTGATGCAATGGAAGGCAGTCGACAGGACGACACTCCCGAGTTCGAGGGAGCCCTTTCAGGTATGGCCTTGAAAGGACTGCGCGGGGTCAATCTGCCGTGGACATTGGTCGCGATCACCCTTCTCGGCCTGTGGTTGATGTGCACTCGTCTGATATTCGATACCACCGGCTCGATGGCCAACAGTGATCACCTCATGGGCTCCCTGCTCATTACCGTCTCGGTTCTGGCCATGGCTGAAGTGGCGCGACCCCTGAGAATGCTCAACATTCCGATCGGTCTCTGGCTTCTCGTGGCGCCATGGCTACTCTCTGGCGGCGCGATTACCGCTGACGTCGCCAGCATGATTGTGGGTCTGTTGGTGATCGGCCTGAGCTTGCCACGTGGGCCGATACGTCACCGCTACGCTGGCTGGAACCAGCTTTTACGCTGAACCTTACAGGATGGTGCAATGGTTGATCAGAAACTGACTGCGGTGGTTACCGGAAGCACCGCGGGTGTAGGCCGGGCGTCGGCTGTTGCTTTGGGACGGGCTGGATATCAGGTTGCATTGATCGCACGTGGTCAACAGGGTCTCGATGACGCCCAGGCAGAGCTGGAAAGTCTGGGAATAAAGGTGCTGGCTATCTCTGTCGATGTGTCGGATGCAGAAGCGGTCGAACACGCTGCTGACCGCATTGAAGCCGAGCTCGGGCCAATCGATGTCTGGATCAACGCGGCCATGGTCACGGTATTCGGCACGGTATCTGAGCTGAGCGCTGCTGAGTTTCGACGCGTAACCGACGTCACTTATCTTGGCGTCGTTCATTGCACACAGGCTGCCCTGCGGCGAATGGCCCCTCGTGATCGAGGCTCCATCGTGCAGGTTGGCTCTGCCCTCTCCTACCGGGCCATACCGCTACAGTCGCCCTACTGCGCCGCCAAGTTTGCGGCGCGCGGCTTCACTGATGCACTGCGCTGCGAATTGATCCATCAGAAAAGTAAAGTACGCTTGTCCATGGTGCAGCTTCCCGCCCATAACACACCGCAGTTCGATTGGGTTCGCAACCACATGGGCAAACGACCCCAGCCAGTACCGCCAATTCATACGCCTGAAGTAGCAGCCCGCGCCATTCTCAGGGCGGTCATTGATGGACCACGGGAAATCTGGCTGGGGCGCGCGTCCTTTCAAGCCATCGTGGGTAACATGGTGATGCCAGGACTGCTGGACCGGATGATGGCCAGGCAGGCCTGGGGCGGGCAATTGACGGATGAGGATGATGACCCGGAGCGAGAAGACAATCTATTCGAACCTGTTAAATCAATGCACCGAACCTCCGGCCGATTCACTGACAGAGCCCGCGACAAAGCGGTCGGGATGAGCTCGGAAACAGCACGAAAGCTGCTCATCACAGCCGTAGTAGTGACAGCCTTCATGTCGGGCTGGGTGATCGCCGTGATAGCGGGCTAGCTTCAGTGCCGGACGAATCGCCATACAACGCAAGCACGGCGTTGATAACGCCAACGTGGGAGAATGCCTGGGGAAAGTTTCCGAGCTGCGTGGAGCCGTCCACGCTCATTTCCTCTGCATAGAGACCGGTGTCGCCTCGCAGCTCGTACAACTGCTCGAACAGCTCCACAGCCTCCTGGCGTTGCCCACACGACACCAGCGCCTGAACCAGCCAGAAACTGCATATGACAAACGCACCCTCAATACCCCTCAGGCCGTCCGATTGATCTGGAAGATAACGGCGAATCATGCCGTGTTCGCCTACTTGCAAGCGTTCACGAACCCTGTTGACGGTATTCCGAAACAACTCATCATGCCCGTCGATAAATCCGGTGCGCGCCAGTAGCAGCAGACTGGCGTCCATATCGTCTCCTCCATAGCTTCTGACGAAGTAGCGGCCATCCTGGCTCAATCCGTTGGCCAACACTTCGCTACGCAGTGCATCACTTTCCCGCCGCCAGAGCGCTGCATCGCCCTCAAGCCCATGGCGTTCAAGCAACCACAATGCCCGCTGCATCCCCGCCCAGGCCATGACCTTTGAATGCACGTACTGCTGTGGCTCGCTGCGAACCTCCCATATGCCGCGGTCCGGTTTGCGCCAATGACGGGCGATGAAGTCTGCCACGGCACGCAGATGTGACCAGTGTTTGAGCATAGCATCATCTGACATGCTGTCACAGATATAGACGCACTCGAGCAACTCACCATAGATATCCAGCTGAAACTGGCGGTCAGCCGCGTTTCCCACGCGAACCGGACGCGAATTGCGGTAACCGGAAACGCCCTCGATGGTTCGCTCCTTCGGCAGCCGTAGGCCATCTATGGTGTACAGAACATTGAGTGGTAGTCCGTGGCGGTCAATCACCCGTTGCATCCACTCGGCCCAGCGATGGGCTTCGTCCTGATAGCCCAGATCAAACAAGGCATCCAGGGTCAGCCCCGCATCACGAAACCAGGTGTAGCGGTAGTCCCAGTTGCGCTCTCCGCCAAGCTCCTCCGGCAGAGAACTGGTGGCCGCTGCCACTACGGCTCCGGTGGGCGCATAGATAAGCATCTTGAGTGTAATGGCGCTGCGTACCAGAACCGAACGATAGTTCGCAGGGCCCTTCAAGGTTGCACACCATGTGCGCCATGTATCTGCGGTCGCGTCGATTTTACTGGCTATCTCAGGCCCTGAAGGAACCGCCGAAACCGCCCCGCCCTCTTGATCAACTGCAAGGGCGAACATCGCTTTCTGCCCGGCGCTCAGGGCAACTGATCCTGTCCAGCCAATTGAGGTTGCGCCAAGCGAGCAATCGCCTTGAAAGCGGATTACCTGTGAGCCAGTTCTTATTGCCAGACCGCTTGCAGAAGAAACGACCTCGTCGTTTGAACAACCGAAATCCGGCCTAGGGAGATAGTCGACAGTAATAACCTGACTACCGTTGAGCACTTCAAACGACCAGAGCAGCCGCTGTGACCCGGCTGGAGCCGGCCATTCCATGCAGAGCGCCGCGCGAACTGTACCGGTCGCAGTTTCCCAGAGGTACTCGGCCACGGCCGTGTCGTCCAGGTAACGCACCTGGGCTACGCCCCCATCCCTAGGCGCGATGCGTAGCTGTCCACCCTTGTTGCGATCCAGCAAGGTCCAGAATACAGGCGGCGCATCAAAGCGCCCCGGACAAAACCATTCTACCGTGCCATCTGGCGCAACCAACGCCATAGACTGCCCATCGCCCAAGGCGGACAGGGAGCCAATCGGCGGAAAATCCAGCTGTTCGGTATGCGGTATCCGAGGCATAGAGGAAACGATCAGGACAGGCTTTGTAGAGCCTTGTCGTAATCCGGCTCGCTGCCAATTTCAGAAACCAGTTCGCTATGCAGCACCTTGTCCTGCTCATCCAGTACGACGACTGCCCGAGCGGTCAAGCCAGCCAGGGGTCCATTTTCAATGGCTACACCGTAATCGCGGAGGAATTCATTGCCACGCAGCGTGGATAGATTCACCACATTTTCCAGCCCTTCCGAGCCACAAAAACGCGCCTGAGCAAATGGCAGATCGGCAGAAATGCACAGCACTACCGTGTTGTCGAGGGAGTTGGCCTTGCTGTTGAAGGTCCGTACCGAGGTGGCGCAGGTCGGTGTATCAACGCTTGGGAAGATGTTGAGGACCTTTCGCTTGCCACTGAAGCTGGACAATGTGGCATCAGACAGATCCTTGGCAACCAGGCTGAAAGCGGGAGCCTTATCGCCAGTTGAAGGAAACGTGCCACCAATGCTGATTGGATTGCCTTTAAGAGTGACGCTGGACATTAGAAACACCTCGGTTGTTGGCTGCGCGGGATAGCGCAGTATAAAAGCCGCCGCGATGGCCGGACGCCATGCACGGCAATTTAGAAATCAATACGGTAGAAGAAGTCCAGTGAACTGGCAAATCCGCTTACGGCTTCCAGATAGAGCCTTCGGGTCAGATCATAGCGCAATCCTACCTGGCTGGCAGGTTCGAACACGCCTACACCGTACCTGAGACTCAGCTTATCGGTGAGGTAGCCTGCCGCTACGACTTGGGTGCCGGCGCCCGACCCTTCGGTTTCGAGTTGGAAATCTTCAATGCCAAGGCGGCCTGCGATGTTTTGCGCCAATGGGCCGCTGCCGGCCATGCCCAGCGCCAGGGCCGCCTGCCCGACCATGTTGTTGTCGCCACCGTCGCCGCCCAGCGGCCGCCCAAGGACCAGGTAGGAAAGCGCCTGTTCCTGCGGCATCGCCGGCTCGGAAAAAACCTCTGACTGGGGGCTTTCAGCTCGACCGGTCAATCGCAGACCCGCAAGCACCTCATCCACTCGACGAACTGCCTCGATATTGAGGAACGGCTGGCTGATCGGGCCGGCAAACAGAATCTGCGCCTGGCGCAGGCTCAAACGCTGGCCAAAACGACGGAAACGCCCGTCCAGAATATTCAAGTCGCCGCTGGCGGTCATGTCTTCTCTGACCTCCATCTGTCCACTCAGCCGGCCAGTCAAACCAAATCCTGAAAACCGCAGTTGGTCGCCAATAAGCAGGGTAACGCGGGCCGACACGTCAAGGGGCATAGCCTCCTCTTCGGCTTCTTCCTGGTCTCCGACGATAACCACATCGGGAGACACTTTAACCGCCTGCTCCGGCAGCTCCCTGACAGTGATGTCGCCCTCCGGGATGGCCAGTTCTCCACGAATCCGAAGCTGATTATCAACCATCGAGACCGTCAGATCAGGACTGACCAGCAGGTTGGCATAGGGCGGGACGGTCACCGGCAGCGACCGGCCCTGAAGCGCCAGGGATATATCCAGCTCGGGAGCCCAGGTAATCGCCCCACTCAGGCTGCCCTGCCCATCCTCACCGCTGCGCCAGTCGCCCTGAATGTCGGCACTCTGCCCTTCTATCGCCACCGTGACGCCTAGCTGGTCGAAACTCACGGGCAATTCCGGCCCGCTTATCTGACCATTCTGCAGCGCGACGACGCCTTCAATCTGCGGATCTGTCAGGACGCCTGACAAGAGTCCGTTGCCGTTAAGCTCGCCCTGCACCACCTCAACACCGGGAAGGAACGGACGTATGAAGTCGAGCTGAAAGCCATCCAGCCGGTATTGACCGCTCAGAGATTGCTCACCCGTCGGATCGGCGACATCCGCTTGGATTTCCAGCTCGCCAAGTGTCTCGCCGGCCAGAATCAAGCGATTGCGCGCCTCGTCCGGTGTCAACTGGCTGTTCAGCTCCAGTCGGCTATAGGGAAACTCCAGGGTCTGTTCCGGGCTGCTAACGCTGAGAATGCCGTCCAGGCTGCTGACAGTGATTTCGGCGGTGGGCTTGCTACCTTCGGGTTGAGCAAAACTCACATCGGCATCCAGCGTGCCTGCCCAGGCAAAGTCCTCGGGCAGAAAATTTTCAAGGGAGGTCAATGGGAAGTCTTCCAGCGTTAGGGCCAGCTGTCTGTCGGGCATAAGCTGTTGATCGCCGTTGAAGCACAGACGCCCGCCCTCATGGGTCCAGCAGTGCTCGCCCAGGCTGAGCGCCCCGGTAGGCAAGCGATAGGCAATGCTGGCCGATTCCACCAGTCGCCAGGTCATGTCCTGGCTAGTCACTTGTCCATCTGTGAGTTGTCCCAGCCAGCGCTCGTCATTCAAGCTGCCGCTCAGCCGAGTACTCAACTCCACGATACCGTTCTGCAGATCGACAAGGAGGTTGTGTGCATCGCGATCCCCGTCAATTTCCAGCATAAGATTGCCGAAGTAGGTTTCACCGCTGCGCAGTCTGGAAGCAGATACGGTGAGATTTCCGGGCAGGGTATCGGTTAGTTCCACCCGCCCCTGAACATCAAGGCTGTCCAGCCCCATTTCTTCATAACCGATTCGCTCGCCCTGCAGATTGGCGGTGATGGCGGGCGCTTGGGCGTTCCCGCCAGCTGTCACCTTGCCCACCAGTTGTCCAGTTAACCCAGGCCAGAGCGTTTCCAGATCGGTGAGCTGAATGGCCAGATCTGCGGCTATTTGCTCGCCCCACTCACCATCCCCACTTATGCGGTTGGCACCCTGTCGCAGTTGCAGATTGCTGAACTCCCAGGCTTGCGCTTGTTTGGCAAGCGCGCCGGACAGCTCCAGGGGGCGTTCACGCAGGGTACCTTCGACGTCCCAATTGGCGGCCAGTTGCAACTCACCGTCAAGCAGGCTCCCGGTGCTGGTAATCGGTCCGTTCAGGTCGCCCGGCAGATCGGCTACAAAGATGCCTGGATCAAGCTGTTCCAGCAGAAGCTGAACGTCCCATTCAACGCCCTCGTCCAGTGCCAGCATCACCTCACCACTGGCTCGGCCCGCTTCGGTTTCGAGCATGAGCGGCGCTATAGTTATCGACTCGGGATTTCCCGCTACCGCCATGTCGATAGTGACCCGCTGCCCGGCGATGCCGGAGATCGTGCCATCGATATCACTAGTGAAATCCATTCCCTGCAATGTCGCTTCCACCTGCAGTTGTTCCAGCTCGATCTCGCCGAGGTCCTGTGGATACAGCCATTGCCAGGGAAAACGCTGCAGATCCAACTGAACGTTCGCAGCCAGCTCTTCGCCCCAAGCGGCTCCGCCAGTAAGCGCCAGGTAGCGTTCCGGCTCATCTTTCACCAGTAACTTGAGGTCAAGATCCGATAGTCCCGTCTCTCGAATCAGTGCGGCGAGTGATAGATCTATCTCGCCGCCCTCCCCGGGCAGACTACCATCGGCCTGTAATGCGTAACCCTGGTCCAGATTACCGCGCAATATTAAGGTAAAAGCTTCAAGCGTCAGTGTTTCGGGCAGGGTCGACAGCGCCAGAAAAGGCTCGCTTTGCCATTCCAGGCGAAGGGGCAGAGAGGGATCGAGGGGCTCCACTGACGCATCCAACCTGCCATCGATATAGCCGCTGGTGCGGGCTTGCACTGTCATTTCCGCCGCAGTGCCGCCCAGCTCCAGACCAACATTCAGTTCGCGTTCGTTTACTGCGGGCAGAGTGATATCGGATCGGATTTGCAAAGGCCATTCGCCAAATAACTGCACTCTCCCGTCCAGACTCCAGTCGACGTCCGGGCCGATGCCAGTAAACTCATTGATTACCAGTTGGTTGTCGATCACATCGGCCGACAGGAGGACACGGGTCAACAGCGGAGCGTCGTCGTCCAGCCAGACGCTACCTATTTGCAATCGCTCCAGCTGAATATCGAGCGGAAGGTCGAGGTCTGGCAGTACGATGGGCTGTCGTTCCGTTGGCGGCTCTTCTTCAGCCGGCAATACATTTACCCTGATCTCCGCGATATCCAGGTGATTGATGCACAACTTTCCGGCACTCAGGCAGCCCGGACTCCAGGATAGGTCGACATCGTCGACAACAACCTGGAGCGCTTGATCCTGCCAGGCTATCCGCTCGAAATTCCATCCGCGCCAGAGATGACCTGAGTTGAGCACCAGTTCCAGCCTTGGTTCGACGCCCATAGCACGCTCGAAAATCCAGCGGTTTACGCTTTCACTCGCAAGCAGCAGACATAAAAGCGCAATCAGACCTGCCAGAATCAACAGCCCGCGCAAGAAAATTTTGGTCACGAACCAAATCAAAATTCAGGCCCCAGCGCAAAGTGGATACGGAAACCCTCATCCGGATCAGTAATCGATTTGGCAAGATCCAGACGGACCGGGCCAATCGGCGATACCCAACGCACCCCTACTCCCAGACTGGTTTCCAAAGGATCGGAGAAGGAGTTGATGGCGTTACCGTGATCGACGAACACGGCGCTGCGCCAGTCTTCGATGAATTCGTATTGATATTCGAGGCTACCAGCCACCAGATGCTTGGCCCCAATCAGATCGCCGGTTTCGTCGGTAGGTGATAGCCCGCGGAAGTCATAGCCTCGCACGCTCTGGTCGCCGCCAGCAAAAAATCGCAGGGAGGGAGGCATCTGGCTGAAATCGTCCACCACCGTGGTGCCAACGCTTGCGCGGGAGAGAAAGCGATGGTTATCCCACAGGGTGTACAAGCCATTGGCAGAAGCGGTGACCCTTAGAAAATCAAATTCGGATATCAGCCCCTCCTTGGCACCCTGCACATCGAATTGCAGGCTGTAGCCTTTGGCAGGATCGAGACCTCCATCACTGACAGTGCGGTTGAAGGCAATGCTTGGGATCAGCAGCGTACTGCTTCCCGAGTCGTTACCCAGAGTAAATCGCTCCTCCTCTACCCGCAGGCCGATGCCGCGTTCCCAGCCGTTAGCAAAAAGCTTGGTATACAAGCCGCCTATGCTGAGGTTGAGGCTTTCCACATCTTCGATATCTTCCTTCTGCAGCCCGGCAAAAAATCTGAAATTGCTGGTTTGAGGCGGCGTAAGGGGAATCTGGTAGTAAGCGCTGACCATTTGCCTGGGCATTGACAGTTCCATGTCCGCCCCCCGGCTATGGCCATGTTCGTTGAGCCAGTGCTGGGTCCAGTTGACGCGTACCCTGGCCCCTACGTCTGTCGAGTACCCGCCTCCAAAGCCTAGCGAGTGCGGACTGCGGGCATTCAGGTTGGCCATGACCGGTATTACGCCATCGGCCGCCTGCTCAGCTGGCGCAAGGACTAACACGTTTTCGAAGTAACCAGTGGCCAGCAGATCACGGTTCAGACTTGCCAGTAGATCGGAGTCGTACGGCACCCCTGTCTCGAAGGTGACCATACGCTGCAGAAGATTCTCGGAAAAAGGTGTATCCGAGAAAATCACCTCGCCAAGACGAAATCGCTCGCCGGTGTTATACGACAGCTTGATATCCGCAACATTTTCGTCAACGTCGACCAAAAGTTGTTGTTCGGTGAATTCGCCAGAGAAGTAGCCGTAGCGAAGCGCCTGATTGGTAATCAACGATTTAACGCTCTCGTACACATCGTGGCTAAGCACCGCGCCCGGTTTGAGCTTGTCGCTCTCAGGCAACTTGAAGAACCTGGCGTCCTCGCCAGCACCAGTTATGTCTATGTCTATGTTTCGCCAGCGCACTGGCTCGCCTAGCGTAACGTTTAGAACCAGGTTCGGTTCCGAATCGGTTCCGGTGACGTCAGGCTTGATATCCACGTCGTAGTAGCCCACCGCCTGGGCAGCTGTTTCGGCCTGATCGATGCTGTGACGGGCCAGGCGCCACATATCCCGACGGCTTTCGGCGGTCACAGGGCCGATAAACGCTTCGATATTGCTTTTGACTCTTCTGTTGGCGGGGTCTACGTTGACCACCAGCTCGGCCTGAACTGCCGTTGTAAGAAAAAACAGGCATATCAGAAGTAATGGTCCGGCCATAGGTTCTTTTCCAGCTATAAATGGCAATGAGAATGCTAACATGGCGCTTCGGTCGGACCCGACCAAATATACATCTGCTTACAGACGCTGCGAGCCAACTCGTCTCGACGAACAGCTCGCGTGCCGTATTAAACAAGGACAATCAATGAAAGTAGTCTCTTTCAATATCAATGGATTAAGGGCAAGACCTCATCAACTCAAAGAGATTATCGAGCGTCATGCACCTGACGTTATTGGACTACAGGAAACCAAGGTTGACGATCCCATGTTTCCTTTGGCTGAGATGGAGTCCCTTGGGTACCATGTTTTTTTCCATGGGCAGAAGGGACACTACGGCGTTGCTCTGCTGACTCGCGACGAACCCTTATGGGTAAAAAAGGGTTTGCCCAATGATGGTGAGGAGTCCCAGCGCAGAATGATATCCGCCGCCCTCGCCTGTGCGAATGGCTCCTCCCTGACCGTGTTCAACGGATACTTCCCACAAGGTGAGAGCCGCGACCATCCGGTCAAGTTCCCCGCCAAGACTCGCTTTTATGCCGATCTGCAGGAACACCTTGAGCTTGAGTTCACGCCTGACCAGAAACTGGTGGTAATGGGCGACCTGAACATCTCCCCTGAGGACTGCGACATAGGTATTGGCGAGGTCAATGCCAAGCGCTGGTTACGTACAGGTAAATGCAGCTTTTTACCGGAGGAGCGCGAATGGCTTGCAAAATTGAAAAACTGGGGCCTAATCGATACCTTCAGACAGCAAAACCCCGCAGTCAACGATCAGTTCAGCTGGTTTGATTATCGCAGTCGTGGTTTTGAAGACAATCCCAAACGCGGCTTGCGTATTGATCTGGTCATGGCGAGCCGTGGGCTTATAGGGCACTGCGTCGCAACGGGCATCGACCATGACGTACGCGGAATGGAGAAGCCCTCGGATCATGCCCCGGTTTGGGCAAAATTCGATCTGTAATAAAAAAACGGGGCTGATTAATCAGCCCCGTTTTGTTAAATCGCTCCGCCCCCTTCCGTGGGGATCCGGAACTAGGCCATTTCCTCCTCAAGCACATCCAGCACCAGCTCTCCGTCGCGCAGGCTGACATGCACCGTGCCGCCATGTTCTGACAACTCCCCGAACAGTATCTGCTCAGCCAGAGGGCGCTTGATCTTGTCTTGAATCAGGCGAGCCATTGGGCGAGCGCCCATCAACGGGTCGTAGCCGTGCTCGGCCAGCCAGTCGCGAGCCTCCTCGTCCACTTCAATCATCACGTGCTTGTCTTCCAGCTGTGCCTGCAACTCCGTCAGGAACTTGTCGACGACAAACTTGATGCTGTCATGGCTCAGACGACCGAACTGGATAATGGTATCCAGCCGGTTACGGAACTCTGGAGTGAAGGTCTTCTTGATCACTTCCGAGGCGTCCGTGGTGTGGTCCTGATGGGTAAAGCCAATCGAGGCCCTGGACATCGATTCAGCACCGGCATTGGTCGTCAGCACGATGATGACGTTCCGGAAATCGGCTTTGCGGCCATTGTTGTCGGTCAGCGTGCCATGGTCCATGACCTGAAGCAGAAGATTGAACACTTCGGGATGCGCCTTCTCGATTTCATCAAGTAGCAACACGCAGTGAGGGCTCTTGGTAATGGCTTCCGTCAGCAAACCTCCCTGGTCAAATCCGACATAGCCGGGAGGCGCGCCGATGAGTCGTGACACGGTATGGCGCTCCATGTATTCCGACATATCGAAGCGCAACAGCTCGACACCCAGACTTTTCGCCAACTGACGGGTGACTTCAGTCTTGCCCACGCCGGTCGGGCCGGAGAACAGGAACGACCCTACCGGCTTGTCTGCTGATTTCAGCCCGGCGCGCGACAACTTGATAGCCGTCGACAGCGACTCGATCGCCTTGTCCTGACCAAACACCACCAGCTTCAAATCGCGATCAAGATTCTGCAGCAGTTCTTTGTCGGTAGACGAAACATGCTTGGGCGGAATCCGCGCAATCTTGGCAACAATGGCTTCGACTTCAGCCACGTCAATGCACTCTGGCCGCTGGTCGGCGGGCTTGAGACGCTGATAAGCGCCCGCCTCGTCAATCACGTCGATGGCCTTGTCGGGCATATGCCGATCATTGATATAGCGCGCAGCCAGTTCGGCAGCAGCGCGCAACGCCTCGTCCGTGTAGCGGATGCCGTGGTGATCCTCGAAGCGGCTCTTCAAGCCCTTGAGAATCTGGATTGTATCGGCGATCGACGGTTCGACGACGTCGACCTTTTGAAAACGTCGTGCCAGAGCGCGATCCTTTTCAAAAATACCGCGAAACTCCTGAAACGTAGTCGAGCCGATGCAACGTATCTCGCCAGAAGATAACATCGGCTTGAGCAGATTGGACGCATCCATCACTCCGCCGGAGGCTGCGCCCGCTCCGATAATTGTATGGATTTCATCAATAAAAAGAATGGCTTGAGGGCGCTTCTTAAGGGCCTTTAGAAGTGCTTTGAACCGCTTTTCAAAGTCACCGCGGTATTTTGTGCCAGCCAGCAATGCCCCCAGATCCAGCGAATACACTACCGCGTCGGAGAGAATATCCGGCACTTCGCCGTCCACGATGCGCTTCGCCAGCCCTTCTGCAATGGCGGTTTTACCCACACCGGCCTCGCCCACCAACAACGGATTATTCTTGCGCCGCCGCACGAGGATCTGAGCCACTCGCTCAACTTCGGAAGCCCGGCCTACCAGCGGATCGATACGGCCCAGTCTGGCCTGTTCGTTGAGATTGCTAGCGTAGGTTTCGAGTGGATTGTTGGCCGTAGCAGCCTCACCACCCTCATCGTCCATGCTCTCCTGGTCAGGCTGTATCTGCTCGGCGTCGCCAGCCACCTTGGAAATGCCGTGGGAGATATAGTTGACGATATCGATTCGCGCAATCTGCTGCTGCTTCAGGAAGAAGACCGCCTGGCTCTCCTGCTCGCTGAAAATGGCGACCAGAACGTTCGCGCCACTGACTTCACCCTTGCCCGAACTTTGCACATGGAACACAGCCCGCTGCAATACACGCTGGAAACCCAGCGTCGGCTGCGTTTCCCGTTCCAGATCCTGTTTGGGTATCAAGGGCGTCGTGGAATCAATGAACTCGGTCAGTTCCCGACGCAGGCGCTCCATATCGGCACCACATGCCCGCATTACTGCAACCGCGGCCTGGTTATCGAGAAGAGCCAAAAGCAAATGCTCTACCGTCATGAATTCGTGACGCTTGTTACGGGCTTCCTTGAATGCCAGGTTCAGGGTGATCTCGAGATCTCTATTGAGCATGTTGCCACCTCGTCATGCGACCGTAGCCGCTCTGTTACGCTTCCCGCTCGATTTGACACATCAACGGGTGCTGGCATTCCCTCGCATAATCATTTACCTGTGCTGCCTTGGTTTCGGCTATATCCCGAGTATAGACACCACACACAGCTCTGCCTTCAGTATGGACCTTCAACATCACCTGCGTCGCCGCTTCACGGTTCAGGGTAAAAAAACTTTCCAGCACCTCCACGACAAAATCCATTGGCGTGAAGTCATCGTTCAGCATCACCACCTTGTAACGCGCCGGCGGTTTGAGTTCCGGCTTGCTGGTTTCTACAGCAAGGCCATGATCTTCATCACGCCCTGGCTCGTCGGGCTGTTGATTTGAAATCGGTAAAATTTTTGTCATCGAAAACATGTCATGCATCGCTGTTGCTGGGGGTGGGTGAGCCCGGTACAGAATGTGTACTGGTAGACAGCTTGCCAGAGGCTAACTTGACTTACTGTGATTCAATGTTAAAAAGTGTAAATGAGCGTGTCACAGTGGTCACGTATTTTAAATCGACATGCATCGCGATTCAGACTAACCGCCCCGACTGGGTGACGAGAGGATGTGGTATGGAGAATGGTAAGGTCAAATGGTTCAACAACGCCAAGGGTTACGGATTTGTGGTAGCGGACGGGCGCAGCGAAGATCTGTTTGCTCACTACTCGGCAATACAGATGGATGGTTACAGGACGCTCAAGGCCGGCCAACCTGTGCAGTTCGATATCATCCAGGGGCCAAAGGGCCTGCATGCCATAAACATCCAGTCGGTAGCTGAGCCAGACACGGCAGTAACAAGCCAGCGGGAAGCAGAACTAGCGCAGCACTGATCGCGTTACTTGATTCATCAGCGGCAATCCTGACATAACAAAGCCGGCGCGACGCCGGCTCTGTTATGGTGTTGCCTGCCGCAATCAGTTCATGCTGGCGATCAGGTCGTCGCCAAACTCCGAGCATTTGCGCAACTGTGCACCATCCATCAGACGTTCAAAATCATAGGTCACCGTCTTGTTGGCAATTGCGCCTTCGGTGCCCTTGATAATGAGGTCGGCCGCCTCAGTCCAGCCCATGTGTCGCAGCATCATTTCTGCGGAGAGAATCAATGACCCAGGGTTGACCTTGTCCTGACCTGCGTACTTCGGTGCTGTGCCGTGGGTGGCTTCGAACATGGCGATCGAATCAGACAGGTTCGCGCCCGGCGCGATACCAATACCACCAACCTCCGCCGCCAACGCGTCAGAAAGGTAATCACCGTTAAGGTTCAGAGTGGCGATGACATCGTAGTCGGCCGGGCGTAGCAGTATCTGCTGAAGCATTGCATCGGCGATCACATCCTTCACCACAATGTTTCGGCCGGTTTTGGGATTCTTGAACTGCATCCACGGGCCGCCATCGAGCAGCTCGGCATTGAATTCATCCCGTGCGACTTCGTAGCCCCACTCCTTGAACGCACCTTCGGTGAATTTCATGATGTTGCCTTTGTGAACGATGGTCACGGACTCGCGATCATTGTCCACTGCATACTGCAGAGCCTTTTGTACCAGACGTTTGGTACCTTCCTGGGACACCGGCTTGATACCGATACCGCACATGTCGGTAAAACGAATCTTGGTAACGCCCATTTCGTCAGCCAGGAACTTGAGGATTTTCTTGGCCTCTGGCGAGCCCGCCTTGAATTCAACACCCGCATAGATGTCTTCAGAATTCTCGCGAAAGATAACCATGTCGACATCGCCCGGCTTTTTCACTGGGCTAGGCACACCGGTAAACCACCGGACCGGACGCTGGCAAACATAGAGATCGAGCTGCTGGCGCAGCGCTACGTTCAAAGAACGAATGCCGCCACCCACGGGCGTGGTTAGCGGGCCCTTGATAGACACAACGTAATCTTTAACCGCGTGCAGCGTTTCTTCAGGCAGCCAGGTGTCCTGGTCGTAAACCTGGGTGGCTTTCTCGCCAGCGAATACTTCCATCCAGGAAATCTTGCGCTTGCCGCCGTATGCCTTCTCAATCGCAGCATCGACTACTTTGATCATGACGGGTGAAATATCGACGCCGATACCATCCCCTTCAATATAAGGAATAACCGGATTGTCTGGCACATTGAGCGAAAGGTCAGCGTTCACGGTAATTTTGTCGCCGCTAGCCGGCACCTGGATCTTTTGGTATCCCATTTTTGACTCCGTTGTGTTGTCGTTGTCAGGTTGATGCAGAGCGATAACCCCGCATCATGATTACGGTATTGGTGGCCGTATTGTTGTAGTTTTCCTACAAATTGTCACGCATTTTTAGGCTCCAGCCTCGCCGGCCTCACTGCAAGCACCATCTTCAAGGACAGACAGCGGAACGACAGTTTGCAAATGTAGTAACACTACATTGAGCACTACAAAAACATCTTTTAGCATCCTAGCGTTTTTTGTCGGCAAATCCACTCCTGTCAGCTCCGCGGTGGCGCTGGTTCACCCTGCCGCAGGAATAGGCTACTCTATGTCGCCTTGACGGGAGCCTCCTATGCGTTTTCTACCACATGTCACAGTGGCTACCATTGTTGAAGATCAAGGTCGCTTTCTCATGGTGGAGGAGCGCCGAGATGGCCGTACCGTTTTAAATCAGCCCGCGGGACATCTGGAAGCAGACGAAAGTCTAATCCAGGCCGCCCGACGTGAAGTGCTGGAGGAAACGGCGTGGACAGTGGACATTACGTCCGTCGTAGGTATCTACCTGCTCAAGGCGGATAATGGCGTCACTTATCAGCGCACCTGTTTTGCCGGCCGCGCTTTGGAGCATCACCCGGACCTTCCGCTGGACGACGGTATCCTCGGCGCGCGATGGATGACGCTGGAACAATTGCAGGTCTCCAGAGTCGATCTGCGTAGTTATCTCGTACTTGAATGTATTCTGGATTATCTGCATAAACCCCACTACCCACTGGATCTGATACGTTGATATGACAGCCCCATTTGAAAAGCCGCCCAGCCAGACAAGCGTGATCGTCGGGATGTCCGGGGGGGTTGACTCGTCTGTTTCCGCTGCGCTCCTGTTGGAACAGGGGTACCGGGTCGAGGGACTGTTCATGAAGAACTGGGACGAGGACGACGGGACCGACTACTGCACTGCCAAGGATGATCTGGCTGACGCGCAAGCGGTATCCGACAAGCTGGGCATCAAGCTGCATACGGCTAATTTCGCCGCCGAATACTGGGATAACGTTTTTGAGCATTTTCTTGCCGAATACAAGGCCGGCCGCACGCCCAATCCGGACATCCTCTGCAATCGAGAAATCAAATTCAAAGCTTTTCTGGACTATGCTCTGATGCTTGGAGCCGATTTGATAGCGACAGGCCACTATGTGCGTCGCGCCGATGCCGATGGACGCACTTCCCTACTCCGTGGGCTGGATAGCAACAAGGACCAGAGTTATTTCCTGCATGCGGTCAATGGAGAGCAGCTGTCACGGACGCTGTTTCCCGTAGGCGAGCTGGAAAAACCCGAGGTTCGGCGCATTGCCGAGAAGTATCAGTTGGCCACTGCACGCAAAAAGGATTCAACCGGAATATGCTTTATCGGGGAAAGGCGATTCAGTGATTTTCTCAAGCAATATCTACCAGCTCAGCCAGGCGATATAGAAACCACGGCCGGACAGGTTATAGGCCGACATCACGGTCTGATGTACCACACGATCGGTCAGCGTCAGGGCTTGGGCATTGGTGGCATGCAAGGTGCTGGCGACGAACCATGGTATGTATTGCGCAAGGACCTTGAGCGTAACGTGTTGGTGGTCGGTCAGGGCAATGCCCATCCATGGCTGTTTGCCGGTGCGCTGGAATGCTCCGAACTGTTCTGGATAAACCCAATTCCTGAGGTTTTCCCGATGCAGCTCACCGCCAAGGTAAGATATCGACAGGCTGATCAGGCCTGTGTTCTGGACAGGATCGGAGACCGCTATGTCATTCGTTTCGAGCAGCCACAACGTGCGGTAACACCGGGACAGTCGGTTGTGCTCTATCAGGATGAGGTCTGTCTAGGCGGCGGTGTGATTGAGCTGGCCGTCCCCGCCTTCGCCGAGGATGCCGCATGACCCCGACCGAGGAGCAGGTAATAGCGCTGGGCGGGATTTTTGAAGCGGCATTGCAGGTCGACAAGCTTGCTCGCACGGGCCAGTACAGCGAAGGACCGGTAGCCTGCCTTGTCAAAAGCATATTCGAGCGCTCCCCTGACGATGTGATTGAAATCTATGGAGGATCCCATCATCAGATCCGCCATGGCATCCAGTCACTTGAAGCAATGCTGGAACGCGACATGGCCGGCTTGAAGCGGGAAGCACTGCGGTACGTCATGAATATCCTTGCGCTCGAACGCCAATTGGCCAAGCGCGACGACATGCTGCAAGTACTGGGGCAGCGGCTGGACCAGGTAAGCAATCAGATCGAGCACTTCGGGCTACTGCATAACAATGTAATGGCCGGACTCGGCAGCACCTATCAGGACACACTCAGTACACTGCGCATGCGTATTCAGGTCCATGGCGACATGCGCTATCTGCAGCAGCCGGATACGGCCAATCAGATTCGCGCGTTGCTGCTTTCCGGTATCCGTTCAGCTCGCCTGTGGCGCCAACTGGGCGGGCATAGATGGCAGCTGCTGATTGCTCGAGGCAAGTTGCTCGGCGCCACTCGTAACCTGTTGCATGGTTGAACTGATCAGGCTTGATCAGCCGCGCCAAGGCGCGATCCTGTTAGCCATTTCTGCGCTGTTGTTTGCAATCATGGGCGTCTTGATCCGCGAGGTTTCCGTGGGGGTCAACAATGAGACCGTGGTCTTTTTCCGGAATGTGGTGGGGATATTTTTCTTTCTACCAATGATTCTTTTCAGGGGTTTCGGTCCATTTCGAACCCAGCGTCTGGGCAACCATTTTCTACGGACCTTTTACGGCCTTGGGGCCATGTACTGTTTTTTCTACGCGATTGCGCATTTGCCGCTGGCTGATGCGATGGTCTTTACCTACGCAGCGCCGGTCTTTACTCCGCTGCTGGCCTGGTGGTGGCTGCGCGAATCCCTCACGCCACGGATGATGTTCATGGTGTTGCTGGGCTTTGCTGGCGTGCTGCTTGTAGCAAAACCCAGCGGCGCGATTTTCGATCCCCAGAGCCTCGCCGGTATCGCAGCCAGCCTGCTCGCGGCCTGCGCTTTTGTGTCCATCCGAGCGATGAGTAACAGCGAGCCAGCCAGCCGAATCGTCTTTTACTTTTCGACTTTTTCCGCTTTGCTCTCGGCGATTCCGTTGCTGTGGGCCTGGCAGCCGCTGACTACCGAACAGCTAACACTGCTTGTCTTGATAGGAATGGTAGCCACCACCAGCCAGTTGGTGATGTCCAGAGCCTACGCCTTGGCTCCTCCTGGAAAAATAGGTCCGCTAAGCTACCTGGCGATCATCTTCTCCGGATTTTTTGCATGGATACTTTGGGATGAGGTACCGGTTCTGTCTTCCTGGCTGGGTGCCGGTCTGATCTTTATGTCAACGCTGATCAGCATCTCGATGCCCGGCAAGCGGGCCAAGAGCGCTGATTCTGGTGTATGATTTGCCCCTTTTCCGCCAGACCTTTTGACGAGAACTCTTATGCAACTTTCCTCTCTGACCGCCGTTTCACCGGTTGATGGCCGTTACGGCAGCAAAACCGCCAGCCTTCGCAGCATCTTCAGCGAGTATGGTCTGATCCGTTTCCGCGTTCAGGTGGAAGTTCGCTGGCTCCAATGTCTGGCCGCACATCCCGGAGTGCCGGAAGTCGGACCCTTTTCCGAGCAGGCAAATGAGCTGCTAGACAAATTGGTCGACGATTTTCAACTGGCCCACGCCGAGCGCATCAAGGAGATTGAGCGCACCACCAATCACGACGTGAAAGCGGTGGAGTACCTACTCAAGGAGCAGGTAGCCGGTCTTCCTGAGCTGCGGAAAATCAATGAATTCATTCACTTCGCTTGCACATCTGAAGACATCAACAACTTGTCCCACGCGCTCATGCTGCGTAGCGGGCGGGACGATGTGCTGCTGCCACTGATGCGTCGCATTGCGGATGATATCCGTGGACTCGCAAAGCAGCATGCAGACGTGCCAATGTTATCGCGTACCCATGGCCAGCCCGCTTCGCCTACCACCCTGGGCAAGGAACTGGCCAACGTTGTTCACCGCCTCGAGCGCCAGATCGCGCAGGTTGCGGCTGTGCCACTTCTCGGCAAGATCAACGGCGCAGTGGGCAATTATAATGCGCACCTATCCGCCTACCCGGATATCGACTGGGAAGCTAATGCCCAAGCGTTTATAGAGCAGACCCTGGGCTTGACCTTCAATCCCTATACAACCCAGATAGAACCGCACGACTATATTGCCGAGATGTATGACGCGGTCGCACGTTTCAACACTATTCTCATTGATTTCGACCGGGACATCTGGGGTTATATTTCGCTCGGTTATTTCAAGCAGAAGACCATTGCCGGTGAAATTGGCTCGTCGACCATGCCGCACAAGGTCAATCCGATCGACTTCGAGAACTCTGAGGGTAACCTCGGGATTGCAAACGCGATTCTTCAGCATCTGGCCAGCAAGCTGCCGATTTCCCGTTGGCAGCGTGACCTGACTGACTCCACTGTTCTGCGCAATCTGGGGGTGGGTTTCGCCCATAGCGTTATAGCCTATGAGTCCACCCTCAAGGGAATCAGTAAGTTGGAGCTGAATGCCCAGCGCATCGCTGATGATCTAGACAATTGCTGGGAAGTTTTGGCAGAGCCAATTCAAACGGTAATGCGCCGCTACGCAGTGCCCGATGCCTATGAAAAGCTGAAAGAACTTACTCGCGGCAAGGGGATTACGCCAGCAGCATTGCAGGAATTTGTAGCCAACCTCGAGATTCCGGCCGAAGCCAAGCAGGAACTGCAGGCATTGACGCCCGCGAATTATATCGGCAATGCGGCGGCACAAGCTCGCCGCGTCTGACGCCCTCCCTTGTCAGACCTGGCGCCCGGATAATACCGGGCGTTTTCAATTCACCAGAGGAAAACGATATGTCCCCTCCCGCTTCCGATTCGCTGCTTGGCGGCCTGACCGCTGAGGTTTTCCTGCGTGACTATTGGCAAAGAAAGCCACTGCTGATCCGCCAGGCATTTCCTGAGTTCGACAATCCGCTGACGCCGGACGAGCTGGCCGGCCTCGCTCTCGAGGAAGAAATCGAGTCGAGGATTGTGCTTGAACACGGAGCGCACCCCTGGGAGTTGCGCCGCGGTCCTTTCACTGAAGACGATTTCAAAGCGCTGCCGGAAAGCTCCTGGACGCTGCTGGTCCAGGCTGTGGATCAATTCGTGCCTGAGGTGGGCGACCTGATGAAGGCGTTCAGCTTCATCCCAAGCTGGCGGCTTGACGATGTGATGATTAGCTACGCCGCACCAGGCGGAAGCGTTGGGCCGCACTTCGATAATTATGACGTGTTTCTGCTACAGGGTCAGGGGCGACGACGCTGGAAGATTGGTCAACGCTGTGATGCCGACAGCCCCATGCTGGACAACCCCGATCTGCGTATTCTCGCGGGTTTCGAGCAGGAGGAAGAATGGGTGCTCGAACCTGGCGATATGTTGTACATACCGCCCGGCCTGGCACATTACGGCGTGGCGGAAGAGGAATGCATGACCTATTCGATCGGGTTCCGGGCCCCCAGCCATCAGGAAATACTGGTGCATTACACCGATTTTCTGGGCCAATACCTTAACGATCAGGCGCGGTATGGGGATGCCGGCATGCAGGCCGCTATTGATCCTGCTGCGATTGATGATGCTACCGTCGAACGTCTTCAACTGATCGTTCGGCAACTGGCCGAAGACAAGACCGCGCTCGCTACCTGGTTCGGTCGATACATGACCGAGCCGCGCTACCCTGAAATGATCCAGGAGCAAAACCACGAAACCAGTGAGCTGGAACAGGCGCTGGCCAACGGCTACGGTCTGGTACGCAATCCAAGCGCTCGCCTCGCCTATCGACTCGAGTCCGGTACAGACCTGATGTTATTCGCCAGCGGTGAGCACTGCCTGCTGCCCGCTTCCCTGCTGGCCCTGGTTCAACTAGTCTGCAATGAGGATTATCTTGATCCTGAACAACTGTTGAAGTGGAAGCTTGACGAGGAAGCCTGGACGTTGCTGGAGCAATTGCTCGGCAAGGGGGACCTCCTGTTGGAGGGAGATGATGAATGACATACATATTCGCGTTGTTGACTGGCTGCCCACTGAGGCGCTACGGGATATTCGCAGGAATGTCTTTATCGACGAGCAGTTGGTACCTGCCGAACTGGAATGGGATGCCGATGATGCGACCTCGACGCACTTTCTCATGTTGGCTGGAGCCTCGCCGATAGGCACCGCCCGCCTTTTGCCAGATGGTCATATCGGCCGGGTAGCTATCCTGGTCCGATGGCGAGGCAAAGGCCTTGGCCAGCGGTTGATGCGTTACGTTATGGATCAGGCTGTAGAGCAAGGCATGCGCGAACTCGTCCTCTCCGCCCAGACCCAGGCGGTGGAGTTCTATAGTCGGTTGGGCTTTGCGGTCGACTCCGAGGAGTACCTTGAGGCGGGCATCCCCCACCGCACCATGATATGGCAGGCGAACGAGGCGGCCGCCCAAACCGAGTTGCCGCCAATCGACTTCATCTCTCCAGGCCGATTCACCATCAGCAATCCCGATTCGGGTCCTGAACCCAGCTACCAAGGTTCGTTGGACTATAAGCTTGGCGATCACCGCGAGTTGCTCGAGGTGGATGAACACAACGCCGTGCAGCTGGCCAGCGACATAGCGCTGCAAGCCAGACGAGAGCTGACCATTTATGCAGCGGACCAGGCCACCTGGTTGTTCAATCGCAGGGATTTCATCGATTGCTGTGAACAGCTGATAGCCGCCCATCGCAAGATCAGAATTCGCGTACTGCTTCATGAAGCCAGCAAGGATTTTCTTGTTGGTCACAGCCTGGGTCGGCTAATGCACCGCTTCCCCAGTTTCTGTGAAATACGTTGTCAACACCCTGACCTGCCCCGTGGCCCGGAAGCTTATATGCTAGTGGACAACAGCGGCATATTGCTGCTGCCCCGGTCGCCGCTACGCAAGGGGTTCACCCGGTTCAACAGCCCTGACCAGGTGAAACGCTGGCGCGGCACCTTTGACGACTTGTGGGCGAGCAGCCGAACTGACACCGAGTTAAGGAGATTTCAACTGTGAAAGGATCCATGAGGCTATTCGCGGTGTGGCTGACGAGCGTAGTGATGACGGCGCCGCTGTCGGCTGCACCCACTACCGAAGTGATCTCTCTGGGCTACAGCATGGCGGAAACCCTTATACCCGTCGTCGAGCCGATGTTGCAGGGTGAAGAACGGGTTTCCGGCTATGGCAACCAACTCATCATCCGGGCCGAGCCTGAACGTCTGGAAGAGATCCGATCCCTTATAGCAACCCTGGACGAGCAACCAGCCAAGCTGCGAATCAGCATCGCTAACAGCGGCAACTCCGTTGACAGTGATCAGGGCTACAGCGTCGATGGCCGCCTGAGCCAGGGCCCGGTTGATGTCATCATTGGCGATCCACGGAGCGGCAATCAGACCCGGATCATCCGCCGCGCAACCCGTGGCGCAACCGATGGCGTCAGACAGGTGACGGCTAATGAAGGCTATCCCGTGTTGATACAGAGTGGACAGAGCGTGCCGATCACTACTACCTCGACGGATGCATACGGTCAGGTAATCCGTGACGTTCAATACCGCGATGTGACTCAGGGGTTTTACGCGACCGTGCGCATCAACGGCGATATGGCTACCATCACCCTGAGTGCAAACAACGATAGCATCAATCAATCCGACAGCCGGCTTATCAACATTCAACGCACTGACACCGTAGTGACCGCTCGACTGGGTGAATGGGTAACGATTGGTGCCTTGGACGACACCGCGGCTGCTCAAGATCGGGATATAGGGCGGCGGATTAGTACCCGCAGCCAGGATCAGAACAGCATTCGACTGAAGGTCGATCGTCTCGAATGAGGGGCTGGTTCGGTGATGTAGTGTTTTCAATAAATCACTACATGCACATTGACTTATTGTTCAGCAAGTCGCATTATTGCGTCGCTCCCGCTAGCCAGAGCCCTTAAAAGGGTTCCGAATCGGCTCCGATACCAAAGGATCGATTTGTGTCTTAACAGCCCACAAGGCATTTCGACGAGGTTGCGACTGGAACGAAGTTGTCCTGAGGGACGGGGAAGCGATTTAAACGTATCAGAATGAATGACAGATCATCTGCCCGACCGAGCTTGCGCTTGAGTTATGGGAAGACACGTCATCCACACTGTTCGTCACAGCCCCCTCCTCTCCTGGTTTGCTTCTTTCCTTTCCAACTTCATCGCCTTGCACACGCTGCGTAAAGACACCCATGGTTAATGGGTTCAGGTCGACAAATCGTGCAGAACCAAACGCAAACTTTGAAGGATTGACCATGTCAGCTTATCAAAACGATATCAAAGCCGTTGCCGCGCTGAGAGAAACAGCCGGTAGCGCCTGGAGCGCTATCAACCCGGAATCCGTAGCACGCATGCGTGCTCAGAACCGTTTCAAGACCGGTCTGGATATCGCGAAGTACACCGCCGCCATCATGCGCAAAGACATGGCCGAGTACGACGCCGACACTAACGCCTATACCCAGTCCCTGGGCTGCTGGCACGGCTTCATCGGTCAGCAGAAGCTGATTTCCATCAAGAAGCACCTGAAAACCACCAACAAGCGCTATCTGTACCTGTCCGGCTGGATGGTTGCTGCACTGCGTTCCGAGTTCGGTCCTCTGCCTGACCAGTCCATGCACGAGAAGACTTCCGTTGCTGCACTGATCGAAGAGCTGTACACCTTCCTGCGTCAGGCTGACGCCCGTGAACTGGATTTGCTGTTCACTGATCTGGATGCTGCGCGCAGCGCCGGTGACAAGTCCAAGGAAGCCGAACTTCAGGCCAAGATCGACAACTATGAAACTCACGTTGTGCCGATCATTGCCGATATCGATGCCGGTTTTGGTAACCCTGAAGCCACCTACCTGCTAGCCAAGAAGATGATCGAAGCCGGTGCTTGCTGCATCCAGATCGAAAACCAGGTTTCCGACGAAAAGCAGTGCGGCCACCAGGACGGTAAAGTAACCGTTCCTCATTCCGACTTCCTCGCCAAGATCAACGCTGTGCGTTACGCGTTCCTGGAAATGGGCGTGGATGATGGTGTTATCGTTGCACGTACCGACTCCCTGGGCGCAGGTCTGACCAAGGCGATTGCTGTTACCAACGAGCCTGGTGATCTGGGCGACCTGTACAACAGCTTCCTTGACGGCGATTACATCGACAACGCCTCCGACATCCAGAACGGCGATGTTGTGATCAAGGCAAACGGCAAGCTGCTGAAGCCTGCCCGTCTGGCTTCTGGCCTGTTCCAGTTCCGCAAGGACACCGGCATCGACCGTGTAGTTCTCGACTGTATCACCAGCCTGCAGCACGGCGCCGACCTGCTGTGGATCGAGACCGAGAAGCCGCACGTTGGCCAGATTGCCGAGATGGTCAACAAGATCCGTGAAGTAGTCCCGAACGCCAAGCTGGTTTACAACAACAGCCCATCCTTCAACTGGACCCTGAACTTCCGTCAGCAGGTATTCGATGCCATGCAGACAGAAGGCAAGGACGTTTCTTCCTATGATCGCGCGAAGCTGATGAGCGTTGATTATGATGAAACCGAGCTGGCTCAGTTGGCTGACGAGAAGATCCGCACCTTCCAGGCAGACGCTGCCCGCGAAGCTGGTATCTTCCACCACCTGATCACATTGCCGACTTACCACACTGCTGCGCTGTCTACCGACAACCTGGCAAAAGGTTATTTTGCAGATCAGGGCATGCTGGCCTACGTCAAAGGTGTTCAGCGTCAGGAAATCCGCCAGGGTATTGCCTGCGTCAAGCACCAGAACATGGCTGGTTCCGATCTTGGCGACAACCATAAAGAGTACTTCGCTGGCGAAGCTGCTCTGAAGGCTGGCGGCAAAGACAACACCATGAACCAGTTCTAAATACTGCGTTCATCGGGCTTAGCCCGGGTGTCGAGAAAGGCCATCTTCGGATGGCCTTTTTTTAAGCCCGTTTCCAGCTGTTGCATGGCAAGTTAGTCGAGTACAATGCGCGCTGCCTTTATCACGCCCTGCCCTGGTGCGCTCACTATCCGTGCCTGAGGTAATTCCCGCCGCAACAAGGTTCAACGTATGGCCCGCCTGAAACTCGATTTTCCTGAAGACCAATTCTATTTCACCACCCAGCTCACCGTCAGAATCACCGATATCAACGCCGGTAGACACCTGGCCAACGATTCGATGATTTCAATGATTTCCGAGGCCCGGGCACGGTTTCTTTATCAGTTTGGCATAGAGGAAGTGAGTGCCAACGATACGGGCATTATCGTTACCGATCTGGCGACTACCTACAAAAAGGAAGCATTTGCCCGTGACCCTCTCATATTCGAGGTTGGGCTCATGGACCTGAATAAATATGGTGGCGATATCATTTTCCGCATTACCAAAGCCCTGGGTGGCGATCTGGTAGCGCTGGCCAAATCCGGCTTCGTGTTTTATGACTTCACCACGTCCCAGGTCGCTCTGATGCCTGATGATTTCCGTCTGCGTTTTCCAGGCGTAAACCAACTGGACCAATAGACATAAAAAACCCGGTCCTGAGACCGGGTTTTTTTGACCGAGCCCGCTGTTACTGAACTGGGACGGTAGCTTCTACGTCGGCTTCTACGCGACGGTTCATCGCACGGCCTTCTTCAGTTTCGTTATCAGCGATAGGACGCTCTTCGCCATAACCGACTGCATCCAGACGTGACGCTTCAACACCTTCGTCAATCAACGCCTGACGAACAGAGCTGGCGCGACGCTGCGACAGGTCCTTGTTGTAGGCGTCAGTACCGATTGCATCGGTGTGACCAGCTACGTTGGTAGTGACATCAGGGTATGTGCGCATGAACTCAGCCAGGCTCTGGATATCCTGACGGTATTCAGGCTGAATTTCAGAACGATCGAATTCAAACTTGACGTCCAGCTCGACACGGACATTCTGCATCTCAGGCTCTGGGGCCGGAGCAGGTGCTGGTGCCGGAGCAGGCGCCGGTGCGGCTTGCGCAACAGGAGCAGCAGCGCCACCAAAGTTCAGACCCAGGCCTACGCCAGCCATCCACTCGGTGTTGTCGTGATCAATACCGTGCATAACGTCCACGCCAGCTTTGACGAAGAAGTTCTCGCTCAGGTAGTTCTTGATACCTGCGCCCGCCATGATCATGGTAGTGCGGTCCTCGGTACCTGTACCGACCTGATCCAGTTCCTGATGACCAAAGCCGCCGGAAAGGTAAGGACGCACAGCGCCTTCACCGAAATGACGAATAGCTTCGATAGTAGCCAGACGACCGTCGATGTCTTCACCGGTGATGTCGCTGTCGAGGCTCTTGTATGTACCAAGACCCAGATTCAACGAAACGTTGTCGTTGAGGAAATAACCCAGACTGCCGCCGACCAGAGTGCCGTCTTCCAGATCGTGGATGCTGTCAGTGAAGTAACGCTTGGCAAAAGCTTCCGCTTCTACAGAACCAGCGCTCTGAGCCAAAACCGGCATGGTAGAGGCGGCAATTGCGGCGCCAACAACGATACCAACAGTGTTTTTCAATTTCATCTTTGAATCCCCGTTAAATCCATTCGGACGTTAGGTTTGCGAAAATCTATGCAAAACTCAGGCTGTAGTATAACAGAAATATAATATTGTCCATACAAAAGTCTTCTAAAAAGGCTCGTCTATATGCCTTCTCAACTTTTCCAAGGCCCTCTTATATCTCATTTTGGTCGCGCTAAGCCCCATGTACATAATTTCCGCTATTTCCTGAAACTCCAGCTCTGCAACGAACCGCAAAACAAGAATCTCACGATCCACCGGATTTACGTGGACCAGCCATCGATCAAGCCCAACACCAGTGGCCGGGAGCCCTTCTGGCTCCTGGGCTTCTTCATGCGCTTCCAGACTAAGTGCATCAAAAAGCCGTTTCTTGCGCTTTTCCTTCCGATACTGAGTAATGCATTCGTTATACGTGATGCTGTACAGCCAGGTTTTGAATTTGGCCTTGCCTTCGAACTGTTTCAGCCCATGTAATACTTTGAGCATTACTTCCTGACAGACATCATCAGCATCCCTTTCGTTCCCCAAATAGCGCGCGCACACATTAAAAAGTGTGCGCTGGTACCGCCTCATCAGCTCCTCGTAAGCCAAGGTAGTGTGAAACAACTCGCTATTGGCCTTTATCGCCAGTTCCTCGTCTGAAAGCTCAGCAGGATTGTAGCGATTGCGCTTGGCGCCCTGATTAGTCAAAACGGATGATCATCGAGTCTGCAGGTCCGTATACATCTGGCGTTATCGCGATACCCGCTCATCAAGCAGCATGCGGTTGGCAATCGAGATGATCGCGCCCTCGTCGTCGACCAAAGACGTTTTCACCGTCCCTATTTCATCTATCACGCCCTGGACGCCGCCCACTGTGATCCGGTCCCCAACCTGATAAAGCTCCCGGACATAAACGCCCGCAAGAATCTGACTGACGATTTGCCGGCTACCAAGGCCAAGCGCTAGCGCGGCCGCAGCGCCAAACGACACGAGGACGATAGCGATTACCGTGTTGAGCAGAGCAGTTTCTATCTGCAGTTGCCCTATGGCCAGAGACACCGTGATTATTACCAGGAGCCCCTGGGCAAAACGACCCAGGCCGCTAGCGTAATCCACTCCAATGCCTTCGGCTGCCCCTCGAACTATGCCGCTCACCAGATGCGAAAGCAGAAGACCGGCGAGAAGAATAAGCGCGGCGCCTAATACTTTCGGAAGGTACAGGGCGAATTCGTCGAGCGTGGACGAGACCCGAGCCAAACCGAGCGTCTCCGCTGCCGAGACAACAAAGATCAAGATCACGAACCAGTAAACGATCTTGCCGATTACCGACGATACAGGGGCATGTATTCCCACCCGCCCCAACAGCTTCGACACGCCCGCTCCGGCCATCAACCGATCCAGGCCCAATTTTGCCAATCCCTTGCTGAGGACCGTGTCGATGATCTTCGCCACGACGAAGCCGAGGATAACGATCAGCAAAGCGGCTATGAGGTCCGGGATAAAGGACGCAACCTTTGCCCACAAGGTAGTCATGGAAGCAACGAAGCTCTGACTCCAGGTTTCTATTTCCATGTTTTACTCGCTAGTCTTGGGGGCAACAGATGTATCTGCCGAAGGCCCGCGCTTTCCTTTAGGGCTGCATTCCGATAACACGTAGGCCCAATGGGTAAACAACGTCACCACATCCAGGGCGCCGCTCCTGATATGCGCCTTGTGCAACACTCTATCAAGCCGTTGGGCATCCGCGCCATCGGGGCGCTGTTCATCTGCCTCATGCATCAGGCTTCGCAGTCTGCTCTCGAAAGGATTGTCCATGCCAGTCACCTCTGTGCAATGAATACTAACCAGAGACGCACGACAAGCGGATGATGTCACCATCATCCGGAAAAATCACATGGGTGCCGGCTGCGTGATCAGTAAGGCATTCTACTCTGGCATTTCCAAGGCGGTCGGGGAAACAACGATGCCATTGTTGTCGGCATAGACATATTCACCCGGACGAAAAGTGACGCCTGCGAAGGTGACCGTCACGTTCAGATCGCCCAAGCCTTTCTTGTCAGTTTTCATGGGATGACTGGCCAATGCCTGAATACCGAGGGGAGTCTGCATCAGAACATCGACATCACGAACGCAACCGTAAACGATGATGCCTTCCCAGCCGTTCTTGGCGGCCTTCTCTGCCAGCATATCGCCAAGCAAGGCTCGACGGAACGAACCACCTCCGTCTACAACCATCACCTTGCCGGTACCGTCCTGGTCGACCTGTTCTTTTACCACCGAGTTGTCTTCATGGCATTTGACGGTAACAATTTCACCGCCAAAGGAGTCATGGCCGCCGAAATTACTGAACATCGGCTCGACGACAAATATGTCAGGGTATTTGTCGCACAGATCAGGTGTCACATAATGCATGGTTTTTTACCTCGTAGCAGGATAGGTCAGGCGTTCTGTTCCGCCAGAAAGAACCACGTATCCATAACGGAATCAGGGTTGAGCGACATGCTCTCAATGCCCTGATCCATCAACCATCTGGCCAGATCGGGATGGTCTGAAGGTCCCTGACCGCAAATTCCGATATATTTGTCTGCTTTGATACACGCCGAGATGGCCATGGCGAGAAGCTTCTTTACCGCCGCATTTCGCTCGTCGAACAGATGAGCAATGATTCCAGAGTCCCGATCCAGGCCAAGCGTCAGTTGCGTCAGGTCATTGGAACCAATGGAGAAGCCGTCGAAATACTCAAGAAACTCCTCAGCCAGCAAGGCGTTCGCCGGTAGCTCACACATCATGATCAACCGCAGCCCATTGTCACCTCGCTTGAGCCCATTCTCAGCAAGCAACTCGACCACCTGTTGAGCTTCACCGACAGTACGCACAAAGGGCACCATGATCTCCACGTTGGTTAGCCCCATAACGTCCCGGACGTATTTGATCGCCCGACATTCAAGCTCGAAACAATCGCGGAAGGAATCGCTTATGTAGCGCGACGCTCCCCGAAAGCCAAGCATCGGGTTTTCTTCTTCCGGCTCATAAAGTCGACCACCGATAAGGTTGGCGTATTCGTTTGATTTGAAATCGGACAGACGCACGATGACCTTTTTCGGCCAGAACGCCGCAGCGAGCGTGCTCACGCCTTCAACCAGTTTGTCGATATAAAAGCCGACCGGATCGGGATAACCGGCAATCCGCTTCTCGACACTGTCCTTGACGTCCGCCGGCAGGCTGTCGAAATTCAGTAGCGCCTTGGGGTGCACGCCAATCATCCGATTGATGATGAATTCCAGCCGCGCCAGGCCGACCCCTTCGTTTGGCAGGTTGGCGAAATCAAATGCGCGGTCAGGGTTGCCCACGTTCATCATGATCTTGAACGCTAATGGCGGCATGGCATCGACGCTGTTGGTGCGAATGTCAAACGACAGCTGGCCCGCATAAATGAGACCCGTATCGCCCTCTGCGCAGGAAACAGTAACCTCTTGGCCATCCCTGAGTTCCGAGGTGGCATTGCCGCAACCCACCACCGCGGGAATACCCAGCTCCCGCGCAATAATGGCCGCATGGCAGGTTCGCCCGCCTCGATTGGTCACGATGGCGCTCGCCCGCTTCATGATCGGTTCCCAATCGGGATCAGTCATGTCGGAAACCAGTACGTCGCCCGGCATTACCTTGTCCATCTGGGAGACATGCTCGATAATCTTGACCGGGCCCGAGCCGATACGCTGGCCTATCGCGCGACCTTCAACCAGAACCTTGCCGGTTTCCTTCAGCAGGTAGCGCTCCATCACATTGCCACTGGCCCGACTCTTCACCGTTTCGGGACGGGCCTGAACGATATACAGCTTGCCGTCGTCACCGTCTTTCGCCCATTCAATATCCATCGGACGCTGGTAATGCTTTTCTATAATCAGAGCTTGTTTGGAGAGATTGACAACCTCCTCATCGCTAAGACAGAAGCGCGAGCGTTCGGCCTTGTCGACGTCAACGGTCTTGACTGAACGCCCGGCAGTTGCTTCTTCGCCGTAGACCATCTTGATGGCCTTGCTTCCCAGATTACGTCGCAAAATGGCAGGACGACCTGCCTCTAGCGTAGGCTTGTGGACATAGAACTCGTCCGGATTCACCGCGCCTTGAACGACGGTTTCACCCAAACCATAGGCACCGGTGATGAAGACCACGTCGCGAAAGCCTGATTCGGTATCGAGCGTAAACATGACGCCGGCGGTCCCGGTTTCCGAGCGAACCATGCGCTGCACGCCGGCGGACAACGCAACCAGTTTGTGATCAAACCCCTGATGAACCCGGTAGGCGATGGCGCGGTCGTCGAAAAGCGAGGCGAAAACCTCTTTGGCTGCGCGAATGACGTTTTCGACGCCGCGAATATTCAGAAAGGTTTCCTGCTGCCCGGCGAAGGAAGCATCCGGCAGATCTTCCGCAGTAGCAGAAGAGCGCACTGCGACGGCGAGGTTGTCGTTGCCCGCTGACAGCTTGGCAAACTCTTCACGGATCGCAGCGTTTAATGGTTCGGGGAATTCCGCTTCCATCACCCACTTGCGGATCTGAGCTCCCGTCTGAGCCAGCGCGTTGACATCTTCGATATCAAGGGCATCCAGCGCTGCGTGGATGCGATCATTAAGACCACTTTGCTCGAGGAAATCACGATAGGCATCTGCAGTGGTTGCGAAGCCGCCGGGAACAGACACTCCGGCATTCGCCAGGTTACTGATCATCTCCCCCAGTGAGGCATTCTTGCCGCCTACACGCTCGACATCTCCAGCTCCCAGTTGCTCGAAAGACACTACATACTCTAACAAGGTGATCTCTCCGTAAATCGGTTAATTGAGCGGCGCCCACAGCGCTGATGATCTGGTCTGTGTGTCACAAATGCGCCACAATGCCGCGAGTGAATCCCGACAGGGTTTCGATAAAGCTGTACCAGCCAATTACTACATCTTAAGGCTACGCGCATGAAACGCACCGCTTTTTTTATATCCGATGGCACAGGCATTACAGCCGAGACACTGGGTCAGAGCCTGCTCTCTCAGTTCGAGAATATCGAGTTCACCAAACTGTTGCGACCCTATGTAGATACCATCGAAAAAGCGCACAACATGGTACAACAAATCAATGCGGCTGCCGAGCGGGATGGGGCCAGGCCGATCATTTTCGATACAGTCGTCAACAACGAGATTCGTGACCAACTGGCCAGATCCAACGGCTACATGATAGACATCTTTTCGACCTTTCTCGCCCCACTTGAGCTAGAACTGGGCGATGGATCGTCTTACTCCGTTGGCAAATCCCATTCGATTCAGCACAACGGTCACTATAAAGATCGGATCGATGCGGTGCACTTTGCAATGGAAAACGATGACGGTGCCAGAACGCTGCATTACGACGAAGCGGATATGATTGTGGTGGGTGTATCGCGCTGCGGCAAAACGCCTTCTTGCCTTTACATGGCGCTGAAGTACGGGATCCGTGCAGCGAACTATCCGCTGACCGAAGACGACATGGAACGTTTACAGTTGCCGGCATCGCTGCGTCCTTATAAGCAGAAGCTGTTCGGACTGACTATCGATGCGGAGCGACTCTCCAGCATTCGTAACGAACGCCGTCCGAATAGCCGATACTCAAGCTTTGCCCAGTGCGAGTTCGAGGTCCGGGAAGTGGAAAATCTCTTCCGACGGGAGAACATTTCCTATATCAACTCAACACATTTTTCCGTAGAAGAAATCTCCGCCAAGATCCTGGTGCATATGGGCATCGAACGGCGCCTCAAATAGCCAGGCCAGGCTACCGGAAGCGCGTAACCCCCATACGAAGCGCAGGAACCATTGAAGACCGCCCGCAGTCACAGAACTAACTCAAGGCCTAGAACGGCCTGATTTTTTCAGCTAAGGAGCCGGACCATGGATATTATTCGCTTGATTTGCGCCGTTTTGCTGCCCCCTTTGGGCGTATTTCTTCAGGTAGGTATTGGCGGTGCTTTCTGGTTGAACATTCTTCTGACCCTGCTTGGCTATATTCCAGGCATCATTCACGCGGTATGGATTATTGCCCGCCGGTAGGTTTGTAAGGGATCGTTGCATTGATCTTGCCTACCGGTTATGGGCGCCGTACTCTTGGCAAAATTTCGGGAGTATGACGTTGATGAAAAAATTAATTCTTTCTCTGATGCTAGCTTCTGGGTTAACTCAGGCGGCAGACTCGACGGTCATTGATGTATATCGCGATCCTAACTGCGGCTGCTGTAGCGCCTGGATCGAACATCTTGCCGAGAACGGTTTTACTGTTAGAGATCACCAGAAGGACGACATGCAGGCCGTCAAGCGAGAGTTGGGTGTTCCGGCTGAATTGGCGTCTTGCCATACGGGCGTCGTTGATGGGCGTTTCATTGAGGGTCACGTACCTGCGGCGGATATTCTCAAGATGCAGAAAAGGCCCGACCTGTTAGGGCTCGCGGTGCCAGGCATGCCAGTCGGGTCGCCAGGAATGGAGGTCGGGGATCGCCAGGACGCTTACCACGTGATAGCCGTGGATCAGCAACAAAACACCAACGTATTCACTGCCTATCCCTGAATAATGCAGGGGTCAGGCGCCCTTGTCTGACCCCTTTGATTCCCACGCACCTTCGTAGGTCTGGCCTTTCTTCGGGCCACCGAACCACGTTTCCAGCTTGTTCCGTGCTTTAAGCCTCACGTCATCGTTGATATAGAACGACACCATGCCTATGGCTGCGGCCATTACGGTCAAATCGTCTGTGAAGCCAAGAAAGGGAAGGAAGTCGGGAATTGCGTCTATTGGAGAAATGAAATACGCCAACGCGCCGTACATGGCGGTTTTCGCCCAGGTTGGCGTTTCGGGTCGCTGGGCCGCGTAGTAAAGACACAGAGACTTTTCGACCACCTCTCTCCCGGCTTTCAAAGCGAACCGGCTCAGCTTGGTCCAGTATTTGTTTTCTGTGAATTTGCTGTTCAAGATTGTGCCTCCAGATCTGGCGTATCACGACGCTGACGTCGTGAGCTTGTGGGGGCGCTGCATCAGCAGGCGTTTGCCCCACGCATACTATCTGGCACCAGATTGTCAGCCTTTGTTCCCAACCCGGAAATCACACTCATGTTGCGGCCACGGCGTTTGGCTTCATAGAGAGCCTCGTCCGCAGTCTGCAGCCAACTGTCGCAACTATCGTAGGCGGTAGTCAGCAAACAACCACCTATTGAAACCGTAACCGCGCCGCCTGGGCTATGCAGCCTCTGCGCTACGGTCTGCGTAATATGCTCTGCCGCCTGCCCCAGGCCATGCGCATCAACCCGTGGCATGAGGAGAACAAATTCTTCGCCACCCAAACGAAACAGGCGATCAGATTGTCGACACGCCGAATTGACGACGCGTACGAAGTCGATGAGAACCGCATCACCAGCCTTGTGGCCATAGCGGTCATTCACGGCCTTGAAATGATCGAGATCAAGCACCAGAAGCCCGTAGGATACGCCGTAGCGAAAATGGTCTGCAAAGGCGAGGTCCAGCTCGTCGTCCATGGTCCGGCGATTACCCGTACCCGTCAACGGATCGATTCTCGCCAGCTCGCTGAGTTGTCGCCGCTGATGGCGCCCACGCGAGGCAAATACAAAGGCGAAAAAACTGGCTATCAGGCAAGTCACCGTGAACGAGGTTAGCTGGTAGTGGCTTTCGAACAGTTCACCCGGATACATCAGTCCGTAAATACACAGGACAAACAGGGCGGTAAGGGTGGCGGTAATGCTTTGAGCTGGCGACACAACGAAGAAATTGAAGAGGATAAGCGTGTAAAACCAGAACAGCCCGTTGACGCCCAGTTTGATTGAAACCAGGATCGTACCGATCGAATAAATAAAAGCCAGCAGTTGCCCCGGTCGTACCGTTTCTCCGGTTTTCCAGGCGTAACCCACCGCGAGGGCAGTACTGGTCACCAGCACGGTATCCACCAGACCGACAACCCAGTTGCCTTCCAGTAGCCGGAAAAAGGCATACGGAGTTATACCGACCAGGGAGCACACGCCCACCAGCGTTATGATGGATAACTGAAAATCGTTGTTCAGCCTTATCCAGATTTTGCGCATAGTCCCTTCGCCATTTTTATTATTAAGCTACACCCATACTGCCGGCTGTCAGTGGTGTCAACAAGACGGGTAGTGGGTCGCGGCGCTAGCATAATGCCTTCACTGGCGTTTGTCTCTATTCGAGACACTGAAGCCAAAACCTGAACTGGGATCCCGTCAAGCTACGGAGGCAGTGTCCTGGATGCGCTTAACCATCGCCCGCAAACCGTTGCCCCTGGTTACGCTAAGATGCTTGAGCAGATTCAGTTCCTGGAAATACTCATCAATATCAAACGCCGTGACCGCGTCGGGCGTCTTGCCATTGTAGGCAGCCAACACCACTGCCAGAAGCCCCTTGACGATAAAGGCGTCGCTATCAGCGTCGAAGAACAGCTTGTCGCCGTCCCGATGACTGACCAGCCAAACCTGGCTCTGACAGCCGCGCACAATATTTTCATCGGTACGTTGCGCATCAGACAATGGCGCAAGCTCCTTGCCCAGATCAATGATGTACTTGTAGCGATCTTCCCAAGTATCGAAAAAGGACAAATCGGCGATGATATCGTCGCTGGTGATGTCGGTACCGAACTGGCTCATGCGCGTCCTCTTAGAAAAACATACCGGTTTCAAGCTGAGCTTCTTCGCTCATCATCTCACGACTCCAGGGCGGGTCGAACACCAGATCGACGTTGACTGTCTCTACGTTGGGTACTCGGCGCACCCGATACTCCACGTCTCCCACCAGTACCGGCCCCATGCCGCAGGCGGGTGCTGTAAGAGTCATGCGAATGTCTACCCGCTTGGCCGCCTGCCCGATTTCTACCGCATAGATCAGGCCCAGATTGACCAGGTCCACCGGTATCTCAGGATCATAAACCGTCTGCAACGCTTCCCAGACTTGATGCTCCTTGATCTGGTCGTCCTCGGCTTCCGGGAAACTGAGCAGCTCGGGCTCCAGACCAAGGTTGCCTGCATCCGTCCCATCAACCCTGACCATCTGTCCATGGTAGGTGACGGTATAGTTGCCACCCAATGACTGGGTGATGGTTACAAAGGTGTCCTTGGGTATTGTCAGTGGCGTGCCATCCGGAACGCGGCGCGCAGGACAATCCGCCTGTGCGACTACCATACGTCTTTCCATTCAATTCACACTGAAGCTTTCGCCGCAACCGCACTGGTCTTTGACGTTGGGGTTGATAAACTTGATTTGCTTGTTGATGCCTTCTTTGACCAGATCAATCTCGGCTCCAGTCAACACGGACAAACTGTCCCGCGCGACAAGCAACTCGACCTGATCATCAAGGCGATAATGGAGATCGTCGGCATCGCCCTGCTCCACCATATCGATCACATACATAAAGCCGGTGCAGCCGCTTTTTTTTACGCTCACGCGCACGGATTTACCCAACTGGCTTCCCAACTGCCGACGGAAATGCTCCAGGGCGGCCGGCGTTACGCTGACCACTTGGCTGCTGGCCTCGGCGGCTCGCGAAGCGACGGCTTGCGGATCAAAGGACTCTACGCTCATGCTGCGAACTCCTTCCTAGACAAGAAACTGTCTGGCTTTGGCCAATGCCTCGAACAACCTGTCGACATCGGCCTTGGTGTTGTAAAAACTGAAACTGGCGCGCACGGTGCCTGGAATACCGAACTGGTCCATGATCGGCTGCGCGCAATGATTGCCGGTACGTACGGCGACCCCTTGTTGATCGAGCAACATGCCTACGTCGTGCGGATGCGCACCGTCCACCATGAAACTCATCACGCTGGTCTTGTTCGCCGCAGTGCCTATCAGGGTTATACCCGGCGTAGCGCGAGCACGTTCCTCGGCATAGTCGAGCAATGCCTGCTCATGCTCAGCCGCTCCCTTGCGGTCAAGACTTGTCAAATAGTCCACCGCCGCACCGAAACCGATAACACCCGCTATGTCCGGTGTTCCCGCTTCGAACTTGTAGGGCAACTGGTTATAGGTTGTGCCGGCAAAGCTGACTGTCTCGATCATCTCGCCGCCCCCCTGATAGGGCGGCATGGCCTCAAGAATATCTGCTTTGCCATACAAGGCGCCCAGCCCAGTAGGCCCGAACAGCTTGTGGGCGGAAAAGACGTAGAAATCACAATCCAGCGCCTGCACGTCAATTTCGAAATGACTGATCGCCTGCGCCCCATCAAGAAGACACAGAGCGCCCACAGAGTGAGCCATCCTGACTATTTCCTGGACGGGATTGATGGTGCCCAGCGCATTCGAAACATGCCCACAAGCAACCATCCTTACCCTTTCATCCAGCATTTCACCGAAGGCGTCCAAATCGATCGTTCCGGTCGCATCAACCGGAACTGCCTCAACGGTAGCCCCTTTTTCCAGCGCGACCATTTGCCAGGGTACGATATTCGAATGGTGCTCCATGGCCGAAACCAGCACCCGATCCCCTTGCCGAAGCTGACTGCGTCCCCAACTCGCCGCGACCAGATTGATGCTCTCGGAGGTCCCGCGGGTCCAGATGACCTGACGCGCCTGTGCCGCGTTGATCAGCGAGGCAATCTTGACCCTCGCACCTTCAAATTTTTCTGTCGCGCGATCCGCCAGCGTGTGGGCGCCACGATGTACATTGCTATTGTCGTGGCGATAATAGTCCACGATTGCCTGGATTACCGCTTCCGGCTTTTGCGTCGTTGCCGCATTGTCCAGGTAGACAAGCGGATGGCCATTCACCTCTTGCTGCAGAATAGGAAAGTCCTTGCGTACCCGTTCCGCATCGAATCCCGACTGGGCGGTCAGAGGCTGCTCACTCATAAGCCAACTGCCCTACCAGCTCGCTGCCCTTGCCAAACAAGGTAGTCAAGCGCGGACGCAGATAATCCTGGACCGCTTGCTGCGGTACTTGATTTAGCAGTTCGTTGATAAAACCAAAGCTCAACATGCTGATGGCCTCGGCTCTGGTTACTCCACGACTTTGCAGATAGAACAGTGACGTTTCGTTCAACTGGCTGATGGTCGCTCCGTGTGCGCAACGCACGTCATCCGCATAAATCTCAAGTTCCGGCTTGGTGTAGATTTCGGCAGTAGGCGATGTCAGGAGGTTCTTGTTGCTGAGCTCAGCCAAGGTCTTCTGCGCCTTGGGATGAATGTGAATCCGCCCGTTGAACACCGCTTTGGCGGAGTCACCGATAATGCCGCGGAACACCTCGTTCGTGGTGCAATGTGGAACGCAATGCTCCACGTTGGTGTGGTAATCAATCAACTGCTTGTTGCGGGGCAGGTATACCCCATGCAGTTCCAGGTGCGCGCCTTCGCCCCGGTGATTCACCTGGTAATCGATCCGCTTCAATCGACTACCCTGAGCCAACGTGAATCCATGAAAACGCGCGTCGCGGTGTAGATTGACGTGAACGCCGCCCACGTGAAGAAGGTCTTCCTGCTCAAGATTGACACGGTAATGCTCAATCTTCGCGTTGTTGCCCACCACTACCTCGGTCAGACTGTTGACGAAGCCATTCTGCTCACTATCGGCCGATACATAATGCTCAATGACTTCTGCGTGGCTGCCATCTTCCAGAATAATCAGAACCCGCTGGTTGCTGACCGCTGGTTCGGCTTCGGGCGTTGAAACATTCAGCAGATATACGGGTTTGGCCAGCGATTGTCCGCGGGCCACATGTATCAGAATGCCGTCATTAGCCCAGGCATTACTGAGCGCTGCGAACAGGTGCCGCTCCGCGTCTACCACTGTGCCCAGTTTCTGCTCGATCAGCAGCCGCTGATCGGCATTGGCATCGGCAAAACGTACCACGCCGGCAGGCAGTGCAGTGGACTGCTCGGCAGAGAACTGACCGTTTACAAATACCAGACGCGTAGCATCCAGATCCATCAACTCGATGTCGTTCTGCCAATCGTTTCCAGCCGTTGAGGCCCAGCGGGCAGGCGCGGCACTTTGCAGAGGAGCTAAAGGCGTGTACTTCCAGTTTTCGGTTTTGCGGGTCGGCCACTTGGCCGACGACCAACTCGTCGCACCACGCTCGCGCAGATCTTTCAGCCAGTCGGGGCTTCGCTGAGTGGTTGCAAGCTTCAGGGCAAGGTGCTGGAAATCAGTCATCAGGCGACCTCATCTTCCAGCCAGCCATAGCCTTTAGCCTCAAGTTCCAAGGCCAGACTCTTATCTCCAGACTTGACGATTCGGCCCCCGGCCAGCACGTGAACGTAATCGGGCACGATGTAATCCAGCAGGCGCTGATAGTGCGTCACCACGATAAAGCTCCGGTTGCCATCGCGCATGCTGTTGACCCCATTCGCCACAACCTGCAAAGCATCGATATCAAGACCCGAATCGGTTTCATCGAGAATGCATAAGGTCGGCTCAAGCAGCATCATCTGCATGATCTCGTTGCGCTTCTTCTCACCACCAGAAAAGCCTTCATTGACGCCGCGCTTGAGAAAGGCGACATCCAGATCAACCCGTTTGCTGGTCTCACGGGCTAGCTTCATGAACTCGACCGACGACAGGCCAGGCAATCCGGCATGCTTGCGCATGGCATCGACCGAAGCCTTGAGAAACTCCATGTTGCTCACGCCAGGAATTTCGACAGGGTACTGAAAGGCCAGAAAAATCCCCTCGCGGGCGCGCTCCTCGGTATCCAGTGCCAACAGATCCTGGCCTTTGAAGGTGACGCTGCCAGCAGTGGCTTCATAACCGGGGCGTCCGGACAGGACATTCCCCAGGGTGCTCTTGCCGGACCCGTTAGGTCCCATGATGGCATGGATTTCACCCGGGCGAACTACGATATCCAGTCCTTTCAAGATATCCTTTTCTTCAACTTTTGCGCATAAACCTTTGATAGATAACATATATAACGCCTGATAACTGTATGTAAAAATCTCGCCGACGGCCGTTCGCGGGATTAACCTACCGACCCTTCGAGACTGACTTCGAGCAACTTGCCCGCCTCGACTGCGAACTCCATGGGTAGCTCCTTGAAGACTTCACGGCAGAACCCGTTGACGATCATGGAGATCGCCTTTTCTGCATCCAGGCCACGTTGCTGGCAGAGAAACATCTGGTCGTCGCTGACCTTTGAGGTCGTGGCCTCATGCTCGATGACCGCGCTCGGGTTCTTGCTTTCGATATAGGGAAAGGTATGGGCTCCGCAACGATCACCGATCAACAGAGAATCACACTGGGTGAAATTACGAGCACCGTCGGCTCCGGGGTTGATGCGCACCAGACCGCGGTACGCGCTGTTGCTCTGGCCGGCGGAGATGCCTTTAGCAATGATGGTCGACCGGGTGTTCTTGCCCAGATGAATCATTTTGGTGCCGGTGTCGGCTTGCTGGAAATTATTGGTCAGCGCAACCGAATAGAATTCACCGACGCTGTTATCGCCCTTCAGGATGCAGCTTGGGTATTTCCATGTTACCGCGGAGCCGGTCTCGACCTGCGTCCAGGAAATCTTCGCGTTGGTATGACAGATGCCACGCTTGGTAACGAAGTTGTAAATACCGCCCTTCCCTTCGGCATTTCCCGGGTACCAGTTCTGAACCGTAGAATATTTGATCTGGGCATTGTCCAGTGCCACCAACTCCACTACTGCCGCGTGCAACTGGTTCTCATCGCGCATGGGCGCCGTACATCCCTCAAGGTAGCTCACATGAGAGCCTTCCTCGGCAATGATCAGCGTGCGCTCGAACTGGCCCGTGTTCATCTCGTTGATACGGAAATAGGTAGACAATTCCATCGGGCAGCGGACGCCCTTCGGGATGTAGACAAACGAGCCGTCAGAAAACACGGCGGAATTGAGCGCTGCATAATAGTTGTCTTTCTGCGGAACCACGCTTCCAAGGTATTTCTGGACCAGCTCGGGACACCGATGTACCGCTTCACTGATGGGGCAGAAGATTACGCCCGCCTCTTCCAGCTTCGCTCGGAAAGTGGTGACGACCGAAACCGAATCGAACACCGCATCAACCGCCACCCCTGCAAGCATTTCCTGCTCATGCAGTGGGATACCCAGCTTTTCGTAGGTAGCGATGAGCTCAGGATCCACTTCATCAAGGCTTTTGGGCTTGTCGGCCATGCTCTTCGGAGCAGAAAAATAAGAAACGGCCTGAAAATCTATCTCCGGATAATGAACGTGGGCCCAGGTCGGCTCTTCCATTTCCTGCCAGGCGCGAAATGCTTTCAGACGCCAATCAAGCATCCACTCAGGCTCTTCCTTCTTTGCGGAAATGAAACGAACAACTTCTTCGTTAAGACCTGGTGGCAAGGTATCGGACTCAATGGCAGAGTGGAACCCGGCCGCGTACTCCTTCTTGATCAGGCTTTCAACTTGCTCAGACACGATATCACCTCGTTCCCACAGCAAATGGCGGAACCACTTGCTATCAATTATTCAGGCTGGCAGTGTCTTCATCACTGCCCTATTACCACGGTTCTATGCCCGTTTCAGATGATGCGTTCCAGACTGGAGACGACTTGCGCGGCGGCGGAGCATCCGCGACCATCCTGACGCGCGCGGACTCGTTGAATATCTTCCCTCGACACCAGTTCAGCCAAGGTGATGTCGTTGAGAAACTGGCGCAGCCGGGTGCTGAGATCGGACCAGAGGTGATGCGTCAGGCAAACTTCACCGTGCTGGCAATCACCTTTACCCAGGCAGCGCGTAGCGTCCATGGAGTCATTCACCGCTTCGACGATTTGCGCCACACTGATTGCTTGCGGCCCACCCGCCAACCGGTAGCCTCCACCTGGCCCTCTGACACTTTCGACTAGTTTGCTACGTCGAAGTTTGGCAAATAACTGCTCAAGATAGGAGATGGAAACACCCTGACGCATCGATATATCAGCCAGTGTGATCGGCCCCTGATCTTCATGAAGGGCCAAGTCCAGCATAGCCGTAACGGCGTAGCGGCCCTTGGTGGTTAGACGCATACAAGCTCCCAAGCCGATTTCAACTAAGCCAAAACTATGCAATATCCAAGTGTTTTAGTCAAGTATTACGGCCCCCACTCGGGATCCAGATGCGACTATTATAGATCCCTCAACCGCTTGCTTGAAACGGAACCCATGACTGAAAATCACCGTTACTGATTTCCAAGGAAACTAATGATACACCTCGCCAGACAGTGCTATCGTTTGGACTATTCCACGCATCGTACAGAAGGAGTGCTATACCCATGAGCCACTACAAGCAGTTTTACATCAACGGTCAGTGGGTTGAACCCAAAGGCGATAACACCGCAGAGGTGATCAACCCAGCAACCGAAGAAGTCGTTGCCACCATCGCCCTGGGCAATCACGAAGATGTCGATCTGGCCGTTGCCGCCGCTAGAAAAGCCTTCGAAACCTTCTCCCAGACCAGCCGTGAAGAGCGTATTGCACTACTGGGCAAAATCATTGCCGTGTTCCAAAAACGCCTGCCGGACGTCGCCGAAGCTATTTCCAAGGAAATGGGCGCCCCGGCCAAGTTGGCCAGCCAGGCGCAGGCTCCATCGGGTCTCGGTCATTTTGCCACGGCACTGGAAGTACTCAAGGACTTCGAATTCGAGGAGGAGATCGGCACAACGCTTGTAGTAAAGGAACCTATCGGTGTCTGCGGCCTGATTACTCCCTGGAACTGGCCCATCAACCAGCTGACCTGCAAGATCGCGCCAGCGCTGGCGACCGGCTGCACCATGGTGCTCAAGCCGTCGGAAGTGGCACCGCTGTCCGCCCTGCTACTGGCTGAAATTCTCGATGAAGCGGGTGTGCCGCCAGGGGTATTCAACCTGGTTAATGGTGACGGGCCCACTGTGGGTTCTGCCATGTCCAGCCACTGGGGAATCGACATGATGTCCTTCACCGGCTCGACCGGCGCAGGCCGGCAGGTCATGAAGAACGGTGCCGATACCATCAAGCGCGTTGCGCTTGAACTGGGCGGCAAGTCAGCAAACATTCTACTGGACGACGTTAACTTTGAAAAAATGGTCGCCCACGGTGTGATGTCCTGCATGAACAACACCGGTCAGTCATGTAACGCGCCGACCCGTATGCTCGTGCCCAACAGCAAGATGGATGAAGTTACCGCCATTGCGCAAGCCGTGGCTGCCAAGGTCAAGCCAGGCGACCCCGATGCTCAGGATACGGTGATCGGACCGGTTTCCTCAAAGAATCAGTGGAACAAGATTCAGGACCTGATTACCACGGGGATTGAAGAAGGTGCCAAAGTGGTTGCAGGCGGCCCAGGCCGTCCTGAAGGTCTGAGCAAGGGTTACTACGTCAAGCCGACCATCTTCAGCCACGTTACCAACGACATGACCATCGCCCGGGAAGAAATCTTCGGGCCGGTATTGTCGATCATTGGTTACGATACCGAAGACGAGGCGGTCAGAATTGCCAATGACACCAACTATGGCCTGTCCGGTTACGTGTCCTCCGGGGATCACGAACGCGCCCGCAAGGTGGCTCGTCGTATCCGTACCGGCATGGTCCATCTGAATGGTGCAATGCTGGACAACAAGGCGCCCTTCGGTGGATACAAGGAATCAGGAAACGGTCGCGAGTGGGGCCATTATGGCTTTGAGGATTTCCTGGAAGTGAAATCGATTTTTGGGTATGCCGCCAAGTAATAGGCGGCTTTTGGAAAAAAGGCAGGCACGTGGTGCCTGCCTTTTTTTAGCCCAGCGATTTCACCGCTTCGATCATTTGCGCCATGACCTTCTGCGCGTCGCCATACACCATTGAGGTGTTTTCCGCGTAAAACAGCTCGTTTTCTACCCCCGAATACCCTTTCCCTTGTCCACGCTTGACCACATAGGCCTGCTGCGCGTAATCAACGTTCAGAATCGGCATTCCGTAGATCGGACTGGATTTCTTGGTCCGCGCTGCCGGGTTCACCACATCATTGGCGCCGAGGACGATTGCCACGTCGGCGAGCGTGAACTCCTCGTTGATGTCTTCCAGGTCATAAATGATGTCGTAGGGAACACCCGCTTCGGCGAGCAGCACGTTCATGTGGCCTGGCATGCGACCTGCTACTGGGTGAATCGCGAACCTGACATCCACACCCTGCTTTTGCAGCAGCTTCACGAACTCATAGAGTTTGTGCTGCGCCTGCGCCACCGCCAGGCCATAACCGGGCACGATAATTACCTTGCTGGCGTAATACATCGCGATAGCCGCATCAGAAGCCTCTGCGGACTTCATGCTGCCCTCGATCTCGCTGTCGTCGCCATCGCCGGTTTCACCAAATTGGCTGAAGATGACATTCGAGACCGGTCTGTTCATCGCTTTGGCCATCATCAGCGTCAACAGCGTACCGGCCGAGCCAACAACCGTGCCGGCGATGATCATCGCCGGGTTCTGCAGCACAAACCCCTCGAACGCCACAGCCAGCCCAGTAAAGGCGTTGTAAAGGGAAATCACCACCGGCATATCCGCGCCACCAATGGGTGTGGTGAGCATCACGCCAAGCACCAGCGCTACGACAAAGAACAGGGCGATCAGCAGCATCGGAACACCGCCGCCAGCCAGGCCAGCAGCCACGATCGCAGCGCCAATTGCCAGAGCAGCGAAAAACAGCCCGGCGTTGATGATCTGCTGCGCTGGCAAGCGGATGGTGCCGTTCATGCGGCCGTCAAGCTTGGCCCAGGCTACGAGCGAGCCGGACAGCGCCACAGAACCGATAAGGCCGCCGAGTACTGCCAGCACGGTAACAACCAGACCGTGGGCCTGGGCATTTCCGGAAAACAGCTCTGTTGCTGCGATAGCCGCCGCCGCGCCGCCACCCATACCGTTGTAGAGTGCGACCATTTGCGGCATATCGGTCATGGCTACCTTCTTGCCGCTACGCCACGCCCAGCCAATCCCCAGGGCCAGAGCAACGATGACCAGAACGAAATTGACGACCAGACGGGGCTCCGCCCGCTCGTTGACATCCAGGCCGTAGAGAAATGCCGCTGCTACCGCCAGCACCATACCCCATCCCGCCACAACAATACCTGAGCGGGCAGTGACCGGACTGGCCATCCGCTTCAGGCCGTAAATAAAGAGCAGTGCCGCCAGGAAATAGGCCGCTTCAATAATCAATCCGCTGAACATGGGTTACTCCTTTCCGGCCGTATCGGATTTTTGCTGTGCATCACCGCGTTTGTCGCTGGATTTGAACATCTCCAGCATTCTTTCGGTAACAACGTAGCCGCCGGCAGCATTGCCGGCCCCCAGCAGCACACCGAAGAAGCCGATGACCTGCTCAAGCGTCGATCCGGCGTTCAACAGCGCCCACATTGCACCGACAACTACGATGCCGTGAACGAAATTGGAACCCGACATCAGCGGGGTGTGCAGAATAGCCGGCACCCGGCCAATGATCTCGTAACCGGTAAAGGCAGCGAGCATGAAAATATACAGCGCTACAAAACCTGTGATTGTCGTTGTCACATCCATGGTGTTCCCCTATTCAGCTTCAGCGGCTGTGCGCGCCGCTTCATTTTTGATTTCGCCAGCATGGGTCAGCACCGCTCCGGCAAGAATCTCGTCATCCCAATCGATGTGCAGGCTACCCTCGTTGACCATCAACCCAACCAGATTCAACAGGTTGCGTGAATACAACTCAGAGGCGTGTTCAGCAAGGTGGCTGGGGATGTTCAATGGCGCAACGATAGTCGCCGGCCCAACCTCCACTGTTTCCCCTGGCTGGGTAAGTGGCGTGTTGCCGCCCCCCTCTGCCGCCAGATCGATGATGACAGCGCCGGGTTTCATACCCATGATCTGAGCTTCGCTGAGAATTTTCGGGCTTGGCCGACCCGGAATGGCAGCAGTGGTAATAACCGCATCCGCGGACTGGATGTGTCGGGTCAGCACCTGAGCGACCTTTTCCTGCTCCTCGGCGGTGAGTTCCCGCGCGTACCCGCCGGTGCCGCTGGCCGACACCCCGGTATCCACGAACTTGCCGCCAACGGATTCAACCTGCTCCTTCACCTCAGGCCGCACATCGTAGCCCTCCACCATGGCGCCAAGGCGTTTGGCCGTTGCCAGCGCTTGCAAGCCGGCAACGCCAGCGCCCATGACCAATACCCGTGCCGGGCGCAGCGAGCCCACCGCCGTGGTCATCATGGGCAGAATTCTGTTGAGGTTGGTGGCCGCGAGCAGTCCGCCGTAGTAGCCAGCCAGAGCCGCTTGCGAAGACAGCGCATCCATCGCCTGAGCCCGGGTAATTCTGGGCACCAATTCCATGGCAAAGCAGGTGATGTTTCGGTCTCGCAGGGCGCGCACGATCTCCGGCTCGCGGTGGGCGTAAACAAAACAGCACAACACGCTACCGGACGGCATTTGCTGAATGTCGGCAACGGAAGGTGGCTGCACCCGGAAGTAAATGCTCGCGTCGTTCGAGGCATCAGCAAGCGTTACGCCCGCCTCCCGATAGGCAGCATCAGGAATGCGAGCAGCTGATCCCCCGGCCGTTTCGAGGCAGGGTTCAATGCCGAGTTTTATGAGTTTTGCCGCAACTGAGGGAACCAGCGCGACGCGTTTTTCATGTAGACGTGTTTCCTTGGCAACAAACAACTTTACCGGCATGGCAGCTCCTAGAGCGGGGTGTCCGCTTTTTTGCCTAGCATAAACTACCTAAGGAGCTTGCGTCAGCCGGTAACCCATCCTGCGAACCGGATCGCAGAATGGGCCCGCGCCTTCAGCGGATCAATGCAGCAGAAAATTCCTCGGAATGGGTTTCAAGCAAAGCCATGTTGTCGTGTTGCCAAGGGTGAAAATCGGTCCGGTAATAATCCCGGTATACGCCCACGAGCCGGGTGAAAAATCCATTGCGGCCCCAGAGCCAGCGCATGCCACGCACCATCATTTTTACATCGCCCAGTTTGCCGTCCCGCCGGAGCATATGCCACATGCCCTGGGTGACATCCTTGAGAAAGAAAAAAGTGGCCTGTCGCATAGCCCGACGCAGTATCTGGCGGTCGCCGCAGACCTTCATGTACACATCGAACGCCACCGCTTTGTGCTCGGTTTCTTCCAGCGCATGCCAACGCCACAATTTCTGCATTTCAGGTGTTGCTCCAGCCATCCATTCAGGTTCGCGCAACAGCGCATCTGCCAGAATGGCCGTGAAATGTTCCATGGCTACGGTGCCCGCCAGCTGACGCTCAGCGGAAAATTGCTTCTGTACGAACCGGATGCGCTTTCTGACCGGAATTTCCAGTTTGTCTATGTCGTAGCCGAGATCACGCAGTCGCTGGTTGTATTCGATGTGCTCACGGCTGTGATGGCCTTCCTGGCCAATAAAACCGCGTATCTGCTCAAGCAGCTCAGGATCGGTGATCTGGTCACGGAACAGGCGGACCGAGTCGATGAAATAACGCTCACCGTCCGGAAAAAGCACTGACATGGAATTGAAAAAATGCGTTTTGAACGGATCGCCGCTATGCCAGTGTCGTGGCAGCGGATCTGACAGGCTGAAATCCATGCGTCGTGGACGAATCTTCAAGCCGGAGGGAGTCACGGTAGTCATCATCGGTTCCTCTGTGTGCTGCGCAATCACTTGTTATCACGTCACTATAGGCACCCCTTCAGCTAAATAAACAGGCCGTAAACAGCCAAACATCATGGCCTTAACGGCCAAATATTCATCTATCCTACCGGCTTCAGGGTGGCGCATTGGAGCGTAGCGGCTAGAGTGAGGAAGATCTCATTTCTATCTTTCCGAAAAGGACCTGCCATGACGGCTATTGTCGACTTCCTCAACACGATTTTTTGGGGCTACGTGCTTATCTACGGCCTGCTGGCAGTGGGCGTTTTCTTCACCATCAGGCTTGGTTTTCTGCAGTTTTTGCACTTCGGCGAAATGGTTCGTGCGATCAGAGGCGCCCGGCAAAGTGACGAGCATGGCATCTCTCCTTTCCAGGCGCTCTGCACCAGTCTGGCCTCCAGGGTGGGCACAGGCAATATTGCAGGTGTTGCCGTGGCGCTTTATCTGGGGGGCGCGGGTGCCATTTTCTGGATGTGGATGGTGGCCCTGGTCGGAATGGCCACCGCTTATGCAGAAAGTACGCTCGCACAGCTTTACAAGGTACGTGATGGAAAAGGCCAGTATCGGGGCGGCCCGGCCTTTTATATGGCCAAGGGACTGAAAGCGCCCTGGGCAGGAGGCATTTTTTCGGTAGCGCTTATCATCTCGTTCGGACTGGTATTCAACGCGGTTCAAGCCAACTCCATTGCCGATGCCATGCTGGGTGCGTTCGGGCTGCCTAAAATCTGGGTCGGGGTCGCACTTGCCATACTCGCCGGAATGGTGATTTTTGGCGGCTTGCGTTCGATTGCCCGCTTTGCGGAGTTGATCGTTCCGTTCATGGCTGCCGCCTACGTGCTGATGGCACTGGTTGTGCTGGCGATCAATTTCACCGATGTGCCGGGTGTTCTAATGACCATCATAAGAAGCGCTTTCGGGCTGGAAGAGGCCGCTGGCGGCGTCGCCGGTTCGGTCACCGCTGCGATGCTCAATGGTATCAAGCGCGGGTTGTTTTCCAACGAAGCGGGTATGGGGTCAGCTCCCAACATAGCCGCCACAGCCACCCCGATGCCGCACCATCCCTCATCACAGGGACTGGTGCAGGCCATGGGCGTGTTCATTGATACTATCGTTATCTGCACCGCCACAGCGATCATGATTCTATTGTCAGGCGTTCTCGAGCCGGGCTCTGGAATCACCGGCACCCAACTGACCCAGCAAGCGCTGGAAGCCCACATTGGCGTGGCCGGAGCTTACTTCATTGCGGTAGCAATCTTGTTCTTCGCCTTCACGTCGATCGTGGCGAACTACGCCTATGCCGAGAACGCAATGATTTTCCTCGGAGTAGGAAACACGTTGGGCTTGACGCTTCTTCGGATAGCAGCATTGGGAATGGTTATCTGGGGCGCGTATGAGGCTGTCGGCACCGTCTTCAATGCGGCAGACGCGTCAATGGGGCTGATGGCGACTATCAACTTGATTGCAATCGTTCTGCTTTCCGGCACGGTGGTGAAGCTGACCAAGGACTACATGGAGCAACGCAAGCAAGGGGTTGTCCCCACCTTCAAGGCGACCGACTATCCCGAACTGAAGGAAAAGATCAACAACGACATCTGGAGATAACAGAAGCCACGCCCCGCAAGGGGCGTGGCTTGCTAATCAATTGGCGAACCTCCAGGTAGTTCCGCCCTTCCCATCTTCCAGAACCACACCCAGACCGGTGAGCTGATCGCGAATCCGGTCGGATTCCGCCCAGTTTCTCTCTTCACGCGCCAGCAGGCGGGCCCGGATCAGACCCTCGATTTCAGCAGGGTCTACCTTGCCTTCGGCTCCGCCCTGAAGAAAAGTATCGGGTTCCAGCTGCAAAACGCCAAGACTGAACGCCAACTCCCGTACCCGCGCCGCCAGACCAGCCGCCGCCAGCAGGTCAGTCTCTTTCAAGCGGTTCACCTCACGTACCATGTCGAACAGAACCGCACACGCCTCAGGGGCGTTGAAATCATCGTCCATGGCCTTCGCAAAACGCTCAATGAATTCCGCTCCACCGGCAGGCTCCGCTAAAGGCAGCCCCTTCAAGGCACGATAAAACCGCTCCAGTGCGCCCTTGGCTTCCTTGAGATTATCTTCCGAATAGTTGATCGCGCTGCGGTAATGGCTGGATACCAGCAGATAACGCACCACTTCAGGATGATATTTTTCCAGCACCTCGCGAATAGTGAAGAAATTGCCCAGGGATTTGGACATCTTCTCGCCATCCACGCGGACCGCACCCGCATGCATCCAGGCCGCCGCGTAGGGTTTGCCTGTTGCGGCTTCACTCTGGGCTATTTCATTCTCATGATGCGGAAACACCAGGTCCGGGCCGCCGCCGTGGATATCGAAGGTATCCCCGAGGCAGCAGGTCGACATGACCGAGCATTCTATATGCCAGCCGGGGCGTCCATCCCCCCAGGGTGACGCCCAACTCGGCTCGCCGGGTTTGACGCCCTTCCACAATACAAAATCCAGCGGATCTTCCTTGGCTTCATCCACCTCGATACGCGCGCCGATTTTCAAGTCTTCGATCCTGCGTCGGGACAGCTTGCCGTAACCCTCGAATTTGCCGACTCGGTAATACACGTCGCCGTTGCCTGGCGCATAGGCGTAACCCTTGTCGATGAGGGTCTGAATCATCTGATGCATGCCGGGAATGTGATCGCTGGCCTTGGGCTCCTGATCAGGGCGCAACACGTTCAGGCGCCGCTCGTCTTCGTGCATCGCGGCGATCATGCGGCCGGTCAGCACCTGAAAGGTCTCGCCATTTTCGTTGGCGCGGCGAATGATCTTGTCGTCGATATCCGTGATGTTGCGCACGTAGGTCAAGTCGTAGCCACGAAAACGCAGCCAGCGGGAGATCACATCAAACGCCACCATCACCCGCGCATGACCGATATGGCAGAAGTCATAGACCGTCATGCCACATACGTACATCCGCACCTGATTGCCTTCCAGCGGCTTGAAAACGTCCTTGCTCTTGCTCAGCGTGTTGTAGATCGTTAGTGCCATTTACTGCCCCCAGGAATCGCGCAACGTCACCGTACGATTGAATACCAGTTTGCCGGGAGCAGAGTCCTTGCTGTCCACACAGAAATACCCCTCCCGCTCGAACTGGAAACGCTCCTCGACGGCTGCGGAGGCCAGCGACGGCTCGGCGCGACACCCTTTCAGCACAATCAGCGAATCGGGATTGATGTTGTCCAGAAAACCGGCGCCCTCCTCGCCCTTGTCCGGGTTCGGGGTTTTGAACAGACGGTCATACAGGCGCACCTCGCAGTCCACGCTTGCCGCTGCGGGCACCCAATGGATGACCCCCTTTACCTTGCGGCCTTCCGGATTCTTGCCCAGGGTGTCCGGATCGTAGGAGCACAGCAGTTCGATAATATTGCCGTCCGCGTCGGTAACCGCCTCATCGGCGCGAATTACGTAGCTGCCGCGCAAACGCACTTCGCCACCGGGAACCAGGCGTTTGTAGCCCTTGGGTGGATCGATCATGTAATCATCCTGATCGATATACAGCTCGCGACTGAACGGTATCGCGCGAACGCCGATATCCTCCTTCGGATGACGGGGCAGCTCCAGATTCTCGACCTGATCTTCAGGATAATTGGTGATAGTCACTTTCAGCGGACGCAATACGCACATGGCACGCGGCGCGTTGGCATCCAGGTCATCCCGGATGCAGAACTCCAGCACGCCCATGTCGACCACGCCATCAGAGCGAGTCACGCCGATGCGTTCGCAGAATTCCCGGATCGAGGCCGGCGTATAGCCGCGACGACGGAAGGCGCTAAGCGTCGACATGCGCGGATCATCCCAGCCGTCCACGTGCTTTTCGTCAACCAGTTGTTTGAGTTTGCGCTTGCTGGTCACCGTGTAGTTCAGATTCAGACGCGCAAATTCGTACTGACGAGGCGTTGCAGGTACCGGCAGATTATCGAGACACCATTCATATAACGGACGGTGATCTTCGAATTCCAGAGTGCAGATCGAGTGGGTGACGCCTTCGATGGCATCTGATTGCCCGTGGGTAAAATCATAGCTGGGATAGACGCACCACTTGTCACCGGTCTGGTGGTGACGGGCATGACGGATTCGGTAGAGAATCGGATCGCGCAGGTTCATGTTCGGCGAGGCCATATCGATCTTGGCGCGCAGTGCCTTGGCACCATCAGGAAACTCACCCGCGGTCATGCGCGCAAACAGATCGAGGTTTTCTTCGACGCTGCGCTCGCGGAAGGGGCTGTTCTTGCCCGGCTCGGTCAGATTGCCCCGGTATTCACGGGCCTGCTCAGGCGACAGGTCACACACATAAGCCTTGCCGGACTTGATCAGCTCGATGGCCCAGGCATGCAGCTGGTCGAAATAATCTGAGGCGTAATGCACCTTGCCAGCCCATTCGAAGCCCAGCCACTCCACGTCCTGCTTGATCGCATCGATATATTCCTGCTCTTCCTTGGCCGGATTGGTGTCATCGAAACGCAGGTTGCACTGTCCACCGAATTCTTCGGCCAGGCCGAAGTTCAAACAAATCGACTTCGCATGGCCAATATGCAGGTAACCGTTGGGCTCAGGCGGGAAACGGGTCACGATCCTGTCGTGCTTGCCATTGTCCAGGTCAGCCTTGACGATCTGCCGCAAAAAATGTGCTGGCGGTGTGGTATCCGGTTTATTCATAGGGTGTGCAGGACTCGTTACGGGCAATGCCTCACAGGCATCACGGATTTTGGCTAGGCCAGGTTGGCCAAAACGCTTATCATACCGCAAAGTGTCGGGTGCCTGAATCAACGGCTTCCACTCGCAGCATAATTCAATCGCCTAACATTCCGAGGATTGCCCGAATGGTCAAACTGCATACCAATTTTGGTGTTATCACCCTGAAACTCTATGCCGACAAGGCTCCAGAAACGGTCGAAAATTTCAAGCAGTACGTCCGCGACGGCCATTACGACAACACCGTTTTCCATCGCGTCATCCCTAACTTCATGGTTCAGGGTGGCGGTTTCGAGCCTGGCATGAAGCAGAAAGACACCCGCGCTCAGATCAAGAACGAAGCCGACAACGGCGTCAGCAACAAGACTGGCACGGTAGCCATGGCCCGTACCATGGAGCCGCATTCAGCCAGCGCCCAGTTCTTCATCAACGTCGCCGACAACGATTTCCTCAATCACAGCGCGCCTACCGTTCAAGGTTGGGGCTACGCTGTGTTTGGGGAGGTTAGCGAAGGAATGGATGTGGTCAACAAGATCAAGGCCGTGGCGACCACCATGCGTGCCGGCCATCAGGACGTGCCAGCGGAAGACGTGATCATAGAACGCGCCGAACTGGTCGAGTAATCCTTCGCCGATGCGCTACCTGTTCATTTCGGACCTGCACCTCGAAGCCAAACGCCCGGATATAACCCGGGCGTTTTTGCATTGCCTTGAGCACCAAGCCAGTCAGGCCGATGAGCTTTATATTCTCGGGGATTTCTTTGAAGTCTGGCTGGGGGATGACGATCCGAACCCGCTCGCCCGCCAAGTGGCTGCTGCCCTCGCGGCGCTGGCAGAAAAAGGCGTCAGAATCTATCTGATGCATGGGAATCGGGACTTTCTGATGGGCCATCGCTTTTGTCAGGAAGCCAAATGCACCCTGCTTCGCGATCCCTGCATCGTCACCCTGAATGGCCAGCGCGTACTCCTGATGCACGGCGACAGCCTGTGCATCGACGACCTTGCCTATATGCGCATGCGCCGCGCGCTGCGAAATCCGCTAAGCCTGTTTATCCTGCGCAACCTGTCACTGAAAACCCGCCACCGGATTGGCCGCAAATTGCGTGATGAAAGCCAGACGCAAACGCAGCAAAAAGCCAGCGATATAACCGATGTCAACCTGGACAAGGTAATTGAGGTGATGCGCATTCATGATGTTCGCACCCTGATCCACGGACATACCCATCGTCCTGAGATGCATGAACTGATGATTGATGGCGAACCCGCCAAACGCATCGTGCTTGGCGACTGGGACAAGCTCGCATGGTTCCTTGAGGTGGATGAAAAGGCCTATCGGTTGAACTCTACTCCCCTTGCATGACTTGCGCGTCAGGCGTAGACCGCCTGGATTCCCGCCTTCGCGGGAATGACGGGGATAGGGTAACGGGTGTCTTTCAGGCCCCAGGGACTCCCGCCTTCGGGGGAATGACGGGGTGGGGTCATGGGTATCGTTCAGGTCCATGGATTCTTGCCTTCGCGGAAATGATGAGGGGATTAGCCTTGTGCTTTGCTCGTCTTCTCTCCCTCGTCATTCCCGCGAAAGCGGGAATCCATGGGCGAGTGATACGGCCAGCATAGGTGTTACCTATGTGGCCGGTTTGAAGTGTTACCTATGTGACCGGATCAACAGAGTGATACGGCCAACATAGATGTATATCCATGTGGCCGGAAGGCGCGAATCCATCAGGGCCGCAATCCTACCCTAGCTATTCAACCTTATTTCCACAAAGCAAAAGTCCAGAAAACCAACACCACTACACAGGCTAACCCTCGTCATTCCCGCGAAAGCGGGAATCCATGGGCGAGTGATACGGCCAACATAGGTGCTATCCATGTGGCGGGAAGGCGCGAATCCATCAGGGCTGCAATCCTACCCTAGTTATTCAACCTTATTTCCACAAAGCAAAAGTCCAGCAAAACCAACACCACTACACAGGCTAACCCTCGTCATTCCCGCGAAAGCGGGGATCCATGAGGTTGACTAGGCCAGAGATCTGCCAAAGCAGATCGCTAGCCATCTTATGCATAATGATTGAGACATTCCGGTCACGACAGGACCGTACAAAGCATACTACTCGGCCTCTTTATGCGACCGGCGGAGTCTTTCCAGGCCCAGGGCGGTCTAGTAGTAAAGTCGTATTGTAAACCCTGGTTGATCTTTGCGTTGGAGGCAGCCTTGCAGGGCTGATATAATCGGCGGCTAAAACCGATCATGGAAGATCTCAAACATAATCGATTCCTGATTAGCCCTAGAGTAGGAGATATATAGTGGAACGCGAATTCATGGAGTTTGACGTTGTCATCGTAGGTGCAGGTCCGTCCGGCCTCTCCGCTGCCTGTCGTATCAAGCAGCAAGCTGCAGAGAAGGGTCAGGAGGTCAGCGTCTGCGTTGTAGAGAAAGGTTCCGAAGTGGGCGCTCACATCCTCTCTGGTGCGGTCATCGAATCCCGAGCTCTGGACGAGCTGTTCCCTGACTGGAAGGAACTCGGCGCGCCATTGAACACCCCTGTGAAACGCGACGACATCTACTTCCTCACCGGTGAAGAAAAAGGCACCAAGCTGCCGAACTTCCTTGTGCCCAAGACGATGCATAACGAAGGGAACTACATCATTTCCCTGGGTAATCTGTGCCGCTGGATGGCTCAGCAAGCCGAGAACCTGGGCGTTGAGGTCTATCCGGGATTTGCCGCCCAGGAAGCGCTGATCGATGAAAGCGGCGTAGTGCGCGGCATTCTGACCGGCGATCTGGGTGTTGATCGTGAGGGCAATCCAAAGGAAGGCTTTTTCACTCCTGGCATGGAACTGCGCGGCAAGTACACCTTGTTTGCCGAAGGCTGCCGTGGACATATCGGCAAGCAGCTGATCAATCGCTTCAATCTGAATTCCGACGCGGACGCCCAACATTATGGCATCGGTATCAAGGAAATCTGGGATATAGACCCCGCCAAACACGAAGAAGGCCTGGTTGTTCATACCGCCGGCTGGCCGCTCGATGTGCTGGGCAACGAAAATACTGGCGGTTCTTTCCTGTATCACCTCGAAAACAACCAGGTGGTCGTGGGTCTGATCGTGGATCTGTCCTACAGCAACCCACATCTGTCGCCATTCGATGAATTCCAGCGCTACAAGCACCATCCGTATATCAAGCAGTATCTGGAAGGCGGCAAGCGCGTTTCCTATGGCGCGCGCGCCATCGCCAAGGGCGGCTACAACGCTCTGCCAAAAATGGTCTTTCCTGGCGGTGCATTGATTGGCTGTGACTTGGGCACGCTCAACTTTGCCAAGATCAAAGGCACCCATACCGCGATGAAATCGGGCATGGTTGCCGCAGATGCAATTATCGAGGCCTTGGCTGCAGGAAATGAGGGCGGCGATGAGCTGACCGGCTACGTTGACGGCTTCAAAGCCAGCTGGGCTTATGAGGAGCTGTTCACATCACGCAACTTCGGCCCGGCAATTCACAAGTACGGTGCGTTTTTTGGCGGCGCCTTCAACTTCATCGATCAGAACATATTCAGCGGCAAGCTGCCCCTGACTCTGCGCGATACCACGCCGGATTATGCCTGCATGAAGAAGGTCGACGAAGCGCCGAAAATTGCGTATCCCAAGCCTGATGGTGTGCTGAGTTTTGACAAGCTGTCTTCGGTGTTCCTGTCGAACACCAACCATGAAGAAGATCAGCCAGTTCATCTGAAGCTCAAGGACCCGAGCATTCCGATCGACATTAACCTGCCGCTGTACGATGAGCCAGCTCAGCGCTATTGCCCCGCAGGCGTGTATGAAGTTGTCGAGGCGGACGATGGCGGCAAGCGTTTCCAGATCAACGCGCAAAACTGCGTTCACTGTAAAACCTGTGACATCAAGGATCCTTCCCAGAACATCAACTGGGTGGCTCCTGAGGGCACCGGCGGTCCGAACTACCCCAACATGTAACGGTAATCCGGCTCCAAAAAAAGCCCTGCAGTTCAATTTGCGGGGCTTTTTCTGTGCCGTTAGCGGGGGTGCCATTTGAAACATTCAGCCGTTAACGTTGTCTACTAAATCCAGGCGTTCAAGCAGGCTTCAGGTAGATCAGACAGATGGGCAAGTACATAATCGGATGGTTTCTAGGCGTACCCGTTATTGTTTTGGTGGTTCTCTATTTCGTTTTTCAGTGATTTCTGCACGCAATACCCACCACATCTCATAGATACACACCTCAGGTAATAAGGTGGCGTTAGCTGTCGAAGCCCCCTTACGCAGCCACCGTGGGAATAATTTTCGGATCTTGCGAATTGAACGATAGCGGTGCAAGCCCGTGGAGAGCTCTGGCGCGCTGACAGTGGTCACTTTCGTGCCCATTTTCACCGTGATACGGAAACTCGCGGCACGTGCTGGAACGATTCTCGTAAATATTGCAGCGCACTCCTTCACCGATTGTGCCCATCAGCGAGACGCATCTTGGCTCGGGCTGATTGGTGCCCTGCATGCAGCTCATATGGGGAGAAATCTGTTCGGTCAAATGGGAAGGAATGCTGCCTTCTGGGCTGGTATCCGTTTCGCCCCAGTAGAATGAAACCCTGAATGTGGCGCAACAGGCACCGCAATTCAGACAGGGCGTGTGTTCACTCATTTCATCGCGTACCTCAAGTGTCTTTGGTGAGCGATTTGTACAGTGCGTCCACCCTCTCCCACAATAGGTTGTCCGGGTTTTCGAGAAATAAATTTACCGTCACCACCAGTTGCCTTATGGAACGCCATTAATGAGGATGACACAGTCCCATTGCACCCTCCAACGCGGTACTATCCTCACCACATTTCAAGATTTCTGGAAATATTTGCATGACCGACGCCTCCATCATTGCCGGCCTGGATATCGCTCGACTCAGCCGTGTCGGCGAGCATCTCCAGCGCGCTTATATTTCGCCTGGACGCTTGCCGGGCGCTCTGACGCTCGTAGCACGCAAAGGCAGAATTGCCTACCTCAATGCCCAGGGAATGATGGACGTCGAACGAAGCAAGCCGGTTCAGCGTGACACGCTGTTTCGCATCTATTCCATGACCAAACCGATCACCTCGATCGCCTTGATGCAACTTTACGAGCAAGGCCGGTTCCTGCTCGACGATCCGGTTCATAAATACATTCCGGCCTGGCAACACCTGCAGGTATACAAGGCGGGCGTGCACCCCCAGTTTCTTACCACGGCACCGTCCAGGCCGATGACGATTCGCGATTTGCTGACTCACCAGTCCGGACTGACCTATGGCTTCATGAATCGCACCAATATCGACGCGGCCTACCGCAACTTGAAGCTCGACGGGGGCAGCGGATTGACGCTGGATCGGCTGATAGACGAACTATCCCGCCTTCCGCTGGAATTCTCCCCAGGCAGCGCCTGGAACTATTCGGTTTCCACCGACGTGTGCGGTTACCTCGTTCAGGTTCTGTCCGGAATGACACTGGAGCACTATTTCGACGAACACATCTTCAAACCTTTGGGGATGACCGACACCTTCTTTGTCGTGCCGCAAGACAAGATTCCTCGTCTGGCGGCCTGCTATCAATATCAGCCAGGCGAGACCTTTAGCCTGCAGGATGATCCGGAAAATTCGCATTTCACGCATGCCCATGGCTATTTGTCGGGGGGAGGCGGCTTGGTCTCCAGCATTGATGATTACTACCGCTTCGCCCAGGCGCTGGCAGATGGAGGGGCACGGGATGGTGCTCGGATAATTGGTCGCAAGACCCTTGAGTTCATGCGCATGAACCATCTACCGGACAACAAGGATCTGCCGAGTGTATCGGTCGGATCCTTCAGTGAGACACCCTATGAAGGGTCCGGCTTTGGGCTGGGTTTTTCGGTGAAGACTGACGTGGCCAAATCACAAACCATAGGATCCGTCGGCGAATACGGCTGGGGCGGGATGGCCAGCACCAATTTCTTCATCGACCCCAAAGAAGAACTGCTGATGATTTTCATGACCCAGCTGATCCCCTCCTCCAGCTATCAGATCCGCCAGGAACTCCGTGCCATCGTCAACGGCGCACTGGTTGACTGAACGACTGTAGAGTGTGCCGGGCACCGCCCCGGCGCATTCAGCCCAGGCGCGTCAGTTCTTGCCTCTCTTCGAGTCCAATCCCGGGCCAATGGGTCCTCGGACCGATCAGCGAGCCGTCGTAATCCGCGACGCGATTACCGATTGTTTAGAGCAGGCACTTCATCCCCGCCTCGCTGTCACATATTTCAACCATCATTTTTCTAACAAGAATCATCAGCCTTTATTACAAGGATAATGACATGAACGGTCGCATGACACGGCGTGACTTTCTCAGAATTTCGGCGTTGACCGTAGGCGGAGTGGTGGTTTCGACCGGTCTGCAGGGATGTTTTAGCGGAAGCAGCAGTGACGACGACAGCGAACCGCCCGTAACCAGTGGCGTTGCGTTCCAGCATGGCGTTGCCAGCGGCGACCCGCTGCAGGAACGGATCATCATATGGACCCGAGTAACGCCCCAGAATAGTGCCGCAACCAGTATCGATATCACCTGGCAGGTTGCCACCGATGCTGCGTTCACTGACCTTCTGCATGAAGGAACTGCCAGCACCGACAGCAGCCGGGATTTCACGCTCAAGGTAGACGTCCAGAACCTTACCCCGGGGAGTCAGTACTTCTACCGCTTTATCTCCAGCGGCGTCACCTCGCCGGCCGGCATCATGAAAACCCTGCCTGGTTCGGGCAACCAACAGGTTCGGTTCGCGGTGGTGTCCTGTTCCAATTTCCCGGCGGGGTACTTCCACGTTTATGCCGAAGCGGCCCAACAAGCGGACCTGGACGCCGTGATCCACCTTGGCGACTATATTTACGAGTACGGCTCGGGTGAATACGCCACCGAAGACGCGGAGGAATTAGGCCGAACCCTCCCTGCCGACAACGCCAGCGAAACGCTGACCCTCGACGACTACCGCAAACGCTATGCGTTATATCGCGCCGATGCCGATCTTCAGGCTTTGCATGCTGCCGCGCCTTTCATTGCGGTGTGGGATGACCATGAAATTGCCAATGACACCTGGCGCGAAGGCTCGATAAACCACAACGAAGGCGAAGGCTCCTTCGAGGAACGCAAGCTCGCGGCGCTGCAAGCCTATTTCGAATGGCTGCCGATTCGCCCGGCCAGTCTCGATGATGAACAGACCATCTATCGCAGTTTTGATTTCGGTGACCTGGTCAGCCTGCACATGCTCGACACACGCATCATCGGACGCGACGAGCAATTGAACTACACCAATTACATCACCCAGACAGGATTTGACGCGGTTGCATTTGAGGCTGACGTGAGTGATCCCGCCCGCACGCTGCTTGGTCAGGAACAGCTGAACTGGCTGCAGGCAAGAGTGGCGAACTCCACCTCCACCTGGCAGGTTCTGGGGCAACAGGTGTTGATGGGGCGAATGAACCTGCCGGCCGAACTCCTCACCTCCATCCTTGATCCTTCAAGTGGCGATCTGCTCGGTTCCTTTAGCGAACTGCTGGCTATCAAGCTGCGCATGGAAGCTGCGGACCCAACGCTGACGGCGGAAGAAATCGCCCGCATCGAGCTATCCGTGCCCTACAACCTGGATGCCTGGGACGGTTATGCCTATGAGCGCGAGGTGGTGTTAAATCTGAGCCGGATGCTCGACAAGAACCTCGTGGTGCTAGCGGGTGATACGCACAATGCCTGGGCCAACGATCTGCGGACACAGGATGGCACGGCAATCGGCGTGGAGTTTGCAGTGGCCTCGGTTACCTCACCCGGACTGGAAGAATATCTGGCGTTGCCGCCCACCCTCGTCGAACAAACCGAACAGGCCATCGTTGGTCTGGTCGACGATCTGCAATACCTGAATGCCAGCCAGCGCGGTTATATGCTGGTTACCTTCACCCCGGCTGAGGCACGAGCGGACTGGCGATTCGTGACGACCATCAAGGATCAGGACTACAGCGTGGACGAAACCCGCACCGAAACCTTCATAACGCTCCCCGGAGCAGCCAACCGGACCCTGGTTCAACCTGGCTGAACACTCGGCACCACCAGGCCACGGCCTCCGGGCTGCTTGCAGGCCATACATGACAGCCTCGCCGCTGAGGCTGCATCCGATTCGATAAAATTCCTCCAAACCTGCGCCTGGGCTACCAATATTCAGCCTATTTGAGGTATAAGGGCGCTATGAAAATCCCTAAAAGAATACAACCCCTGGTAGACGATGGTTTGGTGGATGAAGTCATTCGCCCGCTCATGAGCGGAAAGGAAGCAGCCGTCTATGTTGTGCGCTGCGGCACCGAGATTCGGTGCGCCAAAGTCTACAAGGAAGCCGCCAAACGCAGCTTCAAGCAGGCAGTGCTTTATCAGGAAGGCCGCAAGGTACGCAATTCCCGACGCGGCCGGGCGATGGAAAAAGGCTCGAAGTTCGGCCGTGGCCAGCAGGAGGAGGCCTGGCAGAACGCCGAGGTGGACGCCCTCTACAAACTGGCGGCCGCTGGCGTGCGAGTCCCGCAGCCGTTCGGCTGCTTCGAGGGCGTGCTGTTGATGGAACTGGTCACCGATGGCGAGGGCGGGGTCGCACCTCGCCTGAACGATATATCCATGTCAGCCGAGCAAGCCCGGGAAGACCATGCTCTGGTGATGGAGTACGTCAAGCTCATGCTCTGCGCCGGGCTGGTGCACGGCGACCTGTCGGAATTCAACGTGCTGGTGGACGGCTACGGGCCGGTCATCATCGATTTGCCCCAGGCAGTGGATGCCGCTGCCAACAACAACGCCCGCTCAATGCTGGACCGCGACGTAAGGAGCATGACCGAGTACTACGGCCAATACGCTGAGGAGCTGCTGGGAACACGATATGCGAAGGAAATGTGGGCCAAGTACGAAGATGGCGAACTGGACCCCGAGACCGAGCTGACCGGTTACTTCGAGGAAAGTCAGGAAGCCGCCGATGTCGGATCGGTAGTGGATGAAATCAGGGCCGTGCTGGCCGAGGAACAGGAGCGTCAACAGCGCCTTAGGGAGACCGAAGAGGAAGACTGACCCCGCTCAGGCTCCCGCGGGCGCAAGCCGCTGGGTACTCAGATATCCACCTTGCCCCGCAACGACTTGGCCCTACCCCGCAGGGTTTTGCTATCCATGCGCCGCTTCTGTGAAGACTTCGACGCCTTCGTCGGCCGACGCTTCTTCTGGACTACCACTGCGCCGTTGATCAGCTCTACCAGCCGCAGCAGCGCATCGTCCCTATTTTGCTCCTGGGTACGGTACTGCTGGGCCTTGATCACCACTACCTTATCCTTGGTTATCCGCGAGTCGGACAACGCCAGCAACCTTTCCTTGAAGAACTCGGGCAGGCTGGAATTGCGAATATCGAAGCGCAAATGGATTGCACTGGCGACCTTGTTTACGTTCTGGCCGCCGGCGCCCTGGGAGCGTATGGCACTGATGTCCAGTTCGGACTCGTCCAGCTCCACATCGTAGGAAAGCCTGAGCGTGCTCATTGGCTTCGCAAAAGGGCTGCTTGGTGGAGAAAATTCACCATCCACTTCACCATCAGGGGTCCATCGATATCCGCGCTGAGCGAAGCGTGGCCCGCGCGCAGCCGCGCATCAGGAATGATTCCCTTGCGTGCGTTCATCAGATCACGTGAGTAACTTTTGCAGAATTCCGGATGGCCTTGCACGCTCATGAAGTGCTCACCATATTGCACCACGTAGTAGTCGCAGAAGTCGCTCTTGACCAGCACCTGCGCTTCCGGAGGCAGGGTCACTATCTGGTCCTGATGGCTGACTATCAGATCAAGTTTGTTCTGCCAGGGCTCCATCCAGGTCTGGCGATGGATGACCTGATTGAAGGAGACGCCCACGCCCCACCCTTTCTCCGACTTGTACACTTCGCCGCCCAGCGCGCGCGCCATCAACTGGTGACCAAAGCAAATGCCCACCAGCGGCTTTTTCGCTTCCCAGAGTTTCACCATGAACGCTTCGAGCGCCTCAATCCATGGCTCCGGATCGTATACTCCAAACTTGCTGCCGGTTGTCAGGTAGCCGTCGCACTCGTCAACCGACTGGGGCAACTGGCCGTCCTGGGTCCGGTAGACCTGTATATCGGCAGCTGGAATATGCTCGCGCAACAAGCGCAGAAACATCTCTGGGTAGTTTCCGTGGGTCTGCTGCAGGCTTTCGGTTACGTCGTCACATTGTAAAAGTCCTAACTTCATCTATTCCCCCACAACCGCTTAAAGCGAGCCCTCCAGGGCGCGCATGAATATTTGCCGGTATTCTACCGCAGTGAACGCAATGGGGTTGGTGCCTGCCGACGGATCGACCTCGGCCATTCGGCCTATCTGCTCCACCCGCGCGTCGTCGATGCCGATCTCAGCCAGGGTGTGCGGAATGCCGAGGTCAGCCCGCAGATCGACTACCCATTCCAGCACCGTATTGAAGTCCGGGCTCGCCAGCGCCAGATAGCGACCCAGGCGTTCCATATGCGGCGCTATCTGCTCCTTGTTGGCCTGCAACACGTAGGGCATCAGAATGGCGTTGAGGGTGCCATGGTGGGCGTCGTACAGAGCGCCCAGCGGATGCGCCAGAGCATGCATCGCACCCAGTCCGCGCTGGAAAGCGGTTGCGCCCATGCTGGACGCTACCAGCATGTGCAAACGCGCCTCGATATCAGTGCCATCCGCCGTGGCGCGTGGCAGATACTCCTTTACCAGACGCATGCCTTCCAGCGCTATCGACTCGGCCATGGGATGGAACAAAGGCGAGCAGTAAGCCTCCATGCTGTGGGACAAGGCATCCATTCCCGTTGCAGCGGTGATCTTCGGCGGCAGGCCGACCGTCAGCTCTGGGTCCAGTATGACCAGCCCCGGCAACATGCTGGCGTGAAAAATGATGCGTTTTAAATGATTATCTTCGTCGGTGATGACCGACGCCCGCCCCACCTCGGAACCAGTCCCAGCGGTGGTCGGCACTGCCACCACCGGCGCCATGCCAGCCACGTTGACGCGCAGATGGTTGTCGCCGATATCTTCGAAGTCCCAGAGAGGTCGTTCCTGACCGGCCATCAGGGCGATAGCCTTGCCTGCATCCAGCGCTGACCCGCCACCAAAGGCAATCACGCCATCATGCCCTCCCGCTCTGAACGCCGCCACGCCTTCGCTCACGTTGCGCCCGGTAGGATTACCTTTCACTGCGGAATACAGCCCGGCTTGCAGCCCCTGATCCCGGCAGTGCTTCAGCGCCTGGTCGATCATTGGCAAAGCCGCCAACCCTGGATCCGTCACCAGCAGGGGCGCGCGCATGCCAAGCTGCTTGCAAGCCTGGGCCAATTCGGCAATGCGCCCTGCCCCCACCCGCATGGCGGTGGGGTAGTTCCAGTTCATCCGATACTGATTCATATCCATGGAAGCCTCACAGCTGGGTCTTGAAATGAAATGATTTGGGACGCGTGAGATGCTCGTAGCCAATGCCGGACAGGGTGCAGCCACGCCCGGAGTTCTTGATACCCGTCCAGGCCAGAGCGGGGTCCAGGTAGTCACAGCGGTTCAGAAAGACCGTACCGGCCTCAATCTGATCAGCCAACGCCAAAGCGGCTTGCGTATCGCGGCTGAAGAGCGCGGCAGTCAACCCGAAATCGCTGTCATTCATCAGCTCCAGCGCCTCCGCGTCGCCACTGACTTTCTGGATACCGATGACCGGCCCAAAGGATTCCTCGACCATCACCCGCATGCCATGGTGCACCTCGGTCAGGATCTGAGGTGCGAGGTAGGCAGAGCCCGGCCTATCCAATGGGAAGTCCGTTGCGTCGATGTGAGCGATTGCGCCCTGGGCAATCGCGTCACTGATCTGATGGCGCACGAAGTCAGCGGCTTCGGGGCGCACCAGCGGTCCAAGGGTGCTTTCCGGATCGTCAGACCGCCCCAGACGATAGCCTTTCACCAGCGCCACAGCTTGCTCGACAAAGTCATCGTATATGTCCTGGTGCACGTAGAGCCGCTCAATGCCGCAGCAAGACTGGCCGGAATTGAAGAAAGCCCCGTCCATGCAGGCATCCACCGCCTGGGCCACATCGGCGTCCGCCCGCACATAGGCCGGATCCTTACCACCCAGCTCCAGCCCCACACTGATGAAGCGCCCAGCCGCCGCACGCTCGACCATCGCGCCGCCCGGCACCGATCCGGTAAAGGCTACATGTTTGATGGCGGGAGACTGAATCAACTGTTCGGTTTCACCGTGACTCATATGCAGAAATTGAAACACCCCATCCGGCAACCCGGCGCTGGCAAACGCTGCGACCAGGCGCTCTGCACACAGCGGCGTCTGCGCCGAATGCTTCAGCAGCACCGCGTTGCCAGACAGCAAAGCAGGCATTACGGCGTTAATGGCTGTGAGGTAAGGATAGTTCCAGGGCGCGATAACCAGGGCGACCCCCAACGGTTCACGTCGAATGAACCGTGTGAAACCGGGCTTATCAGGCAGATGGATATCTGCCAGCGCCTGTTCCGCTATGTCGGCCATATAGCTGGCGCGTTCCACCACGCCGCGGATCTCCCCCGCCGCGTAACGAATGGGCCGGCCCATCATCCAGCATAACTCCTCGGCCAGCTCGGCTTCCTTCGCGCTGAATTGCTCGATGGCCCTGCGGCCAATCGCTATCCGCTCGCCAAGGGGCGTGTTTCGCCAGACTCGCTGAGCCTCGTCGGCCTTGCTGACCGCCGCCAGAATGACCTGGTGGGTTGCCAGTTCACGTTCGACATAGACAGAACCGTCGATAGGCGACACAACTTGCAGTAACTTGGTCATGAACTGCTCCGGCGTTCAGATAATTTCAAAATAGCGATCCAGCTCCCAGTCACTCACGTGCTTGCGATACTCGCGCTCTTCCCATTCCCTGCTGGCGGCAAAATGCTCGACGAACGCATCACCAAAGAGTTCGCGCGCTGCCACCGAGGTTTTGAGCCGCTGCGCTGCATCCCAGAGAGTGCGTGGCAAAGCCAGTTCCGCAGGGTGGGTCATCTCGTAGGCGTTACCCTCGACCGGATCGGTTGGCTCCCATTCATGCATCACGCCATACAGCCCCGACGCCAGCGCTACCGACAGAGCCAGGTAAGGATTTGCGTCAGCCGAACCAAGCCGGTATTCCTGGCGCTGGGATTTATCGCTACCGGGAATGACACGTAACGCAGCGGTGCGATTTTCCACACCCCAGGTCGCATCCGTGGGCGCCCAGTACCCAGGAATGAGGCGCCGGTAACTGTTCAGCGTCGGCGCGGTCATGCATAGCATCTCCGGCATCAGGCGTTGCTGCCCGGCAACAAAATGGCGTTGCAGCTTGCTCATGCAGTGGGGCTGATCAGGGTCATGGAAAGCGGATTTGCCGGTATCCTTGTGCCTGAGTGAGACATGAATATGGCCACTTTGACCGGGGTATTTACCCGACCATTTGGCCATGAAGGTAGCCATCATGCCCTTGCGCTGAGCCAGAATCTTCATGAATGTCTTGAACAGGGCCGCCTTGTCTGCGGCGGCTTCGGCGTGATCAACAGCAATGGCCGCTTCCAGCACACCGGGACCGGTTTCGGTGTGCAGCCCTTCGATCGGAAAGTCCATAGCCTCCGACATCTCGAGAATGTCGTGATACAGCTCGGCGTGTACCGAGTTGCGCAGCATCGAATAGCCGAACCAGTCGGGCGTGATGGGTTTGAGGTTGCGATAGCCCTTCTCGCGGGCTGATTCGGGGGTCTCATCGAACATGAAAAATTCGTATTCGAGCGCCGCGTAAGGCTCCAGCCCCATTTCGTTGCACCGCCGGATTACCCTCTGCAAGGTTCCGCGCGGGCAAACCGCTTCCGCCTGCCGGTCGAACTCGGAGAGGAATAGCAACATACCCCCTTCAAAGGGAATGTCCCGGCAACTGTGCGGCAGGATGCGCACCGGCGCGTCAGGGTAGCCCGTATGCCAGCCGGTGTAACTGGCGTTATCGTAGAGCTGATCTTTTACATCCCAGCCGAGGACAACGTCGCAAAAGGCAAAACCTGACTCCAGTGACGAAAAAAACTTCTCCCGACTCATGTACTTGCCGCGCATCACGCCGTCGTTGTCGAACAGACCGACCTTCACATGACTAAGCCCCCGCTCGCCGACTATACGCCGGGCGTCGTCGATGGTCTTCACATCGCGTGCATTCATCATTTCATTCACTCTCCGACCCCTGGAAGCAAGTGAACCGGGTTCCAGTTCACCGCGTTGGCCCCATGGGAGCCAACGCTACCGGCCAACCTGTGCCTTCAGCAACGATACGGCGGGCCAGCCTTGGCCATCAGCGCATTGTATTCTTTGAAGATATTTACCACCTTGGCGCAGCGGGGGCTGGTCTTGGCGATTTCATCCCAGAATTTCATGGCTTCCGCTTCAACGGTTGCCCATTCGGCATCGGGGATAGTGGTCAGCTCCAGCTTGCTGCCCTGCACCCGCAACTGCGCCTCGCCGCCCCAGTACCAGTGCTGGCGATAGTAGTTGGAACTATCCATGCTGAGTTTGAACAGGGTTTTCAGATGCTCGGGGACCTCGTCCCATTTCTCCTCATTGGCGAAATAGGAGCCGCACCATGCACCGGAAATGTTGTTGGTCAGAAAGTAATTGGTCACGTCTGCCCAGCCTACTGTGTAATCCTCGGTAATGCCGGACCAGGCAATGCCGTCCAGTTCACCGGTCTGTATGGCAACCTCCACGTCTTCCCATGGAAGCGTCACCGGTACCACACCAAAGCGGGTCAGAAACTTGCCCGCAGTAGGAAAGGTAAAGATGCGCTTGCCCTTCAGGTCGTCGAGCTTGCGTATGGGTTCAACGGTGGCGAAGTTGCAGGGATCCCAGGCACCTGCGCCGAGCCATTTCACTCCCTTCACTTCGCCATAGGCTTCTTCCCAGATCTCATTGAGACCATATTTTTCGAACAGCACGGGCACGTCCAGGCTGTAACGGGTGGCGAAGGGGAAATACCCGCCAAATACGGATACATCCACCGGCGCTGCGATGGAGTCGTCATCGCTTTGCACCGCATCGATGGTGCCACGCTGCATTGCCCGGAAGAGTTCTCCGGTCGGCACCAGTTGATCGGCGAAATACAGCTGTATTTCCATCTCGCCGTTGGCCGCCTTGTTGAAGGCGTCGATGGATGGCTTGATCACGTGCTCCGCCAGCGCCGGGCCGGCATAGGTCTGTAATCGCCAGGTTATCTTCTTGGGTTCCTGGGCATAGATGTGGGAACTGCCCAGGGCGGCCGTGCCCACGGCCCCGGTGGTGATCGCTGCGTTTTTGAGAAAACTGCGTCTGGTGCTCATACTGTGCTCTCCATGGTGGACTCAGATATCTTGCAACCGCATAGCGCTGCACCAACCGGCAGGGTCGAGGCAGTGTTCTCTCGGACCCGAAGGTCCTGATGATCGGATGCAGACCCACAGCACCCTTTGCTCATCTGTCATCTCAGCGACCGTAGTGCCACTCAGGCAACCACAGGGCAATCTGGGGGAACATCATGACCAGCACCAGGGCGAGGATCATGATCAATACAAAGGGCGTTACCGACACGTAAATGTCGCGCAGGCTCACTTCCGGCGGGGCCATGGCACGCATCAGGAAAAGGTTATAACCGAAGGGTGGCGTCATGTAGGCGACCTGGCAGGTAATGGTATACAGCACGCCATACCAGATCAGATCAAATCCCAAAGAGCCTACCAGCGGCACATACAGGGGCGCGACGATGACCAGCATGGCGGTGTCATCCAGAAACATGCCCATGATGATGAAGGAAAGCTGCATCATGATCAGGATCTGCCAGGGGGTCATGTCCAGTTGATCCAGGAACAGTCCCTCGATTGCGCGCACAGCGCCCAGTCCATCGAAAACTGCGCCGAAACACAGCGCCGCCAGGATGATCCACATGAACATGCAGGTGATGGCCAGCGATTTGCGCAGGGTTTCTTCCATCACCGAACGCGTCAGCCGACCTTTCAACAGCGCTGCCAGGGTAGCGCTAGCGGCGCCTACGGCGGAACTTTCCACCAGACTGGTGTAACCCATCAGAAACAGCCCGGTCATGGAAAAGAAAATCAGCAATGGGATAATGCCCGCGTTCAGCAGGCGAAGCTTTTCCCTGAGCGTAATAGCCTGACGTTCGGCCTCCGGCAATGCCGGGCCGAGCGCTGGCTGCAGCCGACAGCGAACCGCAATGTAGAGAATGAACAGTCCCGCCATGAGCAGGCCGGGGAACACGCCGGCGAGCCATAGCTGCCCTACCGGTTGCCGGGCGATCATGCCGTAGAGCACCAGCACCACGCTTGGCGGGATAAGGATGCCCAGAGAACTGCCCGCCTGGATCACCCCGGTCACCATGATCTTGTCATAACCCCGGCGTAGCAACTCGGGCAACGCTATGCTGGCGCCGATTGCCATGCCCGCCACGCTGAGACCGTTCATGGCCGAAATGGCAACCATCAGTGCAATAGTTCCAATAGCCAGACCGCCGTTCACCGGGCCCATCCACACATGGAACATACGATATAGATCTTCGGCCAATCCCGATTCCGACAGCATGTACCCCATGTAGATGAAAAGTGGCAGCGTCAGCAGCGGATACCACTTCATCAGCTTCATGGCGGAGCTGAAGGCCATTTCCGAGCCGCCATCACCCCAGAGCAGCAAAGCTGACGCCACGGCAACGAATCCGATTGCGCCGAATACTCTCTTGCCGGTCATCAACAGCAGCATCATGCTGGAAAACATCAGGAGGGCTATGACTTCGTAACTCATTCGATCGGCTTCCCTCGTGCCTGGGCCACGTCCCGGAAAAAGGTCGCGAGCGTCTGCAGCAGCATCATTGCCACGCCAAAGGTCATGATGATCTTGATCGGAGCCATGCTCGGCGACCAGGCCGAGTAGCTGGTCTCGTCATACTCCAGTGCATAGGCGGTAGACGAGACGCCCCCGTACAGCAGGAAACACAGGTAGAAAACCAGTAGCAGAATGGTAAAGGCGTCCACTGCCGCGCGCCTTCGCGGCGACCAATTGCCGTAGAGCAGATCCATGCGCACGTGCGCATCGAGTTGCATGGAATAGGCGCCGCCCAGCAGGAAATACGTCACCATCAGAAACTGGGCGACTTCAAGGGTCCATATGGAAGGAAAGAAAAAAGTCTTGCTGATCGAGGAATACAACAATACGCCGATCATGACGAAGATCAGATACATGGCCGCCCGACCGATCAGCCGGTTCAGAGCATCGACTGCCTTAACGAACATCCGGATCGTCCTGGGCATGCAAGACTCGTCTGTTGAAGGTATGTCAATCGAATATAGTCGAGGTTTGCCGTAACGCTAACGAAGCGGCAAAAAAAGCGGCACGCAAGGCAGATGCAGAAAGCCCGCCACCTGGGAGTGACGGGCTTTTTACTGGCAACCGCTATCAGGCCGGGATGGCCTTGGCCTTCGGTTCGCGCGCCCAGACCCGATGTTTGGCCATGGCTGCGACGAATTTGTCTCCCAGTTCGCCCCCTTTGCTTGCCAATAGCAGGCCCTCGTCCGGATCCAGTCTGAGATGGCTGGCGAGCGATCCCGCATCACCGCACAGTGCAATTGCCTTGAGGTGCTTGTAGGCCTCCAGCAGATAATGCTGGGCATTGCCGTCAGCCGCCATGGCCTTGGCCGCCGCCGCACCCCCAGGAACGAATACCGCATCGAAGGCGATGGAAGGCAAACCTTCCATCGAAGCGTCTGGAATCAACTCACTGCCACCTGCCGTGGTAACCGGCGAAGCTGACATGCCGATCAACTTGCTCATGGCGCCCTCTTTCATGAGCAGGTCCTTGATATAGGTGATGTCGCTTTCCTCAACCCCATCGGTCACCAAAATCGCCACCTTGCGCGACTTGATGTTGCCTGCAAGCAGATTGACCTGGCTGAGCGCCGGGGATTCGTTGAGGCTCTGCTTGCGAGCCGCCACAGTTGGGCCAGTCGGCGCGGCGACGCCCACATTCTTTGCCACACGGGTGGCGAGGGTCATGTCGATATTCGCCAGAATCTCGTTGACCTGACGCTCACGTATGAACAAACGCTCAACTTTGGCCAGCTCAAAGCTGTAGGCGCTGATGATGTGTTCCTTCTCCGGCGGGCTCATGCTGTTCCAGAACAGCGTTGCCTGGGAAAAGTGATCCCCAAAGGATTCACTGCGATTGCGGATCTTGGTGCCTGAAACACGCTCCGGATACGACTCGAAGCCGCCGCCGCTGGGTGCTGGTGGGGTTTCCTTCGGCCAGCCACTATCGATCGAGTTGGGCTCATAGGACGCCCTCCCCTTGTTGATGGCCTGCCGGTGCAGGGCGTCACGCTGGTTGTTATGCACCGGGCTGACCGGACGGTTGATCGGAATCTCGTTGAAATTCGGACCACCGAGACGCAGCAGCTGAGTGTCGGTATAAGAAAACAGACGACCCTGCAAAAGCGGATCATTGGTAAAATCGATGCCTGGAACGATGTGACCGATATGGAAGGCGGCCTGTTCGGTTTCGGCGAAGAAGTTATCAGGGTTGCGGTTCAGCGTCATTTTGCCTACCACGCGCACCGGCACCAGTTCTTCAGGGATGATCTTGGTCGCGTCGAGCAAGTCGAAGTCGAACTTGTGCTCATCCTCCTCGGGTACCACCTGGATACCCAGCTCCCATTCAGGATAATCGCCCTTTTCGATATCTTCCCACAGCATGCGTCGGTTGAAATCCGGATCTTTACCGGCGAGTTTCTGCGCCTCGTCCCAAACCAGGGAATAGACCCCGGAAACCGGCCGCCAGTGAAATTTCACGAATACGCTTTTACCCTCGGCATTGATCATACGGAAGGTATGCACGCCGAAGCCCTGCATGCCGCGAAAATGCACTGGGATGGCCCGGTCAGACATCACCCAGAGCACCATATGAGCTGATTCGGGGGTCAGGGATACGAAGTCCCAAAAGGTGTCATGGGCCGATTGGCCAGTGGGGATTTCGTTGTGCGGCTCGGGTTTCACCGCATGCACGAAATCGGGAAACTTGATGGCGTCCTGGATAAAGAAAACCGGCATATTATTGCCAACCAGATCAAAATTGCCTTCGTCGGTGTAGAACTTGGTAGCAAAGCCGCGTACGTCGCGCACCGTGTCTGCCGAGCCCCGCGGCCCCTGCACGGTGGAAAAACGTACGAACACCGGGGTTTTCTTGGACGGATCGTTGAGAAAGTCGGCTTTGGTCAAATCGGACAACGGCTCGTATACCTGAAAATAACCGTGGGCAGCCGAGCCGCGGGCATGCACCACGCGTTCGGGGATGCGTTCGTGGTCAAAATGCATGATCTTCTCACGCATGATGAAATCTTCGAGCAGCGAAGGCCCGCGGTCGCCGGCCTTGAGGGTGTTCTGATTGTCGGCAATTCGGGTGCCGGTGTTGGTGGTGAGCGCACGGTCTGTGGCATCTTCCCTGAATCGCTCCAGTTGGTCGATTTTTTCGCTGGTATTGCTGCGGTCCGGTGTATCGGTCCCCGCTAGTTCGCTTGATTTCTTGTCATTGGACATCGGCTGGTCTCCAGCATACTGGGTGATGGAAAGTCACTACGCATTCATGCAGTTAACAATGGGCGCAAGAACCTCCTAGTATGGGAACCCCGGCGGACCGGTCCGTTCGCTTGAAATGATAGATTTAATTCATGGACTGAATTGATTTATTGCATAGCTCAGCCGAGTTCGCGGACGCTTATCAGTCAGGCATGTCCCAGCCCGGCACGCCCTGGCGAATCATCCTTGAAAAATCGTCCGCATCGCCAGCTTGCAGGGCCCTGTCGGTAATGTTTCCGCGTTCGCGCAGTGTGTCCAGTGGAAGGGGTTCAAGCCCGCCTACCTCCTTGACGTATGACGGCAGATAGGAAGAAAGGAACAGGCGATAATCGATGGGCAGGCCATCCACGATCTGCTCCATCATGTTGTAGACGATGATCGTGCAGTTGGCCGTAACGGTATGATAAAACCGGGCGTTGCGCGCCAGCCGGTTAGCTTCTGTGACGTAGGCGGTAAACAGTTGACGCATGGCTTCCTGCGGCATATTCACGCTGTAGAGATGCGCGTCTTCACCGCGGATATTCGTGCGCACCCGCACCGCATCGCTTTCATCGGTGGCCAGCACATCCAGCTCGAACTTCTTGAAGAAGCCGCCAACGGCGGAAAAGGTTTCCTGGCGTTCGCGGCGAATTTCCACGGTAAAGGTGACGAACTCATCGTTGCCGAAACCGAACGACACCAATATGTGCGCGATGCCAGGCATTCCCCATTCGGAGGTAATCAGGTCGACGGTTTCCAGCCTGGACAGATTGTATTTCCGGGTTTCCCAGCGCACGTCATAGTCATCTTCGGTGCGCCAGGAAAAATTTCTCACGTCGAACAGGGTAGCCTGATCGCCTTCGATGGCTCCGGTGGTGATGCGGGCCAGATCGTCCGCCCAGTCTCGATCATGGGCTGGCTCCAGACTGCCCCACCAGACCAGAAGAGCGACATACATCGCAGGATAGATAAGCACCGCAATCCAGGGTTTGCCGCTCCACAGACATACGGTCAGCACCGCCACCAGCAAAGTCCACAGAATTACGACCCCCGCGCGAATCGCGCCGCTCCAGGGAAGCTGAAACCACAACGCCAGGATCGCCCAGACACTGGTGAGAATGACTGCAAGGCTGAAAACAGAAAGCAGTGCTATGCGAAGCATCCATTACCTCGGTTGAGTTCCGTAGTGCTATTTATTATCAGCCAATATCCGCGAGCTGTATCCATAGCGCGAAAATACCTAGAAACGCCCAGAAAGTCGAAAACAGCCACGGCGTTCGCTTGGAGAACGTCAGCGACTTTCGCTGTCCGGAATCACTCGACTCCCAGTCGGAAAACAAGGGCGAGTCGTCGTAGGCGCGTCCTATAGTCGGGTGGCTGTTAAGCAGACCGCTCTGTTTGAGATACCAATGCTCAATAATGTCACATGCCGCCTTGATGCCAGGCCAGGCGCTCACCCCGCTGAGGATGCCGAACAAGGCCATCGTGGCAGGTACGACCAGGGTAAACAGAGGACCCCACTCGGGATTGGTGATAGCCATTGACGAAGCATAAGCAATTACCAGAAATGACTGGGACGACAGATAGGCATTCGTCCGGCTCGCCAGATTGCCGGTTTCGTTGTAGATCTCCCGGCGATAGAAATCCAGTCGATCCTTGGGCGAGACGAACATCGCCTGGCCCGAATCCTTGATTGCCTGTTGGGGCGTTTGCGGTGTAATGATCATGGCGACAACGGTGATAGTTGATTTGAACCAATGTAGAAATTCTCCTCGCCTACAAGTTCAAACATGAAAATCAGACAAGCGCTGGTGAAACATCCCGATGCATAAGCACTGTCGGTTTCATAGTTGCTGCAAAGGTATGCTGGAACCGCTTTGCCATCGAACGGTCGAGAGTAAGGTCAGGTGAGCCTGTAGTGCGACCTGGTTCACAAGCGGATTAAGGATGGAAGATGAGGAAGCTATCTGGACCACGGGTGCTGTTGATACTGGCTACGATGTCCCTGCTGGCCTGCGGAGAAGAAGAGCAACAATCTTCCGAGCCACGCCCTCCTCCCCGTGTCGACGTGTTCACTGTTGAGGCGCAACCGGTTACCAATATCGTGGAACTGCCTGGCCGTGTTCAGGCAGTAGCCATTGCCGAAGTCCGCGCCCGGGTCGACGGAATCATCCAGAAGCGGCTCTATGAAGAAGGCACCGATGTCGAAGCGGGGGAACAACTGTTCCAGATCGACCCGCGTGAGATGCAGGCCAGCCTCAACGCTGCGCAGGCAGCCCTCGACAGGGCCGAGGCCACAGCCGCCAACGCTGCCCAGGACGTAGAACGCTACGAAGGCCTGGTAGCCAAGCAGGCGATAAGCCAGCAGGAATACGATACGGCGCAGGCGCGCTTGCGCACCGCCCAGGCGGATGTTTCCGAGGCCGAAGCGGCGGTCGAGTCGGCAGAGCTCGATCTGGGCTATACGCGGGTCGAGTCGCCTATCGACGGGGTCGCGGGACGCGCCGAGGTAACAGTTGGTGCGCTGGTAACAGCCGCCAACGGTACGCTACTGACACGGGTGGAACAGTTCGACCCGGTTTACGTCAATTTTTCGCAGTCCAGCTCGGACCTACTGGCGTTACGCGCGCAGGTTGCCTCTGGCGAACTGGAACTGCCGGGGAAAGGCCGGGTTGCGGTGAATCTCATCCTCGAAAATGGCGGTGAGTACCCGCACACGGGGTATGTCGACTTCCTCGCCATGTCTATCGATAGGTCTACGGGTACGGTGGCCATTCGGGCCCAGGTGCCCAATCCTGATCGGTTGTTGTTACCCGGCCAGTTCGTCAGGGCGAGAATTCAGGCAGGTACGCGTCCGAGCGGATTGATCATTCCGCAGCGCGCCGTGATGATCACCGAGCGCGGTGCCAGCGTGATGGTGGTGAGTCAGGACAATGTCGCCAGTTCACGGGATATAGAAGTTGGCGACATGCGTGACGGCAACTGGGTAGTGCGCAGCGGGCTGCAACCCGGAGAGCGGGTAATCGTCGAAGGTTGGCAGAACGTGCGGCCGGGGTCACCGGTCTCTCCAGTACCCGTGACCGCTGAAGGTCGCGATAACCAGCAAAGACAAAGCCCACCGGTTGAGGCTGCAGCCGAATGACGCCCACGTTCTTTATTCGTCGCCCGGTTTTCGCCTGGGTTATTGCTCTCGGAATTCTACTAGGTGGCGCCCTCGCTCTTCGCAGCCTGCCTGTGGAGCAGTATCCTTCAATCGCCCCGCCGTCGCTGAGCATCAACGTCACCTACCCTGGCGCCGACGCCTCCGTTCTCGAAACCAACGTGACGCAAATCATCGAGGAGGAACTCAACGGCGTCGACGGCTATCTGTACATGGATTCGACCAGCCGGTCGAACGGCAGTGCTTCCATAACGCTCACGCTGGAACCCGGCACCGATATCGACGTGGCGCAAATGGAGGTGCAAAACCTGCTGAGCCGCGTTGAACAGCGGCTTCCCGAGGAGGTGCGACGTCAGGGAATACGCGTATTCCAGGCCTCATCGAGCTTCGCCCTTATCGTCTCGATCATGTCTGAAAGCGGCGACATGAGCAGCCTGGAGCTAGGGCATTACGCGACCAGCAACATCATCAGCGAACTGCGACGTGTGGAGGGTGTGGGCGATATCCGCGAATTCTACACGCCCTACGCCATGCGTATCTGGCTGAATCCCGACCGGCTGGCCAGTTTCGGCATTGCTGCAAGTGAAGCGTTGAACGCCGTGCGGGAGCAAAATAGCCAGGCGGCCGGCGGTGCCCTGGGCGACCTGCCGCTCAGTGAGGGGATCCAGATCACTGCACCACTGGAAACCCGCGGCCGCTTCACCACCCCCGAGGAATTTGCCGCGATCATTCTGCGCGCCGATCCCGATGGTTCAGTGATTCGCCTGCGCGATGTTGCTCGGGTGGAGCTTGGCGCGCAGAACTACAACTCCAGAAGCGAACTGAATGGTCAACCTACCGCGGGGCTCGCAATTCAGCTCGCTCCGGGCGCCAACGCCCTGGATACGGCCCAGGCGGTCAAGGAACGCATGGCCGAGCTGGAGTCAGGCTTTCCGGATGACATCACCTGGACAGTTCCCTTCGACTCGACGCCTTTCATATCGGCTTCGATCAAAGAGGTCCTGGCAACCCTGCTTCAGGCAATGGGGCTGGTTGTGCTGGTGATGCTGGTGTTTCTGCAGAACTGGCGTACGACCATTATCCCGACCATCGTAATACCCATCACACTGATCGGCACCTGCCTTGGCCTCTGGCTGTTCGGCTTCTCCATCAATCTGTTGAGTCTATTCGGTATGGTCTTGGCCATAGGCACGTTGGTGGACGACACCATTGTGGTAGTCGAGAACGTCAAACGCTTGATCGACGAGGAGGGCCTTGCGCCCTACGAAGCCACCGTCAAGGCAATGGGCGAAGTCTCTGCAGCCATCATCGGCACCACTCTCGCCTTGATTGCAGTATTCGTTCCGCTGGCCTTTTTTCCAGGGTCTACGGGCGGCATCTATCGTCAGTTCGCGGTGACGCTGTCTATCGCGGTGGCTATTTCAACCCTATTAGCCCTGACCCTGACCCCGGCCCTGTGTGCGACCCTGCTCAAGCCCCGTAAGGAGGATTCTGACAAGCCTGACTGGAGCCAGCGCATTTTTGCCCCGTTCAACCGGGGCATGGAAAGCGTGTCTGAGCGTTATAACCGAGCGGTAGGCGGTATCCTGGCACGCCCTGCTCTTTTTCTGTTGGGATTCGTCGCATTGATGATACTGACTGCCTTCCTGTTTATGCGCATGCCCAGCGCCTTCCTGCCAGAAGAGGATCAAGGCTCGGTAATGACAGTCATCCAGGCACCGCCTGGGTCGACCATTAAGCGTACGGCCGAAGCAATGGAGCAGGTGCAGGATTTTTATGCCGCGCAGCCCATCGTGGATGACACCATCGGCGTGTTCGGCTTCAGCTTCTTCGGGCAGGGTCAGGCCCATGCCATGGCCTTTGTGCGCTTGACGCCCTGGGGTGAAAGACCCGACGAAGACCAGAGTGCCCAAGCGCTGGTACGCAAGGCGATGGGGGCGTTTTCGCAGATTCAGGAAGCGCGCGTATTTGCCCTGAACCCACCATCCATACCTTCACTGGGCGTTTCAGGCGGGTTCAGCTTCAAACTGGAAGACCGCGGCGGCAACGGCTATGAAGCGCTGCTCGCTGCTCGCGACAAGTTGGTGGCAACCGCCAACCAGAGCGAGATTCTTGAAGGCGTACGCCCGGAAGGAGCTGATCAGGCGCCCAAATTGCGGGTGGACATCGACCGGATCAAGGCACGCGCCCTGGGCTTGTCCATCAGCGACGTCAATACCGCACTGGGGACGGCCTTCGGTAGCGCTTACGCGAATGACTTCAATCTGGATGGGCGAGTCCTGCAGGTGCTGCTGCAAGCTGACTCGCCGTATCGCATGACGCCCGAGGATGTAACCAGCCTCAAGGTAATCAATGATCAAGGCGACAACGTACCGTTTGGCGCCTTCTCGACGGTCGGCTGGACGCAGGGCCCTACCCAGCTGCAGCGATATAACGGCTACCCTGCTGTGACCATTTCCGGTAACGCCGGCGCCGAATACACCACAGGCGAAGCCATGGCTGAAATGGCGCGCCTGGCCGGGGAACTGCCATCGGGGTTTGCCTTTGAATGGTCTGGCGCATCCTATGAGGAACAACAGGCGTCCGGCCAGGTTGGTTTGCTGCTGGGACTGTCGATGCTGGTAGTGCTGATGGTTCTGGCTGCGCTGTATGAGAGCTGGACGATTCCGATTGCGGTATTGCTGGTGGTACCCTTCGGTGCGCTGGGCGCCATCCTTTTCGCCATGATGCGCGACCTTCCGGCGAATGTTTACTTCAATGTCGGACTGGTAACCATCATCGGCCTGTCAGCCAAGAATGCCATTCTGATTGTCGAGTTCGCGATCGAAGAGGAAAACCGCGGCAAATCCCTTGTCGATGCGGTGATGAGCGCGGCGCGGTTGCGTTTTCGCCCTGTTTTGATGACCTCCCTCACCTTCATTCTTGGCATGCTGCCGCTGGTGCTATCCAGCGGAGCGGGTGCGGCGGGTCGGATTGCCGTCGGCACGGGCGTGATGGGCGGCATGATCCTCGCAACGGTACTTGGCTTGTTCTACATTCCGCTGTTTTACATGGCGGTGCGTCGCTGGCTGAGCCGCGGTCGCCAGCCCGGGCCAGCCCGCGAATCGAAGGATGACACGGAGGTTTCAGCCAATGACTAGGTTCGTGGCGCTGGGTCTCGTGCTGTTGCTTGGCGGTTGTCAACTCGCCCCCGAACATGAGCGCCCGACTCTTCCGACGCCCGACAGCTATCCCAAGGTATATTTGCCGGCGCTGGGCGAAGCCGTGGCCAGCGATATCGCCTGGAGGGAGTTTCTCAACGACCCACGGCTGCGCGTGCTGGTGGACTCCGCGCTGATCAACAACCGGGACCTCCGGGTAGCCGTTGAACGCATCGAGGAGGCGCGCGGTCAGTTCCGGATTCAGGGCGCGAGTCGCTACCCTACGTTGGGCTTGAATGCTGACGCAACGCGCGGCCGGTTTCCAACAGGCGCAGGCGCAGGCGCCGGCGCCGGCACCACCAACGCCATTCAGGCCAGCGGCGCCAGATCCGGCATCGTCGAGCAGTTCTCGGTCGGTCTGGGCGTCACGGCTTTCGAACTGGATTTCTGGGGCCGGGTACGCAATCTTACCGAGGCCGCACGAGCTCAGTATCTATCGACCATCGAGGCTCAGAGAGCTTTTCGCCTCTCGTTGATTGCGGATGTAGCTTCAAGCTATCTGGACCTGCGCGAGGCCGACGAGCGGATCGCGCTGGCCAGAGCTACCCTGCAAAGTCGGCAGGACGGGCTGCGCATAGCCAGAGTACGCCTGGACGCGGGCATTACCTCGGCACTCGACTGGAATCAAGCGCAGGCGCTGCTGACCCAGGCTGAAACCGAACTGGCTGGACTGCGCCTGGCTCAAGCGCAGCAACGCAATTTTCTGATTCAGCTGGTCGGCGGCGAGATCGACCAGAATCTGCCCGCCCCGGTGCCCCTCGCAGCACAAATTGACCAGCGGATATTGGCGGCAGGTCTGCCTTCGGAGCTGTTGTATATCCGTCCGGACATTCTCGCTGCGGAGGAAAGTCTGCGGGCGGCGCGTGCCAATATAGGTGTGGCACGCGCCGCATTCTTTCCGCAGATATCACTTACCGGCAGCTTTGGTTATGCCTCGACCGAGCTCAACAACCTGATCAGCAGCGACAATGAAACCTGGAGCATCGGCCCGACCATCAGCCTGCCGCTGTTCGATTTCGGGCGCAATCGAGGCAATCTTACCGTGGCGCAAGCTCGCCAGAATATCGCGGTGGCGGAGTATGAATCAGCCATTCTGACCGCCTTCAGAGAAGTGGCCGACGCACTGGCCGGGCGGCGCTATCTGGCAGAGCAGGTCGCGGCGCAACTGGAAAACGTGGCCACCTTGCAGCGTATTGCCGATCTGGCAGAAGAGCGGTATGCCGAAGGGGTGGTGAATTATCTGCAGGTACTGGATGCGTCACGCAATCTGTTTCAAGCCGAGCAGGAATTCGTTCAAATCAAGCGGGCTCAGGTGCAGAATCTGCTGGAGCTGTATATCGCTCTGGGCGGGGGTACAACCAGCGGCGGTGAGCCAGCACCGGATAATCTCGACCGCGACTAACGCTTACGCAGGTTGAACCTCGACGTTCTGCCTGCCTCCAATTAAGAAGTACGTCACTCGAGGAGTCATTTATGCAAGTTCAGGTAAACAGCAATCACATCGAAGGCAGCGTCGAGCTTCAGGAATGGGTGGGCTCGGCGGTAGTTGAGCAACTGCAGCGCTTCGACGACCTCCTCACCCGCGTGGAAATCCACGTCAGCGATGAAAATGCCCACAAGGGCGGCGCGGAAGACAAGCGTTGTCAGATTGAGTTTCGTCCCAAGGGGCACCAGTCGATGTCGGTCACGCACAAGGCTGAATCCCTGGTCCTGGCAGTAGACGGCGCCGCCGCCAAAGCGCGCCACGCACTGGAACATCTGGTAGGCAAACTCGACGCCAGAACGGTCTCCACCGGACACCTGGACGATCCGCTGCTTGAGGAGGAACCCAGAGCAGTGAAGGATGCGCTATTACAAGAAGAATTCCTCGCCAAGCAGGACGACCTGAACAAGGAGTAACCCGCTAACGGGCGCAGCTCCTGGCTGCGGCCCTACCCTTACATCCGCATTGCCGGGCTCAGCGCCGGTCACGCGCCACACCTTCGCGGAATTTGTGCGGGGCCGCGACAATGGACGCGGTAACGCTGCGGATGTTTTTGTCGAATACCGGAATCGCCAGAACGAGCGTCGTCAGCATGCTCACTATTACCAGCAGGGCCAGTAATGCTGGCTCGCCCAGCGCCCCGCCTCCTCCGAACGCCGCTCCCCAGAACTTCACCACGAAACCATGAAGCACAAAGATAGCCAGGCTTCTCTGACCTATGCGTGAAACCCAGCTCGCTGCGGTGGGCATGCAGGCAAAAAACGCAAACATCGAAAGGGTTGCCAGGGCCAGCAAACCGGACCTGAGCAGGTAGCCGGTTAAATCGTTGGTCCCAAGCAACGTGAAGGAAAAGGATCCATACAACCAACGATGGTCGATGCCCGACGAGTAGATGACCGCAGCGCATCCTATCAATAGCGGCACGGCTGCAAACCTTGCAAGCGACAGCGACTGCAGCATGGCGATAGCCTGTTTACCGTACAACTGACCAGCGACGAAAAACGGCAGGAACACCAGCGTGCGGCTGATGCTCAGCAGAAAGCCGTCATCCGGGATGGCACCCGCCCCTATCGAAACTGCAATGGAAATGGGCAGCGCCCAGGGTATGCGAGTGATGAGCGGCAGTAACAGCATCCACCAGATAAGCGATAGCAGGAACCACAATATCCAGTACGGCTGCAGTAATCGGTTGGGTAGTTCGCCTGTGCTTGCCAGGACCGGAGCCAGGTAGGCAATCTGGAAAATACCCAGCATAACCGCCAGCCTGGCGACCCGCAGAATCAGGTTGTCCTGCTTCGCAGTGATGCCGGAGAGAAAGACGAACGCGGGCATGTGAAATATGTAAATCGCCGTCAGCACCATCCTGAAGAAGGGACTCGTCCAGCCGCCCACTTCCTCAAGAAAATGCCCAAGCACTACCAGGAAGATCAACCCTGCCTTGGCGTTATCGATTAGATCGTTACGCAAGCCTGCCATGCCTCGGGCTCAGGAGAAAGCGGCTGGGTAATGGCCACAGCTTAACGTCCACCTAGCAAGAAGCCCTTGAATTGATTATAGAGTTCACGAGAAACCGCCTGTGAGAACCGTTGTGCGGCGGGCCAGCGCATGTGGATAGCGTCGACGAAGGCCTCCTCACCTGGTTTCCACTCTGTATCGGCGTCCCAGTAATGGGCTCCGGTGCTTTCCAGTGAACTGACTATTTCGTGATTGAAGTTAGCCAAAAAGCTCCCGTCAGGGTCCATTTGCGCTTTCCAGTCCGGATGCAGCGGTGTGGAAATGACCATGAACTTGCGACCGCCTTCCTTGAGCTGGCTAGCCAGGGAATTCAACGCCTCGAAGCAGGTTGGATCAAGCGGGTCTGGCTCCCCGTAGAACAAGCCCCTGCTCTGGTCAGTCAGAAAGGGGCCGTCCCCATATTTGGTAAATACCAGCGAATTCATCTCGGTTTCGTTTGTGCGCTGATCCTGGACCGTCAGCGCATTGCGCATGAGCGATACCGGGGCAAAATAGCGCATGTAGTAAGGGAAGGCTGGCGCATCTTCATAGACATAATCGTCGGCGTCGTTGCGGTCAAAAACTGCCTCTGGCACCTTGCTGCAACTGGCGAAGTCAATCGGATCGATGATCATCACCACTTCCTTGATGGTCGGCTCGCGCTCCAGCAGCCAGTCCGCGACGTAAAGGGTCTGGTTGGCCTGAAGTCCGCAGAAAGCGCCGTTGAGAGGGCGAGTTCCAGGAAAATGAGATGCCAGCGTTGCCCCGTCAACATGTCTCCAGGCGACCGAAGACCCTACCACCAGCAGGTTGGGATCTTCATACGGGTTGTCGCGCATGAAACTGAGTTTTTCATCCACACACAGACTGTTGGAGAACGCCGGAGGTGGCAGATTATCTGTAACGTGCAATCCAAAGAGGAACAGGCAAAACGCGATCAGACACGCCAGCATGCCGCCCAACAATGAAAACAGATAACCTGACGGCAAGCTGGCAGACTGGACGGAATCCACTCCGCCCTGCTCATTCACCTTGTCGTCATCTGTAGTGTCGTTGGACATCGAGATTACCCGTTGAGCTTCTTGCTGATTAACTGTGCGAAGTGACCGACATTGTGCAGAGAATCCAATTCTGCCGTCCGGAACTTGACTCCAAAACGCTGTTCGGCGGCCACGATCAGGCTCACATGCGCCAGACTGTCCCAACCTTCAATATCTTTGGCTGTGGTATCGGGTGTGAGTTCGATATCGTCGTCATCGAACATGTCCTGAAAAATCGGATTCAGAGCGGTAAGCACTTCTTGTTCATTCATGTTTTTCGATCTCTATAAAGTGTGTGACAGTAGGTTTGGCATTTAAGTCATAACGCCAGAACGTTGCGTCCGATTCCGCCCCTTCGGGCGCCTGTCGATTGGCGAAGCCGAGCCGAGGGTAGTGCTCGGCGACCATACCGTTACGTGCCGTAGGCCGGTACTCTCCCACCAGTGCCGACCACCCCGCCTCGGTGGCCCATGCCGCCACCACCTCGAGCACGGCCTGTTCCACCTGGCGCCCGAGCACCCGGCAACTCATCAGCCAGCTATCGATCAACAGTTCATCGGTCTCAAGGCTCGAATCTGACCGTGCCAATACCACGCTGATCAGTCCGTTATCGCCAAATTTGTCCCGCAGGCGCACAGCCAGCGCCAGCGCGCCTGGGTCTTCTGCCAAACGCTCCACCTCGGCTTCGCTATAACGCCTGGTGGTTAGGTTGAACTGATTAGTCTTGTTAATGAGCTGGGTAGTTCTCGGCAATTCTGCCGGGCCGACCAACGTCGTGGTCAAAATCATTTCCAGGCCGCGCAGATAGCCTTCAATGTCCGTGGCCTGGGTCAACGCGGCCTTGCGCTCGGCGTTCAGGGCATAGCTGCGGCCACGGGCTGCATCATCGGACGTGAAGGAAATTGTCTCGAAATACCCTGCAGCGGCCAGGCAGGCTGGATAATCCGAAACGTCTTCGGACAGCTCCGGCACCCCTACTTCAGGCAATTCGCGTCGCACTATATCCCGCTCGGCGGGGTTATCGTCTACGAAGACCAGGCTGTCCAGACCGATATCCAGCATCGAGGCGATGCGCCGCAGGTTGCCGGCCTTGTCTTCCCAGTTGGCAACGAACGCTGCAATATCGGCGCGCTTGAGCACCATCTCAGGATGCTCGAAGGCGGCTTCGGCGACCGCCATGTCATTCTTGCTGCATACAGCGAGAATGATCCCGCGCTTGGCCAGCAGGGCGGCGTAGTGCTGGAAAGCCAGAAAAGCCTCGCCCGTCGGGGTTCCCTGACCCAGATGGATGCCCTCCACGCCATCGTCACCGATCACGCCGCCCCAGAGCGTGTTGTCCAGATCCAGTACCAGACACTTGCGCGATAGCCCAGCGGCGGCGGCAGCAACACGCGCCAGCTGATCACCATACAGGGGAGCAAGATTGGGGCTGACCAGCTGTTTGGCCTGGTGCCAGCGCACCGGGTCACCCAAGCCTTTGCCGTAGAATCCCTGGGCGGCCTGCCAGGCCAGGTCGAGCAGCAGGACGCCATCTCGGCGTGCCGCCTCGCGAATGGCCGTATTCAACCGTTCGGTCAACGCATAGGGAGCGGCAGGCACCAACGCCTCGAAGGACCCGAAAACAGGCGGATCGAGGGGTACCAGGGTCTGCTGGACCATCTGCGCGGCATAGCGGGTTTTTGCTGCAGACCATAACTGACGCAACTCCTCGACTCTGGCCTGCACCGCGGCGGTAACATCTTCCTCGGAGCTTTCCAGCGGCAATTGCAGTGGCGCGTCCCGCGCATCCAGGGCCAGCACTACGAGCTGGGGCGCGAAGCCAGCCATCTCCGGATCGTCCATCAACAATGACTGACGATACATACCATAGGGTGCAACATATACCGACAGCGCCAGCCGACGATGCAGGCCGGCGACTCGGAACGCGGGCACCAGGTGATCTATGGTATGCGAAGAAAGAATCGCCACGCGCAGTGGGGTGAGCCCTGCGGTTTTGCAGGCACCCTTGGCGACCAGATCGGCAAGCAGTTTGCCCGCCGTCCGGTCCAGGCGGTTGGTCAGCGTGAAATCCCGGCGGTATCCGGCTAACTGGGCAAAGGTGTCCAGACATTTCGCCGGGTCGGTTTCCTGCCTCGCTTCGCCAATGGCCGCGCCAAGATCGGCATGGTTTGGTAGCCAGAAAAGCTGGTCCATGGAGACTGCTCCTTTTCGAATCGTTAGAACTGGAAGTACAGGAACTCAGTCGGCGCGGCTGAAAACGCCACCGCAAGCGCGAAAAAGCCTGCCACGCCGACCCCCACGCCGATCACGGGGGTAGGCCGCCAGCTGACGAAGGGGAACCAGCGTTCGAGCCAGTCTTCCCGAGGGTGAAAGTTCAGCGCGGTGCGGAAGTGGCTCATCCATTGCTCCACATTCGGCAAAAACCAGACCATCAATAGCAGACTGCCGATCAGCATCGCGTCGTCACGATAGAAAGTGGTATCCCAACCGCCCAATCCGACCATGCCATAAAGCACCGTCATGGCTGCCGGAACGCTTTCAGCGCGGAAAAAGACCAAAGCAACCACTACACAGCCGAAGGTGATGAGCACTGCAATCACGTGATACAGAAGGTTGTCGCTATCCAGCGACCAGCCACGGCGAACCTTGTAAGCGCGCCAGCCATGGGCCACCACCAGATAGAATCCATGTAACAGACCGAACACGATGAACTGCCAGCCGGCACCGTGCCACACGCCAGAGATGAACATGGTGAGAATCGTCGGATAGGCCACCAGAGCAGCAAAGGTTCCAGCCGTCATCTTGCCCCGGCGCGGCTGCGGCTTGCCCGCCGCCATTCTGGCCCGGGTCATGCGCATGACAATCGGATTGTAGATATAAGCTGTGAGAAAACGGGTCAGCGTCATATGCCAGCGTGACCAGTACTCGATTACGTTGTGCGCCTTGAACGGGCTGTTGAAATTGGCCGGCAGGCTGATGCCGAACAGCAGCCCCAGGCCGATGGCCATATCGCTGTAGCCGGAGAAATCGAAGTAGATTTGCAAGGTGTAGGTCAGGGCCGCTGTCCAGGCCTCGAACAGAGACGGGATGGTGCCATTGGCCGCCGTCGCGAAGATAGGCGACGCCATCTGTCCCAACGGGTCGGCAATGATCACCTTCTTGAAAAGACCCAGCAGGAAGATGGTCACCCCGATGGAAAAGGTATCGATCCTGATGCTGAAGGTTTCACGTTTGTTGAACTGCGACAGCATTTCCCCGTGGTGGGTGATCGGGCCGGCGATCAGCTGCGGGAAGAACGAAATGAACAGGCAGTAGTTGGCAAAGTTGTGCTCCTGCACCTCACCGTCGTGAGCGTCTACCAGATAGGCAATCTGTTGAAAGGTGAAAAATGAAATGGCCAGGGGAAGAATGATGTGGCCTATCGACCAGCCCATGCCCAGGACGCCATCCAGCGTGCCGAACAGAAAACCGGTGTATTTGTAATAGCCCAGCAACAGGACATTCGCCCCTACCCCCAGAAACAGCGCAGCCCGCGAAGGATTGCGAACCAGATAACCGCCGACCAGATAGTTGAATATCATGCTGCCCACCAGCAACGGCAGATAGCTTGGGTTCCACCAACTATAGAAAACCAGCGAGGCCAGCGTCAGCCAGATAACTGCCAGGCGCTGCAGACCGCTGCGGGTGAGCAAAAAGAACCCGAGCAATACAAGCGGAAGAAAACCCGCAATGAATATTGGCGAGTTGAATAGCATTTTCTCAGGGCTTCCTTCTGGCAATGGCTTGGCTGAATTTAAGGCTCTTCTACGCAAAATCCGACATGGCCATCTGCCAAAAGTTCGGTCTGGATTTTGCTTACAGCCTCGGTGACGGCAGCCGTAAAGAGCTAATCCACCGAGGTCGACGTGCGGTCCGCACTAGGCTTTCGACGCCAGAATCTGATCGATCAGTGAAGCCAAATCGTCAGCCATATGATCCGGCTTCTCCATCACTTCTGGGAATCGCTTGTTGGCACGACTGACATAGCCTGTACCCAGGCCTGCTTTTGCCGCTCCGTGTATATCCCATCCATGTGCGGCGATCAGCGTAACGTCTCCTGGCGCGACACCAGCCCGTTGCGCACAGTGCAGATAGATTTCACGCCGTGGTTTCCAGAGTTGTACTTCATCGACCGACACGACGTAGTCGACATAATCGGTGAGCCGAGCGCGGTCGAGCAGTTTTTTGGTGACCTGCTCGCTGCCGTTGGTCAGGGTGACGACGCAGACGCCTGCCTCTTTCAGCCGTTTCATGGCCGGTGCGACGTCCTCGTAGGCGTCCAACTCGCCGAAAGTGCCGAGAATTTCTTCAATGTTTTGTTCGGAAAGCGTCTCGCCATGTTTCCTGGCCAGATTGTTCAAGGAATCCTGCGCAAGGTCCCGGAAGGGTCGATAACTTCCGGTTGCGCTCAATGCAAAGGCATTCCGCAATAGCTGTGCAAACCAGGTTTCCAATAAATGCCCGGGTAAATGAACCGCTTCCAGTTTCTGTCTGAGTGGCTCCAGCGGAAACAAGGTTTCGATAACATCAAAGGCCACCACAGCCGGACGCGAAGACATAGCTTTCTCCTAATGGGATTCAGAGGCAGAGTCTGACTGCCGAACGGTCTCTACCAGCAACATCAGTTGCTCTGCGATCTCGTCAGGATGATCCTCTGGCGTAAAATGAAGCCCGCCTTCAATACGGTGCAACGGCGCGTTCAGATCCTCGGCAAAGCGTTCGCCATAGGCGATCTTCTGGAACATGTCATCCACACCCCAAGCCACACGCGCAGGAATCTTGAGCTCGGGCAATGCCTCAGCGACTGACAGGGTATCCTTGACGTTCAGCGCCTCGATTTGCCGGACCAGGCTCGCTGCGCCTGCATGACGAGCGTAAGGCTGCCAGTGCAATTCCAGCGATTCCTTTGCCAGCGCGGAATCGTCGTGGCCACGATACATAAGGGTTCGCAATATTTGCTTGCCAGCGGTATTGGGAAGATGACTCACCAACGGCGCGGCCGCATTGATGGCCTTGACGCTAGGTATCGGCCAGGAGTCATAACCTATTGCGTTGGTTAGAAAAAGACCGGCGCAACGTTCCGGGTGACGAACCGCCGCGATCTGCGCAACACCACCTCCCAGATCATGCCCTGCGAAAATAGCTCGTTCGATGCCCAGATGAGTAAGCCAGGCCAACATATAGCTGGACTGCTGTGCGATGGAGATATCTCGCCCTTCGCCTGCACCGATGGAATCGCCATAGCCCACCATCTCGAATGCAAGGCAGCGGACGCCTTTCAGTTTTGGCATGACGTGGCGCCAAAGGGCGGGTGACGTGGGTATGCCGTGGATCAATACCAGCGGCGTGCCCTCGCCCTGGTCGAGCCAGCGCATGGGGATGCCGTCGATGGTGGCCGTTTTGCTATTCATTTCAATATCCTCTTCGTGGCTAGTCCGAGCAAGCCCAACAAGCCGATGGTCAGAGCAATTCTGGCTGCCGGGAGAACAGATTGGGGGCACAGATCCGCTTGGACTGCGATCGCCCTTTGCATGGCGATGGCCGGACGTTCGGCCGGTAGCCCTGTCGCAGACCCAAATCAGCACGGCGCCGAATATCAAATACTCTATTGTGATGCTAGGGGCGACACTGAGTTCCGTCATTTGCCAAACGACAGTACACGCTCGTTTTGATCTACTGTTTTAGTTCGATAACCCAGCAGCCCTCGTGTTACAAAACACAGCCTGGGTAGCTTGGGGTGTAGGGACGTGAAGTCGACCTGGCTGCACAGACCTAAGCCACGGGTGATTAAAATGCAGAGCGCGACGGCGCTATCGCCATGCTTGGCGGTTTTTTCCTTAAGATGAGGAGTGATTTCTATGAAAGCGTGGACACTGTTGGGATTGAGAGTGTCGCTGGGGTGGCTTTTGGTCATATGGGGAGCCGACAAGATCGTCAACCCGGAACACGGCGTTGCTGTAGCGACAAAATACTATTTTGGCTTTCTGGCTTCGGATGCTCTCCTGCCGATCGCAGGAGTCCTGCAGATTCTACTTGGTTTGGCTGTAGTTGTTGGCCTGATGCGCCGCTGGGTCTATCCGTTGCAGCTCGTGCTCAATGCGGCGTCACTATTCGCTGTCATTGGCTCGGTAATTGATCCCTGGGGCTGGTACCTGGAAGACAGCAACGTTTTGTTCTATCCATCACTGATAATCTTCGCTGCGAGTGCTCTGATGATCGCGTTCCGTAGCGAGGATCGCCTGTCCCTGGATGTGGCGCGGTCATGAGACACTGTTAGCCTGCCGTGGTCTCAAAAAGTGAACGTCTGCGGAGGACTTGCCATTTGCGCCACACCGTCTACGGACTGCTCTGTGGCGGAACGCATTGAGGCGGGCTGCAATTTAACGATTCTATACTCTACGGCTGACACCAATGACATGGGCTTCTGTTCGGATTCTGCTTTCAGGCTGAAATCGCCTGCGAACATTAAACTGACGGCGGCTGCGATTAAAAATGCCTTGCCTGCCAATGCCGAACCCATCTTGTAGCTATTCATTGGAGCCTCCTTCTTGTTGGCGAAAAATGCGTCAACCCGAAACGCTACTTTCAAGCTGCAACGCGCATGCCACCATTGGCTTCAAATAAAAATACTACTTTTCAATCAGTTATAGGCATTGGTTATTTTTTGATCGTGTAAGCTGCATGAAGCGGCACATTGCGCCATTGCAATCTGCACGATGAATCCGGACGAGCTGCATTTTGCTGAAAGAACCTTTTGTGGCGCCCGCAGTCCGACCATGGTTTTGGCTATATACGGTGGCCCAGGCGAAGCAAAAAAACCGGCGATTTAGCCGGTTTTTCTAGCTGACGAGGGGTTCAGCCGCCCGGCTTGAGAACCACCTTGGTCCATCCATCCACGCGGGAATCGAACTTCTCGTAGGCGCCGGGCGCTTCGTCCAGTTTTAAACGGTGGGAAATAATCTGCCCGGGGCTAGCCCTGCCGGTGTGTATCAACTTGGCCAGGCGCCGGTTATAGGCTTTGACATTGGCTTGGCCAGTACGAATCTGCTGCCCCTTGAACCAGAAGCTGCCAAAGTCAAAAGCCATCTTGCCTTCCTTGGCCAGGTCGTCTGATGCGCCCGGGTCCTGCGGCACAAACACGCCGACTACTCCAATGCCACCGGTGGGCCGTGTGCTCGCCACCAGGTTATTCATCGTGAGAGAGTTGTCTTCGTGGCCGTGTTTGTTGCAGCACTGGTAACCCACACACTCACAGCCCCTGTCGGTACCCCGTCCATCGGTGAGATTCATGATCTGTTCGACAGCCGTATCGCCTACCGCATTGATAGCTTTGGCACCCATTTTTTCGGCCAGCGCCAGACGGTCAGGGTGGGTGTCGACGACAAACACTTCTGACGCCCCCTTGATGATTGCCGAATGGGCGGCCATCAGGCCAACAGGACCAGCGCCATAGATGGCAACGGTCTCGCCGGGCAGCAATCCGGCCAGCTCGGTGGCATGCCAGCCTGTCGGAAAAATATCGGAGAGCATGACGTAATCGTCTTCCTTGTCCCGTCCGTCTTCGGGCAGTACCAGGCAATTGAAATCGGCATAAGGCACGCGCAGCAGTTCGGCCTGCCCTCCGAGATACGGGCCCATCTCAGCGAAGCCGTAAGCGGCGCCAGCGCTACCGGGGTTGGTAGTCAGACAGAACCCGGTGAGGCCTCGTTCGCAGTTCTCGCAGAAGCCACAGCCGATGTTGAATGGCAGACAAACGAAATCTCCCACCTTGATCCGGTCTACTCCCCCGCCCACTTCGATAACCTCACCCATGTTTTCATGGCCGAACACCCGGCCGGCCTCGAAACTGGTGCGGCCTTCGTACATATGCAAATCGGAGCCGCAGATGTTGGTGCTGGTGATACGTACCAGAACATCGGTGGGCTTCTCGATCTTTGCATCGGGAATGTCTTTGACGCTGACGTCGCGCGGTCCGTTGTAGATTACGGCTTTCATAGCGTTCCTCTCGTCTAGGGTTGAGGCAGCAATCTGCCTGTCTCAATCTAGACAATGAGGGGAAATCGAAGTTCGGGATTACCGACGGGCTGCATCAGCGGCTCCTAGTCAGTCAAATCAAGCTCGATCCAGGTGGGCGCATGGTCACTTGCCTTGGGGAGGTCACGGGGCCAGCGATCAACACCTGCATTGGCAAGTTTTGGCACTAGCGACTTACTCAACAACAGATGATCGATTCGCAGACCGGAGTTGGTTTTCCAGTGCTGGCGAAAGTAATCCCAGAACGTATAGATACGCTCCTCTGGATACAGATGTCGCAGCGCGTCGGTCCAGCCCTGGCCAAGCAGCCGCTGAAAGCACTCCCTGGACTCGGGTTGCAGGAGCGCGTCCTTTTTCCAGGAACGGGTGTTGTAGATATCTGCGTCCGTGGGAATGACATTGTAATCACCCGCCAGCACGACCGGATGGCCACTCTCCAGCAATCCTGCGGCATGGGTGATCAACTGCTCGAACCAGGCGAGCTTGTAGTCGAACTTCGGCCCCGGTTGCGGGTTACCATTGGGCAGGTAAAGGCAGCCCACAATAATGCCCTGGACAGCTGCCTCGATATACCGGCTCTGGCTGGAGTCAGGGTCGTCTGGCAAACCCCGCCGGGTTTCCAGCGGCTCAGTGTCTTTGGCAAGGATGGCCACGCCGTTCCACGATTTCTGCCCGTGCCAGATAGCGCCGTATCCGGCCTCTCTGATTTCCTTGGCCGGAAAAGCCGAGCTGTCGGCCTTGAGTTCCTGAAGGCAGACCACGTCAGGGGCTTCCTTTGAGAGCCAGTCCAGCAGAATCGGTAGCCGGGAGCGGATGCCGTTGATGTTGAATGTTGCAATTTTCAAGCTGGCCACAGCAGCCCCCTTCCCCTGATTGCTACCGATACAAACAGCACGTGCAATAACGGTCCATGGTGAAGCACCAACTCAATGCCTCAACGCTGACCGTCATTTTCTACCTCATCCATTTTCTCGCGTATTTTCTCCGGATCAACGTCCTTGAGATCCTCGCCCTCAAACGGTCCTTCCATTCCCGAATCCAGCCCGTCGCCGGGTTCTACCGGTTTACGGGGATCATTGTTCTGGCCGGTCTGCTGCTGATCACTGTTCATAGTCATCTCCCGAAGGCCTGGGTGAGGTGGCCTTGAATAGTGTGATAAGCAAAGCAGTGGCGAGTTCGATCTTTCTGAGCCAAACCACGTTTAAGACGGCGCAGCCCCGAGTCGGGAACTTGCGGCAATTATAGGCACTCACACTTTTGAACCGAACGGTGCAGCAACGGTACTGCCAGGGAGGGTTTGATGAACCGTGAGCGTTATTTCAACTGACGACCCCAAAAGGCGACCCCATGAAGCCAGTGCTCCCTCTTTTTGCCCTGTCCCTGCTTGCCAGCGGGCTGGTGCATGCCCAGACCCCGCCGGTACCTGAACAGCTCAAAGACGCCAAGTTTTCTAACGTGAAGATTGACGGGAATGTCGTTCAACCACAGGCTCAGGAGCCTTCTGCGTCAGGGCTGTCGGTACCGCCTGGTTTCGAGATCAATGTCTTTGCCAAGGATCTGGTGAATCCGCGGATGATCGCAGTCAGCGATAACGGCACCGTTTACGTCACCCGCCGCGACATCGGCGATGTACTGATGCTGCGCGATACCAACCAGGATGGCGAGGCGGACGAGCGCAAGGTGGTAGCCAACCGGCCAAACATGCACGGCATCGCCATCGACGGCGACACCATCTACTTGCTCACCATCAAGTCGCTCTACAAGAGCACCATCAAGGCTGACGGTACGCTTGAGCCACTGACTCGCCTGCTGGACGATCTGCCTGACGCGGGCCAGCATCCGAACCGTACTTTGGTCGTCGGGCCGGACAAGAATCTTTACGTCAGCGTAGGCTCCACCTGCAACGCCTGCGCCGAATACAACCTCGAGAATGCCACCATGCTGCGAGTGAAGCCCGATGGGTCCAGCCGCAAGGTATTTGCCAGCGGTTTGCGCAACACGATTGGCTTCGGCTTTGAACCAGCCAAGGGCGGCCTGTACGGACTGGACCACGGCATAGACTGGCTGGGTGATAACGTTCAGCATGAAGAGCTGAATCTCATTCAAGCAGGCAAGCGCTATGGCTGGCCTTATATATATGGTGACGGCAAGGTCAATCCCCCTGACCAACCCCCCGGCGATCTGACCCACCAGGACTGGGCGGATCAAAGTGTGAATCCGGTCGGTTTGTATGTACCGCACGCCGCGCCTATGCAGATGGCGTTCTATACCGGATCGCAATTTCCCGAGCAGTATCAGGGCGATGCCTACGTAGCGATGCGTGGCTCATGGAACCGACGCCCTCCTTCTGGTTATGAGGTGGTCCGCATTCGCTTTGAGGATGGTCAACCGGTTGAGTTCGAGCCTTTTGTTACCGGCTTTCTGACCGAACAAAACGGCGAATGGACGCAGTCCGCACGCCTCGCCGGACTGGCCCAGGCCAAGGACGGCTCCTTGCTTATTTCGGACGATACGGGTGGCGTGATGTACCGCATCAGCTACGCCGGAGACCAGGACGGCGCGGACGCTCCAGCGGACATGACGCTGAACAATACGGAAGGTACGAATTTAGGCATGCTCGAACCGCAGGAGCTTATCGACGATGACAGCGGCAAAACACCGAACAAGCTGACCAACGCCATTCTGACCACCGATGGCCCGTCCCTTGAACTCAGCTCCACGGATATAGATGAGGGGGCGACAATCCCTGACCAGCATGCCGCCGAAGAGGACAACGTCTCGCCCGCGCTGCTATGGCAAGCGGGCCCTGCCGGCACACAAAGCTATGTCGTGATGATGGAAGATCCGGACGTAGCAGAAAACGCCCCCTTCGTGCACTGGCTGCTGTACAACATCCCGGCTGATACCACCGAGCTCAGCACCGGCATACCTGGCTCACCGACGCTGAAACAGGTAAAGGGTGCGCTACAGGGCGCGAATCACCATGGCACCCTGGGCTACTATGGACCCAGACCGCCCAGGGGTGATGGCGCTCACAGCTATCACTTCCAGGTATTTGCTCTGGATACCGAGCTGGACCTGCCGTTTGGCGCAAGCCGTTCACAACTGCTTGATGCCATGAAGGGCCATGTGCTGGCCAGCGATGAACTGATCGGGACCTACGCGCGCCCAGCAAAACCCTAGCGAAGGGCAACAGCCGGTCTGTATGACCGGCTTTGGTGCTCAGGCTTAATGCCGAAAAGGGTCAGTCGAGCATAGGGTCTGAGACGCCTTCAAAAAGCGTCTGAAAGAGCTGCACCGGGGGAAGCGGATGGCAAAACAAATAGCCCTGTAAAACATCACAACCAAGCTGGGTAAGAAAGTCTCTCTGCTCGGTGCTTTCCACCCCCTCCGCCACTATCCGCAAATTCAATGCATGACCGAGCTGGACAATGGCAGAAATGATTGCCTCATCAGCCACGTCGTGCGCCAGATCGTGTACGAAGCCACGGTCTATCTTGAGCTCTTTGACAGGCAGACGTTTGAGGTAAAGCAGGCTGGAATGACCAGACCCGAAATCATCGATGGACAAATTCACACCCAGGTCGGCCAGTTGCTGCAGCACAAGAGCACTCGCTGCGATGTCACTCATCGCCATCGTCTCGGTAATTTCCAGCGTGAGACATTGTGCCGGCAGGTCGTGTTGCAGCAAGGCCTGGGAAACGGTGTCGACCAGCCCGGGATTGCGAAATTGTACAGCGGACAGGTTGACTGCCACGCGCCAGTCAGAAGCCCCTCATTGACCCACTGGCGCATCTGACGACAGGCTTCGTGCAACACCCAGTTGTCTATTTCGATAATCAGGCCCGACCTCTCGGCCAGATCGACGAACGCGCCGGGGCTAAGCAGCCCGTGCTGCGGATGTTGCCAGCGCAAGAGCGCCTCTGCACCAACTGGGGCCCCGCTGGCGGCATCGAATTTTGGCTGGTAGTACAAGGTCAGCTCCTGGCGGCGAAGCGCCAGGCGCAGTTCCTGCAGCAACTTCAACTGGCTGCGCGCACCGGCGTTCATGGCAGTTTCAAAGAAACAGTAATCATTCTTTCCGCTGCCCTTGGCGTGATACATAGCTGCGTCAGCATTCATCAGCAGCTCCTGCTGGTCCTGGCCATCGCCGGGATACATGACGATCCCCACGCTGGCTGAAACGCGCAGTTCGTGCTCGCCGACCTGAAACGGCTTGTCTACCAGTTGAACGATCAGTCTGGCTATCGTCGCTGCATCTGCCGCCTCTTTCACATCGGACAGCAGCACGAACTCATCCCCACCCACGCGGGCAAGCGTATCGTCCGCGCGCAGGTGATCTCGCAACCGGGTACCTACTTCCTTCAGCAGAAGATCACCTACGTGGTGGCCGAAGGCGTCATTGATCGGCTTGAAGCCGTCCAGGTCCATGAACATCAGCGTGAACCGTCCGCCGCGGCGCCTGACCTTTTTCATGCTGCGTTCAATGCGATCTTCCAGCAGTAAGCGATTTGGCAGTTTGGTAAGGTTGTCATGCAACGCGAGCTGCATCAGTTCCTGGTTGGCCAGGGCCAGCGAGCTGCTCAGTTCAGCGGTACGCGCTTCGAGGCGCGCATCCAGCACCGATGTCAGCAAAGCCATTGCCAAGATGGCCAGGGTTACGGTAATGACCAGGCTGGCCAGCCAGCTGTTGTCCAGTCCGCTATTGGCTGCACCGCAAAAGCTGTCCATGGGGAAGTTCGCAGCAGCCATGCCTGTGTAATGCATACCTACGATCGCGCCGCCCATGATCAGCGCGGCGCCAAGGCGAATGACCTTCACGTAAGGGGCATGCCTGCGTAAACGGAACGCAATCCACAATGCCGACGCGGAAGCGACCATTGCAATCAGCAAGGACAACACAACCAGAAGCGGATCGTAGTCGATACCCGGCTGCATCAATAGCGCATGCATTCCCAGATAATGCATGGCGCTGATGCCCAACCCCATCGCCAGGGCGCCTAGCCACAAACTCTGCCATGGCATGTGCGCCTGGCTCACCAGCCACAGCGCAAACCCTGACGCGAGAATGGACAGCGCCAGGGATAGCAGGGTCAAGGTCAGATCGTAGCCCATCGGGATGGGCAAGCTGAAGGCGAGCATGCCGATGAAATGCATCGACCAGATGCCGATACCCATCGCCACTGCTCCCCCGCCAATCCAGAACGGGACAGTGGTGCTCTTGGACGTAGCAATGCGTCCGCACAGATCCAGCGCGGTATAGGAAGCCAGAACAGCTACGCAGAAAGAGATAATTACTAGAGTAAGATCATAGCTGCCCGCCAGCATTGAGGTTCTCGCCAAGAGCGTTACGGTATGAATCGATTGGCGGCAGAATACCATTTCGGCAGTCTGGACCGCAGCCAAGTCCGACCAGCGGCCATTTGCCATCACTGAGCGTCATGCCGGCAGTATTATCTCTGCCCTGAGCTCTCAAACTCTTGCAGCGCTTGCCGGCAACCAGGGCCACTATCCTCCCCCAGCCCCAGCTCCACCCAGGGAAGAATCGCCAGCGGCGGCGCAACGATTGCTCCGATCACCGTTGCGAGACCACGGGCCAGCAATTCGGGGGATACAACGCTCACTTGCAGATTGCTGAAAGGTCCTTGAACCTGCACTGGCGAGTCGACTGCCAGCATACTGGCATCCTTGGCATGCGACTCCATGGCCAGTTCCAGCTGCTCGGTGTCCAGATTAATCGTTCCTCCACCGATAAAATTGGCGTCCGCTGTGCTGACAAAGAGCTGCTCAAGCTCGGCTAGCCCATCATCAGCTGACAGCCTAAGGTAAGCGCAGCGCATGGGTATCTTATCCGAGGGCGCTAGCGCAGCTACCAACGCTTCACCGACATCCAGGCCCAGGGCCTCGACGACAAGCATATCCAGCTCGCCGCCGGAGATCGCCAGTTCCAGCTTGCCATCGAGACTCGCCATAAGTTCATCCACCGAGCGGCCCCGGAATGTCAGATCGCCCTGGCCACCGATCACTCCTGCAGAATCCTCTGCTACGTCTTCCAGCTCGGCGCGTCGCAGCAAGGGAGAAAGGTTTACCTGCTTGATAGATAAGTCCATCTGGCCTTCAAGCGGTAGCTCTTGCGCATCCAGCCTCCCTCTGGCGGTTACCTCCCCGCTGCCGACACCTACCTGCAGCGGCTCCAGGGTCATGACACCCCCGGTCAGTTCGAGCTCCAGGGAGACGTCGTTCAACGGCACACTCCGGCTGTTGAAACTTTCGGCCCGATAGCTTATCTGGGCATCCATGCTTTGCAGCGGCTCAAGGCCCAAAGGTTCATCGGAAAAAATCTGGTCCGAGGCGGTCTCAGTCCCAGCGTCCTCATCCTTGATGTCGGTTGCCAACCACAGGGGCTCAAGGTCCTGGATATCAAGCCGGCTTGAACGCAGAGTCGCCCAGAGCATGCGCTGATCGCTCAGCCGCAGCCGAACGTCGCCACTGATATCGCTCTGCCCGAGCTGGGCCTGGAGCTCAGTCAGCCTTAATAATTGCTTATCCCAGCGAACGCGGCCTTCCAATTGGTATGGGGGTAGCTCAGGCAGCTCGAGGCCCGTCAGGCGATTGAGACTGGCAGGACCAGGACCTTCCATCTCGACCTGAACGTCAATCGCGCCGAGTTCCAGGGGCTGCATGACAGTGCCGTCTATGTGCAAGCGGGTTTCCTCGGAAATGAGCGTCCCTTTGACGGGATAGGGTTGTTCGGGCGCGGTGAGATCAAGCAGCGGGCCCAGTTCAAGATCGAAGCTGAACGGCTGATCATTCCGCGAGCCACTTCCCTCAAGGTGTACGCCCTGACTCTCAAGGCCAGCGATATCGCGTGATTGCGCGTTGAGCTGAAGCTGCAGGTTCTGATCCGGCGCATCGTAGGTCAGATTTGATTCATTAATTGTCAGGGCTCCGTCCGTAAAGCCCGCATCCACCTCACCGGTCAGAACGCCCAGCTCAGAATAACCTTGCGGCTCGAGCAATTCCCCCAGATCAACTCGTTCCAATTGCAGATCCACCTCCACGCTCGGCGCGTCGGGGTCGAAGCTGAATGAACCTGCCAGGCGGCTTTCGCCCACCTGAGCTGTGAGATCGCTCACAGCCCAGGCTTGCTCGTCGTGGCTGACCTGCGCCTGAAGGTTGAAGGCGGGAATGGACAGGGCTGGCTGACCGAACATCGCAGTTACATCGGCACCTGCCGGGGCGGACGCCTGCAGCTGTCCTTGCAGCGCCTCGAACTGCAGCAAATCCCCTGCCTTGCCATCGAAGGATATTTGAAGCTCACCCAGGTTGCCCTGCAATGCTATCGAGTAATTCGCGTCTTCTTCCAGCACCCGCGACGGCGCTCCCCCTTCCGCATTCAGTTGAAAAGGTCTGCCTTGAAATCGACCTTGACCTGTTATCTCAAGGCGATGTTCACCGGGCGGCTCGCCGCGAGTCTGGAATTCGACGCTGAGGTCGGCGTCCAGAGTAGCGTCCTGGTAGGTCAGCAAACCATCGCTCAGGTTGATCACATCAGGCACAACAGGTGGACCATCGCTCTTTTCTTCCGACCGCAGCGCCGCCCAATTGCTAGTGCCATCCTCACGCCGCGCCAGATGCACGACAGGCTGTTCCAGATTGAGGCGTTCCAGCCCGATACGGCCCAGCAGTAGCTGGCCGGTTTTGATCGTCGCATCCAGCGCGGCCAACTCCAGCATATGCTCGTGCTCTGCCCAGTCGGGATTGGCAATGCTGACGTTTTGCAGATGAATGCCGAGTGGGAAACCCCAATCAATATCCAGGCCGCCAATCATTACCTCGCGATTATCCAGGCGCTGACTGACCTGATCTTCCAACAGGCCCTTCGCCCACTCGGAGTCCAGCAGCAGCATCGCCAGGACTAGAAGCAACACAAGCGTCGCTACAAGGATCAAAATCAATCTGGCCGTTTTTGCCACAATGGTGCTCCTGCGCGCGGGGTTTCCGGTAACTGATTACTAAACCTGACAGTCAGATAACCAAAAAGGCTCACCAGATTCTTAACGCAGGGAAAACACAGGCATAGCGCCCGGGAAAACTAAAACAATTTGGGTGGATTTATACTCGTGCAGCCACTACGGATGTCATGAAGGCCTTCCTTGGGTCGCCTCCTATTCCCGCAATAATCCCAACGTTTTCGCATCCGCTTCGCCCGCAAAAAACGCCTCGAGTACCTTCTCGAATACCGATCCGGCTGGCGCGACCTCTGCGAACAGCGTCATGCTGGAGCGCAACTTCATGTCGTCAGGCGAACCCATGACTTCCAGCACGGAGCGCCCTTTCCACTGTAATAAAGCACGAGAACACCCTTCCAGGCGCGGCCCGAGCACTGAGTGATCAAGATACGATTTCGCCTCCGCTCGCCCTGAAATAGCGTAACGCTGAGCCATCTCGCTGCGGCCCAGACCGGCCAGTTGCGGAAAAATAAACCACATCCAGTGAGAGGATTTGCGCCCGGCCTGTAGCTCGGTCAGGGCCTGGTCATAGGTCGTAGCCTGAGCAGTGAGGAAGCGTTGAAGATTATAGGTATCGGTCATGGGTTGGATGGTCCTGGTTGCAGCGTTTCATTAAGCACTTGACCATGAATAAGCGCAAATAGTGCCGTTTTCTGTTTCGCTGGTGTCACAGAAGAAATGCCGCGCTGTTATATAAGGGGAACGTCTCGGCTTAGGGGTTATCACACCAGCATCTGACGAGGCACAATGTGATGGGAACCATCAGAGCACTGGATGACCAATGAGTTTTTTGAAACGCGTATACCGCAGGCTCAATCCCGAGAAAAAGCCGGACCTGGAGCTAGCGTTCCGGCACAGCGCAGAACATCTCCCGACGCTCTGGCTGATCGGCAAGACCGGTGCGGGCAAATCATCTCTCATTCAGGCCGTGACAGGGCTCAGCGATATCGAAGTGGGCCGCGGTTTCCGGCCTTGTACCGAAACGGCCATCCGCTACGACTTTCCTTCCAGCACGCCGGTTCTAATGTTTATGGATACACGCGGGCTCGCTGAGGCGGGTTACGACGCAACGGACGACATCAAGGCCTGTGAGGGCAATAGCCATGCGCTGGTCATCGTCATGCGCGCGGACGATCCGGAGCAGTCGGAACTGCTGCGCGCGCTGAAGCAGATCAAACGCTCCGGCAAGATCCGCAACGCCCTGCTGGTGCATACCGCAATCGATTTGCTGGACAGCGCCGAAGAACAACAAAAATGCATCCTGCATAACCAGACCATCGTGGAAAAGGTCTGGGGTGAGATCGACAGCGCCCCGGTGGATCTGGTCGGCAGGGATGGCACCCCGGTAGGGCTGAGGGGGCTGATCGACAAGCTCGGCAGCTTCCTGCCCATCGTCGCCGAGCTATTCGAGCGCCAAGGCAAAAGCTCTGTCGAAGAAACGAATTTCCGCAAGTTCAAGACCGAAATCATGTGGTACGCCGGCGCTGCCGGGGCCACCGATGCGGTGCCTATCGTCGGGCTGGTAACGGTGCCGGCCATCCAGACAAAAATGCTGCATAGTCTGGCCAACCAGTACGGACTGGAATGGAACAAGCGCCTGCTGGCTGAGCTGGCCAGCACCATGGGCATGGGCTTCGGGGTGCAGTATGCCTCCCGGCTGGGCTTGCAACAGATCGTCAAACTCATTCCGGTGTACGGCCAGACCGTGGGCGCCGCCTCGGCTGCCGTCACCAGTTACTGCGTCACCTATGCGTTGGGGCGCGTAGGCTGCATCTATTTCTTCAACAAGACCTGCGGCAAATCCACTTCACCCGAGGAACTCAGAGCCACTTACAAGAAAGCCTTCGAACACATCATGCCAGTAGCCAAAGATGACACTGAAAACAACCATTAACGGGCTACGGGCCGCCGCGCAATTCTCCGACAGGCTAAATCCCTTCCTGCTAATTGCCATACTGCTGCCCATCGTCCTTCTTGCGTTGTTCGGCCTGTATGCCATCTTCCGCTACAACTACATTTTGACCTTTGTCGGGCTCATGGGGCTTTGCACGCTAATTGCCATGCTGCCGCTGCTGTTCACTCGACGCAGGAAACGCAAGGCCGCTCCGCAGGTTGAACAATCACTGTTGGACGCTCTGGAAACGCCCGACTACTGGACGCCATGGGACCGCGAAGTGCAGCAAGACATGCTGCCAGAAGTCAGCGCCATCGTGCAAAACACCCCTTCCTGGCGGGCAACGCCCGACGGTGCGCTAATCCTGACCCGTAGCGTCGCAGCCAGATATGGCAAGGGCAAACGGCACGCCGAATGGGCGTTTTCACCCATCGCGCTGCTGGCCATAGCCGAACAACTGACCCAGCGTTATCGCCGCACCCTCAAGGACAACGTGCCGGGAATCGATCATCTGAAAGTATCCCACGTGCTCTGGCTGGAGGACAAAACCGAACAGTTTGCCCCGGCAGTAACAATATTCAACGTCTACCGCAAGGTCCGCATGCTGACTCCTGAAGGTTTGCTGGCAGAGCTCGGTAGCAAAGCCATCGGCCAATCCTTCGAAGGCCTCAGCGATGAAATGCAGCAGCGGCTCAAGCGCCTGCTGATGCTCGAGGTACTGCGCGCAGCGATTGATCTTTACGGTGGCCACTTCCGCTTCAATGACGAAGAACTGTCCGTAACCGCCGCCACGCTGAAAGACGACACCCGCCACGCCGACAAACCCGAGCCCATCCGCATTTGCCTGATCGGTCAGACTGGCGCCGGCAAATCCTCGGTCATCAACGCCCTGACCGAAGGCTGGCAAGCCGAAACCAGCGCCCTGCCCTCCACCGACCGCGGCCTGGTCTACGAATGCAAAGTCGACGGCATTCCCTTCCTGCGCCTGCTCGACCTGCCCGGCCTGAATGGCGACCCGAAGATCGAGAAGATCCTGTTCGAAGAAATGGTCCAGTCCGACATGGTGCTCTGGGTTCTGCGCGCCAACCAACCCGCACGCAAACTCGATCAAGAGTTCGGCGAGCATTTCCGCCAATGGCACAGCAAACGCATCCACTACCAACCCCCGCCCCTGATCGGCCTGCTCAACCAGGTCGATCGCCTCGGCATCCAGAACGACTGGCAGCCGCCCTACGACCTGGACAGCCCCGCGCCCGGCAGCAAGGCCGAACTGATCAGCGAAGCGCTGAATTTCAACAAGGACGTGTTGGCTTTGGACGACATACTGCCGCTGTGCGTCTCGCCTGAACGTGAGCAGTACAACGTCGATGCGTTGCGCGATCTACTCAGTCAGCGCTATGACAAGGCGATTAATGTGCAGTTGAATCGCAAGCGGCGGGAAGCGGGTGGGTTTTCGGCTTCTCGGGAATGGAAGCGTGCGCGGCAGGCGGCGGGGTCGTTGGTGGGCTTGATGAAGCGGCGAGAGTAGCAAGCCAGATTACGCAAGACCCTGGAAGCAGCTGAGAAATCAGCCGCCCCAGGCCGGGCAGGCTGTTACTGCCGTTGACGATCTCTCAGACGTGGGCCGGGCAGTACGCCGTTGACCGTTTGAGCAGACAGCAGGCGAGAACTAGTCATGCCGGCGATCTGATAGCTGCGGTCCGTAGTAGAGTTGATTACCTGCTCCACCAACGCGACTATCAGCAGCCCCACTAATCCACCACCGTTGTTGTTACTTTGCTCGGTACTGGAGGCAGTGGCCTGCCCTTTCCAGAGTAACTGACCGGAGCGGCTGTCTACCAATGAGGCTTGCGCAGTAACGCGGGTGTCACTCGCCAGCAGCTGGTAACTGGTACCGTATTGCGTGATCTTGATATAAATCACCGAGTCCGCGCCAAATACCTCGTTGAGCTTATCCAGGCCCAGAGAGTGAATCTCCTCGGGATTGCTCATACCGTTTTCTCGGAAAGTTTCTTCAACAACCGCAACGGGAAATACGTAGTAGCCCGCCTCGGCCAGCGGCAGGCTGACCTGTGTCAGAAAGCTGTAGCTGGCGCTCGTGTCCAGCGATTCATTGACAGGTGGTAGTACCAGAATCGATCTCGGGTTGCTCTCGCGAAACGCTGTGTAGTCGTACGGCGGTGTCGTCGCGCAGCCTGTCAGCACGCTGGCCAGCACGCAAAGCACGGCAATCATGCGTATTTTCATTGGGACACCTCCGGCTGCGCCTTCATCACGTAGTTTACAAAGTGGCCCGACTCGGGGAATAACTGCTTCTCCAAGCCAAACTGTTCCCGCGCTTCGATCTCGCGACCGGTATTGAAATACAGCATGCCAAGGTGCGCATGCAGACCTGGGGGGACACTCTGACCCAGCGCTTCAGCGCGCTGCAGGGTCGCCACAATGGCATCAATCTGAGCGGCATAGTCGGTCATGCCCTCCTTATGATGCTGATAAAGCGCGGGCTGATAACCACCCCAGTAGTAGAGCGGCGGATTGGTCGGTGCACAGGCACCCAATAGACAAGCTCCCGCGAGGAGAGCCGCTTTGGAAAAAATAGCGTTCATTACAAATCCTTTTGTGTAAATCAGTTTCTGGAGGAGTTCCAGGCGCCAGATTCCATACCCTGTACCAGATTATTTACCGCTTCACGGATGGCCAGATCAAGCACCTTGCCGTTTAACGTCGCGTCATATCCGGCAGTACCACCAAAGCCAACGACCTCGCGGTTGGAGAGGCTATACTCGCCAGCGCCCTGGACAGAATAGGCCACCTCGGACGTAGCAACATTCACGACGTTGAGATTGACCTTGGCATAAGCCACCTGCGAGCTGCCGCGTCCGAGAATGCCAAACAGTTGCTGATCGCCGATCCTCTTGCGGCCGAACTCGGTTACGTCACCAGTGAGAACATAGGCCGCACCCTTAATCGATTGGGCGACGCCGCTATAGCCTGCTTCGCTCTCCAACTGCGCCATATTGGTCCGCTCAAGCACGTTAAAGCGGTTAGTCTGCTGCAGATGCGTCACCAACGTCGTTTTGGCCTGATTACCCAGACGATCAACCCCATCGGAAAAAATCCCCCTCTGGTAACTGGAGCGATTATCGAACTGCCCCACAGCGATCAGAGAGCGTTCACCCTGATAGGCCGTGCCGTAGCTGGTTACTTTGGGGACTTCCAGTGTTCGGGAAGATTCGGTGGCGCAACCACCAAGAACAAACAAAGCTGCCAGAGCAGCCGGCAACGCGGATTGATAAATCAAAGGTAGAGTCCTTTCTGTGATTAAAGTACTAGCGGCGCGATACTATCAGGTCCCTTATTCCACGGAAACAGCACGGTCCGCTAGCCCATATGCGTAGACAGTTTATGAACCGCTGCGATCTCGCCGCTCCAGATCATTTCATAATGTGCTGTCTGCACCACCGACAATACTTGCCTGGGCGTGAATAATCCCCAGCAGACGCCTTCCGGCTGGCGGACCGAGTGAAAGCGCAAGGCTGTAGCCGCAGCGTCCAGCGCGCCGCGCCCCAACAGACGCGATGCGCTGTAATCGGTGGGTGAATAGATCGGATCGTTACTAGAGACCGCCAACGCATCCAATGTCCCCGCCTCATCGAACCGCGTCGTCAATCCACGAAACACGAAACGCTCATAACGTAGATCCGGCACCTGGGACCAGTAGGCTTGCTGGTGATAACGCACCTCGGCGATGGCGGTCTCCATCGAGTCCGCCAGATACAACACACCAAAGGCACCGTCACTGAAACGCGACCCTTCCGGGTTCACATGGGTAAAGGGCGCGGTCGCATAGGAGCAGCCCTGTATGCCAAAGGGAATATCGCTTCGCGAGATCAGCTCCAGGCTGCCCGCCTGACTCAGCATGCGCGGGTTCGTCAACGCTTGCAGCGCATACAGCTGCTCGAACTCCTCCGCACTGGCCACATCATCAAAGATGGCAATGGGTGGGAACTTGGAATGCACCAAGCGGTAGGCCCGCACTTTGCAGGCAGGCAACACCTTCAGCTCGTTCGCCGCTACCACTGACCACCCCGCAGCGCATCAATGCGCCGGAAAGTCTCATACACCGCCACAATATCCCCACCGCCCATCACCTCAAGCGGTGAGCGACCAAAGAAAAAAGCATTGTCATTCGGCATCCGCATAAACCCGTAGAGGTTCTCCGGATTGTCGAAAATCATCCGCAACGCCGCATGCATGTTCAATACAAAGCTCACCCGCGTGAGTTGATCCCTATCCAGATTGATCGACGCCACCCCATCCTTGCGCTTGGCCCGCGCATAGGTGCTATGCGATACCCGCAAAATCGCCTCTCCCTGCTCGCCCGTCGCTCCCCATTTGTCGAGAATGGCGACGGCGGTGCGCAGGCCTGTAGCGGAAGTAGATTTTTGGGTGGCAGCGGCGACGGTGCTGAGCATATATCAATCTCGTGCAATGCATGTACCTACAGATACTAGTTTGCTAGTAATGTATTTGCAAATACAACGCCTTTCGCGGCCGCTTCAAGCAAGCGAATTGCCTGATAACTGATCGCTAGTGTGAAGCTCATCAGCCAGCAATCTTCACGACGCGGAGCTCAAACGTACTGATAACGCAGCACGCGCTGCTTGAATTTCTCCAGGATCACCTGATCGATCAGCGTCGCGAGGATGGCGATCACCAGGATGTTGGTCATCACCCCCACCATGTCGGCAATCTCGCCTGAATAAGCCAGCGAACGGCCCAGTCCCTCACCAAAGCCAATCAGCATTTCGGCTGAAATCAGCGCACGCCAAGCGTTACCGAAGGCCAGCTGGGCGCCGGTGATCAGCTCCGGCATCACTGCGGGCAGGTACACGCGCTTGAGCAATTGCCAGCGCGACGCACCCATCACCCGAGCGGCGGACACGTGCACCGGTTGCACGCTTTCGGTGGCATTCATCACTGAAAGCGCCATCGGGAAGAACGCTCCCAGCGCCACCACCACGATGATCGGCAGGTTGCCGAAGCCCATAACGATGAGAAACAGCGGCACCCAGGCAATCGACGGGATCGATTGCAAAATGATGATCGCGGTACGCAGGGTTTCGCGGAAGAAGAACAGCACCCCGCCAATCAGACCAAAGCCGATGCCGAACAGCATGGCGAAACCGTATCCGGTGCCCAGGCGGCTCATGCTGCCGAGCAGCCCGTCGAGAAACTCCTGTTCCTGCACCGACTGAAACAGCCGGGCCAGCACCACCGGAATGTCCGGCATCAGGAAGTCCGGCAGGCTCCAGGCAGCGGTCTGCCAGATGAGCAGAATGAACAGCACGGCCAGCACCACCGCCAGATATTTCTTCGGCCCGGTCAAACGACGTCCCTGGCTCATGCGTGCACCTCCGTCTTGATCCCAAGCAGCGAGAGGATCTCCTTGCGCTGCTGGGCCACGCCAGACTGGTCATGGCTACGCTCGCAATGCTCGAAGCGAAACTCCTTCAAAACCCGCGCCGGGCGTTGGCTGAACACCAGGATGCGGTCGGCCAGGTACAGCGCCTCGTCCACGTCATGGGTGACCAGCATCACGGATGGCTTGTGCTCTGCGATCAATTCCTGCAACACGTCCTGCAGAGCCATGCGTGTCAGCGCATCAAGCGCGCCGAAGGGCTCGTCCAGCAGCAGAATCTGCGGCTTGACCATAAAGGCCCGAGCCAGCGCCGTGCGCTGACGCATACCGCCGGACACCTGATGCGGGTAGTAATGCTCAAAGCCCTTCAGGCTAACCCGCTCAAGCCAGCCCTCGGCCTCGGCAAAGGCCTGCTTCTTGCTCACGTTCTGCAGCTCCAGCGCCATGGCCACATTGGCCTTCAGCGTTAGCCATGGATACAGCGCGTGTTCCTGAAATACCAGCGTACGCTGCGGGTTGGGTGCGGTGATCATCTTGCCATCGGCCAGTACCCTGCCCTCGCTGGGCTTCTCCAGCCCGGCGGCCAGGTGCAGCAAAGTCGATTTGCCGCAGCCGGAAGGGCCTACCAGGGCGACCAGCTCGCCATCGGCTACCTCGGTAGAAAAATCCTGGATGACCTCAAGGCTGCCGAAGCGCTTCTTGATGTCTTCGAACTTCAATTGCATGGATGATTGACTCGTATGAACTACCCGACACGCGGATCGGAAAGCGCCCGGTTCCGGGCGCGTTGAACAGGCAGCGGCGAACTCAGAGCTCGCGCGCCTGCTGCCACGACAGATCAAGGATGGCACTGGTATCGAACGGCTTGCCGTCGCGGGTCGTCAGCGAACCCTGCTCCTGCATGATGTTCGCCAGCTCCTGAATGCGGCCCAGGTCCTGCTCGCTCAGCGCGGCATCGAAATCCTGAGTGGCGATGGCTTCCTCGATCACCTTCTCACGCGGTACCTCGCCACGCTCGAGGGTTTTCAGCGTCGGCTCGGCAATAAAGTACTCAGCGATCAGCTCAGCAGCTTCGGCCGGCTTGTTTTCCAGCATATCGATGGCATCGCGCTGGGCATCGAGCGAACTCCAGATGGCTTCTTTGCGCTTGTCCAGCGTCTCGCCCGCGGTGATCACTACCATGCACGGGAACGGCCATACCTCGCCGATCTCATAGATCTGCTTTACCGGAGCGACCAGTCGGGCGATGCGATCATACGGCTCGAACAGGAACGCCGCATCCACACGGCCAGACACCAGCGACTGCACCGCCACCGCCGGGCTCACGCCCATGATGTTCAGATCGCCAGCTTCGAGGTTCGCGCCTTTCAGCGTCACGCCACGCAATACCGCATCGGCCGTACTGCCTTGGCGCTGCGAAGCCAGCGTCTTGCCCTTAAGATCAGCAACTGTTTCGATGCCGGTTTCTTCCCGCACCAGAATCGAGTGATAACCCCGCTGCGCCCCGCCGACCACCTTGAGGTTCGCGCCCTTCGACGCCCAAGCCACCGCATTGGTAAAGCCCAGCACGCCGGTATCCAGCTGCCCACCGACAATCGCCTTGATCAGATCGGTACCAGAACTGAACTCGACCAACTCAACGTTCAGCCCGTGCTTCTCATACAGCCCCGCCTCCTTGGCGACCATCACCTGGGCATCGTCCATCACCCGGATATAACCAACCTTGAGCGACTCCTGCGCCTGCGCCACAGCGCTCAGCAACATCATCACCGGCACCAGCAAAAGCTTCGCTTTCATATCACACCTCTGTTCCGAAAGAAGGCATACAACGGATTGCCTTGATGAGATTTACTTCGTGGAGTTTACAGGAAGGGGTGGGGTTGTGCTTGGGCGGGGCGTTTTGCACGTCCTGCTCGCCTGATGCGCTCGGGATGGATACACTCGAAAGAGCCACGGATGTCATTACATGAATTACTACATCGAGATGCAGAAGAGATGATGCCTGGGGTGGAAATACCATTTGGGGCTGGTAGCGCTGTACTGGTTGAAGATGTACATGCCGTTGATGGTGAAACACAACCCAAACCCCTACGGCAGATCACTCCAGCCAGACAGGTTATGGCTGGGCCAACAGGGGTCATTTCTACAATCTACACGAGCTTTCACCTGACCTGCCGCTTTCGGCCAGAAGCGGACTGATTGTATCTGAGATAATGGACTTAGCGCTTCAAACTTGGCGGTTCCCGTAGTTTACGATCTTCTGTATTTCGAAGGCTGAGCGCCTAGCTTCCAATTCCAATGATGCCATTGTAAGATCAAGGCGGAAGGGCAGGTTTTTCCTCTCGTGCGAGCGGGGGCGGTTCTGATAATTAACAGTCTCGGCTGTTGGGCACGCGCCCACTGATCCCCTTACGGGATGTTCAACGGTACTCAAATCCTCCTGTCCCTTCCCCCTTTTCATGGAGAAGTCTCAGTGAAGGATAACGTCTGGTTCACCTATAAGGCGCGCATTCGAGCCCATAAGCGCCTGGAATGGCTGGACTTTCACTCTCAGCTGCTTTTGGTGTGGCGGTGTTTGTCAACGTAGTTGTCGCGTAGACCATTCATTTACGCAGCTTCCTTCTGCGCTACTTCAAGCCTCTCAG
>LAZR01000058.1_pt1 | contig 154713 bp, 142 predicted proteins | sample 329461 | NCBI WGS metagenome assembly LAZR01 (sample SAMN03002196, study PRJNA259156) | marine sediment metagenome | biome: sea floor; feature: Hydrothermal impacted sediments; material: marine sediment; isolation source: Loki non-amplified sample from Loki's castle hydrothermal vent sediment ...
TTCCACGGCATCAACACCTCCGGCAAAAAGCCAAAAGTGTTACCCATGTGTCCGGTACAAAACGTCACCTATGTCTCAGGTCGGGCATTCAGAACAATCGAGATCGATGCCGAATCCCCTGATGGGAGATCGGCATTATGCTCGCCGCAGCGGTTCGCGCCGCCTCGGCGCTCAAATCCCCGATCCGGCCTCCTCCTGAAAGTCGCTTTCGAGGGCCGGCTCCGGCCAGTCGACAGCGGGATCGCTCGCGGTTTTTCCAGACGGCGGCGCCGGCATGGGCATCCAGGCCAAAAGGTCGTCGTCCTGATAGGTGACCGGAAATTGGGGATCGCAATCCGTTGCGATCCAGCATTTTTCCGACGCGTTGCGGGGCGTCGTCCAGCGCACCGTGTCGACTTCCGCCGGGCCTTGTTCGCTCGCCCGAAGCGTCACGAGAATGCGGTTGCCATCGCGTTGCGCGCTTCGCATCGACTGCCATTGCGGCGTCTCACGGGGTGTCATCGCTCTCTCCGTCGTTGCTGCGCCAGAAGTTTGCCGACGCACCTCGCATTCGGCCAGCCGCGCATCGCGACCGCCGGCCCGATCGCCAATCTAGCTTCTGCCTGGGCGTGAACACCAGAGGCCACACGCCCGCGCTTTCCACGCCTCAAGCGTTGATCGCCGGTTGCATCGCGATCGGTCCTTGACCATCGGGTCCAGAAGCCTTGCCTCGACAGAAGGAAGGCGATAATCCTCGCCGCAATGCGAAGAAGCGCCCGGTCTCTTCGCCGCATGGAACAGCGACCGGGAGGCATGATGCCGTGTGCCGCGGTGGCATCATGCGGTGGCGGTCGTCGTCAGGACCGTCGCGATTTTCAAGCTGTCCGTCAGGGATTGGAATATCGAGATGCCGGAGTTGCTTGCATCCTACCTGCCGATCGTCATCTTCGTCGGTGTCGCCCTCGTCATCGGTCTGGCGCTTCTGGTGTCGCCGTTTTTGCTCGCCTTCAAGGCGCCTGACGACGAAAAGCTCTCCGCCTACGAGTGCGGCTTCGACGCTTTCGATGATTCGCGAATGAAATTCGACGTGCGATTCTACCTCGTGTCGATCCTTTTCATCATCTTCGACCTGGAAGTCGCGTTCCTGTTTCCCTGGGCCGCGAGCTTCGGAACCCTTGGCTGGTTCGGCTTCTGGTCGATGATGGTCTTCCTCGGGGTGCTGACGGTTGGCTTCATTTACGAGTGGAAGAAGGGGGCCCTGGAATGGGATTGAGTGACGGTTTCCGGCCGCTCGTGGCGCACGCGCCGTCGACCGGGGTTGCGAGCGCGGGCGCCGTCGCCCCCACGCATGACCCGTTCGTCACCGACATCAACAATGAGTTGGCCGACAAGGGCTTCCTGGTCACCTCGACCGACGATCTCATCCAGTGGGCCCGGACCGGCTCGCTGATGTGGATGACCTTCGGGCTCGCCTGCTGCGCCGTCGAGATGATGCAGATGTCGATGCCGCGCTACGACGCCGAACGATTCGGCTTCGCGCCGCGCGCCTCGCCGCGTCAGTCCGATGTGATGATCGTCGCCGGCACGTTGACCAACAAGATGGCGCCCGCGCTGCGCAAGGTCTACGACCAGATGCCGGAGCCGCGCTATGTCATCTCGATGGGCTCCTGCGCCAATGGCGGGGGCTACTACCACTACTCCTATTCCGTGGTCCGCGGCTGCGACCGGATCGTGCCGGTCGACATTTACGTTCCCGGTTGTCCGCCGACCGCCGAGGCGCTGCTTTACGGCGTGCTTCTGCTGCAAAAGAAAATTCGCCGCACCGGCACCATCGAGCGCTGAGGTTGACGATTGTGATGCGCGAATTCGCGACCGAGGATTTGGCCGACTACGTGGCCGAAACGCTGGGCGAAAGCCTTGTCGAGCACCAGATGGCGTATGGCGAACTGACGCTGGTCGTCGCGCCCGGCGACATCTTAGGTGTGCTGACATTCCTGCGCGACGATCCGCAGACCCAGTTCGTCAATCTCACGGACATTTGCGGGGTGGATTATCCGGAGCGGGAAAAGCGTTTCGATGTCGTCTACCATCTGCTGTCGCCGCGGCAGAATCAGCGCATCCGGGTGAAGGTGCGGGTCGGGGAGGACGATCCCGTCCCGTCGATCTGCGATGTTTTCGCCGGGTCCGACTGGTTCGAGCGCGAGGCCTATGATTTCTACGGCATTCTGTTCACCGGTCATCCCGACCTTCGCCGCATTCTCACGGATTACGGCTTCGAGGGGCATCCGCTGCGCAAGGACTTCCCGCTGACAGGCTTCGTCGAGGTGCGTTACGACGAAGAGAAGAAGCAGGTGGTCTACGAGCCGGTCGAACTCAGGCAGGAGTTTCGCAATTTCGACTTCCTCTCTCCGTGGGAGGGAACGGAATACGTCTTGCCGGGCGACGAGAAGGCAAAACCGAGCTGAGGCCGAAGATATGAGTGAGGCACTTACCGGCGGATGTCTGTGTGGCGCGGCGCGATTTTCGGCGGTTCCGCAAAAAATGGAAATGGACGTCTGTCATTGCCGCATGTGCCAGAAGTGGAGCGGTGGTGTTTTTATGGCCGTTCCTTGCACGGATGTGGCGATCGAGGACGAGACGCAATTCGGCGTCTATGTTTCGTCGGACTGGGCCGAGCGTCTGTTCTGCAAGAGCTGCGGATCGAGTCTCCTCTGGCGACTGCGGGACGGCGGTCACGTGGCCGTTTCCATGCAGAGCTTCGACGATGCATCGCACTTTGCGTTCACCGAGGAAATCTTTATCGACGAGAAGCCTGAGACTTACCGCTTCGCCGACGCGACGCGTAAGATGACCGGGGCGGAAGTCGTGGCAGCCTTCGCTGCCGGGCAGGATAGCTAGACATGGCCGAGATCGACGTCCGCAACTTCAACATCAATTTCGGGCCGCAGCACCCGGCCGCCCACGGCGTTCTCCGGCTGGTGCTGGAACTCGACGGCGAGGTGGTGAAGCGGGTCGATCCTCATATCGGGCTTTTGCATCGCGGCACCGAGAAGCTGATCGAACACAAGACCTATCTCCAGGCGATTCCCTATTTCGACCGGCTCGACTACGTCGCGCCGATGAACCAGGAGCATGCCTTCTGTCTCGCCATCGAGCGGCTGGCGGAGGTCAGTGTGCCCCGGCGCGGTCAGCTGATCCGGGTGCTCTATAGCGAAATCGGCCGCATTCTCTCGCATCTTCTCAACGTGACGACCCAGGCCATGGACGTCGGCGCACTGACGCCGCCGCTCTGGGGTTTCGAGGAGCGCGAGAAGCTGATGGTGTTCTATGAACGCGCGTCCGGCTCGCGCATGCATGCGGCCTATTTCCGGCCCGGCGGCGTGCATCAGGACCTGCCGCAGCAGCTCGTCGACGACATTGGTGCCTGGTGCGATCCGTTCCTGAAGGTCTGCGACGACATCGAAGGCCTGCTGACCGACAACCGCATCTTCAAGCAGCGCAATGTCGACATCGGCGTTATCGGCCTCGACGACGCCTGGGCGCTCGGCTTTTCCGGCGTGATGGTACGCGGCTCGGGCGCGGCCTGGGATTTGCGCAAGTCGCAGCCCTACGAGTGCTACGACGAGATGGATTTCGACATCCCCATCGGCAAGAACGGCGACTGCTACGACCGCTATCTCATTCGTATGGTCGAGATGCGTGAATCGGTGAAGATCATGAAGCAGTGCATCGAGCTGCTGTCGGGTCCCGAGCGCGTCGGTCCGGTCTCGTCGGCCGAAGGCAAAGTCGTCCCGCCGTCGCGTGGCCAGATGAAGCGCTCGATGGAAGCGCTGATCCATCACTTCAAGCTCTACACCGAGGGCTTTCACGTGCCGGCGGGCGAGGTCTATGCCGCGGTCGAGGCGCCGAAGGGCGAGTTCGGCGTCTATCTGGTCGCGGACGGGAGCAACAAGCCGCATCGCTGCAAGATCAAGGCGCCGGGCTTCGCCCACCTCCAGGCGATGGACGTGATGTGCAGGGGACACATGCTCGCCGATGTCTCGGCGATTCTCGGCTCGCTTGATATCGTCTTTGGCGAGGTCGACCGCTGATCACAAGGCACCGCCGATAGTCAGCGGCGAGCCACTTCTGGACATCTGAATCGTCGCCGCCCGGACAATCGGGCGACGGCGGAATCATACGGGTTAAAGTCACTGGCCTTTTGCCGATCGTGTGATAGAACGCACCGCAATATCGCATGTAGAACCGCTTCTAGAGTCGAGGTCCGATGTCTGTCAGACGTCTCGCGGAAGATGCCATCCAGCCCAAGAGCTTCGCCTTCACCGACGAAAATACTGCTTGGGCACAGGCGACGATCCGTAAATATCCGGAGGGTCGTCAGCAGTCGGCAGTGATTCCTCTTCTGATGCGCGCACAGGAACAAGAAGGCTGGGTCACCAAGTCTGCGATCGTCCATATCGCCGACATGCTGGCGATGCCCTTGATCCGCGTGCTTGAGGTCGCGACCTTCTACACGCAGTTTCAATTGAAACCGGTCGGCACAAGAGCGCATGTCCAGGTGTGCGGTACGACCCCCTGCATGTTGCGCGGCGCGGAGGGGCTCAAAGCCGTCTGCCGCTCGAAGATTCATGCCGAACCCTTCCATGCCAACGAGGCGGGAACGCTGTCCTGGGAGGAGGTCGAGTGCCTCGGCGCCTGCGTCAACGCGCCGATGGTGATGGTCTCCGAGGATACGTATGAGGACCTGACGCCGGAACGGCTCGAGGAGATCATCGATCTTTTCGAGGCGGGGCGCGGCGGGGAAGTCGAGCCGGGACCGCAGAACGGACGGCATCTGTCGGCTCCGATCGGCGGTCTGACGAGCCTGACTGGCGACTACGACGATCTGATCAAGGATTTGCCGGCTGATAAGCCTCGGGCGTCCGAGGCATCCGCGCCGGCGCGCGGTAAGGCGGGTGGGCAGGCTATCCCCACCGCCGCTTCCAATGCCGGCCGGCCGAACACGGACGCTGCGGAAACCGATCCGACCATCGCGGCCCCGGGCAAAGCCAGCGGCGACACGACGCCGCCATCGGCCGAGAAGCATGTCAGTGACGAGCTGGTCGCCAACGGCCATCGACCGGGCGCGGGCCGCACCGGCGGCGCGGTCGATGGCGCGACCGGAGAAGCCCCGCGAGAGGCCGCCGAAGCCGATCAGATTTCGGCTGACACGCCGGCAGCCACGGCGCCGACCGGCGGGACGCTCCGCCAGAAGGAAGCCGCTGCCCGCGCGGCGACGGTCCCGGACGTCGCGCTGACTCTGAGCGATAAGTCCAAGGAGCCGGGCGCCCCTGACGTGACGATCGATCTTTCCGGAAAGGACGGCGGCGCTAAGCTGGAGGGCCAGCGCCGGACGACCTCCGATACCAGTTCCGGGCCGATGGATGGGGCCGCCGCAGGAATTGCTGCGCAGGCGAGCCAACCCGGCGAGAAGCCCGCAGGTCTCCTGAGCGCGCCGGAGGGCACGCCGGACGATCTGAAGCAGATCAAGGGCATCGGTCCGGTGATCGAGGCCAAGCTGAACGAACTCGGTGTCTTTCATCTCCGGCAGATCGCAAAATGGCGGGAGTCGGAGCTTGTCTGGGTCGACGATTATCTGAATTTCCGTGGCCGCGCCGTTCGTGACGGCTGGACTGCCCAGGCCAAGGCCCTGCAGGGCGCGGCTGCGCGCGCTCCGGGCCGGGAATGATGCGGACGAGGAGACACTAGATGCTTCACGACAAGGACCGCATTTTCACGAACATTTACGGCCTCCGGGACAAAAGCCTGAAGGCCGCGATGAAGCGCGGGCATTTCGACGGAACGGCCGACATCATCGGCAAGGGCCGCGACTGGATCATCAACGAGATGAAGGAGTCGGGCCTGCGCGGGCGTGGCGGCGCCGGCTTCCCGACCGGGCTCAAATGGTCGTTCATGCCGAAGGAGCCCGGCGAGCGCCCGCATTATCTCGTCATCAACGCCGACGAATCCGAGCCGGGGACCTGCAAGGACCGGGAGATCATGCGGAACGACCCGTTCACGCTGATCGAGGGTTGCGTCATCGCCGGTTTCGCGATGGGCGCGCACGCCTGTTACATCTACGTTCGCGGCGAATATATCCGCGAGCGTCAGGCGCTGCAGCGGGCCATCGATGAATGCTATGAGGCGGGACTCCTCGGCAAGAACAACAAGTGCGGCTGGGACTACGACATCGTCGTCCATCACGGCGCCGGCGCCTACATCTGCGGTGAGGAAACCGCGCTGCTGGAAAGCCTCGAAGGCAAGAAGGGCCAACCGCGCCTCAAGCCGCCGTTCCCGGCCAATGTCGGGCTGTACGGCTGCCCGACCACGGTGAACAACGTCGAGTCGATCGCGGTGGCGCCGACGATTCTTCGCCGCGGCGGTGGTTGGTTCGCCGGTATCGGCCGGCAGAACAACACCGGCACCAAGCTGTTCTGCGTCTCCGGCCATGTCGAGCGGCCCTGCACGGTCGAGGAGGCGATGGGCATCTCCTTCCGCGAGTTGATCGAGAAGCATTGCGGCGGCATTCGCGGCGGCTGGGACAATCTCCTGGCGGTCATCCCCGGCGGATCATCCGTGCCGCTGGTTCCGGGCGAGGACATCATCGATGCACCGATGGATTTCGACGGCCTGCGCGACATCAAGACCTCGCTCGGCACCGCCGCGGTCATCGTCATGGATCGCTCCACCGACATCGTGAAGGCGATCGCCCGAATCTCGTATTTCTACAAGCATGAGAGCTGCGGCCAGTGTACGCCCTGCCGCGAGGGCACCGGCTGGATGTGGCGGGTGATGGAGCGCATGGTCACCGGCAATGCTCAGAAGCGCGAAATCGACATGCTGCTCGACGTGACCAAGCAGGTCGAGGGACATACGATCTGCGCGCTTGGCGATGCGGCGGCCTGGCCAATCCAGGGGCTGGTGCGCCATTTCCGCGCCGAGATCGAGCGGCGGATCGACGAGTTCTCGCGCAACGCCGACGCAGATCGCCGGCCTGTGCTCGAAGCGGCGGAATAAGCAGGATAGGTCCATGACCAAACTCAAAGTCGACGGCAAAGAGATCGAGGTCCCGGACCACTACACGCTGCTGCAGGCGGCGGAGGAGGCCGGCGCCGAGATTCCGCGTTTCTGCTTCCACGAGCGGCTGTCGATCGCCGGCAATTGCCGCATGTGCCTGGTCGAGGTGAAGGGCGGACCGCCGAAGCCCGCCGCCTCCTGCGCCATGGGCGTACGCGATATGCGGCCGGGGCCGAACGGCGAATTGCCGGAAGTCTTCACCAACACGCCGATGGTCAAGAAGGCCCGCGAAGGCGTGATGGAGTTCCTGCTGATCAATCATCCGCTGGACTGCCCGATCTGCGATCAGGGCGGCGAATGCGACCTGCAGGACCAGGCGATGGCCTTTGGTGTCGATTCGTCGCGCTATCGGGAGAACAAGCGCGCGGTCGAGGACAAATATATCGGCCCGCTGGTCAAGACGATCATGACGCGCTGCATCCACTGCACACGCTGCGTCCGCTTCACCACCGAGGTCGCCGGCATTTCCGAGCTGGGCCTCATCGGCCGCGGCGAGGATGCCGAGATCACCACCTTCCTCGAGCAGGCGATGACGTCGGAGCTGCAGGGCAACGTCATCGATCTGTGCCCGGTCGGCGCGCTGACCTCGCGGCCCTACGCATTCCAGGCCCGGCCGTGGGAGCTGACCAAGACCGAGACGATCGACGTGATGGATGCCGTCGGATCGGCGATCCGCGTCGATACGCGCGGTCGCGAGGTTATGCGGATTCTTCCGCGCATCAACGAGGACATCAACGAGGAGTGGATCTCCGACAAGACCCGCTTCGTCTGGGACGGCCTGCGGACCCAGCGGCTCGACAAGCCCTATGTGCGCGAGAACGGCCACCTGCGTCCGGCGAGCTGGCAGGAGGCCTTTGCCGCGATCAAGGCCAAGGTCGATGGCGTCGAGGGGCCACGACTCGGCGCGATCGCTGGCGATCTCGCCGCCGTCGAAGAGATGTGGGCGCTGAAGCGCCTGATCGGCGAACTCGGCTCGGCCAATCTCGACTGCCGCCAGGACGGCGCCAAGCTTCATCCGGCCGACGGCCGCGCCTCCTACCTGTTCAACACGACGATCGCCGGCATCGAGAATGCCGATGCATTGCTGATCGTCGGCGCCAATCCTCGCTTCGAGGCATCGGTGCTTAACGCGCGCATTCGCAAGCGTTGGCGCATGGGCGGCTTCGCCATCGGCGTGATCGGCGAGAATGTCGATCTGCGCTACGAAACCACCTATCTCGGCGCCGGAACCGAAACGTTGTCCGATCTGGGCGCTGCCAATCGCGGCTTCTTCGACACCCTGAAGAATTCCGAGCGCCCGATGATCATCGTCGGTCAGGGCGCGCTCGCCGGCGAGAACGGTGCGGATGTGCTGGCCTCGATCGCGGCGCTTGCGCGCGAAATCGGCGCGGTCACGGAGGGCTGGAACGGCTTCAACGTCCTGCATTCTGCGGCATCGCGGGTCGGCGGCCTCGATATCGGCTTCGTGCCGGGTGAGAGCGGCAAGACCACGGCCCAGATGGCCGGCGGCGAGGTCGACGTGCTGTTCAATCTCGGTGCCGACGAGATCGAGATCGCAGCCGGGCCCTTCGTCGTCTACATCGGCACCCATGGGGATCGGGGCGCGCACCGCGCCGACGTGATCCTGCCGGGCGCGGCCTACACCGAGAAATCGGGGACCTGGGTCAATGTCGAGGGCAGGGCGCAGACTGGCAGCCGGGCATCCTTCCCGCCCGGCGACGCGCGCGAGGACTGGGCGATTATCCGGGCGCTGTCCGCCGTTCTCGGCAAAACGCTGCCGTTCGATTCGCTTGCGGCGCTGCGGCGCGAACTGTATCAGTCGCACGCCTTCATGCGGTCGGATCGGATCGAGTCGGCCGACCCGACGGTTATTACCGGACTGGCCGATCGCGCGAAATCGCTGGGCACGGGAATGTTCGCGTCGAATATCGGCGACTTCTACCTGACCAACCCGATCGCCCGCGCGTCGAAGGTGATGGCCGAGTGCTCGCAGCTCGCAATCGCCGAGCACCTCGAAGCGGCAGAATAAAGGACGGCTGGCAGTGGCTGAATTCTTCTCCCTCTATGTCTGGCCGGGCCTGATCATTCTGGCGCAGAGCCTTCTGTTCCTCGTCGTTCTGCTCGTCCTGGTCGCCTATATCCTTTTGGCGGACCGCAAGATCTGGGCGGCGGTCCAGATGCGTCGCGGACCCAATGTCGTCGGTCCCTGGGGGCTGTTCCAGTCCTTCGCCGACCTCTTGAAATTCGTGCTGAAGGAACCGGTGATCCCGGCCAGCGCGGACAAGGTCGTGTTCCTCCTCGCGCCGCTGGTCGCCGTGACGCTGGCGCTCGCCACCTTCGCCGTGGTGCCGGTCGCTGACGGCTGGGTGATCGCCGACATCAATATCGGCATCCTCTACGTCTTCGCGATTTCATCGCTGGAGGTCTATGGCGTCATCATGGGCGGTTGGGCGTCCAACTCGAAATACGCCTTCCTCGGCGCGCTGCGGTCCGCCGCGCAGATGGTCTCCTATGAGGTTTCGATCGGCTTCGTTATCGTCACCGTGCTCTTGGCCGTCGGCTCGCTCAATCTCACCGACATCGTGTTGGCCCAGCAGACCGGTCTCGGCACCATGGCCGGTCTGCCGAACACCTTCCTCGACTGGCACTGGCTCGGCCTGTTCCCGATGTTCATCGTATTCTTTATCTCGGCGCTGGCCGAGACGAACCGGCCGCCCTTCGATCTGCCGGAGGCCGAATCGGAACTCGTCGCCGGCTTCATGGTCGAATACGGCTCGACCCCGTACATGATGTTCATGCTCGGCGAGTACGCGGCGATTACGCTGATGTGCGCGCTGACGACGATCCTCTTCCTCGGCGGCTGGCTGCCGCCCTTCAACTTCGTGCCGTTCACCTGGGTTCCGGGCGTTATCTGGTTCCTGTCCAAGGTCGCACTGGTCTTTTTCATGTTCGCGATGGTCAAGGCCTTCGTGCCCCGCTACCGCTACGACCAGTTGATGCGGCTTGGCTGGAAGGTGTTCCTGCCGATCTCGCTCGCAATGGTCGTGATCGTCGCCTTCGTGGTGCAGTTCATGGGTTGGGGCGCTGCGGCCGCATGACCGATCCGGCGATCATCGGTGCTCTGGTTGGCCTCGCCATCGGCCTCGCGGACTTCTTCGTCCTTGGCTATGTCATCGACGCCATGGCGCGGCGCCGGCCTTCCGAGCGCGTCGGAGCCGGGGCGGCGCTGAACATCGCTCGTATCTCGCAGCTCGTTCTCTTCCCGGTTGTCGGCTGGTTCGCCGGCCCGGTCATCGCCTCGAACTTGGGAGGCTAGAGTCTCTTGAACGCCATCGCCCAGACCGTCAAATCCCTGTTCCTCATCGAGTTCATCAAGGCGTTCGGCCTGTCGATGCGCTATTTCTTCGCTGCGAAATCGACGGTGAACTACCCGTTCGAGAAGGGGCCGCAGAGTCCGCGTTTTCGTGGTGAGCACGCCTTGCGGCGCTATCCCAACGGCCAGGAGCGCTGCATTGCCTGCAAGCTTTGCGAGGCGATCTGCCCGGCCCAGGCAATCACCATCGAGGCCGGACCGCGACGCAATGACGGCACCCGCCGGACGGTGCGTTACGACATCGACATGGTGAAGTGCATTTATTGCGGCTTCTGCCAGGAGGCCTGCCCGGTCGACGCCATCGTCGAGGGCCCAAATTTCGAATTCGCGACCGAGACCCGCGAGGAGCTCTACTACGACAAGGAGCGGTTGCTCGCCAACGGCGATCGCTGGGAGCGGGAGATCGCGCGCAACATTGCGCTCGACGCGCCTTACCGCTAAGCGGGCAGGGATTTTTTCGGCCGGAGGATCGCCAGACCGGGCGCGAATCTCCGCCTGATTTGACAAGATCGACGGGGCAGGGCGACGACCGTCAGGCCGCGCCCGATACCACCACAAGGAGCCCGAGGATGCTGGGCCTTCAGGCACTGTTTTTCTACATCTTCGCGCTGATCGCGGTCGGCGCGGCGCTGATGGTCGTGTTCTCCAAGAACCCGGTCCATTCGGTGCTGTTTCTGATTACGACCTTTGTGAGCGCCGCCGGGCTGTTCCTGCTGACCGGGGCGGAATTTCTGGCGCTGATTCTCGTCGTCGTCTATGTCGGGGCGGTGGCGGTCCTCTTCCTGTTCGTCGTCATGATGCTCGACGTCGATTTCGCCAAGTTGAAGCGTGGTGCGCTGCAATACGCGCCGTTCGGCGCGATCGTCGGCGTCGTGCTGCTCGCCGAGCTGATCATTGCCGTCACCGGCAACTATTACGAGCCGCAGCTGTCCGTCGCGACGGCCATGCCGACGCCGCCACTGGCCGAAATGTCGAACATCGAGGCGCTCGGGGCGGTGCTCTACACCCGCTACATTCTGTTTTTCCAGCTTGCAGGGCTGATCCTGTTCGTCGCGATGATCGGTGCGATCGTTCTGACCCTTCGCCACAAGGAAGGAATCCGGCGTCAGTCGATTCCGGCGCAGGTCGCGCGGAACCCGGCGACGGCGATCGAGATCCGCAAGGTCGAGAGCGGCAAGGGCATCTGAGAACGAGGAAATGAGCGCAATGGAAGTCGGTCTCGGACACTACCTTACGGTCGCGGCGATCCTGTTCGTCACGGGCGTTTTCGGCATCTTCATGAACCGCAAGAACATCATCACGATCCTGATGTCGGTCGAGTTGATTCTCTTGGCGGTGAACCTGAATTTCGTGGCGTTCTCGGCGTTTCTGAACGATCTGGTCGGGCAGGTCTTCGCGCTCTTCGTGTTGACCGTCGCAGCCGCTGAAGCGGCGATCGGCCTCGCCATCCTCGTCGTCTTCTTCCGCAATCGCGGCTCCATCGCCGTCGATGACGTCAACACGATGAAAGGCTGATCGGGCGTGTATCAGACCATCGTTCTCCTGCCGCTCGCCGGCTTCCTGATCGCCGGCCTCTTCGGCAACGCGATCGGCGCCAAGGCGTCCGAGTATATCACCTCCGGCTTCTTGATCATCGCGGCGATCATGTCGTGGATCGCCTTCATTTCCTTCGGCTTCGGCGAGGGCGAGACGCTGCGGTTGACGCTGTTTCAATGGATGCAGTCCGGCGGCCTCGAGGTCGCCTGGTCGTTGCGGATCGACCGCCTGACCCTGGTCATGCTGGTCGTCGTCAACACGGTCTCCTCGCTCGTGCATGTCTATTCGATAGGCTACATGCATCACGATCCGCATCGGCCGCGCTTCTTCGCCTATCTGTCGCTGTTCACCTTCGCCATGCTGATGCTGGTGACGTCGAACAATCTCGTGCAGATGTTCTTCGGCTGGGAGGGCGTCGGCCTGGCCTCGTATCTCCTGATCGGCTTCTGGTACAAAAAGCCGTCGGCCAACGCGGCCGCGATGAAGGCCTTCATCGTCAACCGGGTCGGCGATTTCGGCTTCGTGCTCGGCATCTTTGGCATCTTCGTGCTGTTCGGTTCGCTCAATCTCGACACCATCTTCGCCGGTGCGGCCGATATCGCCGGCCAGATGGGCGGCGAGGCGGGCGAGGCCGCTCCCGCGCTCGGCGACACCGTCCTCAGCTTCGCCGGCTACTCGCTGTCGATGGGCGGCGCGCTCACGGTCATCTGCCTGCTCTTGTTCATGGGCGCCATGGGCAAATCGGCCCAGATCGGGCTCCACACCTGGCTGCCGGACGCGATGGAAGGCCCGACGCCGGTCTCCGCGCTGATCCATGCCGCCACGATGGTCACGGCTGGCGTCTTTCTGGTCGCCCGCATGTCGCCACTGTTCGAGCTGAGCCAGACCGCATTGACCTTCGTCACTTTCATCGGAGCGACGACGGCGATCTTCGCCGCCACGGTCGGGCTGGTCCAGAACGACATCAAGCGGGTCATCGCCTATTCGACGTGTTCGCAGCTCGGCTACATGTTCGTCGCCCTCGGCGTCGGCGCCTACAGCGTGGCGATCTTTCACCTGTTCACCCACGCCTTCTTCAAGGCGCTCTTGTTCCTCGGCGCTGGCTCCGTGATCCACGCGGTCTCCGACGAGCAGGACATGCGGCGCATGGGCGGCCTCAAGAAGCACATCCCGGTCACTTACTGGTTGATGGTGATCGGCACGCTGGCGCTAACCGGCTTTCCGTTCACGGCGGGCTATTTCTCCAAGGATGCCGTCATCGAAGCGGCTTTCGTTGGCGATAATGCCTTCGCGACCTATGGCTGGGGTCTGACGGTTCTGGCGGCACTGTTGACCAGCTTCTATTCCTGGCGCCTGATTTTCATGACGTTTCACGGCAAGCCGCGTGCCTCCGCGGACGTCATGCATCATATCCACGAATCGCCGATGGTGATGCTGGTGCCGCTATTCGTGCTGGCCGCCGGCGCGCTGTTCGCCGGTATCCTGTTCGAGGGCGCCTTCGTCGGAGAGGGCTACGAGGAGTTCTGGCTTGCTTCGCTGTTCACCGGCGCCGGGAACGAAATTCTCTACGACATCCACGACGTGCCCTTTGCCATCGCATTCCTGCCGGCGGTCATGATGGCGATCGGCTTCGCCATCGCTTGGCTGTTCTACATCCGCTCGCCCGAACTGCCGCATCGACTGGCCGAGCGCCATCGCGGCCTCTACACGTTCCTTTTGAACAAGTGGTATTTCGACGAGCTCTACGACTTCCTGTTCGTGCGCCCGGCCAAGGCGCTCGGCCGCTTCCTGTGGAAGACCGGCGACGGCAAGGTGATCGATGGGCTCGGGCCTGATGGTGTCTCGGCACGGGTTCTTGACGTCACCAATCGCGTGGTCCGTCTGCAGACCGGCTACCTCTATCATTACGCCTTCGCGATGCTCATCGGCGTCGCGGCGCTGGTCACCTGGACGATGCTCGGGGGGGCGAACTGATGAGCGACTGGCCGATCCTTTCGACTGTCACCTTCCTGCCGCTGGTTGGTGCGCTGCTGATCCTGTTCATCAAGGACAAGAGCGAACTGGCGCGCCGCAATATCCGCACCGTCGCGCTGCTGACCACGGTCTTCACCTTCGTCGTTTCGCTATGGATCTGGATCGAATTCGACACGTCGAATCCCGACTTCCAGATGGTCGAGCGGCTGGACTGGCTCGGCAGCGGGATTACCTATCACATGGGTGTCGACGGCATCTCGATGTTGTTCGTGATCCTGACGACCTTCCTCATGCCGATCTGCATCCTCGCGAGCTTCGAGTCGGTGCAGACCCGCGTGAAGGAATACATGATCGCCTTCCTGGTGCTGGAGACGCTGGTGATCGGCGTTTTCTGCGCGCTCGATCTCGTGCTCTTCTACGTCTTCTTCGAAGGCGGCCTCATCCCGATGTTCCTGATCATCGGCGTGTGGGGCGGCAAGCGGCGGATCTACGCGAGCTACAAGTTCTTCCTCTACACCTTCCTCGGCTCGGTGCTGATGCTGATCGCCATCATGGCGATGTATTGGGACGCCGGCACAAGCTCGATACCGGAACTCCTGCAGCACAGCTTCCCGGCCTCGATGCAGCCTTGGCTTTGGTTCGCCTTCTTCGCCAGCTTCGCCGTGAAGATGCCGATGTGGCCGGTTCACACCTGGCTGCCTGACGCCCATGTCGAGGCGCCGACGGCGGGATCGGTGATCCTGGCCGGCATCCTCTTGAAGCTTGGCGGCTACGGCTTCCTGCGCTTTTCGCTACCGATGTTCCCGCTGGCCTCGGCCGATTTCGCGCCATTCGTCTTCACGCTGTCGGTCGTCGCGATCATCTACACCTCGCTGGTGGCGCTGATGCAGGAGGACATCAAGAAACTGATTGCCTACTCGTCAGTCGCGCATATGGGCTTCGTGACGATGGGTATCTTCGCGGCCAACCAGCAGGGCGTCGAGGGGGCGATCTTCCAGATGCTCTCGCACGGGCTGGTGTCCGGGGCGCTGTTCCTTTGCGTGGGTGTCGTCTATGACCGCATGCACACCCGTGAGATCAGCGCCTATGGCGGTCTGGTCAACCGGATGCCGCATTATGCCACCGCGATGCTGATCTTCACCATGGCCAATGTCGGGCTGCCGGGGACGAGCGGCTTCGTCGGCGAGTTCCTGACCTTGGTCGGGGTGTTCCAGGTCAACAGCTGGGTGGCGATCTTTGCGGCCACCGGCGTCATCCTGTCGGCGGCCTATGCGTTGTGGCTCTATCGGCGGGTGATTTTCGGCGCGCTGGAGAAGGAGAGCCTGCGCGCGATCCTCGACCTGTCGCGGCGCGAGAAGATCCTGCTGTATCCGCTCGTCGCTCTCGTGATTTTCTTCGGCATCTATCCGATGCCGGTCTTCAATGTGACGGCGGCATCGGTCGAGTCGATGCTCAATACCTACACCGCAGCCCTGGAGGCGGCCCAATCGGTCGCCCTGGCGCAGTAACAGCGGGGATCGGACGCATATGTATTCGCAAATGGTCGCCTCGAGTCTGCCGATCGTCGGTCCAGAACTGATCATGGCGGGAGGCGCGATGGTCCTTCTGATGATCGGCGTCTTCGCCGGTGAGCGCAGCGCCCAGACGGTGACCGGCCTGTCGGTCGCGCTGATCATCATCGCCGGGCTCTGGCTCGTCTTCGTCACGCCCTACGGCGAAGCCTTTGGCGGCTCCTTCGTGCTCGATCCCTTTGCCGGATTCATGAAGGTTCTGGTGCTCGTCGGCTCGGCCGCCGCGGTGATCATGTCGGTCGGCTTCGCCGAAAGCGAGCGGTTCAACCGGTTCGAGTTTCCGGTGCTGATCGTGCTGTCGACGACCGGAATGATGGTCATGGTGTCGGCCGGCGACCTGATCACGCTCTATCTCGGGCTCGAGTTGCAGTCGTTGGCGATCTACGTTCTCGCCGCGATCAACCGGGATTCGGCCCGTTCGACCGAAGCCGGCCTGAAATATTTCGTCCTTGGCGCGTTGTCCTCGGGCATGCTGCTGTACGGCGCTTCGATGGTCTACGGGTTTACCGGCCAGATCGAATTCGGCGCGATCGCATCGGCAATCACCAGTGAGGGGCGTTCGCTAGGCCTCGTCGTCGGCCTGGTGTTCGTGCTCGCGGGTCTCGCCTTCAAGATTTCGGCGGTACCGTTCCACATGTGGACACCCGATGTCTACGAGGGCGCGCCGACCCCGATCACCGCCTTTCTTGCCGGCGCGCCGAAGGTTGCGGCCATGGCGCTCATTACCCGCTTCACCGTGCAGGGCTTCGAGCCGCTGCAGGTGGATTGGCAGCAGATCATCGTCTTCATCTCGATCGCGTCGATGGCGTTCGGCGCCTTCGCGGCGATCGGTCAGCGCAATTTCAAGCGTCTGATGGCCTATTCCTCGATTGGCCATATGGGATTTGCCCTTGTCGGGCTCGCGGCAGCCAATGTTGAAGGCGTTCGCGGCGTCCTGATCTACATGACGATCTATCTGGCGATGACGCTGGGCACCTTCGCTGTGATCCTCGCCATGCGGCGCAAGGATGGTGTGGTCGAGGAAATCGAGGATCTGGCGGGTCTGTCGAAGACCAACCCGGTGATGGCGCTGTTCCTGACGATCCTGATGCTGTCGCTTGCCGGCTTGCCGCCGCTGGCCGGTTTCTTCGCCAAATATTTCGTGTTCATGGCGGCGGTCGAGGCGGAACTTTACGCCTTGGCGGTCATCGGCGTACTGGCAAGCGTCGTCGGGCTTTACTATTATCTGCGGATCGTGAAGTTGATGTGGTTCGATGAACCATCGGCGGAGTTCGTACCGATGGCGATGGAGTTGCGGCTGGTTCTGTGGGCTGCGGCGCTGTTCATCTTCCCCGTCTACCTTTTCATTGGGGGGCCGATCTTCACCGCTGCCGAGGCCGCGGCGCGGACGTTTTTCTGACGGTGCCGGCGGGCACGAAAGCACCACGACGGCGCCTCGCCCTCGGCGAAGTCGCCTCGACGAATTCGGTGGCGCTGGAGGCCGCGCGCGCAGGCGATCCAGGGCCTTTGTGGGTCACCGCTGAACGGCAGGTGGCGGGACGCGGCCGCAGGGGCCGGGCCTGGGTCTCGGAGTCGGGAAACCTCTATGCGAGTTGGCTGGTCATCGACCCGGCGCCATTGGAGCATCTGTCGAACCTGCCGCTGGTCGCCTCGCTCGGCGTGCGGAACGCTCTCGCTAGGCTTACGGGCGCCGATGACGAACTGGTCGCGGTCAAATGGCCGAATGACGTGCTCGTCAGAGGGCGCAAGGCGGTTGGCATTCTCCTGGAAAGCGAGCGGTTGCCGGATAGAAGAATGGCGGTCGTCATCGGCTGCGGGGTCAACGTCGCGCATGTGCCCGATGGCACGCCATACGAGGTGACGAGCTTGGAGCGGGAGGGCGTGCGCTGCGACCTCGATGCCATCTTCGCGTCCGTGGCTGAAGAGGTGGAACGCGCCTTGGCGATCTTCCGGCGCGGCGAGGGATTTGCCGCGATCAGGCGCGAATGGCTTGCCCATGCCGTGGGGCTCGGCCAGGCCTGCCGGGTCAATCTTGCCGACGGGACGCTGACGGGACGCTTCGAGGCGCTCGACGAGCGCGGTCGGCTGATATTGCGCGGTGATGACGGCAAGACCACCGCGGTTTCGGCCGGCGATCTGTTTTTTCTGGAGAGCGCCGAGCGCATGGCGCCACCGGTCTCCGCCGTCTAGGACGGCAATCGAACGACGACGAATGTAACTGAAACAAACCCGAATGAGCTGCGTGGGTCGATCATGACCGGGCGGGGCAAAGACACGAAAGAAGATAGAAGTTTGAACAAGCTAATGTTTGTGCCGCTCGGCGGCATCGGTGAGATCGGCATGAATCTCGCCATGTACGGCTATGGGCCGGATGATGATCGACAGTGGATCGTGGTCGACTGCGGCGTCTCTTTTGCCGGTCCCGATTTTCCTGGGGTCGATCTCGTTCTTCCCGACATACGGTTTCTGGAAAAGCAGAAGAATGCGCTGAAGGGGATCGTCATTACCCATGCGCATGAGGACCACTACGGTGCTCTGCTGGATCTTTGGCCGAAGCTGAAGGTTCCGGTCTACGCAACCGCTTTCACCGCGGCGTTGCTGGCGGCCAAGCGGGAAGGGGAGCCGGGCGCTCCGAAGATTCCGGTGGAGCTGTTCGCGGCAGGTGATCGCTTCAACGTCGGTCCCTTCGAGATCGAGGCGATCAACGTCACGCACTCGATCCCCGAACCGGTGGCGCTGGCGATCCGTTCGCCGGCCGGCACCGTCGTCCACACCGGCGACTGGAAGATCGATCCGACGCCGGCGCTCGGCGCGCCGACCGACGAGAAGCGGTTGCGGGAGATCGGCGACGAAGGCGTCCTCGCCATCGTCGCCGATTCGACCAACGCGCTTCGCGAGGGCGACAGCCCGAGCGAGACGGCGGTCTCGGCTTCACTTGGCGAGATCATCCGTGGCGCCAAGGGCCGGGTCGCCGTCACCACCTTCTCCTCCAATGTCGGGCGCATCCGTTCGATCGCGGCGGCGGCTCGCGATGCCGGGCGGCAAGTGCTGCTGATGGGGCGCTCGATGCGGCGGATGATCGATGTCGCGACCGAGCTCGGCTATATGGACGGCATTCCGCCGTTCCTGGGCGAGCAGGACTTCGGCTACATCCCGCCTGAAAAGGCGGTGATCATCCTGACCGGTAGCCAGGGCGAGGCCCGCGCCGCGCTGGCGCGCATCGCGCGGGACGAGCATCCGAGCGTCGCGCTGTCGCGAGGCGACCTTGTGATTTTCTCCTCGCGCGCAATCCCGGGCAACGAGAAGCTCATCATCGACATCAAGAACGCGCTGATCGAACGCGGCGTCAAGGTGCTCGAGGATGGCGAGCAACTCGTCCACGTCTCTGGCCATCCGCGTCGCAGCGAGATGCGTCAGATGTATGATTGGGTGCGTCCGACGATCGCCATTCCGGCCCACGGCGAGGCGGCGCATCTGACTGCTCACGCGGCCCTTGCACGGGAATTGGGGATCAAGCAGGTGGTCGAGGCGCGCAACGGACGCGCCGTCCAGCTGGCGCCCGGCGCCGCCCAGATCGTCCATGAGGTTCCGGTCGGACGCCTCTACAAGGACGGTCGCCTGATCGGCACGGCCGAGGCGATGGGCATCAACGAGCGCCGCAGGCTGTCCTTCGTCGGCCACGTGGCGGTGCTGGTGGAATTGGACGGCAAGCTGGAATTGCGCGACGATCCCGACCTCGTGGCGCTAGGCCTGCCGCAGGACGACGCGACCGGTGAGGAGATCGAGGATGTCCTGATCGACGCCGCCGCCGGTGCTGTCGAGAGCACGCCGCGCAACCGCCGCAAGGATCTCGACAAACTCGGCGAGTCGGTCCGCCGCGCGGTGCGCGGGGCCGCTTTCGAGGCGTGGGGTAAGAAGCCGATCGTCACGGTGTTCGTCACGCGGTCCTGAAACCCGTCGAGGGAAATGCCATGCTCGGTCGACTGAATCATGTGGCTCTGGCCGTTCCCGATCTTTCGGGAGCGGTGCGGCGCTATCGCGAGACGCTGGGGGCGACAGTGTCGGAGCCAAAGGCGTTGCCCGAGCACGGTGTCACGGTCGTCTTCGTGGAGCTCGACAACACCAAGGTCGAACTCCTGGAGCCGCTGGGCGAAGCGTCGCCCATCGCCGCGTTTCTCGCCAAGAATCCGAAGGGCGGCATGCACCATATCTGCTATGAGGTGTCCGACCTGAAAACGGCGCGGGATCGGATGATCGCCGGTGGGGCGAGGGTGCTCGGCGATGGCGAGCCGAAGATCGGAGCGCATGGGCGGCCGGTGTTGTTCATCCATCCCGGTGACATGTTCGGCACGCTGACCGAACTGGAGGAGGTCTGACATTGGGCTGGGTATCGGCGCTCGCGATTTATTTCATCATCTGGTGGGTGTCGCTGTTTGTCATCTTGCCGCTGGGAGTACGCTCGCAGATCGAAGACGACGACGTGATCCTCGGGACGGCGCATAGCGCGCCGACCCACGCCCGGATGGGGCGCAAGCTCGCGCAGACGACGCTACTCGCGACGGTGATTTTCGCGGTCTTCTACGTCGTGACGCAGGTCTACGGCTTCGGGCCGGACGATCTTCCGCACATTATTCCCGGCACCTGATACCCACAGACGCAGGAGCGCAGGCACAAAAAAAATGCAAGGCTTTCACCTTGCATTCTAGGTCGCGTGCCTGGATTTCCCGCCGGTGACTTTGACCGGGGCTGCGACGACTGCCGCGCCGGAAACCACGTCCTCCCAAGACTAGACCGCAAATATGGCGCCTTGCCGGCGCCTTTTTTGTGCAAGCGAAGGTTAGCCAGCACAGCGGCGATTGTCACGTGAATTTTGCGACTGTGTCATTTTTTGATCGCGCCGCCGTCACGGCGATGCCGTCGTCAGCCCGATTTGTCGCCGATGCGCGGATGGCGTGTTGCCGTCTTTCCAATCAAGTATCAAGCGTTTAAGACGCGACCGTGCGGCCATGGCGCCGCGACACACCGATTTTACCGGAAACCTCATGCGCCTGTCGCGATATTTTCTGCCCATTCTCAAGGAAACCCCGAAGGAAGCGGAGATCGTTTCCCATCGGTTGATGCTGCGCGCCGGCATGATCCGCCAACAGGCTGCGGGGATCTATTCCTTCCTGCCGCTCGGAAAGCGCGTGCTCGACCGCGTCTGCCGAATCATCCGGGAGGAGCAGGATCGCTCCGGGGCGATAGAGCTGTTGATGCCGACGATCCAGCCGGCCGATCTGTGGCGCGAGAGCGGCCGCTATGACGACTACGGCAAGGAGATGCTGCGGATCGAGGATCGCCACAAGCGCGATCTTTTGTTCGGGCCGACCAATGAGGAGATGGTGACCGACATTTTTCGGTCCTATGTGCGCTCCTACAAGGATTTGCCGCTGAACCTCTATCACCTCCAGTGGAAGTTCCGCGACGAGGTGCGGCCCCGCTTCGGGGTGATGCGCTCCCGGGAATTCCTGATGAAGGACGCCTATTCCTTCGATCTGGATTTCGAGTCCGCCAAGACCGCCTACGACCGGATGTTCGTCTCCTATCTGCGGACCTTCCAGCGCTGCGGGCTGAAAGCGATCCCGATGCGGGCCGATACCGGACCGATCGGCGGCGATCTCAGCCACGAGTTTATCATTTTGGCTTCGACCGGCGAGAGCGAGGTGTTCTGTCACCGCGACTATCTCGATCTCGACGTGCCGGGCGAGGGCGTCGATTTCGACGACGCAGCTGGTCTTGCCGAGATCGTCAAGTCCTGGACCACGCCATACGCGGCGACGGACGAGATGCATGACACCGCCGCCTGGGACACGCTGCCGGAGGACCAGAAGATCGCGGCGCGCGGTATCGAGGTCGGCCACATCTTCCATTTCGGGACGAAATATTCCGAGCCGATGAAGGCGGTCGTCACTGGCCCCGACGGCAAGGACGTGCCTGTCCACATGGGCTCCTACGGCATCGGGCCGAGTCGCCTCTTGGCGGCGATCATCGAGGCCTCGCACGACGAGAACGGCATCATCTGGCCGAAGTCCGTCGCGCCTTTCGATGTCGGTCTCATCAACATGAAGCCGGGCGATGCCGCCTGCGACGCTGCCTGCGATGACCTCTATCGCCAGCTCCAGACCGCTGGCCTCGACGTCCTTTATGACGATCAGGACACGCGCGCCGGAGCCAAATTCGCCACCATGGACCTGATCGGCCTGCCGCTGCAGGTGATCGTCGGTCCGCGCGGCGCCAAGGCGGGGGAGGCGGAAGTCAAGGTGAGGGCGACCGGCGAGCGCGATACGATGCCGCTCACCGCCGTGGTCGAGCGGGTACTGGCGTGAGCGATATCCCTTTCGCAGCCCGTGCGACGCCTGAGGGCCGAACCTCGACCCGGCCGTTCTCGCGCTTCGAATGGATGCTGGCCGGCCGCTATCTGAGATCGCGGCGCCGCGACGCCGGGGTGTCGGTGATCGCCGGTTTCTCGTTTGTCGGGATCATGCTCGGCGTGGCCGCGCTGATCATCGTGATGTCGGTGATGAACGGGTTTCGCGGCGAGCTGTTGACCCGCATTCTCGGCGTCAACGGTCATGTGATCATGTTTCCAATCGACCAGCCGCTCCGCGACTACGACGAGGTCACCAAGCGTATCGCGGCGGTGCCGGGCGTCGATTTTGCCATGCCTTTGGTACAGGGGCAGGTCTTGGCCTCGGGCGCCGGAACATCGAACACCGGCGCGCTGGTCAAGGGCGTGCGCGGCACCGATCTCGACGAACTCGCCCCCGTCTCGGAGAACATCCGGCAGGGCACGCTTGCCGAATTCGACACCGGCGACGGAGTGGCAATCGGCATCCGGTTGGCCGAGGCGCTCGGGTTGCGGCTGAACGACAACATTACCTTGATCTCGCCTGAGGGCGACGTGACGCCGCTTGGCACGACCCCCCGTGTCAAGGCGTATCCGGTCACCGCGATCTTCGAGATCGGGCTGTCGGAGTATGACGCGGCCTATGTTTACATGCCCCTGTCGGAGGCGCAGTTGTTCTTCAACCAGGATGACCAGGTGCAGTCGATCGAGATGTTCGTCGACGATCCTGACGCCGTCCGCGCGCTACAGCCGATGGTGGAGGCGGCGGCCGACCGCCCGAACTACACCGTCACCTGGCAGGATCAGAACGCCTCGTTCTTCTCGGCGCTGGAAGTCGAGCGGAATGTCATGTTCATCATTCTCACGCTGATCATTCTGGTAGCTGCCCTCAACATCATCTCCGGCCTGTTCATGCTGGTGAAGGACAAGGGGCGGGATATCGCGATTCTGAGAACCATGGGGGCGACCAGGGGGGCCGTGATGCGGGTGTTCCTTATCACGGGCGCCTCGATCGGCCTCGCCGGGACATTCGCCGGACTAATCTTGGGCGTCCTGTTCGGTCTCAATATCGAGAACATCAGGCAGTTCTTCTCGTGGCTCTCCGGGACGGTGTTGTTCAATCCCGAGTTCTATTTCCTTAGCCGGCTTCCCGCCGAGATCGACGCGACCGAGGTGGTGCTGGTCGTGGCGATGGCTGTCGGCCTGTCGTTTCTGGCGACGATCCTGCCATCCTGGCAGGCGTCGCGGCTCGATCCGGTCGAAGCGTTGCGGTACGAATGATGGCTGAGACTTTTGCGCTGCGGCTCGATCAGGTCGAGCGGCACTACAAGCAGGGCGATGACCGCCTGACCATTCTCGACGCCGCCGATGTCGGCATCAGCGCCGGCGAGATGGTGGCGCTGGTGGCGCCATCCGGGGCGGGGAAGTCTACGCTTCTCCACATCGCCGGCCTGCTGGAGCGGCCGGACGGCGGCGAAGTATTCATCGACGGGCAGGCTTGCGGCAGTCTCGGCGACGACCGGCGAACCGAGATGCGCCGTCGCTCGATCGGTTTCGTCTACCAGTTCCACCATCTGTTGCCGGAGTTCTCCGCGCTCGAGAACGTCATGCTGCCCCAGATGATTCTCGGTCAGCGTCGTCCGGACGCGGTCGCGCGAGCGCAGGAGCTTCTCGACTACATGCGCATCGGAAAGCGGGCCGACCATCGCCCGGCCGAACTGTCGGGTGGTGAACAGCAGCGCGTCGCGATCGCCCGGGCGGTGGCCAACGCGCCGCATGTCCTGCTCGCCGACGAGCCGACGGGAAATCTCGATCCGACGACGGCGGGCTACGTGTTCGACGCACTGACGGCGCTGGTGCGCCAGTCCGGCGTGGCGGCCTTGATCGCGACCCACAATCATGAGCTTGCCGCGCGCATGGACAGGGCCGTCACCATCGAAGCCGGGAAGGTCGTTCCGCTACAGATGGGTTGATTGCCGCTCGCACGGCTGTTGCCTTCGTCTGCGGCGCCCTTGCTCCTATCGACCCCGGTGAGGAGGTGTTCGGCGAGCGGGCCGAACTGTTCGATGGAAGAGGCCCGCGCTTCCTTCCGCGAACGGGTAACAACGCAGCCGTCCGAGGCGTGGAATAGGATCTCAACTCGATTTCTCGGCCTCGCGTTCGAACGCGCAAACTTGGCGCAAGGTTGGAGCCGGTTTCAGTCACGGTCGCCCGAGTTTGGACACGATGCGATGCGATCGAACGTCCTCGTTGAGGATGCGCTCTGCCCCGCGAGTCGATGAATTTGCAGTGCAACACTTTCTAGCCGATGACGTCGATGTGACCATTTCAGTATGGACGGATTCCAGCGAATCCAGTACCCGGATGCCGATGACAAACCTGAAACACCCCTTGCAAGCGATAGGCCGGCTGTTGGCCGCAGCGCTTTTCTGCGTGGCGGTGCTTTCGTCTCAATTGGCGCACGCGTCGCCCCACACGGGTGACCGCGCATTTGCAGCTTTGATCGTCGACCCATCAGTTGCTGAAGTTGCCGAGGATCATGTCGCTTCGGCCGCGAACGATGCTGCCAGCGACGCCAAGCCCTTGCCCAAGGCGACCGGCGACAAACACAACGATCACTGCCCGCCGGCTTCAATGCCGGACCTGTTGGCGGAATATCATCTGGACTGGCCCTCCAAGTGGGGTCTCGGTTGGCACGTGGTCGAATTGGTGGGAAGCCAGGTTCCGACTGGCAAAAGACCCCCGCGAGCCTGACCTGACGGCGCCGCCGCGCGCCCTATGATGTTCGCATTCCGTCTCCGACGGACCGGACATCGTCACGGATGAGTCCTCCTCACGCCTAGAGCGTCAGGTGTTCTCGCTTCTCCACGTTTGGGAACTTCATCGTATCGACCGGCCCGTGAACGGCCGGCGAGCGGGAAAGTTCGCCCGTTAGGTCCTTTCAATGATCCGCTTCATGATTGTCGGCTTGCCCGGCCTGCTTCTGGCTGGCTGCGCGACAAGCGAACCCATGGGTTTGCCGCAAATTCTTACCTCTCCGTCCGCGGACGACCCGTCCGCTGCCGCCGGCGGCACCAATTACCGGTCGGTCATTGGTGGATATTCAAGGCGTAGTCCCGCCGAGCCAACCGGATGGCGCCGGACCGGCGTCGCGATGGCCCCGGTCGGCGCTGAGACCGCCACCGAAGATGAGGCGCCGAAATGATGCGTGTGTTTCGCAAGGCCGCGATGGCGGCTGTCCCCTTTTTCGTCTCGGGCTGCGTCGCGATCACCGAAGACTTTGATCCCAAGCTCGGCTTTGCGATCGTGCAGGATCAGACCGCGGCGACACTCGGCAAGGAAACTGCCTGGGTTCAGAATCGGACCGAGGCGGCCGCCGTCAACAAGCGTGTCAGCCAGCTTTTGGCGAACAAGACGGTCGGAGTCGAAACGGCGGTGCAGGTCGCGTTGTTGAACAACAAGAGCCTGCAGGCCGCCTATGCCGACATCGGCATGTCGGTTGCCGATCTCTGGCAGGAGAGCCTGCCGGTCAATCCCAATCTGGCGGTGAGCTATGCCGGCATCGGCGCGCTGCGAACCGTCGAGGGGCTGATCGCGGCCAACGTCATCCGGCTGATGACGCGCGAGCGGCGACTGGACGTCTCCGAGGTGCGTGTGCTTCAGGCGCGGTTGCGGGCCGTCGAGGCGACGCTCGCGCTGGCCGCGCAGACGCGGGCCGCATGGATCGAGGCGGTCGGCGCCTGGGAGACCGTGGCCTACATGAACCGGGCGAAGGTCGCGGCCGATGCGGCTGCCGAGCTTGCTACCGAACTCGGGAAGACGGGGGCCTTTCCGAAGATCGATCAGGCTCGTGAGCAGGTGTTCTATGCGGAATTGACTGGCCAGACCGCCGAGGCGCGACTAGCCGCGCAGCTCGCCAAGGAGCGGCTGATCCGGCTGATGGGGGTCTGGGGAGGGAACCTGTCCTTTGAGGTGCCGAACGCGCTCCCGAGCCTGCCACGCAATATCCAGACCCGCAACGCCATCGAGGCGGAGGCGTTGCGCGATCGCGTGGACCTGCAGGTGGCGCGGCTCGAACTGGATGCGCTGGCGCGTTCCTACGGCCTGACGAAGGCCACGCGCTACGTCTCCGATCTCGAATTGGCCGCCGGGCTCGAGCTTGAAGAGGAAGTCGAAGAGGGCGAGGACGGCAGCAAGAAAAGCACCAACCAGCTCTCGGGTATCCTTGAGGTCGGCCTGGAAATTCCGATCTTCGATAGCGGCCAGGCGCGGCTTCGCAAGGCTGAATTCGCGTATCTGCGGGCTGCGAACGTCTTGGCGGCAAAGGCCGTCGACATCCGCTCGGAAGCGCGCTCCGCCTACAAAGCGTACCGCTCCCGATACGATATCGCCAGGCACTATCGCTCGAACGTCGTACCGCTGCGCACGACGATCGAGAAGGAAGCGATCCTCACCTATAGCGGCATGATCTCGAACACGTTCGACCTTCTGGCCGACACCCGGGCCAAGCTCACCTCGATCATCCTCTCCGTCAACGCCAAGCGCGCCTTCTATCTCGCCGATGCTGGGCTCGCCTCCGCCGTCTATGGCGGCGGCCAGATCGAATCGGGTGGTGGTCTCGAGATGGCGGCCGGCGACGGCGATGGCGACGGCGATTGAACGGAAGGAACCAGACAGATGTTTTCCAGAAGACAATTCATTGGTGCGGGCGCCGCGCTCGCCGGGACTGCGATGTGGTCGAAGACTTCGGCCATGGGCTTGCCGGAAGCTCCGATCATGGAAGAGGCGGCAACGCAGCCGCCGCTGATGCCAACGGCGGGGCCGGACTACAATCCTGTGGTGACCCTGAACGGCTGGTCGCTTCCGTTCCGCATGAACAACGGGATCAAGGAGTTCCATCTTGTGGCCGAGCCCGTCGAACGGGAGATGGCCGATGGCATGACCGCCTATCTGTGGGGCTACAACGGCCAGTCGCCCGGCCCGACGATCGAATGCGTCGAGGGTGATCGAATCCGCATCTTCGTCTCCAACAAGCTTCCCGAGCATACGACCGTCCACTGGCACGGGTTGATCCTTCCCAACGGCATGGATGGCGTGGCTGGGTTGACGCAGCCTCCGATCCCGTCGGGCAAGACCTTCGTCTACGAGTTCGACGCGCTGAAGAGCGGCACCTTCATGTATCACCCGCATGGCGACGAGATGGTGCAGATGGCGATGGGGATGATGGGCTCCTTCGTCATCCATCCGAAGGACCCGTCCTTCATGCCGGTAGACCGCGACTTCGTCTTTCTCCTGTCGTCCTACGACATCGATCCGGGCTCCTACCTGCCGAAGGTCATGGAGATGACGGACTTCAACATGTGGACCATCAACAGCCGGATTTTTCCGGATGTGGCGCCGCTTATCGTGGCCAAGGACGACCGGGTGCGCGTGCGGGTCGGCAACCTGACCATGACCAACCATCCAATCCACATGCACGGCTACGATTTCGAGGTCACCTGCACGGATGGCGGTTGGGTGCGTCCGGAGGCACGCTGGCCGGAGGTCACCATCGATATCCCGGTGGGGGCGATGCGGGCCTACGAATTCGACGCGGTGCATCCGGGCGACTGGGCCCTGCACTGCCACAAGTCGCATCACACCATGAACGCGATGGGGCACGATGTCCCGACCTTCATCGGAGCCAACAAGACCAATGTCGCCCGCAAGATCCGCTCGGTCCAGCCGGACTACATGCCGATGGGCACGAAGGGCATGGCGGATATGGCGGAAATGTCGATGCCGATTCCGGACAACACCATTCCGATGATGGCCGGCTGGGGACAGTTCGGCTCACTCGAAATGGGCGGCATGTTCACCGTGGTGAAGGTGCGGGAGGGGATCGAGGCCGGCGACTACGAAGATCCCGGCGACTATGAAAATCCCCCTGGAACGGTGGCCTACGAATGGACCGGATCGCTGCCCGACGCGACAGCGGCTCCCGCGTCCAGTGCGCAGGGCAGCGCGCTGCCATCGAAGCCCACGCGGCAGAGGATGCCCGGTGGGGGAACGCATTCCGGCATGTAGCAAGTCCGGGAAAGTAAGGGACGCAGACACAAAACGAAACGAGGATAATTTATGCAGAAACGACTGTTCATCGCGACGGCATTCGCAGCCGCGCTCGTCGCCACATCGGCGTCGGCCGGCGGTAAGCATGGCGGCGGTCATGAGGACGAAGTGGCGATCGGCAAAGCCGGCAAGGCGGCGACCGCCGATCGGACCATCGAGATCACGATGCTGGAGACCGAGGACGGCGACATGCTGTTCGAACCTTCCAAGATCGAGGTCAAGAAGGGCGAAACCATCCGCTTCGTCATCGCCAATGACGGCGTGCTGGAGCACGAGTTCGTCATGGATACTTCGGAAGGGGTCCAGGAGCACAAGCTGCTCATGGAGAAGTTCCCGGAGATGGAACATGCCGATCCCAACGCTATCCGTCTGCCCGCGGAGGAAGCCGGCGAAATCGTTTGGACTTTCACCAAGGCCGGCGACTTCCAATTCGCGTGTCTGATCCCCGGACACTACGACATGGGCATGCATGGCCCATTGACCGTCGCGTCGCGTTGAACGCGACACATCTCTCACCCTCACAATCAGGAAAAATCACATGACCAAGCTCATCAAAATCGCCGCGCTCTCGTTCCTTTCGCTCGCTCTGGCCAGTCCGGCCGTCGCGGTCGAATACACCAAGGGCCAGATCACCAAGATCGACGCCAAGCAGCAGAAGCTGACGATCAAGCACGGCGCGCTGAAGAACCTCGACATGCCGGCAATGACCATGGTCTTCAAGGTTTCTGACGAAAAGATGCTGACCAAAGCGAAGGAAGGCAAGAACATCGAGTTCGTCGCCGACCGCGTCAAAGGCAAGCTTACCGTCGTCGAGATGAAGTAGGGCTCGACACTCACGGCTCGGGGCGAATGGAGTTCGCCCCGAGCCGGTTCGCGACGACTATGCTGGTTGCGAATCGACCGAGAGAGTCGTCGATAAAGAAGTATAATAATATTTATTTTTCTTTTTTAATATAATATCGTATTATGATTGTCATCATAATGACAAAATTCAGTACCTTATATATATTGGCAGAAAGAATAAAGTATTGCTACGGTATTTAATCATATAAATCCCGCCATCGCATTCTTCCGACGAGAAGCGCTCGGGGACAACGTCCGCTGATTGGATCGATTGCGATCTCCGGCGCTGGATAGCGCTCCCTCTACTGCAAACCGAGACGCGAGGCAGGCGTGAGAGCGCGTGTTCTTGCCGTCGTGCGCGCCGTCAACGTGGACGGCGACATCAAGGAATCAAAATGCCGAGGCAATCACCCCAATGGTAGCAATCGACTCGGGCCGCAGCGACATCGACGGAATGATCTTGGAGGTCGAGCGGCGTAACGAGCTGAGGACCGTCATCTGGCGCTTCCTCGCCCTTCTCGTCTTCGCCATCTCGGTGGCTCTCGAGCCGGACGTTATCAACCATCAGGCGCACATCGCGCTGTTGATCGCGTACGCCGCGACGTCGGTTCTGGCCGTGGCTCTCGTGGTGTCCGGGTTGTTCCGCTCGTGGCTGAATTGGCCCTACATCTGCATCGACGCCGCCTTGGTCGTTTATCTCGCGGCCGAGCACATGTTTATTCCCGGCTCGTCCTTCGTGGAAGCGCTGGCCACGCCCAGTCTGGCGATCGCATTTGTCCTTCTTTCCCATGCCAGCATGCGGATGCGCGCCGGTCCGGTGGCGGTTTTCGCTGCCCTCGTGACTTTGGGATCCGCCGCCGTCGCGGCGCTGTCCCTGTTCGACGACCCGTTCCAGATCGGGATGTCATCAGAGGAACTACAAGCGGCGAGCGTGCGCCTTCTCGCCTTCGCGGCTGTCGCGGCTATCCAGGTGATGTTGGTGGTCGACATCAGGCGGCTCGTGCGCTTCGCTGTGTCGACGTCAAGTGAGCGCGCCAATCTTTCCCGGTTTTTCTCTCCGACAACGGCAGTGTTGCTGGCATCGGGTGGGGCACATGTCGGGCTTCAGCGAAACGAGGCGGCCGTCGTCTTTATCGACATCCGCGGCTTCACGGGGTTGTCTGAGCAAATGGCGCTGGAAGATGTCGCGTCGCTGCTGTCGGAATACCGTCAACGGGTGGTGGAAACGGTTTCGGAATGGGACGGACGGGTGGACAAGTTCATGGGCGACGGCGTCATGGCGGTGTTCGGCTTTCCCCACCCCGATGCCACGGACGCCGTGCGTGCGTTCGACTGTGCGTGCGACCTGATCCATCGCCTGGAGACATGGAGCGACATGAGGACCAATGACGGCAAGATCCCGCTCCAGTTCGGCGTCGGGATCCACCACGGTCATGTCATTGGTGGGGTTGTCCTCGGCGGCCGGCACAGCGAGTACACGGTACTCGGGGATGCGGTGAACCTTGCACATCGCCTGCAGGAAATGTCGAAGACGCTTGGGGCCAAGATCGTCATTTCGCGGGAGATTCTGCGGCGATTGCCGTCAGGACGGCTCGGATTGAGCTGGCGATGGAGTCAAAACGTTCAGGTGCCTGGCCGAATGGAAGCCGCAGATGTTTTTTATCTTCCGATTGAACAGATGCTGAGCTGATCGCCGCAAGGTGATCTCCGCCGTAGCGGACCCTCTGGCGTAATGACGCAGCCCAAAATCATCAGGGCAGCAGCTCGCTCCCGATGAGCGGCGCCAGGATGCCGTTCACCAACAGGCCGAGCAAGACGATGGCAATGGGCCCGGTGACCATGGCGACACCGGACCATGTCCCGAGCGTTGCCGGCTCGCTCGATGATTTGGAGAAGATCATCGGCGCGATGAAGCGCAGGTAATAAAACAGCGAGGCTACCGTGTTGGCCACAGCGGCCACCGCGAGCCACGCGTAGCCGCCCTCGATCGTCGCGAGGAACAGTTCGAGCTTGCCGACGAAGCCGATCAGCGGCGGAATGCCGACCAGGGACAAGAGTCCGATAAGGATGGCGGTCGCTTCCAGTGGCCTGCTGCTGGCGAGGCCGGAGAAATCGGCGCGGTCGGTGCGGCCACGCAGATGCGTGATCGCGGCGAAGGTCGCGAGGTTGGCGGTGCTGTAGCCGAGAAGGAATATGATCAGGGCCGGCATCGCGGCGGGACTGAGCCCGACCACGGTGATCGCCATCAGCGCGTAGCCCGATTGCGAGACCGATGACCAGCCGAGCATCCGGCGCAGATCGTCCTGCCAGAGGGCAGCCAGGTTTCCGAGCGTCATGGTGATCAGCGCCAAGGCCGCTACCAAAGGCCGGACGGCGGCCGCGTCGATGGGAAACAGTGAGACAAGGCGGGCCAGCACGATCGCTGCTCCGATCTTCGGCACAACCGTGAGGAAAGCGGCGGCTGGGGCCGGGGCGCCTTCGGCGACATCGGGCATCCAGGCGTGAGCAGGCGCGGCGCCGAGCTTGTAGCTCAGGCCGACGAGGACGAGGACAGTTCCCAGCAGCAGGACCGGCGACGATTCACCGGAGGCCAGCGTGGCTCTCATCCCTGTGAACCCCGTATCACCCAGCATACCGACCATCATGATGGCGCCGAGCATCAGGCTGGTATTGGCCAGCGCGCCGATCAGAAAGAACTTCATGCCGGCCTCGACCGACAGGGCCCAATCGCGATGATAGGCGGCCAGAACATAGCCGGTCGCCGAGGAGAGCAGGGCGCCGATGACGAGTTGGAGGATGTCTGCGGCGCCGGCCATCGCCATCGCGCCGAGCGCCGAGAACAGGAGGATGGCGTAGTATTCGCCATGCCGACGGTCCCGGTCGAACCAATCGGGCGATATGACGACGACGAAGGCCGTCGCGCCGAGGATGAGCAATCGCCCCCAAATGCTGGCCGCATCGAGCGCCCAGCTTCCCGAGAAGGTCAGCCGCTCCGAGCCTATTTGAAGTCCGCAAAGGAAGGCGGCGACGCCCAGCCCACACAGGGCGAGAGGCGCGCCGATCCACTGGCGCCGCTGCGAAGCGAAAGACGCCAACAGAAGAATGGCGACCGCCGTCACGATGACGGTGATCTCCGGGAGAATATCTCCAAGCGGCATCATGTCAGCCTTCGGTCCCCTGGAGAGGCAGGAAAGCCGACCCGGTTTCGATCATGGCAAGCAGCCAGCCGGGATAGATGCCGATCAGCACGACCAAGGCGAGAAGGAGGGCGAGAAATCCGACTTCGGTCCTGTTGAGATCGGCGAAGCCCTGACGCTGATCCGCAAGCTCACCGAAGAAGATCTGCTGCAGCATCGACAGGAACAACGCGGCGGTGATGAGGATGCCGATCAGGCCGATCGCGGCGAGCCACGGATAGATGGCGAAGGTGCCGGCGAAAATCTGAAACTCCGCCACGAAGCCGGCCAGCGCGGGCAAGCCGAAACTGGCGAAGGCGGCGAGGAAAAATCCGATCATCAGTTTTGGCGCAACGCGGGCAAGCCCGCCATAGGCCGAAAGCTCGTAGGTTCCGGTTCGCTGCCAGAAGGAGCCGGCCATGAGAAACAGCGCGCCGGTGATCAAGCCGTGCGCGACCATCTCGGTTATCGCGCCGTTGAGCGCCAGGCTTCGCGCCGCGTCGCCGCCGATCGCCGCGCCGGCCGCGGCGATGCCGAGGACCGTATAGCCCATATGGTTGACCGAGGTGTAGGCGATCCTCCGCTTCAGATTGGTCTGGCCGAGGGCAACGATCGCGCCCCAAAGGATCGAGACGACGGCGACGATCGCCAAGGGCAGAGCGTACGCGGCAAAGGTTTCGCGCATCATCGAAAAGGGAATTCGCACGATCCCGTAGGTGCCCATCTTGAGCAGAACGCCCGCCAGGATCGCCGAGGCCGGCCCCGGCGCTTCGACATGGGCGAGCGGCAGCCACGTGTGAAACGGCACGAGCGGCGTCTTGATCGCGAAGCCGACAAGAAATCCCAGGAGCACGAGGCTCGATCGAATATCCACTCCTTGCAGGGGCTGAGCGGCGATCAATTCGCGCATGTCGAAGGTCAGCGTATCGTTCGCCAAGACGAGACCGAGGATCGCCAGCAGGATCGCCAGCGATCCCGCGAGCGTATAGATGAAGAATTTGAGCGCCGCGTATTCCGCGTCGCCGTGGCCCCAGCGACCGATCAGAAAGTACATGCCGACCAGGCTGAGATCGAAGAAGACGTAGAAGACGAGCAGGTCGAGGGTCAGGAACAGACCGAGCGAGACCCCCTGCAGGAACAGGAACCAGGCATAGTACTGCCGCGCCCTGCCTTTGTAGTCGGCCGGCCACGCAAGGGCGCAGAGAAACAGCAGCCCGCTCATCAGGGAGATGGCGAGCGCCATGCCGTCGACGCCCACCCGCCAGGCGACGCCGAGCGTCGGAATCCATTGCAACTCGCCGACGGCCTGAAACGCTGGCGCGTCTGTGCCCGTGTCGAAGCCCATCCAGACGATGACCAGCATCAGCAGCGACAGACCCGACGCCGCCATCGCTATCAGGCGCGCCGTCGTTTCGTTCCAGGCCGGTCGCACGGCCAGGGCAAGGGATGCGAAAAGCGGGAGCAGGATAGCGAGTGTCAGCATGGGTCAGGAAACAATCAGGAGGAACAGGAAGGCGAGGATCGCGCCGCCGGTGGCCAAGGCATAGTAATGGTGGGACATGCCTGTCTGCAGGCGCCGGGCATCGCGCCCGCTTTGCCCGACGATCAGGGCGGTGCCCTCGGCGAGGCCGTCGATCAGCCATTCGCCCGTGCGATCGCTCGCCGAGGCGAGCCATGTGACAGCGCTGGCGCTGGCGGTGACTCCGCGGTCGAGGACGCGATCGTCCTTCCGACCGCCAAGCCGCGCGGCGCGAGCGCCACTATTGGCGATCAGCCGGACGCCGGCATCGATCACCCGATCGTCCACCGCCGCGGCCGCCACTGCCAAGCGTGTTACAGGACGGGTGACGGTCCGCTCGATCAGGTCCGGCAGGCCGAGCCAGTCGGCCGTCTCCGCGGATCGTCCCTCAACCCCAATCTCCGGAAAACGGCGGACCAGAAACACACCAACGAGAAGCCCGGCCACGACGGCCGCAGTCGATAGGATAAAGGTCGCGAGGCTTGCCTCAAGGAGCTCGATTTCGAGCACCCGGCCGATTGCTTCGCGCACCGACGGCACCCAGACGAGGGATGTTGCCAGCGTCAGCAGGGCCAGCGCCACGACGGCGCCTGTTTCGACCCGGCCGGGCTTGGCATCGGAAGAATCCTGCTTCTGGCGTTCGACGAGCCCGAACGCTGAAAGTTGAAACCGGGTCGCGTAGGCCGCACTGAGCCCGCCTGCCAGGATCACGCCCGCCGCGATCCAGACACTGCCATGCTCCGCAGCCGTGACGATAGCTTCCTTGGTCCAGGCACCGCCGAGTGGGGGGATGCCGGCCAGAGAGAGGGCGCTGATGGCGGTCATGGTCGCGACGAGGGGCAACGCCCGGCCAAACCCCATGAGATGCTGGCCATAGCTCCCCGCCCGTTCCCCCGCGATTCCGGCGGCCAGAAACAAGAGCGCCTTGAACGCGGCGTGGGCGACGAGATGCAGGAAGGCGATGCCGGGATATCCGGACCCCACGGCGACGAACATCAGGCCATAGTGAGCCGACGTCGACGCGGCGAGCAGCTTCTTGGCGTGGTTTTGGAGGGTTGCCACCAGCCCGCCCGACAGAGCCGTCGCCAGTCCGATCGCAACAATCGTTTCAGGGACGCCCGGCACCGTCGCCAGGAATGGTTCAAGGCGGATGAGGATATAGGCGCCAGCGGCGACCATCGTTGCCGCGTGGAGGAGCGCGGAGACGGACGTTGGTCCCGCCATGGCGCGAAACAGCCAAGGGGAAAACGGGATCTGGCCGGACTTCGAGGCTGCCGAAAGCAGGAGACCGAACGCGACGACGGCGGCAAGCGGGCCGGAGACACTGCCAAGAGTGTCGTAGGAAAACGAGCCCGTCGCGGCGTAGGCGGCCATGGCCGCCGCAAACAATCCGAGATCGCCAAAACGCGTCATCAGGAAGGCGTAAAGGCCGGACGCGGCATTGTCCGCATGACGCCAATCATGGGCAATGAGAAGATAGGAGCAGGCACCGACCAGCTCCCAGCCAATCAGAAGAGTCAGCAGATCGTCGGCGATCACCAGAAGCTCCATTCCGGCAACGAACAAGAGCAGGATCGCGACGAGCCGCCCGAGACCGGTCTCGTCTTCGTGGAAGGCGGCATAGGCCAGGATCGGCAGCGCGATCACGGGCACAAGCATCGCCATGGCGCCGGCGATCGGTGTCAGCACCGCGGTCAGGCGGAGGGGTCCCGACCAGACGATCGTTCCGGTCCAACCGCCCGCGGCGGCCAGCAACGCCAGAAGAAGAGTGAGCCCGAGACCGGCCATCGCAACGACCATCAGCAGGCGACGGCTGGGGGCACCGGCGAGCTGGGATGTCAGCGGCACGGCGGCCGCGGCGACAATGGGCAGGAGGGCGACCAGGAACAGCATCAGTGCTTCATCGTCCCCAGACTTTCGGTCGTGTCGGCCTGTCGTTTTCGATAGACGGCCGTGACGAGCGCGAAGCCGACCGCCATGTCGACGGCCATCACGGCCATGACGATGATCGCGAGAAGTTGTCCCTCCGGTGCTCCGCCGAGGCTGAACGACCAGAAGCCGATCACCGCGAGGAGGCCGCCATTGAGCATCAGTTCCAGTCCCATCATCAGCATGACGAAGGACTGTTGGGACAGAGCGCCGTATAGGCCGATGCCGATCAGGGCGCTGGCGACGATCAGAACGCTGACGAGACTCACGAGAGTGCCTCCGTTTTCGAGGTCATCGATCGGTCCCCGGCCGACCAATCGCTACGCAGCGACGGCCGCCGCCCGCTTTCGCCGCCATCGGCGTCATGACCGTCAGCCTCCGGATGTCCCTCCGCGTGTTCCGCGTCCTCATGTCCATCATGGGAACCATGCATGTGATGATGGCCGTGACCGCTTGCCTTTTCGACCCGACGGCCGGCCGGCTCGCCGCCCACCTCTAGCCCTGGGGGGCGGGAGCCCTCGTCCGAGCGACCGAAACGCCCGGTTCGCGCCGACAGAACGACCGCGCCTACCATTGCGGCGAGAAGTGTGACGCCCGCGGTCTCGAAGATGAGCATCGACGGGCCGAGCATTTCCAGGCCCAGCTCGCGGATGACCTGCCGGCTCGGATCGACAGGGTCGGTCGGGAAATCCGTCGCGAGGATGGCTGCGCTCAGCCCAACAAAGGCGACGATTCCGGCGCCGATCGCAAAGCGGTTCTGGTGAACCATCATCATGGGATTGAGTCCGGCCGGGTTCATCATGAACATCACCATGAAGAGGGCCATCACCATCATCTCCACCGCCATCATGAAGATGGTCGCGATGCCGATATAGGGTGCCGCCAGCATCAGGATGATCAGGCCAACGGCCGTGAAGGACAACAGCAGAAGAAACGAGGCGCGCACCATGGAATCGGTCGCGAACACGCGCCAGCCGGAGACGATCGCGACCGCGGAGAGCGCCAGGAAGGCAAGATCGATCAGCCCCATAGCAGCAGCTCCACACCGACGGCGACGAGCATGAGAAACGACAGCGGCAACAGCGCCAGCCAGATCAGGTTCATCATTCGGTCCGGCGGTAGCCGCGCGAAGAGTTCGCCGGCGCCGACGAGGACGACGAGAACGAGACCTGTCTTCAGGACCAGCCACACGAAGCCGGGGAGGATCGGACCGAGATATCCGCCGAGGAAGACCGTCGCGGCCATCGCGGAAACCGAGACGAGCATGGCGAGCCGCGCCAACCACCATGTCAAACGAGCCGTCCCGGAGATCTCGGCCGTCGTTCCACCGGCCAGATCGTAGGGATCGGCATAGTCGAAGGGGCCGCGAAGACTGAGCGAAAGACCGAGCATCAGAAAAAGGACGAACCCGGCGGGCTGGCGCACGATGTTCCAGACACTCCGTTGCGCTTCGACGATGTCCGTGACTGCCAGAGACTGGGCCGGAAGCGCGGCCGCGATCAGCACGAACATGGACAGGAGCATGGCCGGAAGCCCGATCGCGACGTAGCGATAGGCGCCGATCAGGGGAAGCGGCGAGTTGGCCGACCAGCCGTGCAGGAACACCGCTACGACCGTCAGCGACTCGCACGTGCCCCACAGGACGATGCCGGCATCGAGATCCGCGGTGACGACGCCCGGCGCGAATGGCACGACGCTCAGACCGATGGCGGCCAGCGTGAAATACAGGATGGGAGCGAGAATCCAGTTGACCTTGTCGGGATGTTCCGTCCCACCGGTCTGCGCCATTGCCCAAGACGACGCCGCCGTGATCGGGTTAACGAAGCTTGCTTTCAAGGAGCGGCCGGCGACGAGGGCAGGGACTGCCCGGTCAAGCACGGCGGCCAGGGCGATCCCGCCCAGAAGAACCAGAGGAAGAACGAGGGTCGCGAGCACTTGTGTCATGCGCCCGGCGCTCCGTGGGCGTGCGCCTCAGGCGGATTTCCAGCCCCATGCCCCTCATGGTTCATCTGGTTTTCGTCCTTCCGGTCCCGATCGTCCGCCTCGGCATCCTCGGCTTCGACAGGTGCCAGGGAGATCAGCGTTTCGGTATCGAAGCTGTTGGCGATGAGAATGGCCTCGCTCCACTCGCGCCCGCGCAGAAGGTCGACGAGACGAGCAGATTTGAGGGAAGACGTCGTCGCGGAGTCATCGAACGTCCCAGGCTGGCTGTCGTCCAGCGCGGCCAGCCATCGCTCGAACCGCATCCGTACGTCGGCACCCTCGACTACGCCGATACCGGGAGGGATCGCGGCAAGCGCACCGGACCAGCGAAGCAGTTGTCGGATTCTGTTCAGCTCTATGGCTTTGCCGGCGCTCAAGAATCGAGCGGCCTCGAGACAACGGATTGCGTGTGCCTCGAGTCCGAGGATCGGCAAGAAACGCGCAAGAGCCCGTAGGGCATTGACCGTCCCGTCGGCGGATTTCACCTGAGGAAACGGCGGTCGCAAAAGCTTTGCTGTCTGAATGACGTCGCCCTGCAATGTCACCGACAGCTTCAAGCCCGGCGGGAGCATCGGCAGGAACGGGCCGAACGGCGCGGTATAGGCGTCGAGCGCCAATCCGTCGCGCAGATCATCGTCGGTCATCGCCATCGGGCGGCCATAAGGCGTGCCGCCCATCATCCCTTCGCCGCCCTGGCCGTAAGCTCCCTTACCGCGCCAGGGATTGGGTGGTTCGTTTGGCAGGATGTCCGGTTCGCTGTCCCGTGTCCCCTCGATCAGCGTGCGGTGGATCGCCTCGATAGCCGCGACGGGATATTCCTCGTCCGAAGTCGTCGGTTCAGCGAAGCCCGCTCCGGGATTCGACTTCCACCAGAGCGTCGCGCGAGGATGTGGCATCTGATCATGCAGGCGGCGGATATCGTCCTGATCGGCCTCCCGTACCGGCCCCGCGACAAGGAGAATTCGCGCATGGCGGACGCTGTTGGCTCGAGTGAGCCGGCTGTCGAGAAAAAAATCGTCTGCCGCAGCGCGCATCCCGGCGCCGATGGCCGCGAAAACAGGGACGGGTGCCGCGTCCGCCAGACGGCGAAGAAAGGTTATTGCCACCGGAAGATGCCCTCCCGCCACCCATAGACGATCCCAACGGAAAGAATGGCGAGGAACATACCCATTTCTATCATCGCCTTGCCGCCCTCTTCGACGAAGACGACGGCCCAAGGATACATGAACATCATCTCCATCTCGAAGGCGACGAAGAGCAGCGTCATCGGGTAATAGCGGACGTGGTAGCGCTGCCAGGCATGGGTGTCCGGCGTCCCGCCGCCAAGGAACGGCGTCTTCTGGGGTTCGGTCAGGGAGGCGGCAAAACCGGAGGGCGCGAACCGGACCATGGCGGCGATCGAAGCTGCGAAAAAAGCAATGACAAGGGCGCCAGCCAAGCCTTCCAAAGCGATCTCCTCTCCGTGTCGGTCGCGTTTTTTGACCTGTGTCATTCTCGACGATCGTCAACCCGATCAGCAAAGACTTTCAGCCAGATCCAAGCCCTTGATCAGCGTTCCGAATCCAGATGAACGGAGGGACTTTCCACGGCGCTCGACTGTTCGGCAAGCGAAAATACGCCGATCGTCAGCGCCGCCAGGGCGGCCATGAGCGCGATCCCAATGATGAGTGCCTTCATGTTCCGCGCTCTCCCGGAGCCGCATCGGCGGAGGGCTCTTGCGACTCAACCTCGCCTGTCATCTGGCGATACCAGATGCTGTGATGCTCCTTGGCCCAGTTGCGGTCTACCCATCCCGACCACATCGCCGCGAACGCACCCTCCATTCCGATCGTGCCGATGTAGATGTGGCCAAAGATGAGCCCGATCATCAGGAGGGAGATGATCGCGTGCGAAAGCTGCGCCGTCTGCATCCCGTCATATCCGAACAGCAGAAACGGATACATGAGCAGGAGGCCCGACGCGAGCAGAGCGAAGCCCCCGAGGGACACGCCCCAGAAGACGATCTTCTGGCCGGCGTTGAACTTGCGGGCCGGCGGGTTCTCACCGTCGTCGCGAAGCATGCCGCCGCCGCGCTTGAGCCACTCCCAGTCTAGCCGTGTCGGAATGTTATGAAGCAGCCAGAACACCACCATCATCGTCACGCCGATGACGAAGGGAACCGCGGACGCCATGTGGAGCCAGGCGCTGCCCCAGGCGAGATCGCTCAAGGCCGCTTCGCCGATCAGCGGCAGCAACAACGGCTTGCCATAGAGGATCACGAGACCGGTCAGTGCCATGACAACGAAGGCGGATGATGTCATCCAGTGATTGGCGCGCTCTGTCGCCGAGAAGCGCTTGATCGTGGTGCCGGCTTTTCCTTCGGTTATCCTGACCCGGCCCCGAACGAAGAGAAACAGGCCGAGCGCGGCAAGTACGCCGAAGATGACCCAGCTGCCGCCGTACCGCACCTGATCGTTGTGCAGGCTGCGCCATGTGCGCCCGCCGGGCTGCTCGAACGATGCCGCGTTGCGATAGGGCAGGGAGGATATGCCCTGGATGCGTCTCGCCTCCGGCAGGATCGGCGCTTCCTTTTCTCCGATCGTCAGCCATGAGGAGGTCAGTTGCCGAGGTGCGGCCACGCCGTCGCGGAACACGAGATCGGCGCGTCCTCCCCCATCGGTGTCCACACTCACGCCGCGGGTCTGGCCAGCATCGACGCGGTCGTCGAGCAGCTTCGAGCGCGCGCTAAGTGCCTCGGCGGCACCAACGGGGCTCGCCTCGCCCCTGCCAGACGCCGCCGCCACCGACACTTCGGGCTGCACGAGACTTTCGCGCGTGAAGCCGAGAACGACCACCACACCGAGGAGGAGGCCGGCGAGCAGCGCAACGATACCGCCGGCGATCCGTGCTGCTGACATGTCCTGTTCTCCTTCTCGCGATCAGGCCGCATCGCTGGCGTGGTAGGCGGTCGTCCAGCCCCACGCTCCCGAGCCATAGCCGCGGTGTTCGGTCCGTTCCCGGTAGATGTCGGAGATGACGTCGCCATCGCCGGCGAGCAGCGCGCGGGTCGAGCAGACCTCGGCGCAAAGCGGCAGCTTGCCTTCGGCGATCCGGTTGCGACCGTATTTTTCGAACTCGGCTTGGGAGCCGGTCTCCTCGGGACCACCGGCGCAATAGGTGCATTTGTCCATCTTGCCGCGGGAGCCGAAATTGGTGTCGCGCGGATATTGCGGCGCTCCGAACGGGCAGGCGTAGAAGCAGTAGCCGCAGCCGATGCAGGTGTCCTTGTCGTGCAGGACGATGCCGATGTCGTTCTGATAGAGCGTGGAGACCGGACAGACCGCGATGCAGGGCGCGTCGGTGCAGTGCATGCAGGAGATCGCGATCGACTTCTCGCCGGGATTGCCGTCATTGATCGTGACGACCCGTCGGCGCACCATTCCCCACGGCACCTCGTTCTCGTTCTTGCACGCGGTCGCGCAGGCATTGCATTCGATGCAGCGGTCCGAGTCACAGAGAAATTTCATCCGAGCCATCTGCTACTCCTCAAACGGGTTCGAGCCGGCACAACGACGCCTTCGATTCTTGCATGAAGGTGACGACGTCGTAGCCGTAGGTCATGGCGGTATTGGCGGCTTCGCCGGTGACATAGGGAACCGTGCCGGACGGATAGCGGTCGGTAATGCTCTCTCCCATCCACATGCCCGCGAAATGGAAGGGCAGAAAGACCGTGCCCTCGTCCACTCGGTTGGTGACCAGCGCGGCGACCCGGATGCGGGCGCCTTCGGGCGTCGCGACCCAGACCTGGCCGCCGTCCGAGATGCCGGCCCGCGCCGCGTCTGCCTGATTGATCTCGGCGAACATCGCCTGCTGGAATTCGGCAAGCCACTTGTTCGCCCGCGTTTCGTCGCCGCCGCCCTCGAATTCCACAAGGCGCCCGCTGGTCAGAACCAGCGGGAACTCCTGGCTGTAGTCGTTTTTCTGAATGGACCAATAGGCCGTCGGCAGCCGAAAATCGGTGCGGTCCTCGTAGGTCCTGTATTTCGGAATGAGGTCGCGGCGCGGCGTATACAGGGGCTCCCGGTGGACGGGAATCGCGTCGGGGAAATTCCATGCGATCGCCCGCGCCTTGCCGTTGCCGAAGGGAGCCAGGCCATTGGCGATCGCCACCCGCTGAAGCCCGCCGGACAGATCGGTCTTCCAGTTGATGCGAAGGATCTTGTCGCGAAGGGACGCCGTCTCCGAAAGGCCCTTCTGGTCCTTGCCAGCGCCCCCACCGCTGAACTCGGCTTCTCCCGTCTCGGCATTCTTGTCGCTGGCACGCGCCGGTCCCTGCTTTTCGGCCTCGGCGTCGGAACCTTTATCTTGCTTGTGAGCGAGGTACGCGGCGACCGCAGCCTGAGCCTTGGCCGACATATCGGGGAACTGCCGCTGGACCCGATCGGCGGTTGCCGCGTCGGCCGTCTCGTCGCTTTTCGATTGTTCCGGCTCGTCCATCTGAGACAGGAGTTGTCGCGCCTCGTCGTCGCTGGTTTCCCGCAGCGAGTGATGGTAGTTGCCCATGCCGATTGAGGCGATGACGAGCTGTTCATGCGGCGTGAGCTGGCCGAGGTAGCCTAGCTGCTCCAGGACAGCCACGGTCATTTCCGGATAACCGTCCTTGATCGGCGATCCCTTGGGATAGCTGTTCTCCGCGAGCAGGTTCTTGCCCTCGTGCTCGACACCCCACCGGGCACGGAACGGCAGCCCGCCCTCCGCTACCGGTTTGGACTGGTCATAGAGGATGGGCGTCCCCGGATGTTTCATTTCCGGCGTGCCCCAGCACGGCCAGGGAAGGCCGTAATATTCGCCCTTCACCGGCCCGCTCATGCCCATCAGCGTGGTGGGGTGAAACAGGTGCTGGTTCTGCATGTGGAGCTTGAGCCGCTCCGGGCTCTGGCCGGTGTAGCCGATGGTCCACATGCCGCTATTGATCTCGCGGAGAATATCTTCCGCCACCGGCACGCCGTTCTCGACGCCGATATGTTTCAGCAGTTGTTCGGCGAAGCCGAGCTTTTCCGCGAACAAGCGTGCGATCTCGTAATCGGTCTTCGCTTCGAACATCGGCTCAACGACCTTCTCGCGCCACTGCAGCGAGCGGTTCGAGTTGGTGACCGAACCGGCGCATTCCATCGTCGTGGCGGCGGGCAGAAGATAGACGCCGTCGGTCCGCTCACCCATTACCGCCGAGGCGGTTGGCACTGGATCGACGATCACCAGAAGATCGAGCTTCTCCAGGCCTTTTTTCAGATCGGGCCCGCGGGTCTGGGAGTTCGGCGCGTGACCCCAAAAGATCATGGCACTAAGAGGGTGCGGCTGCTCGATGTTGTCGGCGGTCTCGAGCACGCCGTCAAACCAGCGCGAAACGGGCATGCCCTTCTGTTCCATCAAATCCTTGGAAGCGAAGCGGTTCCGCAGCCATTCGTAGTCGAGGTCCCAGACCCGCGCCCAATGCTTCCACGCGTCCTCGCTGAGGCCGTAATAGCCGGGCAGATCGTCGCAGGCGACGCCGAGGTCGGTTGCGCCCTGGACGTTGTCGTGTCCGCGAAAAATGTTCGCGCCGCCGCCGGGCTTGCCGATATTACCGAGGGCCAACTGGAAGATCGACGCAGCGCGCGTCTTGCTGCTGCCGATCGTCGACTGGGTCAGCCCCATGCACCAGACCAGGGTGCCCGGACGGTTCTGCGCGACGATCTCCGCCACACGCCGGATCTGGTCTTCCGGAATGCCGGTGATGTTGGTCACGACATCGAGGGGATAGTTCGCCACCTCCTTGCGGATGTCATCAAACCCGAACACCCGCTGGTTGATGTACTCCTCATCCTCCCATCCCTGCTCAAGAATGTAGTTCAGCACTCCCCACAGAAACGCGACATCGGTTCCCGGGCGGATGCGCACATACTCGTCGGCATGCGCGGCGGTCCGGGTAAAGCGGGGGTCGACGACGATGAATTTGGCGCCGTTCTCCTTGGCCCGCAGCAGGTGCTGCATGGAGACGGGATGCGCCTCCGCAGGATTGCCGCCGAGAAGGAAGATCGACTTGGAATTGTGGATGTCGTTGAAGGTGTTGGTCATGGCGCCGTAACCGTAGGTATTGGCGACGCCGGCGACCGTGGTCGAGTGACAGATACGGGCCTGATGATCGGTGTTGTTCGAGCCCCAAAGGGCGGCGAACTTGCGGTACAGATAGGCCATCTCATTGGAAAACTTGGCCGACCCGAGCCAGTAGACCGAATCCGGCCCCTTTTCCTCGCGGATTTTCAGTATCCGGTCGCCGATCTCGTCGATTGCCTGTTCCCAACTGACCCGGACCCATTTGCCGTTTTCCAGCTTGGTCGGATATTTCAGCCTCCGCTCGCCGATCGCGAGTTCGCGAGTGGCGGCGCCTTTCGCACAGTGCGTACCGAGATTGATGGGGCTTTCGAAGGCGGGTTCCTGCCCGATCCAGACGCCGTTCTGGACCTCCGCCCAGATTGAGCAGCCTACCGAGCAAAACGGACAAATGGTTTTCTTGACCTGCGGATCCGCCGATCCCGGTGCGACTTCATCAGTTTGCGCGCGGACCATGCCGCTCCCTATCGCGCTGGCTCCGGCGAGGCCGGCGACGGCCAGCCCCGAATTACGCAGGAAGGTACGGCGGGAAACCGTCGCGGCGTCGGGCCGGAGCGGGAAGTGGCGGAGGGCACTGGGCGTGGGAGTTTTTTTCCGTAGCAAGGCAACGATCCCTGTCTTGATGTCTCAGAAGCGGGAAAGCTCGTAAAACCGACGGATATGGGCGTTCTCCCGATATCCCTCTTCGCCCCCGTCGCTAAGAGGCTCCTCAGCCCTCGCGTCGCCACCGACAACGAGAGCGCCCGCCACCAAGCCGCTCCCGGAAATTCCGCGTAAAAAGGCGCGGCGGCTTCGCGACACGGCGGCAGCGCCGCGCTTCGGATTGTCCGGAAGATCGTCCATCGTAACCTCCACTCTGACCCACTCGGTCCGTGCGGACATATTGCTCCAGATTCACATGTCTAGATTAGCGTTATGTAATGTGCTCGCTCCACCCCAACATGGCGCGATTTACGCGATGTTTGCGTTCAATTCGCGGGCCGGTCGGCGACGCAAAGTCGCCAGAAACGGTGGGGCAATCGGGGTGGGGAAGCCAATGTTGGCTGGCAGCCAAGCTAATCTAACTCACTGAAAGAAATGGTGGGCGCGACAGGGATTGAACCTGTGACCCCCTCGGTGTGAACGAGGTGCTCTCCCGCTGAGCTACGCGCCCCGCCTTGGCGACCGTGGCCGCCGGGAAGGTGCGGCGATATAGAGCCGTCGGGTCGTGCTCGTCAACATCCCGCAGGGACGGCGCCAGGATTTAGGCAACGTGAGTGGGCGAGCCGATCAGACGGCCGGCGAGCGCTGCGTCCAGGTGCGCGTAATCGTCGAGAATGAAGCTTGCGCGGGCGCGGGCCTTCGCGTCCGGCGCGTAGCCGAAATCCACAAGAATCGACGGGATGCCCGCGGCAGCGGCTGCGTCGATATCGGTCGACGTGTCGCCGATCATGATCGACGTGTCGCAGCGTCCGCCGGCCCGTTCGATCGTCCCGATCAGATGCGATGGGTCGGGCTTGCGCCGGGGAAAAGTATCGGACCCGCAAATCGCCGCGAAACGGTCGGCGAGGGCGATTTCGGACAAGAGCAACTGCGCGAGGCGCTCGTATTTGTTGGTGCAGATGGCGAGCCTGAAGCCGGCTTCCACCAGCCGGTCCATCGCTGCGACGGCGCCGGGAAACGGTGCCGAGGCGACGGCGATGTTCGCCTCGTAATGCGCCAGGAACCGGGCCGTCTGCTCCTTCAGTTCCTCATCAGAAAGAGGACGACCGTCGCGTCGATAGGCTTCGTGCAGCATGATGCGGGCGCCATGTCCAGCATAGGGTCGGACCATGTCGAGGGGCATCGCCGGCATCCGGGCGGCCGCAAGGCAGTGGTTGAGGCTCGCGGCGAGATCCGGCGCGGTATCGACCAGCGTTCCGTCGAGATCGAAGACAGCGACTTTCGCCATAAATGAACGACTCCTCATGCTCTTCCGGTGGCGACGTTTCTATCGTCGGCCACGCGGACCCTTCGCCCGACGCGCTTCGGGGGTCAACTGGCTGCGCGGGGTCCGGTTGATCGACAGCCGAGTCGATAAAGGCTAGAGGAGCCACCTGATCAAGGAGGAAGCCAGGGCTGATGACGGAACCGGCGAAACTGAAGGCCATGGCGGGCGAGGCGGCTCTCGGCTATGTCGAGGATGGCATGCGGCTGGGTATCGGCACGGGATCGACGGCTGAGGCCTTCGTCCGGGTTCTCGCCGATCGTGTGCGCGCCGGACTTGACGTGATCGGCGTCACGACATCGGACCGCACGGAAGCGCTCTGCCGTGAACTCGGTGTGCCGACCGCGACTCTGGAGACCGTGCCGCAACTCGATCTGACCATCGACGGCGCCGATGAAGTCGACGGCCGGTTGCGGCTCATCAAGGGTGGGGGCGGGGCACTGTTGCGCGAGAAGATCGTTGCGGCCGCCTCCGATCGAATGCTGGTGATCGCCGACGCTTCCAAGAAAGTCGAAACCCTTGGCGCCTTTCCGCTGCCGATCGAAATCAACGGCTTCGGAATGATGGCAACCTATCTCGCCATCCAGAAGGCCGCGGCCAGCCTCGGGCTCGAGGGCGACATGATCCTTCGGAGACGCGGCGCGGATCCCTTCATCACGGACAGCGGGCATTTGATTCTCGACGCATCTTTTGGCCGCATTCCCGATCCAGAAGCGCTCTCACGGGCGCTGCACCAGGTTCCTGGTGTCGTCGAGCACGGCCTCTTCATCGGTTTGGCGAGCGAGGCGATCCTTGCGTCCGAACGCGGGATCGAGACCCTGACCGCGTAAGCCGTCTCGCATGCGGCCGGCGGGCGCCCTTGCCAGAACGGACTGAAATCCAATACTCAAGCGCCAGACGCGGCAGCCGGATCGGCGCGCGAGAGAAATCGAACGGAGACATAGGTTTCATGATCTTCAGCGAATTGACGCGCCGGACCCGCCTGATGGTCGCGGCTGTGATCTTGATGCTGCCGGCAACGGCGCTTGCGCAGGACATCTCGGACTCGCACCTCGCCGCCGCCCGCGCAGCGCTCGAGGCAATTGCCGCGACGGACCAGTTCGACAATATCCTTCTCAACGCCGCGACGCAGATCAAGTCTGAATTGATCGGCAACAATCCCGACCGCCAGACCGAGATATCCGATATGGTGGACGAAAGGGCACTGGCGCTCGCGCCGCGGCGCGGCGATCTCGAGAACGAGGTCGCGCGCGTCTACGCCAAACTGTTCACCGAGGAGGAATTGCAGCAGATCGCTCAGTTCTACAACTCGGAAGCCGGCAAGAAGCTGTTGGCGCAAGGGCCTGCGGCGACACGCGAAATGGTCGGCGCCGCCGAGGTCTGGAGCAATGGCATCGTGCGGGATCTGCGCGAGAGCGCGATTGAGGGCATACGCCAGATCGCCCCGACGGCGAATGCGGCTCCGGCCGCAGCGGGTGCGGATGCTGTGACCCCGGCCCATTAATAGAGAGCCGCGCCCTTCGAAGGCTTCACGAAAACGGCAACGGGCCGATGATGCGAAAAGGGTGGTCATTTGGCCGCCCTTTTTGCTAACGGCAATGCAGGATCGGCGCCGCGGCCGACCGAATCTTTTCTCGCGCCGGCTGGTGACGCTCGATCCGGCGATGGTTGCAACAGACGGAATTCACGCGTGACCCAGACATCATATGACTACGACCTCTTCGTCATTGGCGGTGGCTCGGGCGGCGTTCGCGCCGCGCGCCTTGCCGCCCAGATGGGGCATCGTGTGGCCGTCGCCGAGTATGACGATCTCGGTGGAACCTGCGTCAATCGCGGCTGCGTGCCGAAGAAGCTGATGGTCTATGCTGGCGAATACGCCGAACATTTCGAAGACGCCGCAGGCTATGGCTGGACGGTGGGCGAGACCTCCTTCGACTGGACCGTGCTGAAGCGGAACCGCGATGCCGAGGTTCGCCGCCTCAATGGCATCTACCAGGCAAACCTGGAAAAGGCCGGCGTTGAAATTCTCCGCGACACTGCCGTGTTCGACGATGTCCACACGATTCGCCTGGTCAATGCGGATCGTACGGTCACCGCCGACAAGGTGTTGATCGCCGTCGGCGGTTACCCCAATCCGCATGATGCGCTGGAGGGGCACGAACTCTGCATCACTTCGGATGCGGCCTTCGATCTTGCCGAATTGCCGAAGAAGATCGTTATTGCCGGCGGCGGCTATATCGCCATCGAGTTCGCCTGCATTTTCAACGCCCTCGGCGTCGAGGTGACGGTCCTCTACCGGGGCCTGGAAATTCTGCAGCACTTCGACATGGATGTGCGCCGCCTGTTGCACGCCGAGCTCGAGAACAAGGGCATCAAGATCATCACCAAGACGGTCTTCGAAAAGGTGGAACGCAATGACGACGGAGGGCTTCGCGCCGCCTTGTCGGATGGGTCCTTCTGGGAGGGCGACCAGATCATGCTGGCTCTCGGACGTCTGCCGAGCACGGAGAAGCTCGGCCTCGACAAGGCAGGCGTGCAAATGGATAGAAAAGGCTGCGTCCTTGTCGATGAGCACCTGAAGACCAGCGCCGACAATGTCTACGCGCTCGGCGACGTGATCGGCCGGGTTCCGCTGACGCCAGTGGCGATCCACGAGGCGATGTGCTTCATCGAAACTGTCTTCAAGGACAATCCGACGCAGCCGGACTACGTCAATATCCCAACGGCCGTCTTTTCGCATCCACAGATCGCGACGGTCGGCATGTCGGAAGACGAGGCGGAAAAGAACCTCGAGAATTTCGACGTCTACAAGACGATATTCCGGCCGATGCGCAACATCCTGGCCGGCCGGCCCGACCGGATGCTCATCAAGCTCGTCGTGAACGCGGACGACGACACCGTGGTTGGGGCCCATATTCTGGGGCCGGAGGCAGGCGAAACGGCGCAGTTGATCGGCATCGCCATCAAGGCATGTGTGAAGAAGTCTCAGTTCGACGCGACCATGGCCGTGCATCCGACAGCAGCCGAGGAACTGGTGACGATGTACGAGCCGAACTACCGGATCCGCAGGGGCGAAAAGGTCGCCGCCTGATCCGCCGCGATGACCCGGTAGAGCCGTTTCAATGGACATCCACGACGATCATCCGGACCTTCCGCGCCTCGCAGCCGAGGGGCATATCGTCGCCTATTTTGGCTATGGGTCACTGGTCAACCGGCGCACCTTGCGCACCAGGTTTCTCGGTATTCGCCGTGCCCGCGTCGAGGGCTGGCGGCGGTTCTGGCTGCCGCGGGACGCGAGCGCCGCGATGGCGCTGCTATCGGTCCATCCATCCGACACACAAGCGGTCGAAGGCGTGGTGGTCTATGATCTTGCCGATCATCTGCTGTCGGTGGACGAACGCGAAGCCGGCTACAGTCGCCGTATCGTCGATCTCGCTCGCCTTCAAATCGAGGCGCCGCCGGTCGCCGGCGTGCCGCTCTATATATACGAGGCGCATCGCGGCGCAGCCGATGCCAGTGATATGCAGGCGGCCATCCTGCAGAGCTATCTCGACGCGGTGATGCAAGGGTTCCATACGCTCTACGGTGCGGCCGGACTGCGGCGTTTCGTCAATGAGACGCATGGCTTCGAGACAGCCGTTCTGCGCGATCGGGCCGAGCCGCGTTATCCGCGTGCGGTCAATCTGGACCCGCATGAGGCGGATCTGTTTGACCGCCTCGTGGTCGATCGCGGCGCGCGCTTCGTCGATCCGGATTGAAGCCACCGCGAGGCTGGCGCCGTGCAAAGGATGACAAAGCGGCGTAGAAATGTTTAAACGCCGTCGGCGTGTCGAGGCGAGCGAGCCTGACAGCCGCGATTTCGGATCACGACGAGACAAGAGACGACCGGGAGATGCCCGGTCAGGAGACATGGTTATGGCGAAGGACTGGACACCATCGAGCTGGCGCTCAATGCCCATCGAGCAGGTGCCGGATTATCCGGACCCGAATGCGCTGGCCGAAACCGAAAAGCGTTTGGCGAGCTTTCCGCCGCTGGTTTTTGCCGGTGAGGCGCGCAAGCTGACTCGGTCGCTGGCCGAGGTCGCCGAGGGTCGGGCCTTCCTGCTGCAGGGCGGCGACTGCGCCGAGAGCTTCGCTGAACACGGCGCCGACAACATCCGCGATTTCTTCCGCGCCTTCCTGCAGATGGCGGTGGTGCTGACGTTTGGCGCGTCGCAGCCGGTGGTGAAGATCGGACGCATCGGCGGCCAGTTCGCCAAGCCGCGCTCCTCCGGCAGCGAGACCAAGGACGGCAAGACGCTTCCCTCCTATCGCGGCGATATCATCAACGGCATCGAGTTCGACGAGGCCTCGCGCATACCGAACCCGGAGCGGCAGGTGATGGCCTACCGCCAGTCGGCCGCGACGATGAACCTGCTCAGAGCCTTTGCGCAGGGCGGCTATGCCAATCTCGACAATGTCCACCAGTGGATGCTCGGCTTTGTTGCCGGTAGCCCCGAGGCGGAGCGTTATCGCCAGCTCGCGGATCGCATTTCCGAGACGATGAACTTCATGCGCGCGATCGGCATCGACGCGGAGAACCATCCCTCGCTGCGCGAGACCGATTTCTTCACCAGCCACGAAGCGCTGCTGCTGGGCTATGAAGAGGCGTTCACGCGCGTCGATTCGACCTCCGGCGACTGGTACGCGACGTCCGGCCACATGATCTGGATCGGCGACCGCACCCGCCAGGAAGATCATGCGCATGTCGAATATTGCCGCGGGATCAAGAACCCGGTCGGCCTGAAATGCGGCCCCTCGATGGAAGCCGATGGATTGCTGCGGCTGATCGACAAGCTGAATCCGGAGAACAAGGCAGGCCGGCTGACGCTGATCACGCGTTTCGGCCATGAGAAGGTCGAGGCGCATCTGCCGAAGCTGATCCGCGCCGTCGAGAAAGAGGGACGCAAGGTGGTCTGGTCATGCGATCCGATGCACGGCAACACCATCACGCTCAACCATTACAAGACGCGGCCGTTCGACCGGATTCTCGCCGAGGTGCAAGGGTTCTTCGACGTCCACCGGGCCGAGGGAACCCATGCCGGCGGCATCCATATCGAGATGACCGGCAAGGACGTGACCGAATGCACCGGCGGCGCGCGGCCGGTTTTGGCCGAGGATCTTTCGGACCGCTACCACACCCATTGCGATCCGCGACTGAACGCCAATCAGGCTCTGGAGCTCGCGTTCCTGGTCGCCGAGCTTCTCAAGAAGGATCAGGCCGCTAACGCGCCAAAGCAGGCAGCGAATTTCTAACGCGCAGCCGGAGACTGGGGCTCAGGAGTTGGTGATGCCGACGGGTGAGACAATTCGTACCGGACGCTGTCTCTGTGGCGGCGTCCGGTTCGAGACCCGGGGATCGGTCAGACCGGTCATCTTCTGTCATTGCGATCAATGCCGCCGGCAATCCGGTCTCCATTATGCCGCGACAAGCGTCACTGACGACCAACTGGCGGTCATCGGCGAGACGCTCGCCTGGTACCGGTCGTCGCCCGAAGCGCGGCGCGGCTTTTGCTCCACCTGCGGCACGCTGCTGTTCTGGAAGCACGACGGCCTCGACCAGACATCGATCCTGGCCGGAGCATTCGACCAGCCGAGTGGCCTCGTCCCGTCGCATCATATCTACACGGCCAGCAAGGCCGACTTCTACGACATCGGCGACGGGCTCGAGCAGTTTCCCGAACGCGATGGCCGAACGGTGGTCGGCTCCCTTAGAGCCGGTGAGAACGACCGCGAACGGTAAACGCTGCGTCGGCTTTCAGGTGGCTAACGGTACCGCCGGAGCAGCGTTAGCTTCGCGGTGATCAACGGAGTTGCCGTGATGGCGTCTTTTCCCAGCCTCTTCATTTCCCACGGATCGCCCGATATCGCGATTGCCGAGACCGAGGCCGCGCGGTTTCTGCGCAGCCTGGCCGCGGACCTGCCGCGCCCCAGGGCGATCGTCGTCGCCAGCGCGCATTTCGAAGCAGAGAACGGGGTTCTCGTGTCAGGCGATGAACGGCCGGAGACGATTTGCGATTTTGGCGGTTTCGATCGGCGCCTCTACGAGATGCGCTATCCGGCGTCGGGCGATCCGGCGCTCGCCGGTCGCATCGTAAAGGCACTGACGGATGATGGCTTTGCGGCGGAGATCGCAACCGGACGCGGCTTCGATCACGGCACCTGGGTGCCGCTGATCCTCGCCTATCCGGATGCGGATATTCCCGTCGTGCAAGTTTCGGTCGATCCGACGCAAGGACCCGCGCATCACCTCGCGCTCGGAGCGGGGCTGGAGCTGCTTCGCGATGAGGACATTCTGATCATCGGGTCGGGCTCGTTCACTCACAATCTGCGCGAGGCGTTCGCGCGGATTCAGCAAGGCGAGCGGCAGGCTGAAACGCCGACCTGGGTTGCCGATTTCGCCGACTGGATGAGCGAGCGGGTCGTCGCCGGTGACCGCGTGGCGCTGACCGATTACCGGGCGAGGGCGCCCTTTGCCGTTGAGAACCATCCGACCGACGAACATCTGATGCCGCTATACGTGGCGATCGGCGCGGCTGGAGCGGATGCGACGGCGAGGAAGCTGCACGACAGCCGCGACTTTGGCGTGCTGTCCATGGAGGCCTTCGCCTTCGCCTGACAGGCTGGACAAAGCGGAAGGGAATAGGGGGCAATCGCCTGTCCGATGGACCAGAGTGTTTTCAATCTCGATACCCGCACCGGTCTGCCGGCGGATTTGCGCGTCTTGCTGGATCGCTATCCGCGCGAGATCTGGGCGGGCATCAAAATCTCGGCGCAACGGCGCGCTTCTGGCTGCTGCGGCACGACATGTTCCGCGAGCTTGGCGCTGCTCTTCAAGGGGCGTTGTCCCAGCAGCGCGAGGGCACGCTCGCGATGGGCCCCTTTCGGCAGTGGTTTGCCCCACGGCTACAGTTCTTCCTCACCCAGCTGGAAGACCACCACGGGATCGAGGATCAGCATTATTTTCCGGTGTTTCAGCGCGCGGAACACAAGCTCGCCCACGGATTCGAATTGCTCGAGGCCGATCACGATGTGATTCACCGGGACCTCCTGGCCACGGCCGAGACGGCCAATCGATTCCTGGCGGTTGAGATCGGCGTCGGCGGGCAGCCCCGTGACGATGCCCGCAGGGCCTCAGACGCTTATGCCGATGCTAGCGAGCGGTTGTTGAACCGCCTGGTGCGGCATCTCGCCGACGAGGAGGATCTGATCATTCCTCTGATTCTCGACCGAGGAGAGACTGCGATCGGGATTTGAGCGGACGGAATGGCTCAAACCAAGCTGCGGCGATCGAACCCGATTATCGCAGGTCGGGATCGGTGGGGCGACGCTTCGAGCCGGGCGCCAATCGCTCACCGCGCCGGTTCCGCGCGCGTCGCATGAAAACCGGACCCCACTGGCGCCATGCGAACCAGCCGGCAAGCGCCACCGCGATGACGATCAGCACGATTCCGACGCCACGTTCCATTACTTGGAGATGTGCGAAGACAGAGCCGATCGAATAGCCGAAGACGTAGCCGACCGTCGTGAAGATGCCGGCCCAGAGCGCCGCGCCGAACAGGTTGAGCAGGACGAAGCGCGTGATCGAGATCCGCGACAGGCCGAGGGCGATGAGACCTGGCATTCGTAAGCCGTAGATATACCGATTCACGATGACGAAATAGGCCTGGTAGCGCTCGACCAATTCGAGCGCCTTGGCGAATTTCCGCCGGCTGCGCCACCGCGCCACCCAACGGTGATTCGATGAAAAACGAGCGAACAGGAAGACCGAGAGATCGCCGACGAAAGAACCGGCGAAGGCCAGCGCGATCATCATCTCGAACGGATAGGATCCGCGATAGGCCAGAAAGCCGCCGATGATCGCGAAGACCTCGCCCTCGAAGAAGGTTCCGGCCAGGACGATGATCGGTCCGAACTGTCCGATGAGGCTCAGGATTTCGTACACAGCGGCTCCGCGCGTCAGGAGTGCGACGGCCTAGGCGCGATCGAACGTCCCGTCGCAGTTCGACGTGGCGCGCTTGTCGCAGAGTTTTACGGCGCAAGAAAGTGGCTTTCGGGGGAAGGCTGCATTCTCAATCCCCAGCTTCGCTCCTACGCCTCCGCCGCTTCACGAAAAATCCGCCCAAATGCCCCGCCGTCAGTACCAGCGCGATACCCGCCAGCACAAAACCTTGGTGCCGCGCGACCAGGCGCCGCAGAAAGTCCATCCCAACGAGACGAATAGCCCGGTCCAAACTGCCGCCGACAGGGCATTGAGCATACAGAACAAGGGCAACCCGATGGACGATGCCGCTCAAGTCGGCGGGCTCCCGAGAGTGCTGTTCGAAACGCTGCTGCCTGCGCCTTCCAACCGGGCCAGCCGGTCGGTGATGCGAACCAGCGTCTCGGCGATCTGCTTCAGCTCGGCATCGCGTATCGCGTCGAATTTTTCATGCAGTGCGAGAATTTCGATCTCCGCCTTGAGGTTCACTTCGTAATCGTGGCTCGCATCCAGCCGGTCGCGCGCAGCCGCCCGGTTCTGCGACATCATGATGATCGGCGCCTGAATGGCAGCGAGCATGGACAGGATCAGGTTGAGGAAGATGAACGGATAGGGGTCGAAGGATTGGCGCGTCAGAAGCAGGGTGTTGACGATGACCCATAGCACCAGGAAACCCAGGAAACTGAGGATAAAGCTCCAGGAGCCCCCGATTTCGGCGATGCGGTCGGACAGCCGCTCGCCGACAGTCGACTGCGCCTTGAAATGGGCGTTGACATCGCGGGCGATGGTCGTGCCCTGCCGTGCGCTTTCCAGAATCCGCCGTTCGATGGGCAGCAACAGGTCGGCTGACCGGCCGAACCATCGCGTGGCCGCATTGCGGTGATTGCTGATCGGCATGGCTCTCCTCCTTGGCGGGTTTGGGACGAACGGGCTCGCGCCCTCCGACGCAGCTTGTTATGAGGCCGGTTGACGGTTTCGGATATGCCATTCGTCCGTTTGCATGATGATTTGTCGCAGGGGAGCGGGGCAAGCCGTGAAAGCTATCGACGACCATTTGAAGCTGGCCATCGCCCAGTTGAACCCCACCGTTGGCGATGTGGCGGGCAATCTCGCGATGGCCCGCAATGCCAGAGCCGAGGCGGCGGACGAGGGCGCCGACCTGATCCTCTTTACAGAGCTCTTCATCGCCGGTTATCCGCCCGAGGATCTCGTCCTCAAGCCGGCCTTCATCGAGGCGTGCATGGAGGCGATCGAGGTTCTGGCGAGAGACACGGCGGATGGCGGCCCCGGCATGGTGATCGGTTGTCCGCTGCGCACCGGGGAAGGGCTGTTCAACGCCATGGCCGTCCTCGACCAGGGCCGCGTCGTCACATGGCGCTCCAAGGTGGATCTGCCGAACTATGGGGAATTCGACGAGAAGCGCGTGTTTCAGGCTGGCGAGATGCCGGGCCCGGTGAATTTTCGTGGTCTCAGGCTCGGCATTCCGGTGTGCGAGGATATCTGGGGCGACCTCGGCGTCGGCGAGACGTTGGCCGAATCGGGCGCCGAGATTCTGCTGGTGCCGAATGGCTCGCCGTTTTACCGCGGCAAGATGGACGTCCGGCACCAGGTGGCGTTGCGCCAGGTGATCGAGACCGACCTTCCGCTGGTCTATGCCAACCAGGTCGGCGGACAGGACGATCTCGTCTTCGACGGCGGTTCCTTCGCCTTCAATGGCGACCGGAGCCTGGCCTTCCAGCTGCCACGGCTGGAATCCGGCGTTTACCTCACCGAATGGCAGAGAGGAGCCACGGGTTGGGCTTGCCAGAACGGCGAGACGGCTGCGATGCCGGATGCGGACGAGGCGGTATGGCGCGCCTGTGTCTTGGGATTGCGCGACTATGTCGACAAGAACGGCTTTAAATCGGTCGTTCTGGGCCTGTCCGGCGGCATCGATTCGGCGATCGTCGCGGCGCTCGCCGTCGATGCGCTGGGCGCGGAGCGCGTCCATTGCGTCATGCTGCCCTACCGCTACACCGCCGAAAGCAGCCTGGAGGATGCAGCGGCCTGCGCCGAGGCGCTCGGCGTGCGCTACGACATCGTGCCGATCGCCGATCCCGTCGAGGGCTTCGCCAGCGCATTGGCCGAGATGTTCGCCGGCCGGCCAGCCGACATCACCGAGGAAAATCTCCAAAGCCGCACGCGCGGAACCATCCTGATGGCGATCTCCAACAAGTTCGGCTCGATGGTCCTGACCACCGGCAACAAGAGCGAGATGAGCGTCGGCTACGCGACGCTCTACGGCGACATGAATGGCGGCTTCAATCCGATCAAGGATCTCTACAAGACCGAGGTGTTCCGGCTGGCGCGCTGGCGGAATGCGAACCGGCCGAAAGAATGTCTGGGGCCGGACGGCATCGTGGTTCCCGAGCGAATTATCGACAAGCCGCCGTCGGCGGAGCTGCGCGAGGATCAGAAGGACGAGGATTCGCTGCCGCCCTACGAGGTCCTCGATGCGATCCTTCAGCATCTCGTCGAGCATGATGGCGGCATCGACGAGTTGGTCGAGCGCGGCTTCGACCGGGATACCGTGCGCCATATCGAGCGGCTTCTCTACATTGCCGAATACAAGCGCCGGCAATCGGCGCCGGGCGTGAAAGTGACGCGCAAGAATTTTGGCCGCGACCGCCGCTATCCGATCACCAATCGCTTCCGGGATGGTGCGTGAAATGTTCGAGATCCCGCCGCTCGATACCGTCGCGACAGCTACGCTTGCCGTCGGCGCGCTGTTTCTGCTGCGCTATTTCCTGGCGATGCGGCGGATATGGAAAGTGACCGGGTACCGGCCGAGCTTCCAGTTCGGCGATTATTTTCGGGCTATGAAGCGCGATGCGTTTGGGACGGAGTTGGAGCCCGAGCGGCGCTACGCCGCGCGGCAGCTCGTTGTCGGAGTCGTCTTCATCGCGGCCGGGTTGCTGCTCTTCGGCTGGCTGCTGGCCTCCGGCACGCCCGTCAGCTTGACTGCCTGATCGATGTCGGGAACCGAGCAGTCTAACGACCGCCAGGACGACGAGATTTCCTTCGAACACGGTCGGGTCGACGTCGACAAGCTTCAAAGGTTTTTGTCGCAAACCTATTGGGCCGAAGGCCGCACGCTCGCGACCGTCCAGGTGTCGCTGACTCATTCGCTGGTGGTCAGCGCGCATCGCGATGGCAAGATGATCGGGTTCGCGCGCGCCGCCAGCGACCGCGCTGTGTTCGCCCATATCATGGACGTTGTGGTCTGGCCCGAGCATCGGGGGCGGGGACTTGGGCGGCGGCTCGTCGCCGCGCTGCTGGCTCATCCCGAACTCGCGACCGTCACCCATTGGTATCTGAGGACCCGCGACGCGCATGGCCTTTATGCCGGGCTGGGGTTCGAGGCGGTGGACGACGGCTACGACATGCGCTTGGTAAAATAAGCGGCCCGTCTTCGCCGTTTGTGCAAGCTGCGTGCGATGATAAGGCAGGCGATCAACATTTGCGGCAGGGGCCGCACCGGCCATGCCGTTCGGATCATCCATGACCTTCCTTTCCTTCATCGGCCGCAATGGGCGTTGGCTGGGCGGCGGTTTCCTGCTCTGCTTCTTCTCGTCCTTCGGCCAGACGTTCTTTATCGCGCTGTCGAATGGCGAGATCCGCCGCGAGTTCGACCTGACCAACGGCGAATTCGGCCTGATCTACATGATGGCGACGCTCGGCAGCGCGGCGACGCTGCCGTTTCTCGGCCGCCTCCTCGACAGGTTTCGGACCTGGCATGTCGCGGTGGGAACGATTAGCGGTCTCGCCGTTGCCACACTGTTTCTGTCCTGGTCGTCATCTGTGCCGTTTCTGCTGCTTTCGATCTACCTGTTGCGCCTGTTCGGCCAGGGTATGATGAGCCAGACGGCGTTCACCGCCACCGGGCGGTGGTTCGTGGCCAATCGCGGCCGGGCGATATCGCTCGTCACCCCCGGGTTCCAGGCCGGCGAAGCGCTGTTGCCGCTTCTCTTCGTGATGAGCGCGGGAATGATCGGCTGGCGGGGTGCTTGGGTGACAAGCGCGATCGTCTTGCTGCTCGTGGCGCTGCCGGCCATCACGCTGCTGACCAATCGTGAGCGCGATCCGCTGTCGCTGGAGCCGGCCGGCGCGCCGCAATCGGATGTGCCCAACTGGACCGTCGCACAGGTTCTTCGGAGCCCGACCTTCTATCTTCTCGCGATGGGCGTCGTGGCGCCGTCCTTCATCGGCACGACGCTGTTCTTCCACCAGGTCTATCTGACCGAATTGCGCGGCTGGCCGCTGGAGCTGTTCGCCTCCGGCTTCGCGGTGATGTCCGCGACGACGGTGGTGTTCGCGCTCGTCTGTGGTTGGCTGATCGACCGCTATTCGGCGGTGCTGCTGCTGCCGTTCTTCTTGATCCCGATGACCTTCGCCACGTTGGTTGCCGCCAATTTTACCGCCGAGGCCTCGATCTTCGTCTTCATGATGTTTCTCGGCATCTCCAACGGTTTCGCGGCGACGCTCTTCGGCGCCTTGTGGCCCGAGATCTATGGCGTGCGCCATCTCGGCGCGGTTCGCTCGCTGGTCCTCGCGGTCATGGTGTTCGGAAGCGCCCTCGGGCCGGGGCTGAGCGGCATCCTGATGGATCTCGGCGTTCCTTATCCACTCCTGATCAATCTCATGGCGGTCTTTTGTGCGGCGATCACGCTGGTTCTGACCGACGTCTCTCGCCGGCTTCGCCGATTGCCAGCGACGTCCGGGTTCAGTAGGGCAGAGCGATGACCGTCATCGTTCGTTTCGCTCCGTCGCCGACCGGCCACCTCCATATCGGCAATCTGCGCACCGCGCTGTTCAACTGGCTGTTCGCCGAGAAGAATAGCGGACGTTTCGTCCTGCGCTTTGACGACACTGACGCAGAGCGGTCGCGCCGGGAATTCGCCGACATGATCGAGACCGATCTCGCCTGGATCGGGATCGCGCCGCATGCGGTCATCCGTCAGTCGGAACGGCTCGACCATTATGCCGCCGCGGCCGCGCGGCTGAAGCAGGCCGGGCTTCTCTATCCCTGCTACGAGACCCCGGACGAGTTGGACCGCAAGCGCAAACGCCTGGCGGCGCGCAATCTGCCGCCGGTCTACGGCCGCGAGGCGTTGCGACTGTCGAACGCGGAGAAGCAGGTCGTCGAGGCGGAGGGGCGTCGTCCGCACTGGCGGTTCCTGCTGCCGAACTTCGCCTCCGATCCGCACGCGCCGCAGCGCACCGACATCCACTGGGACGACCTCATTCGCGGCCCGCAGACGGTCGATCTCGGCTCGTTGTCCGACCCCGTCCTGATGCGCGGGGACGGCAGCTATCTCTACACGCTTCCCTCGATCGTCGACGACGGCGAGACGGGCGTCACCCATGTCATTCGCGGCGACGATCACGTCACCAACACTGGCGTCCAGATCGCCATCTTCCGTGCACTCGGCCTCGATGCGCCGGTCTTCGGTCACCACAATCTGCTGACCGCGATCGGCGGTGAGGGGCTATCGAAACGCACCGGTGCCCTGTCGCTCAAGTCGTTGCGCGAATCCGGCTACGAGCCGATGGCCGTCGCCTCGCTGGCGGTTCTGGTTGGGCTGTCCGGTTCGATCGAGCCGATGCCGGATCTCTCTGCCTTGGCCGAACGGCTGCGCTTCGAGGATGTCTCGCCATCCGCCTCGAAATTCGATCCCGCCGAACTCGACCGGTTGAATGGCGAGATCGTCCACGCGCTGTCGTACGCGGTGGCCGCCGAGCGGCTGGCGGCCATGGGCGTGCCGGACGAGCGGGGCGAAATGTTCTGGCAGGCCGTGCGCGGCAATTGCGCGAAGCTGGCCGATGCCGCCGAATGGGTGCCGGTCGTTTTCGGCGATTTGGCGGACAAGCCGGACCTGTCCTACGACGACCAAGCCTTTGTCGAAGCCGCACGGGAGCTTTTGCCGGAAGGCGACTTTGGCCCCGAGACCTGGCGCGAATGGACGGGCCGGGTGAAAGAAGCGACGGGACGCAAGGGCAAGCCGCTGTTCATGCCGTTGCGGCTGGCACTTACCGGCCTCGACCATGGGCCGGAACTGGCCGCGCTGCTGCCGCTCATCGGTCGCCAGAAGGCCATGACCCGGCTCTCATAAGAGGACGTGGAATCCGGAAGGCTGAGTATCCACCAACATTTGTTCGAGCGGGCGTTATGCTCGCGACGACCGTTTTTTTCGCCGATGATTTATCAAACGCAGGTTGTTTGGGGAAAACTCGCGAGAACTATTCCAGTAGCCTTGCACCGAACGTAGCGTGAACATATGGTCTCCGCGCGAAAGGAGACTGCCGTTGATCGAGCGCCTGGAAATCCCGGAAAGCGCCTTCCACCCCAAACCCATCTTCACAGAGTACCCGTCGCCAGCTGTCATCCAAGAGATCAAGGCTTACGTTGCCTCGACTGGCGAACCCCACACATGGCGGGGCCACACGCATAGTACGCCGCCGGAGGGCAGCGAGGTCGTCTATCTTGACGAGTTTGACGTGCCGACCTTTGGCTTAAAGCTTGACCGCGTGGCTCCATGCCCGTGCTGCACACCGTTTCACCGGAAATACAAGATTGGCGGTAAGATCGCTTGGTTTCCTAATGAGGCGGTTATCCGGCTCATCGGTCCCCAGTGCTACCGCAGCTTGAACGCCGAGGGGCACGACATAGCCGAGAGCGACCTACGAATACGGCAGGCGCGGGAGCGGCACTCTCGTTATCTGATCTCGCAGCTTCCCATACTGCCGCATGTCATCGCCGTCGGGGAGCAGACTGCGGTAATCGCGGCGGGCCTCGACGAGTTTAGGAACGCACTTCAGACCCGTCTTAGGAACGTGCTTCGAATGCCCCTCTGGGAGCAGGTGCGAGGCGGCGAGCTCACCGTCCTAGTCGAGGGCAGGGAGCTACGAGCGAACAAGAGCGGCGACCATCACGTGCAGTCGGTCGTCACCCACCGGCGATACGCTACCATCGAGGGTTTTGGTGTCCTTGATCCTCGAGAGCATTCGATAGCGCCCGGGCTTCACCGAAAAGTCGAGCGCCTGCGCGAAGTGCAGGCAACGCTTATGGCGGAACGCGACGTTCGGGACACCGACGATCTCAGTCTCCGCCGGGCAGCCCGCGCCATGTCAGACGGCCGGAAGGCTATTGCAGCAGCGCTTGAGAGGATTGAAGATCATCGCAGGTTCGTGTCCCCCATGACGGTAGCGACGCTCAGAACGTGGGGCAAGCTATCGAACACTACCCTGCACATGAGCTTTCGCCGGCAGCAGCGGAATCTCTACATCGGTTTCGAGCCTGAGCACTGTGTCAGAATCGAAATTCCCGAGGAGATGGAGCGCACGCTGCCCATGCTTCCAAGACTTGCGAATGAGTAGGCCAAGAGCCGAGGCTATAAAACACGCTTGTTTGCGGGTCTCAAGTCATCTCAGCCGCCGCGCTGCACCGCCTCGGCCGTGGCGATCGCTGCCATGTTGACGATACCGCGCGAGGTGACGGACGGCGTCAGGACGTGGGCGGGCGAGGCGGCGCCGAGCAGGATCGGCCCAACATGCAGCGAATCGGTCATCGTCTTCACGACGTTGAGGGTGATATTCGCCGCGTCAAGACTGGGGAAGATCAGCAGGTTGGCTTCGCCCTTCAGGGTCGACTCGGGCATGATGCGCTGACGCGTCGCCTCGCTGAGCGCCGCGTCGCCGTGCATTTCGCCGTCGACTTCGATGTCCGGTGCCAGCCGCCGCAGAACCGCAACGGCCTGGCGCATTTTCCGCGTCGACTCAGTGTCGTCCGAACCGAAGTTCGAATGGGAAACGAGAGCTCCCTTCGGATCGATGCCGAAGCGCCGGATTTCGGCCGCCGCGAGCATCGTCATCTCCGCCAGATCCTCTGCTGACGGATCGCGCTGGACATAGGTATCGACGAAGAACTTCGTGCCCATCTGGGAGATGAGGATGCTCATCGCCGCGAATTTCCTGACGCCGTCTACGACGCCGAGGACCTGGCTGATGTCGCGGACGTGGTGCGGAAACCGGCCCTCCAGGCCGCAGAGCAGCGCATCAGCCTCGCCGCGCGAGACGGCGACGGCGCCGATCACGGTCGTATTGGTGCGCACGATCGTGCGGGCGCTATCCGGATTGACGCCCTTGCGACCGACCTTGCCGAAATAATGATCGACATAGTCACGGTAGCGCGGGTCGTCTTCCGGGTTGACCACTTCGAAATCCTCGCCCGGCCTGATGCGCAGCCCATAGCGCTCGAGGCGCGATGCGATCACGCTCGGTCGCCCAATCAGGATCGGCGCGCAGAGCTTTTCCTCGAGCAGGACCTGCGCGGCCCGCAGCACCCGCTCGTCCTCGCCATCGGAAAAGATCACCCGCTTGCCCGAATCCCTGGCGATCCGGAAGATCGGCTTCATGATCAGGCCGGAGCGGAAGACGAAGCGGTTCAGCCGGTCGACATAGGCCGGCATGTCGGTGATGGGCCGCGTGGCGACGCCGTCGGCCTCGGCGGCCTTGGCTACGGCCGGAGCGATCTTCAGGATCAGCCGGGGATCGAACGGCGCCGGGATCAAATAGTCTGGGCCGAACACCGGCGTATCCGAGCCGTAGGCCTTGGCCGCCACTTCCGAAACTTCCTCGCGCGCCAGCGCCGCGATTGCGTCGACGGCGGCGGTCTTCATGCCTTCGGTGATGGCGGTCGCCCCACAGTCGAGCGCGCCGCGGAAAATATAGGGAAAGCAGAGAACGTTGTTGACCTGGTTGGGGAAATCCGACCGCCCGGTACAGATCATTGCGTCGGGCCGAACCTCTCTGGCGAGGCTTGGCATGATCTCCGGCGTCGGATTGGCGAGCGCCATGATCATCGGCTTGGCGGCCATCGTCTTCAGATAGTCCGGCTTGAGCACACCGCCAGCCGAAAGGCCGAGGAAGACGTCGGCGCCCTCGATGACCTCCTCCAGCGTGCGCTTGTCGGTCTTCTTGGCGTAGACCGCCATCCAGCGGTCCATGCGCTTTTCGCGCCCCTCGTAGACGACCCCCTCGATGTCGGTGCAGGTGATGTTTTCGCGCCTGGCGCCGAGTTCGACCAAAAGGTTGAGGCAGGCGATCGCCGCGGCACCGGCACCGGACGTGACGATCTTCGCGGTTTCCAGCTTCTTGCCGGCGAGCATCAAGCCGTTGCGGATCGCTGCGGCGACGATGATCGCCGTGCCGTGCTGGTCGTCGTGAAAGACCGGAATCGCCATGCGCTCGCGCAGCCGCGCCTCGACGTCGAAGCACTCGGGTGACTTGATGTCTTCCAGATTGATGCCGCCAAAGGTCGGCTCCAGCGCCGCGACGACATCGCAGATATGATCGATTTCCCTGGCGTCGATCTCGATGTCGAAGACGTCGATGTCGGCGAATTTCTTGAACAGAACCGCCTTGCCCTCCATCACCGGCTTGGAGGCGAGGGGGCCGATATCGCCGAGCCCGAGCACGGCGGTGCCGTTGGAGACCACGGCGACGAGGTTGGCGCGGCCGGTATAGACGGCGGCGAGCGAGGGATCGCGCGCGATTTCGCGGCAGGGGGCGGCGACGCCAGGCGAATAGGCGAGGGCGAGATCGCGCTGGTTGCCAAGCGGTTTCGTCGCCTGGATCGCCAGTTTTCCGTGCTTGGGATAGCGATGATAGAACAGCGCCTGTTCGTCGAGATCGCCGGTCGTCGCCCGCTCGGCGCCGGATTCGGTTTCGGACATGATCTTCTCTCCCACACAGCCGCCGGACGGTCCCCCGGCACGATCTCGACCTTGCCCGAGCGATGCTTCTTCTACCCGATCGCCCGCGCCCCGCAACTATCCGGTGGCGGTTGGCCGTGTGAGGGCGGAGGCTTGCGGGTGCCCGTCACATGCATGCAATCAGAATCGGTCATTCCGGACGCAGGCAGACGGGGTATCCTACGAATGCACGGGACGGCAACCATGCACCAACTGACCACGACACGTCATTTTCGGACGCTGTTTCTATCGGATGTCCATCTGGGGTCGAAGGCGGCGCAGGCCGAGATGCTGGTCGATTTCCTCCGGGTCCACGACGCGGAAAAGATCTATCTGGTCGGCGACATCATCGACGGATGGCGCCTGAAACGCTCCTGGCATTGGCCGCAGTCGCACAACGACGTCGTGCAGAAACTCCTGCGCAAGGCGCGCAAGGGCGCCGCGATCGTCTACATCCCCGGCAATCATGACGAGGTCCTGCGCGATTTTCCCGGTCAGCATTTCGGCGGGGTTGAGGTCAAGCTGACGGACATCCATACGATGGCCGATGGGCGCCGGTTTCTGGTGATCCACGGTGACGAGTTTGATGTCGTCGTCCGTAATGCGCGTGTTCTCGCCTATCTTGGCGACTGGGCATATGACGCTGCGATCGCCGTCAATGTCGTATTCAACCGCTTCCGCCGCCGGTTGGGCTTCCCCTATTGGTCGATCTCGTCATGGGCGAAGCTGAAGGTCAAGAACGCCGTCAACTTCATCGGTGCATTCGAAAGCGCGCTCGCCGAAGAGGCGAAGCGGAACGGCTGCGACGGCGTCATCTGCGGTCATATCCACCATGCGCAAATCGTCCGACACGGTGACATCGAATACGTCAACACGGGTGATTGGGTCGAAAGCTGCACCGCTCTCGCCGAGCGCCACGACGGCTCTCTCGAACTGATCCGCTGGAGCGAAACCATGCCGGAAGAAGTGCCTGCTCCGATCCCCGTCGAAGTTCGCGCGTCGCCGCGCCGCTCGGTGGAGGCTGCCTGAGATGCGCCGGATTCTGATCGCGACCGATGCCTGGCATCCGCAAGTGAACGGCGTGGTCCGCACGCTTGCCAACCTCGTCGACCAGCTCCGCGAGCGCAGAATCGAAGTCCGCGTCGTCACTCCGCTCGACTTTCGCACCGTTGCCTGTCCGACCTACCCGGAAATTCGGCTGGCGGTCGCCTCCGCCGATCGATTGGCCGGAACGATACGCGAGTTCGATCCGACGGCGATCCATATCGCCACCGAGGGGCCGATCGGGCTTGCCACTCGGCGTGCGGCGCTCCGCCTCGGGCGGTCGTTCACCACCAGCTTTCACACCCGTTTCCCGGAGTATCTACGCCAGCGCGCGCCCGTCCCCGAGGCGCTGACCTATGCCTGGCTTCGCCGGTTTCACGCGCCGGCCGCGGCCTGCCTCGTGCCCACCCAATCCATGCGCCGCAATCTGGCGGAGTTCGGCTTCAGCAACCTCGTCACCTGGACGCGCGGCGTCGACCGGCGGCTCTTCCGCCCCGTTCAGCCGGTCGAGCTCAATTTGCCAAAGCCCATCTTCCTCACGGTGTCGCGTGTCGCGCCGGAGAAAAACCTCACGGCGTTTCTGGATATCGACTTGCCGGGCTCCAAGCTCATGGTCGGCGATGGGCCGATGTTGAGCGAGTTGATGCGAAGGTATCCGGACGTGCATTTCGCCGGGACGCAGACGGGCGAGACCTTGGCGCGCTATTATGCCGCCGCCGACGTCTTTGTGTTTCCCTCGATGACCGACACCTTCGGGATCGTCCTCATCGAGGCGCTGGCCTGCGGAGTCCCGCTCGCCGCCTTTCCGGAGCCGGGACCGCTCGACGTGATCGGATCGTCAAAGGCTGGGCATATGTCCGATGATCTGCGGGAAGCCTGTCTCGCCGCCTTGTCGCTTGATCCTCGGGACGCGCTGGATCGCTCGCGGGCCTATAGCTGGGAGGGCTGCGCGGACATCTTTTTGAAGGCGGCGGCGGGCGCGTCCGAGCCCACGGTGGAGCAGACGTTTCGTCTGGCGGTCTGAGCCGGGGAGGATGACCGCATCCCGCGTCATCCTATCCCCACAGCGCCGGGCGCGGTGGCGAGACGCTCGATTGCGAATAGGTCAGGCCGCCCGGACGGTCTTTGGCAAGCAGCAACGGACCGTCGAGGTCGACGAATTCGGCCACCTGTGCCAGCAAAACCGCCGGCGCCATCGCCAACGACGTCCCGACCATGCAGCCGACCATCACGCCGAAACCGAGGCTGTGGGCCTGTTCGACCAGCCGGATCGCCTCGGTCAGCCCCCCGGTCTTGTCGAGCTTGACGTTGACGTAGTCATAGCGTCCCCGCAGCGACTGAAGATCGTCCGCGGTATGGACCGACTCGTCGGCGCAGATCGGCACCGGATGCGGCATGTCGGCCAGGATATCGTCCTTGCCGGCGGGAAGCGGCTGTTCGATCAGCACCACTCCGGCGGCGGCGGCGGCCAGCATGTGCTCGCCAATATTCGCTTCGCTCCAGCCTTCGTTCGCGTCGAGGATCAGCCGCGATTTTCGGGTCGCCGCATGGACGGCCCGAATCCGCGCGATGTCGGAGTCCGTGCCGACCTTGATCTTCAGCAACGGCCGATTCGCCGCCCGCGCGGCGGCAGCCATGTCGCCGGCGTCGCCCAGGCCGATCGTATAGGCGGTTTCGATCGGACGCGGCGTTTGGCCGCAGACGAGGCTCGCGACGGTGCGGCTGTTGGATTTCGCTTCGAGATCCCAAAGCGCGCAGTCGAGCGCGTTCCGCGCCGCACCGGCCGGCAGCAGCGCGGCGAGGCGGTCGCGCGAACCGCCCACCTCGATGGCCGTTCGCGCGGTTTCGATCTGCTCGCGCACGCTGTCGATGCTCTCGCCGTAGCGCTGATACGGCACGCATTCGCCGCGACCGCGGCCATACTCGTCGGCGATCTCGCAGGTAACGACAACCGCCTCGCTTTTGGATCCGCGCGCGATGCGAAATTCCCGTGCCAGCGGGAAGCGTTCGACTGTGACAGAAAGACGACGCGGCATCGGCAAATTCCCTGGCAACCGCCGACGGGGCGGTCATTTCATGACAAGTCGTGAATAGACGCTTAATGTTAAGACACTGTAGGGAATCGCGCGAACGCTGCATCCAAATCGAACGGCAGCGGAGCGGCGGATAGGTTCCCTGCGCCGGGCCAGGGTCGCCTCCGAGGAAGGTCACGACGGACACCAATGCTTGAAGGTTCCACGGCACAGTCGACCGGCGCGTCCGGCCGGCGGCGCACGGTTCAACCTGCTCTCGAAGGCGAGAATCGGGATGGCGCGCTCGTGCTTCGCGCGTCCGGCGACTGGCTCGCCCGAACCGTTGGTTCTTTGGAAGGGACGGTCGCTGAGACGGCCGGCGCTGAACTTGGCCGCACAGTCGTCGTGGATTGCGCGGGGGTCGAGCGGATCGATACGGCTGGTGCCTTTGTCCTGGAAAAAATGACCCGCGACATCGCCGCGAGCGATCGTGGCGTGCGGATCCAGGGGGTCGAGGCACGGGACGAAGCGCTTTTTGCCGCTGTGCGCCAAGCGATGGATCGCGAGCGCCCGCAAGCGGCGAAACAGCGCGCCAATCGCCTGGTGGAGATGCTCGCCGGAACCGGGCGCGGCGTCATCGCCATGAAGGACGAGATTGTCTTCGCCCTCAATATCATCGGCGGGTCGATCTTCGGTGCCAGCCGTCGCCTGACCGGCAAGACCCAGTTCCGCCCGGCCGCGATCTTCAATCAGTTGGACCAGATGGGCGTAAAGGCGGTGCCGATCATCGTCCTGATGAGCTTTCTCATCGGCGGCATCATCGCCCAGCAGGGGGCCTTCCAGCTCCGCCGCTTCGGCGGCGAGGTCTATGCCGTGAATCTGGCAGGCATCCTGGTGCTGCGCGAGATCGGCGTGCTGCTCACCGCAATCATGATTGCCGGTCGGTCGGGCAGCGCGATCACCGCGGAGATCGGCTCGATGAAGATGCGCGAGGAGGTCGACGCGCTGCACGTCATCGGCCTCAACCCGATCAGCGTCCTGATCTTCCCGCGCCTGGTGGCGCTGACGATCGCGCTGCCGCTGCTGACGTTTGTCTCCAATCTCGCTGCCTTGCTGGGGGCGATGCTGACGCTGCGGATGTATTCCAGCATCAGCTTCGCCAACTTCCTGCAGGGCCTGCAGCAATCCATCGACCTGTTCACGATTTTCGCCGGGCTGATCAAGGCACCCTTCATGGCGATCATCATCGGCCTCGTCGCTTCGGCCGAGGGCCTGAAGGTCGGCGGTAGCGCCGAGAGCCTCGGCCTCCATGTGACCGCCGCGGTCGTCAAATCCATTTTCCTCGTCATCCTCCTGGATGGCATATTTGCGATCTTCTATGCGTCCATCGGCCTCTGACATGTCCCTGACCAATGGCCGCACGGCGGCAGACGACGAGATCATCATCCGTGCCCGCGACGTGACGGTTCGTTTTGGCGACAAGACGATTCTGGAAAATCTGTCGCTCGATGTTCGCCGCGGAGAGATCCTCGGTTTCGTTGGGCCGTCGGGATCAGGAAAGTCGGTGCTGCTGCGCACGATTCTCGGCCTCAACCAGAAGCAGGGCGGCACCATCGAGATATTCGGGATCGACTACGAGACGGCCAGCGACGCGGAACGTCTTGCGGTGGAGCGGCGCTGGGGCGTCCTGTTCCAGCATGGCGCGCTGTTCTCCTCGCTGACGGTCCTGGAGAATATCGAGGTGCCGATGCGCGAGTATCTCGACCTGTCGCCGGCGTTGATGCACGAACTCGCGCGCCTGAAGATCGATCTCGTCGGGCTTGCCCCAGACGCCGCCGACAAATTTCCCTCGGAGCTGTCGGGTGGGATGATCAAGCGCGCCGCGCTTGCCCGCGCGCTGGCGCTCGATCCGGATATCGTCTTCCTGGATGAGCCGACCTCCGGCCTCGACCCGATCGGTGCCGCCGATTTCGATCAGCTGATCATGACCCTGCGCGACACGCTCGGCCTCAGCGTCTACATGGTCACCCACGACCTCGACAGCCTGTTTCAAGCTTGCGACCGTATCGCCGTGCTCGGCGATCGCAAGGTGCTCGTCGAAGGGCCGTTATCAAGGATGCTCGATTTCGACCATCCGTGGGTGAACGCGTATTTCCACGGCAAACGGGCGCGCACCATCGCAGCGCCGGAACCTGCCGCCAGTGTCTTCGAGGGAGCCCGGTAATGGAAACCAAAGCCAACTACGTTCGCGTCGGTATCTTCACGCTGGTCGTTCTCGCCCTGTCCTTCGGCTTCGTCTACTGGTCGGTGTTCTCCTCGTCGGGAGATGCCCGCGTGCCGCTGCTGGTTCGGATCGAGGGTTCGGTCACCGGGCTTCAGCAGGGCAGCCAGGTGTTGTTCAACGGCTTGCCGGTCGGCAGCGTCAAGGCGCTACGCATCGACCCGAACAATCCGCGCGTCGTGATCGCGACGACCGAAGTCGATCCCAGTCTGCCGGTCAAGGAATCGACGGAAGCCAACATCGGCTTCCAGGGCCTGACCGGTTTCGCCTTCATCGAGCTCAAGGGCGGCGTAGCCGAGGAGCCGGGTCTCATCCAGCAGGCGATCCAGCAGGGCACTGTGCCCATCATCAAGGCAAACCCGTCCGACGTGACCGATATTCTGGCGACGGCGCGCGATATTGCCGAGCGCGCGAACAACATTCTCGGTCAGTTCGAAGGCCTGGTCGGCGACGTCGGCCCCGCGGTGGAATCGACTGCGGACGACATCGCCAAAACCGCCAAGAACGTCGAGGTCTTCACCGCCAGCCTGGCGGACAATTCCGACGACATCGACAACTTCCTCAAGAGCCTGAGCGATCTCTCCACGACCGCCAATACGGTCGCCGAAGGGTTGCCGGACGCGATCTCGAAGGTGCGCGGCATCCTGGCGGCCGTCGACCCGACGGCGGTCAGCACAGTGGTCGACAACGTCGCGGCGGTGTCGGACAATCTGCGCGCCCAATCGGAGAATATCGGCAGCGTCGTCGACTCCGTCCGGACCGCCGCCGAAAGCGTCGGCGCGGTCGGCGAGGCGATCGGCCGCAACACGGACGGGATCGATCGTTTCCTGACCAATCTCGGCCCGATTTCGGACACGGCGGTGAAGGTCGCGGAAAAGCTGGACACCACGCTGCAATCGGCCAACACGGTCATTGCCGCGGTCGATCCGAAGCAGATTGCGACGACGCTCGACGGCATCACCTCGGCCGCGACCAACGTCTCCTCGCTGGCCGAAACGATCGGCGCCCAGAAGGAAGCGATCAATTCGGCGATTACCGGGGCGTCCAATGCCGCGCGCAATGTCGAGCGCATCACCACGACCATCGCCGAACGGAGCGAGGACGTCGACAAATTCATCGCCAATCTCGGGCCGATCTCCGAGACCGCCACCCGCGTTGCCGAGCGGCTCGACACGACGCTGCAATCGGCGAACGGCGTGATTGCCGCGGTCGATCCGAAGCAAATCGCGACGACGCTCGACGGCATCACCTCGGCCGCCACCAACGTCTCCTCACTGGCCGAAAGCATCGGCACCCAGAAGGAAGCGATCAACTCGGCGATCTCGGGCGCAGCGAAGGCGGCGCAGAACGTCAACCGGATCACCACAACGATTGCCCAGCGCAGCGGCGACATCGACCGATTCATCGGCAGTCTCGGTTCGATCTCCGAGGATGTCAGCCAGGCCAGCGCGCGGTTGAACGAGGCGGTGACCTCGGCCAACGATCTGGTCAAGTCGATCGATTCAGCCACGGTCAATCAGGCGATCGGCGACGTGCGGACGATCACCTCGGCCCTGAGCGGCAAGACCGAAGAGATTCAGTCGATCATCGACGGCGTTGACAAGACGGTGCGGACGCTCGACACGACGCTCACCGGCTTCACCGAGACCCGAACCCAGGTCGACACGCTGATCGCCAGCATCGATCCGGGCAAGGTCAACCGCGCTGTGGAGAACGTCTCGGCGGCGACCGACAACGTGGCGCGTGCGGCCGATTCGATTGCAGGCGTCGCGAACTCCGTCGGCGAGCGCAAGGATGACATCAATGGCATCATTACCAATGTCGAACTGACGTCCCAGCGCCTGCGGACCGCCTCTGAGCGGGTCGACAGTCTGATCAGCTCGGTTGACGACACGTTCAAGGGCGCCAATGACGGTACCAGCCTCGGCAGCGACATCGCCACGACGCTGCGCGCCATCCGCGAGACGGCGGTATCGATCCGGTCACAGGTAGCGCCGATCTCGGCGAATCTGCAGCGCTTCTCGGGTCAGGGTCTGCGCGAGTTTCAGACGCTGGTGCGCGACGTGACCCGATCGGTCAACCGGATCGAAGGAGCGGTGAACGATTTCTCGAACAATCCGAGCCGGCTGATCTATGGGGGCGACGAAGTGAAGCAGTTTGACGGCCGCAAGCGCCGGTAGAATGGCGCGCGAAACGACGGCCTCGTTGACAGCTTCGGTTGTGGATGCGAGCAACCGCGCGTACGGCGAGCGGGACGGGGGACAGGAAATCATGCGGGCAATGTTCAAACCGGTGCTGATCGCGCTTCTGACGCTCGGGCTGTCGGCTTGCGTGACGTCCGCTCCCCCAGACACGTTCGAAATCTCCGCGCCACCGCTCGTGCCAAATGTCGCCGGAAGGACGCGGGCGCAGATCCTGATCCCGGAGCCGACGGCGATCAAGACGCTGGACAGCGAGAAGATCGTCGTCAAGCCGACGCCCTATTCGGTCGAGTATCTGGCCAATAGCCAGTGGAGCGACCGGCTGCCGCGCATGGTACAGCTCCGCCTGTTGCAGGCATTCGAGAACAGCGGACGCGTCGGCGCCGTGGGCGTGCCGGGGCAGGGGCTCGCGATTGACTATCAGCTGGTCATGGAAGTGCGGAAGTTCGAGATCAACGCCGCGAGCGCGGCCCGGGCGACGATCGAGATTTCGGTGAAGGCGCTGAACGACCGGAACGGCAGTGTGGTCCGCACCCGGGTGTTCGGCACGGAAGTGCCGGTGGCGGGCACCACGAACGCCGACTATGTGGCTGCTCTCGACCGGGCCTTCGACAAGATCTCGGGCGAGATCGTCAGTTGGACCCTGGCGTTGATCTGAGGATGATCGCCCGATGCTCCGACCGGGCCGATGTCGAATGCGTCTGCTGACGCAGGTCACGGCGGGAGCTTCTGGGTATTCTGGCGATCACAACGCGCCCGTTGTTCGCCAAAAGGCGCCTTGCAGATGGCGTTTGTTCATACTGGCGTATGGTGATCTGGCTTCGGGAACGCAAAAGACGCGGAAGCTTGATCGCTCCCGCGTCTGAAGACGCTCGTATGCCGTTGAAAAGGCCGGAATTTCTTCGGGCCAGACTATCAGCCGCTGCCGTAAGCTAGAGACTACGACTCTGGCGAGACGTCAGCGGTACATCCCGTTAAAGATGCTGTCGTCCAGACCGAGCGTGCGAAGCGCACGCTCCGGAGGCCGGCGGCCAGCTTCCATGGCGGCGGCGACAGAACGGGCGGCCCGAAATTCATCGAACATCGTTCCAAGGGTATTGGCGAATTTTCTTGCGTGGCTCATGACTTCAACTCCGACGACTTATCTCTGCTGGATATACGCTGTTTGCAGTGCAGCAGAAGATGCGGAAGCGGATGACAGCCATGCAGAAATGAGGGGGCTGGAGGGGGCGTCAGTCGATGCCGAGCATCTTCCAGATCCCTTTGGCGGATGCGACAGGCCGCTTGCCGACGAACGCCGTCCCGCTCGCGAATGTGACCGAGCGGGTGCGCCTGTCGATCTGGCAGCGTGCTTCGACGAATTCACCGATCTGAACGGCGTCCAGAAAATGCAGGTCCAGTTGGACCGTGGCTTGGGGGCGGCCACCGCTGGCCTCGAACACGGCCATGCCGATCGTGCGGTCGAGGAGGGTGGCCAGCATGCCCCCCTGCACGACGCCGCGCCGATTGTGATGCTTCGGCTCGGCGATGAATCCAAGCGACAGAACGTCGCCGTCCCATCGCTGCCAAACCGGCCCGACGCATCCAATGAAACCTGTGTCCTCGATCTGTTCCCAGCCGTTTGCGGCGGGGTCGAACGCCGTCTCGCGTGAATCCATGATTCTGCTCCGATCGCTGCGCGTCGTCTTGCCCGTCGGCGCCGATTGAATCGGCTGGTCCGCGGATGTCGGTTCGATATTATCCGACCGACTGGCAGGAGACGAGGCTTCCCACCGCAGTGGTTGTGACCCGCCAAGTCAGGTAATCCAGAGTGTCGCAGAGAGTGGTTGCCAAAGCTGCAACTCATGTTACGGTGCTCGTCAGCCGCCGCGTTGCCAGGACGTTTCCTGCCGGGCGCCGGTCAAAAAAATAAGGCGGACAATCGCCAAGCAGCATCCTGGGAGGAGGAAAACACCATGAAATCGCAAAGGGCATCCCAAAAATATCGGATATTGTCCTGTCGCATGGCCGGCGCGCTGGTCGCCGGCATGATGGTCGCCGTTCCGTCGGCTGTCGTGGCGCAGGACGCGTTCCCCTCGGAGCAGATCGAGATCATCTCGCATGCGTCTCCGGGCGGGGGTACGGACCAGACCATCCGCATGTGGATCGACGCGGCATCGAAGATCCTGGGTCAGGACTTGGTCGTCGTCTACAAGCAGGGCGGCGCGGCTAGGGTGGCGCACGAATATCTGGCGTCCCGCCCGGCGGACGGTCATACGCTCATGGCCACGACCGAGACCCATCTTTACACCATGGCGCGCGGCATGTCGCCGCTGGGCATCGAGGACGTGAAAGGTGTGGCGCGTGCCATGCAGGACCCGTCGGTGATTGTCGTTCGCGGCGACAGCGATATCAAGGACTACGACGGTCTGATCGCTACCTCCAAGGAGAAGGCGCTCAATTGGGGCGTGGCGCAGGTCGGCGGAACCGAGCATATCGGCATCAGCCGCTGGGCCGACCAGGCCGGTGTCGAGTATCGCGTCGTACCCTTCGGCAGCGGCGGCGAAATGATCACGGCCCTCCGCTCGGGAGCGATCGACGCGACCCTTGCCAATGTCAGCGAGGCGCTCGGTCCGATCGCCGATGGCGACCTGCGGGCCGTCGCGGCCCTTTCGGACGAGCCGATCGCGGATCTGCCGGATGTTCCGACGGCGGCGTCCAAAGGCCACGATGTCTCGGTGAACACGACACGGGGCTACGTCGTTCGGGCGGACACGCCGCCGGAGCGGGTGGCCGTACTGGAGGCTGCGCTTCTGGAGGCGATGGGCGGCGAACAGTTCACCACCTATCTCAAGAACTCGGGCCTTGATCCGGCCACCAGCGTCGCCGGGAGTGACGCCTGGGATGCGCAGCTCAAGAAAGCCTACACCGAGGCGGCCGAAGCCATCGAGAAGCTGGGGCTGGAGAAAAAGTAAGAGTCAGGACCGGCCAGAGCGGGGTGAAGGAGACGGGACTTCGTCGTCCGTCCACATCCCGCTCTCCCTCCGTCAAACGATCAGGTCGATGAAACCGGTTCGCCCGTTTTCCATCGCATGCTGATCCAATGGGGCTTTCGTTGACCCAGGACAACCAACCAGCGCTCCCGGAGCGTGCGGATCACTCTCCGCCCTTCCGCCTCGATCGCTCGGACCTCGTCGTGTCCGCGGTGCTCATTGTGATGTGCGTTTTTCTCTACTGGGATACGACGCGCTGGCCCGCCGTTCCGGCCTCGCTTGCGCAAAATGCCCCGCCCACGGTTTTTCCGCGCCTGCTGATCGGCTCGATCGTCGTCATGGCCCTGGCGCTCCCATTCGAGCGGGTGATCAAGCAAAGATCCGGTACCGGGTTGGACATCGGCGGCGAAGACAGGCCCAGGCCCGTGGTCTTCCTCACCGCCGCTCTCATGACTCTGGCGGTCTATTTCATGCCCGTACTGGGGGTCTTTCCGGTGATGGTCGCCGCGACGGCCCTGCTTCCGCTGTTGTGGGGAGAAAGACGCTACGGCCTGATTGCTGCATTCGCGATCGGGCTGCCGATCGCCGTCGCGGTTCTGTTCGCGTTAGGCCTCAAGGTGAACCTCGCTTTCGGCCTCACCGGCGCGCTGTTCCGTTAGGAGACGACCATGGATGTCGATGCGATCCTGACGGGGATGTCCCTCATCCTCACGCCCATGAGCCTCCTGCTGATTTTCGTCTCGGTGGTGATGGGCGTTCTTGTCGGGGCCTTGCCGGGCTTGAGCTCCAGCATGGCGGTTGCGCTGCTTCTGCCCTTCACCATCGGCATGGATCCGATCCTGGCGATTTCCATGATGGCGGCGCTCTACGTCGCCGGCACGTTCGGCGGCTCCATTACCGCGATCCTCATCAACACGCCCGGCGCGCCGCCCGCGGTCGCCACGTCCTTCGACGGCTACCCGATGGCGCAACGTGGAGAGGCGGGACGGGCCCTCGGCATGGCGGCGGTGGCAAGCGTCCTCGGGGGTCTGTTCAGCCTGGTGATCTTCATCCTGTTCACGCCGCTGCTCGCCCGTATCGCGCTCAGCTTCCGGCCTCAGGAATATTTCGCCCTCACGCTGTTCGGATTGTCGATGCTGGCCGCGATCAGCGGCAAGTCGTCGTTGCGAAACCTGATCGCGGGGGGGCTGGGCGTTCTGACGAGCACGGTCGGCATCGCGCTGGTCAGCGGGATCGAGCGCTTCACCTTCGGTTTCCCCGTTCTCTACGAGGGCATCAACTTCGTACCGGTGCTCATCGGAATCTTCGCGATCAGCGAGCTTTTGAACCAGTCGCAAGCGAGCGACAAGGTGATGAAGCGCATCAAGTCCCTGGCTCTGAAATTACCGAGCCGCGAGGATTTCCGTCGTTGCCGGATGACGATCCTGCGCTCGTCCATCATCGGCACCGTGATCGGGGTTCTGCCGGCCGAAGGCACGACGGTGGCCGCGATCATGGGCTACAATGAGGCCAAACGCTGGTCCAAGAACAAGGACGAGTTCGGCAAGGGCGCCATCGAGGGCATCGCGGGACCGGAAGCGGCGAACAACGCGGGCACCGGCGGCGCGATGGTCCCGACGCTCGCGCTCGGCATCCCCGGTAGCGGGACGACGGCGATCATTCTCGCGGCATTGATGATGCACGGTCTGAGGCCGGGGCCCTTTCTCATGACCGAGACGCCCGAGTTTATCTATGCGATCTTCACCGCCATGTTCCTCGCCAACATCCTGTTCCTGATCGTGGGGCTGGGTGGTGTGAAGCTGTTTTCCCTGATCACGCTGGTGCCCCGCACATTCCTTTGGCCTGCAGTGTTCGTCTTCGCCCTGATCGGCTCGTATTCGTTTCGTCAGGCGCCGGTGGATGTATGGGTGATGCTTATTTCAGGCATCATCGGCTTCTTCGCCTTGCGCAAGGGATTCGGTCCGGCGCCATTCGTGATGGGTCTGGTGCTCGGCGGATTGCTGGAAAAATCCTGGTCGCAGTCGATGATCATCTTCGACAGCAATTGGCTGCGGTTTTTCGATAGCCCGATCTGTCTGTTTTTCTACGCGCTCACGCTTTTGAGCCTTGGCGGCCCATTGCTGGCAGCAGGCCTGCGCCGCAGCCTGCAGGGACCGATGCGCCGTGCGTTTCCATTCAAATCGAACCTGGAGGAGTAGGCGGCGGAGCGGCCTGCCGGAAGCGGCCGACATCGCCCGTCCCAGCTCGATCCCTGTCCCTTGCCACCAAGCCGGTGCCGCGCGCTCGTTTCAAAGGAGAATATCGATGGGTTATCAGGGGGCAGGCGAACTGAAGGGCTGTGTCGTCATCGTGACGGGAAGTGCCCGGAACATCGGCCGCTGTATCGCGCTGGAATTGTCCGATGCCGGTGCAGCCGTGGTTATCCATACAAGAACCGATCTCGATGCAGCCCGCTCCGTCGAGCGGGAAATCGTCAGCAGCGGTGGACAGGCTATGACGCATGCGGCGGATGTCGGGGACCCGGAGCAGGTTCGCGGCCTGGTCGATGCGGCGCTCGCGAAATTCGGACGGGTCGACATTCTCGTCAACAATGCCGCCTCGCGCGGCGACGCGCCCTTGGAGAACATCGCGTTTGAGGATTGGCGCAAGGTTCACAACAGCATTCTCGACGGCGCCTTCCTCTGCAGCCAGGCTTGTTCCCCGCATCTCTCGGCCAACGGGCGTGGCGCGATCGTCAACATCGGTGGCGTCGCCGGCCAGGCCGCCGTCGGAGGTCGGGCGCATGTGGTCGCAGCCAAGGCGGGCATCGCAGGCCTGACACGGGCCCTTGCCGCCGAACTGGCCGACCGCGACATCACCGTCAACTGCGTATCACCGGGCTATATCGACACCAAGCGAGATCATGTTCCGCCGCATTTCCGGGATCGGCCGGTCCCTTTGAAGCGACCGGGCAGGCCGGAGGAAATCGCCGCGGCCGTACGCTTCATGTGCGGTCCCAATGCCCGCTACATCACCGGGCAGACGCTTGGGGTCAACGGCGGCTGGCACATGAATTGAACGAGAACCCGCTCGGGGTGGGCCTGTCAGCGAGGCAGGACGTAGGGAGGGCGCCGCAGGCAGGGGCAGTGTTGCGGGCCGTAAGGTGAGGGGAGCGGGATTATGAGTGCGGGTTCGAACGAAATAAGCACGGTGATGCGGACGGTGAGCGCCCATGTCGCGGCGACGCTACAGACCGAAATTCCCCACGAGGTCGCGGCGAAGGGCAAGCACCATCTGCTGGATACCCTGGCGGCGATGATCTCGGGCTCCCGGTTGCGGCCGGGGGAGATGGCTACAGCCTATGTGCGGGAGCAGGGCGGAACGCCCGAGGCGTGCGTTATCGGCAGTGACATCATGACCTCGGCGGTCAACGCCGCGCTGGCGAATGGCATGCTCGCACACGCCGATGAGACGGACGATTCCCACGAACCATCCTTCAGTCATCCAGGCTGCGCGGTCGTGCCGGCAGCGCTGGCGATGGCCGAGCGCCATGGGCGAAGCGGCGCCGATCTGCTGCGCGCAGTCGTGCTGGGCTACGACATCGGCGCGCGGTTCACGCTGGCCCTCGACCCGCGCGACTTCTACGCGCGCGGTTTCAGCAGCCATGCCTTTGCCGGGCTTTTCGGCGCATCCGCCGCTGCCTTCGCGCTCGCGGGGCTCGATGCGGACGCTGTGCGGCAGGGATTTTCCTTCACCGCCCAGCAGGCTTCCGGTCTCGCTACCTGGGTGCGCGACGAGGAACATGTGGAGAAGGCCTTCGATTTCGCCGGCATGCCGGCCCGCAACGCAGTCGCGGCGGCAACGATGATGACGGCTGGGTTCACCGGTGTCGCCGACGTCTTTTCCGGCGACCGCAATGTCTTCGCCACCTACGCGCCGGATCCCGACATCGCGGTGATGAGCCGAGAGCTTGGTCGCAATTACGAGATCATGCGCGCCAACATCAAGAAATGGTCGGTCGGCTCGCCGATCCAGGCCGCGCTCGACGCGATCGAACATCTCATGGCGCAAGAGGATCTCACCGCCGGTCAGGTCGAAACGATTCTCGTGCGTCTTCCGGACAGTGAGGCGCATATTGTCGATGGACGCACGATGCCGGACGTCAACCTCCAGCATCTCGTTGCCGTGCTTCTGGTTCGCGGCGGTCTCGATTTCAAACGCGCCCATGACTACGCGCTGATGGAGGATGCGTCAGTGCGCGCGATGCGCGCGCGTATTCGCCTCATCGCCGATGCCGAACTCGGCGCGGCTGTCCCGCGCCGTCAGGCAATCGTTGAAGTGGCGACGCGGGACGGGCGTCGGCTTCGCCAGCGCACCCACGCGGTCCGCGGGACAGCCGACAACCCGATGGACACCGCCGAAATCGAGACCAAGGCTTTCGACCTTGCCAGGGATGTTTTCGGCGAACAGAAGGCGCAAGCATTCGTGGAGCGCATCGGGGAGATCGAAACCGTGGCGGATGTGCGCGAGCTCCGGCCGTTGCTGCAATCGTGAGGCCGTCGGCGGCCGGACGTTCGAGGCGCCCGGTCTGCCACTGCGGTCGACGAACTGAGTGGGGTGCTGGCGCCAAGCACGATCCGTGGCCAAAGACGGTTGTCTTTCGTCGCCCGTGTGGGTGTCTATCGCGTCCGCGTCGAGATAGGACACGGGCGGCGGCGTAAGTGGCCGAAAGAGGTGTAAGAGCCCGAAAATGAATGGTGAGGTTTCGTTGGTTGGAAAGATCGCTCCCTCGGACTCTGCTGCCAGCGAGTTCCTGGCGGATTTGAAACGTCTCGGTTTCACCGAGTACGAAGCGCGCATCTATGTGCAGCTGCTGCGCCAGAGCCCGTCCACCGCCTACGAAATCTCCAAGAGCACCGGCGTGCCGCGGCCGAACGCCTACAGCGCGCTTGAGGCTTTGAGTCAGCGAGCGGCGGTTCTGCCGGTCAGCGAGAATCCGGTTCGCTATGTGGCGGCGGACCCGCAGACGTTCTTGAATTCGGTGTCCCGCCAGACCAGCGCCTTGTGCAAGGATCTGGGCGCCAAGCTGTCTGTTTTGGCGCCCGCGACCAAGGACCAATATGTCTGGATGCTATGGGGCGAGGAAGCCGCACACGACAAGATCGACGCGCTGATCAATGGCAGCCAGAACGCCCTGCTGATCAAGGCTGCGTCCGACATCCTGCGGCGCCATAAGGACGCCCTGCGAAAGGCGGCGGAACGCGGCGTTGAGATGCTGATCGTTCTGTTCGGGACCGACGCCGAGGAGTTTCGTTTCAGCGACAAATGCCGTGTCTACCTGCACGAGGCCAATGGCGTGCGCATGGGAACGACCGACAATCTGTTCACGATCGCAGCCGACCACGAGGAAATGGTGACGGCCGCCGTCGTTGGCGAGGTGATCGCCGCGCATACGCGGAACAAGCCGGTGGTCAATATGGCGGAATCGCTCGTCCGGCATGACTTCTATATGGCGGAAATTTTCGTGCGGTTCGGCGATCAGATCGACGCGGCATTCGGCCAGCATCTTCGCGATCTGCGGCTCGCCTGCTTCACGCCGGAGCAAATCGCGTCGTTCAAGCAACGCACCGGCCTGAGCTAACCCCGACTCCTGATCCCGTCTCGCAATTTGCGCCGGCTGATCCGCACGCGATCCGCCTGCCATACCGAGGCCTGGTTGCATCTTCCAGCCATGGTCATCTGAACCGGACCGCCGCAACTCCATCCCGGTAGCGATCCCCGTATGCCCCTGGAGCAACGGGCGCCGGCAGCGCGTTGCATTCCCGGTATGGAGGTAGTAGTCATAGCAACTACGTAACCATCCACGGTTTGCATCGCTTCTGAGGCCCTGCGGGAGAGGGCTCGGGTGACCATCTCCGGTGGATGCGGGGGAGGTGGGCCATGGCGAAAATTCAACGGGCGACGCTGCGACGGCTTGGTCTGCCGCTGATCCGTCCCTATCGGCTCTCCTATCGGACATTCGAATCCTTCGAGCCATTCCTGGTGGAGGTTGAGGATGACGATGGTCGCTCGGGCTTCGCCGATGGCCACATCTCCCCGGGCTCCAGCGCCGAAACGCGGGACGGCGGCTGGGCTTTTCTGTGCGAAAGCCTGCAGGCTGCGATCGGAGTTGAAACGGTCGCAGTCAAGGCATCGGTGCTCGACCGGTTCGCCACCAGCAAGGTCGCGGCGACTGCCTTTGCGACGGCGATCGAGGTGCTTGAGGCCAATCCCCTGCTCGATTTGCCGGACGCGACGATCCTACCGCTGCTCACGCCTCTCAACGCGCTTGAGCCTGCGGCGATCGCCGAGGAAATCGAAGCCTGGCTGGCGCAGGGATTCGGAACCTTCAAGGTCAAGGTCGGCAAGGATGTTGATGCCGATCTTAAGCGCGTCGCGGTCATTCAAGAAGCGACGCGGGGACGGGCGACGCTGCGGCTCGACGCCAATCGCGCCTACAGCCGAGAAGACGGTGAGCGTTTCGCGTCGCGGCTGGATCCTGAGGGCATCGAGCTCTTCGAGCAACCTTGCGACGCCGACGATTGGGACGCCAATGCCGCGGTTGCCGCGGTATCGCGCGTGCCGCTGATGCTGGACGAGCCGATCTGCACGCTGGCCGACATCGATCGCGCCGCCACGATCACGGGCGTCGGCTACTGCAAGCTCAAGCTCAAGCGGTTCGGCGGCCTCGACCGTCTGAAGCAAGGCTTGGACGCGGTGCGACAGAACGGCATGGAGCCTGTGCTCGGGGACGGTCTGGGAAGCGAGATTCAGGGGTGGCTGGAAGCTTGCGTCGCCAGGACGACGATCCGCAATGCCGGCGAGTTCAACGGGTTCTTGAAACCCCGGGATCGCCTGTTCGTCGAGCCGATGCCCTTTCAGGACGGAGCCATTCGGCTTCCAGCCGGCTATCGCCCCCGCCTGGATCGCGACGCGGTCGAACGGTTCACCCTCGAGCGGCGCGACTTCCAATAGAACTCAGCGAGAAGGCGAGACGACGCATGGCGCATGAAACGATTTTGGCCGAACTCGATCGGCGCCGTGAGGCCGCGCATGCCATGGGCGGCGAGGCGAAACTCGCCAAGCGGCGCGAGAGGGGGCAGCTGAACGCGGGGGAGCGTCTCGATGCACTCGTCGACAAGGACAGCTTCCTGGAGGTCGGCCTGCTCGGCCAGTCAGTTTTCGAGGCCGATGCCGCCGCCACGCCACGCGACGGCAAGATAACCGGATTCGGACGCATCGATGGCCGCGACGTCGGTGTCGTCGTCAATGACTTCACCACCAAGGGCGCCTCGACCAGCGCCACCAATTCCAAGAAGATCGGCTATATCCGCAAGACCTGCACCGAAAAGGGCATGCCCTTCGTCCATGTCGGCGAGTCGACCGGCGCGCGCCTGCCCGACGCCATGGGCTCCAAGGGCATGGGCGCGATGCTCGGCAATGACACCAGCCAGTTTCGCCGGATGCGCGATACGCCGTGGGTCGCGGCCGCCCTCGGCACCTCCTTCGGATCATCGGCCTGGCTGTGTTGCTGTTCCGACTTCGCGGTCATGAAGAAGGGCTCGATCATGTCCGTGTCCAGCCCCCGGCTGGTCTCGATGGCGATCGGCGAGAAGGTAGATCTGGAGGAACTCGGCGGCTGGCGTCTTCACGCCGATCAGACGGGGCTCATCGACCACTTCGTGGATACGGACGAGGAGGCGATGGCCGCCATACGCCGGTTCCTCTCCTACATGCCGAGCCACAATGGCGTCCTGCCGCCCGAGACGACGACCTCCGAAGGCTCCGGCGCGGAGCAGGACCGGATTTTGGACCTGCTGCCCGAGAAGCGCACGCAGGTCTACAACATCAAGAAGATCATCGAGGTGATCGTCGACAGGGATTCATTCCTCGAGATCAAACCGCGTTTCGGCAAGTCCGCCGTCGTCGGGCTCGCCCGCCTCGCCGGCAAGGTCACCGGCATTATCGCCAACAACCCGCATGTCGGCGGCGGCGCCCTGTCGGCCGAGGCATGCCGCAAGATCATCGATTTCACCGTGTTGTGCGACAGTTTCAACATTCAGATCGTCCGCATGCTCGATACGCCCGGATTCGTCGTGGGGACCGATGCCGAACGCCGGGGAGCGCCCGGGCACATCATGAATTTCATGAACGCGACCTGCCTCACGACCGTGCCCCAGATCACCGTGATCTGTCGCAAGGCCTACGGCCGCGCTTATGTCGCCATGGGCGGCGGGGCGCACAACAGCGCGATGGTGGCCTGGCCTACCGCCGAGGTCAGCTTCATGGACCCGGTCTTCGCCACCAGCATCGTGCACAATCTGCAAGCCGGGCAGGAGGGGTTCGAGGCCGCGCTGGCCGAGATCCAGAAGGATCTCGAAATATGGGACATGGCGCGCATTTTCTCGGCACATGACGTCATCAAACCCCAGGAAACGCGCGATTTTCTCATCCGCATGTTCGACATCCAGACGCGGCGCCGCTCCGGTGGCGTCGGCGAGCATTTGATGCGTGCCTGGCCGACCAGCTACTGACGGAGCGATTGCGATGACCATTCAGGAGCCGCTTGGCCGGGACATCATTGCCGCGGCGCGCGCGCGCGGCCGGCGATCACTCGACGAAGCCGCCGGCAAGGAATTACTCGCGCGTTACGGGGTGCGTTCGCCCCGCTCCGCGCTAGCGCGCGACGCCGCCGATGCCGAAGCCAGGGCGAGGGGGATGCGCGCGCCCTTCGTCGTCAAGGTCGTGTCGCCGGACATCCTCCACAAATCGGATGCCGGGGGGGTCGCGCTCGGGCTGGACGGTGCCGACGCAGTTCGGGCCGCCGTCGAGGCGATGGCGCTGAGGCCGGTGATTGCCGCCGCGACGATCGACGGCTGGCTGGTCGAGGAGATGATTCCGCCGGGCCGCGAGATCGTCATCGGCGGCATTCAAGACCCACAATTCGGACCGATGCTGATGGTTGGCCTTGGCGGTATCTTCGTCGAGGTTCTGAAGGACGTGGCGTTCCGGCTGTGTCCGATCGATGCGGCCGACGCCCGCGCCATGCTCCGCGAACTGAGGGGCTTTGCCCTGCTTGGTGACATCCGGGGCGACGCGGCGGTCGACGAGGAGGCTTTGGTCCAGGCGATGGTTCGGATCGGCGGTCCGGGAGGCCTCTTGATGGCGCTCGGCGACGATGTCGCCGAACTCGATCTCAATCCCGTCATCGTTTCGGCCTCGGGGCTGATGGCGGCCGATGCCCGTGTCATTCTGACCGCGCGGAAGAACCGGCCCGTCTCGGAACCTGAGAAGGCGGAATCCGGCGATCCGCTGATCGAATTCAAGCCGTTGTTCGAGCCAAGAACCGTCGCGGTTCTCGGTGCCTCCTCCAAGGACGTCGCGATAGCCAATACCTTCATCCGCCGGTTGAAGGATTTCGGCTTTTCCGGCGCCATCTACCCGATCCATCCTTCGGCGGAAGAGATCGAGGGGCTGAAGGCCTACCCGTCGCTCGGCGAGACACCGGAGGCGGTCGACTACGCCTATGTCGCCGTCGGCGCGGGCCGAATTCCCGATGTGCTCGCGGCCGCCAGGGGGCGCTGCCGTATCGCCCAGGTGATTTCGTCGGGCTTCGGTGAAGTCGCCGAGGGCAGGGCGCTTCAGGCAGATCTCGTGGCGGGCGCCAACGCCGGCGGCGTGCGTGTCCTGGGGCCGAATTGTCTGGGCACCTATTCGCCGCGCGGCGGCCTCACGTTTCCGAGCGACGCGCCGCGCGAACTGGGGCGCATCGGTGTCGTCTCCCAGTCGGGTGGTTTGTCGACCGACATCATCAAGCGGGGCCAATGGCGCGGCTTGCGCTTCAGCGGTCTGGTGACCATCGGCAACAGCGCCGACGTCGAGCCGCATGAGCTCGTCGCGTATTATCTCGCGGACGAACAGACAAAGGCGATCGGTGTCTATATCGAAGACATCAAGCGGGGCAGGGCCTTCTTCGACCTGCTACGCTCCGCCCAGCCGACAAAGCCAGTGGTGATCTTGAGGGGCGGACGCTCCGCACAGGGGCGCCTCGCAGCCGCGTCGCATACCGGCGCCCTCGCTGGCGACGGGAAGGCGTGGGAGGCGCTTGCCGCGCAACTGCCGGTCGCGCTCGTCGACACGGTCGATGAATTCATCGACGTCCTTCTGGCCCTGCAACATCTCGATCTGCGGCCGGAAAAGCCGACGAGGAACGTCGCGCTGTTCGGCAATGGCGGCGGCTCCAGCGTGTTGGGCACGGACATCTTCGCCAGCATGGGGCTCGATGTCGCGCCGTTCGGCGAAGCGGCGCGCCTGCCGCTGGAGGCGCTCGGGCTGCCGCCGGGCACCAGCGTCGTCAATCCGATCGACACGCCGGTGCGAACCCTGCAGGAAAAGGACGGTTGGGTGGCGGGTGAAATTCTCGACATCGTCTACCGTCATGCGAAACCCGACGTCGTGGCGATGCATCTGAACCTTGCCGCCTTCGTTGGTCGGGGGGCGATCGATCCGGTCGGCAATTTGTTCAAGGTGATCGAGGAGACACAGGCGAAGTGGCCGGGAATCGCGCATTTCGCGCTGGCTCTGCGCACGGATGGTTCGCCCGAACTCGATGAAAGCCGCCGCCATTACCGGGAGAAGGCGCGCAAGATCGGTGTGCCGGTTTTCGACGAAATTCCCGCAATGGCCCGCGCCCTCGCCACCATCGCGCATCTGGAGCAGCGATTGCGGTCACGCGATACGTCCGCGCCGCTCGGGTGACGTGGCGACCGGCACCATGGGCCCAGGCAAGCGCTATGGCGTCGGGCCTTGCCGTGGCCGATTACGCTGCCAGGATTGCCTTGGCGTGCTCGTCGAGAAAGCTGGTATGCACATCGCCCGCGCGGAATGCGTCGTTGCGAAGGCACCCGATCAGAAAATCCCGATTGGTGCGAAGCCCCTCGATCGGCCAGCTGCGCAAAGCCTGCTCGGCGCGCTCACAGGCCTCCTGGCGGTCGCCGCCATGGGCGATCAGCTTGGCGATCAGCGGATCGTAAAACGGCGTCATCACGTCGCCTTCGCGGTAGCCGCTGTCGACCCGCACATGTTCGGTTTCCGCAGGTGGCTTGAAAATCGTCAAAGGGCCAGGCGCCGGCATGAACAACTTCGCCGGATTTTCGGCATAGAGCCGGCATTCGATGGCGTGTCCACGAGACCGAATGCTCTCCTGGTCCGCGCCGGTGAACCGACCGCGGGCAAAGTCGATCTGCATGGCGACGAGGTCGACGCCGGCCACCATTTCCGTCACCGGATGCTCGACCTGAATGCGTGTGTTCATCTCGAGGAAGAAGAACTCGAAGCTCCTCGCGTCGACGATGAATTCCACTGTTCCGGCGCCGCCATAGCGGGTGTGGGCACAAAGCGACACGGCCGCCTCGCCCATGCGCCGGCACACGGCCTCGGGAAGGCCGGGCGCGGGGCTTTCCTCGATGACCTTCTGAAACCGCCGCTGGACGGAACAATCGCGCTCGAAGAGATGAATTGCCTCGCCATTGCCGAAACCGAAAACCTGGATTTCGATGTGGCGCGCACGGGGAACAAAGCGCTCGAGAAAGATCGCGCCGTTGCCAAAGGATTTCTCCGCCATCGACTGGGTGGCGATGACGGTCGAGGCGAGTTGCATTTCCTCGTCCACCCGGCGCATCCCGATGCCGCCACCGCCGCCGACCGCCTTGACCAGCAGGGGGTAGCCGACAGCACGCCCGGCGGCTTCGAGACCGTCGGTATCGCCCACACCGAATGTCCGGCTGCCCGGCACGACGGGAACGCCGGCAGACTGCGCAATCTCGCGGGCGCGTTGTTTGTCGCCCATCCGCCGAATGATGTCGGCGGTCGGGCCGATCCAGTGCAGACCCTCAGCCGTCACAAGGTCGGCGAACGCGGCATTCTCCGCGAGAAAGCCGTACCCCGGATGGATCGCGTCGGCGCCGACCTGGCGCGCGGCTTCGAGAATCTTCTTGGCTTTCAGATAGCTTTCGCGGGGTGAGGATGGCCCGATGGCGACCGCCTCGTCCGCTGCTGCGACGTGAAGGCTCGCTGCGTCGGCCTCCGAATACACCGCAACCGTCGATAGACCGAGCGCTCGAGCGCTACGGAAAACACGACAGGCGATCTCGCCCCGGTTCGCGACGAGAACCTTGTTGATCTCGCCCATGATCAAGCCTCGATGCGGGCCACAACCGTGCCTTCGGTGACGGTCTCGCCTTCGGCGGTGAGAATTTCGACCAGGCGGCCATCCTCGGGCGCTGTGATCGGGATCTCCATTTTCATCGATTCCAGGATCATGATCGGGTCATCCTCATTGAGGTCCTGGCCGATCTCGGCGACGATCTTCCAGAGATTGCCGGTAATTTCCGTTTTGACGTCAATGATGGTCATCGCCGCTAAAGCCCTCCCGTTCGAGTCGCGCCTCGCGAAAGGCAACGGTACAGGAATGTCAGATAGTTGTTGCGAACGCAACGTCGAATCGGAGGGGCGTGCGGCGGAGCGACGATCCCCGACTTGCCCAACGCGGGCAAAGTCGCGACCAGTTCATGGAGGGAGCGACCTGTTGTCCGGTGATTGCGGGGACTGACGGGCTTCTCCTCCCTTCATGAGTGTTCGCAAGGGGTTGCGCCGTTCGATGCGGCGGAGCCACCTGCCGCAAGGCGCGACCTTGTGAGCCGGCCGGTGCTTCGATAAAGGTCGTGTAACATCTCTCGAATTCTTCGATCCGGCGACGTTGAACCGGCGAAGATGGTGCGATCATGCAGCGAAAAGCCCTCGGAATCGTCTTCCTGTGCCTGGTTCTCCTGGTCGCGATCGTGCTCGGATACTGGGACATGCTGAGCAGCGAGAAATTGCGCATCGCGCAAACGGAAAATTTGCCGGCTTCCGAGGAGGTCGCGACGCAGCAGGACAGTGCGTCGGTCGCGCAACCCGATCCGGATCGGCCATCGACCAGTGATGCCGGCGAGACGGAAACGGCCAACGCGCGCGCGACATCGTCTGAGCAATCTCCAGCGCCGGACGAAGCGGCGCGGATCGTGCCAGATCCGAGCGATACCGCGCCGCGCCCGGAAGTTTCTGCAAAGGTCGAAGCCGCCGACGCGACGACTGCGGAGAAGCAGCCCGCATCGCCGTTGGAATCCGTAAGTTCAGTTCCTGCGACGGAAGGCGAGGCGTCGGCCGGCGACCGACCGCTGTTCGACCTTCTGCGCGTCGAGCCGGATGGTTCGACCCTCATTGCCGGACGATCCGCGCCAGGAAGCCGGGTTACTCTGCTCGCGGGCAAGACCGTGGTCGGTGAGGACACCGCCAATGAAGCGGGCGAGTTCGTCATCGTACTGCCTGAGCCGCTGACGCCGGGTGAGCACGCGATTTCGCTCACCGCGATAACGCCCGAGGGCGCGACCACCGGATCACGTGAGACCGCAATCGTCAGCGTGCCGCAGCCGGGACGGGGAGAAGACGTGCTCGCGATGGTGGAAGCGCCTGACGAGGCGTCGCGCCTGATGACAGTCCCGGTGTCGCCACCAAGACAAGCGGCCGGAGCGGATAGCGCAGACGTCGAAACGGCGGCTGCCGGAAGGCCCGCTTCATCGATTTCGCAAGACGAGGCTCCGACATCTGCCCCTGCTGCCGGATCGGAAAAGCCGATCGATATGGACGCCGCGTTCCTGTCGAATACGAGTCAGGCGGGTGAGAAGGACAAGGCACCGGAGCCGGCGACGTCGCCGAGGTTGCGGATCGAAGCCGTCGAAGTCGAGGGTGAGCAGATTTTCGTTGCGGGGTCCGCGGACGCGGGCACATCGGTCCGCATCTATCTCGACAACGTCCTGGTGGCGGAGAACAGGGTGACCGCCGACAATCGATTTCTGGTGACTGCCGAGCGTCCGGTCGCGGTTGGCGACCACCTCGTGCGGGCCGATCAGGTGGCGGTCGACGGGAATGTGACGGCGCGGGCAGAGGTGCCCTTCACGCGGCCCGAGGGGCAGGCTGTCGCGGCGATCGCGCCGCCCCCTGCCAACGGTGCGGCGGCGGTCAGTCCGTCTCCAAGCGTGGCAATGGCCGACCGGTCGGAGGCTGAAACACGAATCGCCGCAGCTTCGGCGCCGGTCGTGGACCGCGATTCGGTGGAAGGCCGCACTGCCGAGCCGAAAAAAGCGGCGGCCGAGATACCGGAACGCAGTCCGCCGCCGGATACAAAGGCGGCAGGATCTTTCCAGGGCGATGAGGCCACGACAACCGAGCCCCCGGTTTCCCCGTCGGAGGGCACACTCCCGACGTTGCAAACGCAGCCGACCGCGCCCGCTCGGCAGGAGGCTAATCCTACCTGGTCGACTGACCGACCCTCGGTGAACCCCCCGGTCCAAATAGGAGAGCCGCGTTCGCCGACGGGTCCCAAGCCACCTGAAATCGGGCAGGATCGCACGCGCGCCGAAGCCTCGGCAGTGCCCGACGCGACCGACACGAACTCGTCGCCCCCATTGATGGCGTCGCGCACCGAAACCAAGGTTTCCGAGCCAACGATACCACTCCAGCCGGGGTCCGGTACTGTTGGCGAGAGGCCAGCGTCGGCAATCTTGCAGGAGCAGCGCTCCGTCGTCGTGACCGAAAGCGAGGTGAGCGCCGCGGCACTCGATGTTCCGATCAACCGCCAAGCCCCCCTTGCGACGGCGACCGGGCGGGTGATCATCCGCAAAGGCGACACGTTGTGGAGAATCTCCCGCGACACCTACGGACGGGGCAGCCGCTACACCGTGATCTACTTCGCCAACGGCAATCGCATTCGCAACCCGGACCTGATCTATCCAGGACAGGTCTTCCGATTGCCTGCGGCGCAAGACGACGCGCGGGAAGCGGACGCCGAGCCGGCACAACGCAATTAGGCTGTTCCCGTCCGCTTGAATCGGGACGCCTTCGACCGATGTTCCCCCATGAAAGTGTTTTGCGCTTCGGCTATTCGTCCAGTTCGACGATATAATCGCGGCCGACGTGGATGCATCGAATGGGGGCGCGGCGGCGGCTGCCTCGCTCTCGCCGGGGCCCTGACCGTCCCGAACCAACTTCAGAACGTCGACGGCGCGCCGGCTCCTCCCGTCGCGCCGCTTCGTTAGAAAGGACCATCTTGGCGCAAAAAGCCGGGAAACGAATATCGGGCGACAGCGGATCGACCCTGACGACGCTGGCCAATCTCTGGCCCTATATGTGGCCGTCGGACCGGCCGGATCTCAGGATGCGGGTCGCCTATGCGACCTTCTTCCTGGTGCTGGCCAAGCTGCTTACGGTTCTGGTTCCGTATTTCTATAAATGGGCCACGGACGCGCTGGATGGGGCTGATTCGGCGCGCGCATGGCTGCCGCTGGCGCTGACCGGGGCTATCACGCTGGTGGTATCCTACAATGTCGCGCGGGTGTTCTCGGTCGGGCTGAATCAGCTTCGCGACGCGCTGTTCGCGCGGGTCGGCCAATATGCCGTGCGCCGGCTCGCCTATCGGACCTTCGTCCACATGCACCAGTTGTCCATGCGGTTTCATCTGGAGCGGCGCACGGGCGGCCTGTCGCGCATCATTGAACGCGGCACGAAGGGCATCGAGTCGATCGTGCGGTTTACGATCCTCAACACGCTGCCGACCATCCTGGAATTCGCCCTCGTGGCGATCATCTTCGGCTTTGCCTACGGCGTCAGCTATCTGGCCGTCATCGCCACCACGGTGGGGCTCTACAGCTGGTTCACGATCAAGGCGAGCGACTGGCGGATCGGCATTCGCCGCGACATGAACGATTCCGACACCGACGCCAGCACCAAGGCGATCGACTCGCTGTTGAATTTCGAGACGGTCAAATATTTCGGCAACGAGTCCATGGAAGCGGAACGCTTCGACAAGGCGATGTCTCGTTATGAGATCGCAGCGACGCGGATCTGGACGTCGCTCGGCTGGCTGAATTTCGGTCAGGGGCTGATTTTCGGCGCCGGAATGGCCGTGGCAATGGTGATGTCGGCGCTTGAGGTGCGAGCCGGAACCCAGACGCTCGGCGATTTCGTCTTCATCAACGCGATGCTGATGCAGTTGTCGATTCCGCTCAACTTCATCGGCTTCATCTATCGCGAAATCCGTCAGGGGCTGACCGACATCGAGGCGATGTTCGACCTGCTCGACGTCGAGGCGGAGGTGAAAGATCCGGCCGATGCCCCGGCTCTGAAGGTCAGCGAAGGAGCAATCCGCTTCGAAGATGTGCGCTTCGGCTACGATCCGGCGCGCGTAATCCTGAAAGGCATTTCCTTCGACGTTCCGCCCGGAAAGTCGGTGGCGATCGTCGGCCCCTCCGGAGCCGGCAAATCGACCATCTCGCGGTTGCTTTTCCGGTTCTACGATATCCAATCCGGCCGCATCCTGATTGATGGTCAGGATATCGCCCGCGTGCGCCAGGAATCGGTGCGCGCCTCGATCGGAATCGTGCCGCAGGACACTGTGCTGTTCAACGATACGATCACCTACAACATCCGCTACGGACGCATCGGGGCGAGCGAAGAGGAAGTGCGCCGCGCGGCGGAACTCGCGCAGATCGCCGGGTTCATCCAGGAATTGCCGGATGGCTTTGATTCGATGGTCGGCGAGCGCGGGCTGAAATTGTCCGGGGGTGAGAAGCAGCGTGTGGCGATCGCCCGCACGATCCTCAAAGCCCCGCCGATCCTGGTGCTCGACGAGGCGACCTCTGCGCTCGATACGCACACCGAGCAGGAGATCCAGGCGGCGCTCGATCTGGTGTCGAAGGAGCGCACGACCTTGACCATCGCGCATCGGCTTTCCACGATCATCGATGCCGACGAAATCATCGTCCTGAAATCGGGTGAGATCGTCGAACGCGGGTCGCACCGCGAACTCCTTGAAGCCGGCGGACTGTATGCCGAGATGTGGGCGATGCAGCGCGAGGCGACGGAAGCCGAAGAAGCGCTTCGGCGGGCTCGCGAAGCGGACGAGTTCGGCGTCATCGAACGGCGCCGAACCGAGGAAGTCTGACGCCGACCATCGCGCATCGCCTTGCCGGCGGTCCTGTCGTGCCACATCTTTCGAGGCGCGCCCGAACGTCGGGCGCCCGCCATCGTCGCCGATCGGCGGCGGCGGTCTCGCGCCGGCTTGCCTCAACTCTCGTCGGTCCCTATCGCAAGCGGGACGTGCCGCAGGATCAGGAAGGAAGAAGACAGACCGTGGATATCATCGCCTCGATCCGAAACGCATTCGTGCCCATCCATAAGGCGGGCTACCCGTTTATCGCCGCGTTCTTCGTGGTCGCCGTCGTGCTCGGCTTTTTATGGGAGCCGCTGTTCTGGATCGGCCTCATCCTGACGGCGTGGTGCGCTTATTTCTTTCGTGACCCCGAGCGTGTGACGCCGATCGCCGATCATCTGGCCGTCAGTCCGGCGGACGGCCGCGTGTCGCTCGTCGGCCATGTTGTCCCGCCGGCCGAACTCGATCTCGGCACCGACCCGATGCTGCGCATCTCGGTGTTCATGAATGTCTTCGATTGTCATGTAAATCGGGCGCCGATGCGGGGCCGAATCCGGCACATTGCCTATCGCGAAGGCGAATTCCGTAATGCCGAGCTGGACAAGGCGAGCGAGGTCAACGAGCGCAGTTCGATGGTCATCGACGGGCCGAAGGGCGAGATCGGCGTGGTGCAGATCGCCGGACTCGTGGCACGGCGGATCATCTGCTGGGCCAAGGTCGAGGATCGGATCGAGGCGGGCGAGCGTTTTGGCCTGATCCGCTTTGGCTCACGTCTCGACATCTATCTGCCCGATGGGGCTCGGCCGCGCGTCGCGGAAGGGCAGATCGCCATTGCGGGTGAAACCGTCATCGCCGAGTTCGGCGACAATTTGCCAACCTGGCCATCGAGGCGTGACTGATGCCGATCGAATCTCCCTTTCCTCCGTTCGATCCGGGTAAGCCCGACGTGGAAGACGGCCCGGTACGCCGGCGCATTCCGTTCCGCCACATCGTCCCGAACCTCATCACCATCCTGTCGATCTGCGCGGGAATGACCGGCATCCGCCTGGCTTTCGAGGGTCAGTTTGAGTTCGCCGTCGGCATGGTGCTCGGTGCGGCGTTCCTCGACGGGATCGACGGCCGCGTTGCGCGGCTATTGAAGGGCCAGAGCCGCTTCGGCGCGGAAATGGATTCGCTCGCCGACATCGTCAATTTCGGGGTCGCGCCGGGTCTCGTGTTGTACACTTATATGCTCAACGAGGCGGGGGCATTCGGCTGGATCGCAGCGTTGCTCTATGCGAGCGCCTGCGCCCTCAGGCTCGCCCGTTTCAACACCATGCTTGACGATCCGAAACGCCCAAAATGGCATTCGGCGTTCTTCGTCGGCGTGCCGGCACCGGCCGGCGCGGGCTTGGCCCTGTTCCCGATGTATGTGGGCTTTTCCGGTCTTAATCTCGGATTCCCTGAGATCACCGCGACGATTGCGTCGGTCTATCTCGTGTTTATCGGCCTTTTGATGTCGAGCCGCCTGCCGACATGGTCGGGCAAGGGAGCTGGCATCCGGGTGCCGCGCGACTACGCCATCCCGATCATCCTAGGCTTCGTTCTCTACGTCGCCCTGTTGCTCAGCTTCTTCTGGGAGACGCTGACGCTGACCGCGATCGCCTACTTTATTTCGGTTGGCTTTTCGGTGCGAGCCTTCGGCAAGCGCGCGAAACGCGAAACCCGCTCGGCAGCCGCGGATCAGGCTGGCTCGCGGTAGTCCAGGAAGCGGTTTTCGCGCACATCGAAGAGCTTGCCGGTCTCGGTCACACCCTGGAAGGCGAGGGGCACGATCTTCGCCGCGACTTCGCGGGCGGTCGGCAGCGTCTTGGGATCCTCGCCAGGCATCGCCTGCGCCCGCATGGCGGTGCGCGTCGCGCCCGGATTGACCGAATTGACCCGGAGCGGCAGGCTCTGCGTCTCGTTCGCCCAGGAACGCACCATGGCCTCGCAAGCCGCCTTGGAGGCCGCGTAGAGCGACCAGAACGCCTTGGCCGAATGGGCGGCGCCGGACGACATCACGATGGCGCGACCGGCCTGGGATTTGCGCAGCAACGGATCGACGGTGCGGATCAGTCGCCAGGTCGCGTTCACGTTGACCGTCATGGTCTTATCGAAGGTCTTCGCCTCGATGTGGCCGATCGGTGCAAGGACGCCGAGCAGGCCGGCATTGGCGACCAGGACGTCAAGCCGGCCCCAGCGCTCGTTGATGGCGCCACCGAGGCGGTCGATCCCGGCCATGTCGGTCAGATCAAGCGGGACGAGCGTCGCCGATCCGCCGGCCGATTTGATCTCATCGTCGAGTTCTTCGAGGCCGCCGACGGTACGCGCCAGCGCGATGACATGCGCGCCCTCGGCGGCGAGGCCCTTGGCGATGTGGTAGCCGATACCGCGTGAGGCCCCGGTGACCAGCGCGATCTTGTCTGTCAGCATTTGCGTCATATCAATTCGCCGGAAAGGCGCCATCCGTAGCTTTGAGCCCTGCCGGCAACGGCTTGGCCGAACGCGCTCAGGTCCTATGTTTCCCCACGGTACTGCTTCCCCGCGAAGATCGCGATATTCAGGGAGCGTTCCGTGTTCAGCCCGCACCACCCAGCAGCGAGAGCGGCCGGACGTTTTCCGTGCCGTCCTGATCGGTCAGCGAGGTCGGATAGTCGCCGGTAAAGCAAGCATCGCAGAACTGCGGCGTCAGCTTGTTGCGCGAGGGCTCGTCGGTGGCGCGGTATAGCCCGTCGATCGACAGAAACGACAGCGTATCGACCTTGATGAAGTCGGCCATCTCCTCGATCGTCATGCGCGAAGCGAGCAGCTTGGCCTTTTCCGGCGTGTCGACACCGTAGAAGCAGCTGGCGCGGGTCGGCGGCGAGGCGATCCGCATGTGGACCTCGGTCGCGCCGGCTTCGCGCACCATTTGCACGATCTTCTGGCTAGTCGTGCCACGGACGATCGAATCGTCGACGAGGATGACGCGCTTACCTTCGAGCATCCTGCGGTTGGCATTGTGTTTCAGCTTCACGCCCATGTGGCGAATGGAGTCGGTCGGTTGGATGAAGGTTCGGCCGACATAATGGTTGCGTATGATCCCGAGCTCGAAGGGCAGACCGGCCTCCTGAGCATAACCGATCGCCGCGGGAACGCCGGAATCGGGAACCGGCACGACGATGTCGGCTTCCACATGGCTCTCACGCGCCAGTTCGCCGCCGATCTTCTTGCGAATCTCGTAGACGTTGCGGCCCTCCACGGTCGAATCCGGGCGGGCGAAATAGACATATTCGAAGATGCAGAACCGGGGGCGGCGCGCCTGGAAGGGGAAGATGCTCTCGATTCCGTCCTCGCTGATCACGACGAGTTCGCCGGGCTCGATGTCGCGAACAAAGTCGGCGCCGATGATGTCGAGGGCGCAGGTCTCCGATGCGAGAATCGGCGATCCCTCGAGATCGCCGAGCACGAGCGGCCGAATCCCGAGAGGGTCGCGCACGCCGACCATTTTCTTCGACGAGAGCCCGACCAGCGAGAAAGCGCCTTCGAGCCGCGATAGCGCGTCGATCAGCTTTTCGACGAAATGCCGCGCCGCGCTCGTGGCCACGAGATGCAGGATGGTTTCGGTGTCGGAGGTGGAGGAGAAGATGGAGCCGCGGCGTTGCAACTCGCGCTGAATGGTCAGGGCGTTGGTGATGTTGCCGTTGTGGGCGACCGCGAAGCCGCCGGCAGACAATTCGGCGAAGAAGGGCTGGACGTTGCGCAAGCCGCCGCCGCCGGTGGTGGCGTAGCGGGTATGGCCGATCGCGGAGGTTCCCGGCAGACGCTCGAGTACGGCTTGCTTGGTGAAGGTATCGCCGATCAGACCGGCATGGCGCTCGACATGAAATTGCGAGCCGTCATAGGAAACGATCCCCGCCGCTTCCTGGCCGCGGTGCTGAAGCGCGTGAAGGCCGAGCGTCACTACGGCGGCGGCATCGGTTCGTTTGAAAATGCCGAAGACGCCGCACTCTTCGTGCAGTTCGTCGTCGCCGAATGGCGTTTCGTCCATGAGATTATCCGCCGTTTGCCGGTGTCTGTCGGCTTGCGATGAGGTCTTCACCATATAGGCCCGTATGGGGCGGGACGCGAGGGTGTGGCTGTCGGAGGTTCGAAATCCTGGCGCCCGCTACTGCGGCTGCGTCGGCTCCGTTCCGCTTGAATCCTCGATCGCTCCCTCAACGGATCCGGGTTCTTCAGGGGCGGGGGGCGTATCCGTGGCCGGCTCGCCGCTGGTGCCCTGGATCTTCTCAAGGATGATCTGCTCGGGGTTCTCCGGCAGCGCCGCGACCAATTGCTTGCCAAAATTGTCCAAATACGGCTTGGACCAGGCGTTGGCGACCCATTCCGGCTGGTTTTCCGGCGCCAGCCAATTGAAGAACAGCATGGCCACCACGACGAGAAGCAGACCGCGCACGGCGCCAAAGACGAAGCCGAGAACGCGGTCGAGCGCGCCGATGCGACTATCGATGATGAAGTCGGCGATCCGCAGCGTGATGTAGGACACGATGATCAGTGTGACGAGGAAGATCGCGGCTGCCGAGGCCGCCATCGCCACTGTGTCGGATGAGATGTACTCGGCGAAATAGGGCGTCAGCGGCTTGTAGAAGAGAAAGGCGGCAACCGCCGCCACCAGCCAGGAGATCACCGAAAGGATTTCGCGGGAGAAGCCGCGCACCATGGCAAGAAGCGCCGAAACCAGCATGAGTGCGAAGAGGATCGCGTCGAGAAGAGTAACGGTCATGGATGATCGGTCCCGTGGACGTTCGGATCAGGCGCGGGTGGCAGATGCCGGTATGACATGCCTGCGAATGACGCCTTACCCCTTTGGTGTCCATTTTACACTAGGGGGCGGCGTGAAAATCAACCGTCGGATGGAAGACCGCCCGATGCGACCCGGCCGACGAGGTCGGGCAGGGTCTCCACTTCATGCGGCACCATCTCGCCCGAGCGCGGCAGATCGGCGCTGGCCGCCGGCAAGACCGATTGCCGAAAACCGAGCTTTTCGGCTTCCTTGAGGCGCTGTCCCGCATGGGCGACTGGCCTCACCGCGCCGGAGAGAGAGACTTCGCCGAAATAGACGCAATCGGAGGGCAGGGCGGCGCCGCTGAGCGAGGACACGAGCGCCGCCGCGACTGCGAGGTCCGCGGCCGGTTCGGAAATCCGGAAGCCGCCGGCGACGTTGAGATAGACGTCATGCTGGCCGAGTCGCACGCCGCAATGGGCTTCGAGCACCGCCAGGACCATGGCGAGTCGCGGCTGGTCCCAGCCGACGACCGCGCGGCGGGGCGTCCCGAGCGCCGAAGGCGCAACCAGGGCTTGAATCTCGACGAGGACCGGGCGGGTTCCTTCCATGCCGGCGAAAACCGCGGCGCCGGGCGCCTTTTCGTTGCGCTCGCCGAGAAACAGTTCCGACGGGTTGCGCACTTCCCGCAGGCCGATGTCGCTCATCTCGAAGACGCCGATCTCGTCGGTGGGTCCGAAGCGATTCTTGACGGTGCGCAGGATACGGTAGTGGTGGCCGCCTTCGCCCTCGAAGTAGAGGACCGCGTCGACCATGTGCTCGACGACGCGGGGGCCGGCGATCTGGCCGTCTTTGGTGACGTGGCCGACGAGGATCACCGCCGCGCCGCTGGCCTTGGCATAGCGCACGAGGGCCTGCACGCCGGTGCGGACCTGCGTCACTGTTCCCGGCGCCGATTCGGCCATGTCGCTCCACAGCGTCTGGATCGAATCGATGATGACGAGGTCTGGCCGGCGGGCTTCGGCGAGAGTCGCGAGGATGTCCTCGACATTGGTCTCGGCCATGAGCTGCACCGACGTATCGGCGGCTTTCAAGCGCTGGGCGCGGAGGCGCACCTGCGCCACGGCCTCTTCCCCGGAGACATAGACGACACTGTTTCCGCCGCGGGACAGCGCCGCGGCCGCTTGCATCAGCAGGGTCGATTTGCCGATGCCGGGATCGCCGCCGATGAGCAAAGCCGATCCACGCACGATGCCGCCGCCGGTCGCCCGGTCGAATTCGTCGATGCCGGAGACGATGCGCGGGGCTTCTTCCATCTCGCCAGAGAGCGGCAGCAGTGCCGACGGGCTGCCCTTGCGCCGGCCGCGTTGCGGTCCGCCACCGATCCCGCCGGAGGTGTTTTCCTCGACGATGGTGTTCCACTCACCGCAGGCGTCGCATTTGCCCTGCCAGCGCGTGGTGACCGCGCCGCAGTTCTGGCATATGAAGCTGAGTTTGGGTTTGGCCATTAAAACCTTGGAAGCTGGGGCGTCGACTGGAACGAAACATAAACAAACCCCGCCCGACCGCAACTCCGAACGGCGACGCAAGACAGAGCCATGTGTGCGGCAATCGTGCGAGCGGGCCCGCAGCTCGATGTTAGATTGCCGATAAGCCGGCGCGAGACAGCGCTTGGAAGGCGCTTTTCGCCAATCTGACATTCTTCGAAAGACGACCAGATGGCGTTGTGGATTGGACTATATTTCCTGGCGATCAACATCGCAGCCTATTTCGCCTTCGTTTCCGACAAGGCCAAGGCGAGAGCCGGCGCAAGACGCATACCGGAGAAAAACCTCCTGCGCCTTGCCCTCCTTGGTGGCAGCATCGGCGCCATTTCCGCGCAACGAATCATTCGCCACAAGACCCACAAAGAGCCTTTCCGCACATGGCTGAACGCGATCGCGTGCCTGCAGCTTGTCGTGATCGCGGGCTTCGCGGTCGCCATGCTGCTTTTCGGACCTAACAAGATCCTCCACTGGGCGAGTCAGCAATTCAGCTGACTGGGCCGTCGCTCGACCAGCGCCGCTTCACCCGCGGCCCGAGGCCAGTCAGCAATTCATAGGCAATGGTGCCCGCGGCTGTCGCCACCGCGTCGATCGGCATGTCCGGGCCGAAGAATTCCGCCCGCGCGCCGGGGCGGACGGCATCTTCGGGAAGGTCGGTGACATCCAGGAGGGTGAGGTCCATCGAGACTCGACCGAGCACCGGCACCCGCCGGCCAGCGAGTATGGCCTCGGCTCCGGGCCGCAGCTGACGCATCCCCACGCCGGCACCCGACGCCGTACGGTGGTAGCCATCGGCATAGCCGATGCCGACGGTGGCGATCCGCGTGTCTCTGCTCAGCCTTGCCGCCGCGCCGTAACCGACCGCCTCGCCGGCTTTGGCGATTCGCACCTGGAGAACCGACGCCGTCAGCCGCGCGACGGTCCTGATCGCTTCCGACGAGCCGGGGCCTGCCTCGCCGCCATACAGCGCGATGCCCGGCCGTGTCAGATCGAATGCGTAGTCGGCGCCAAGAAAGACACCGGCGGAATTGGCAAAGGACCGGGGAACAGACGGAAACAGCCCGGTGACCGCCCGAAACCGTTCGAGTTGCTCGGCGCTCTGCGATGTCGCCTCGTCGGCGGAGGCCAGATGGCTCATGACCAGGCACAGGTCGAGCTCGCCGGAGGCGGCGAAGTCGGCGGCCAAGCGGGCATCTTCGGTTCCGAGGCCGAGCCGGTTCATGCCGGTTTCGAGCTGTACCGCGGCGGGCGCTTTGCGTGCGGTCGCGCGCATCCCCTCGCGCCAGACGGCGATGTCATCCGGCGTCGAGAGCACCGGCGTCAGGTTTAGCGCCAGATGGAGCGGAACCGTCGCGGGCTCCAGACCCTGGAGCACGTAGATGCGAGGCGCCGCAGACGCGGTCGACGCGTTGGCCGGCAACCGGTCCAGCGAGTCACGCAAGGTGGCGCCTTCCTCGGCCCAGGCGACGAAGAAGTCGCGGCAGCCAGCTTCCGACAACGCCGCTGCGACCTCGGCGGCGCCAAGACCGTAGCCGTTCGCCTTGACCGCCGCGCCCGTGCGGACGCCGGGATTACGGGAATCCAGCATCCGCCAATTGGCGATCAGCGAGGCGCGGTCGATCTCGACGACCGGCATGCGATCCGGCCTCACACCGGCCGGGATCGGGGAAAGCGGCATCGTCAGGATACTACTCGAACCGCTCGGGAAGATAGCTGTCGTCCGCGAGATCGGTGAAGCGGGTGTATTCGGCCTGGAAGGCGAGGGGGACGGTGCCGGTCGGTCCGTGGCGCTGCTTGGCGATGATCACCTCGGCCTTGCCGCGCGCTTCGTTCAGCTCCTGTTCCCACTTCAGATGCTCGTCAGTGCCCGGCTTCGGCTCCCGGTTCGATAGGTAATATTCGTCGCGATAGACGAACATCACCACGTCGGCGTCCTGCTCAATCGAACCGGATTCGCGCAGATCGGAGAGCTGCGGCCGTTTGTCGTCGCGGCTTTCCACCTGTCGCGAGAGCTGCGACAAGGCGATGATCGGCACGTTCAGTTCCTTGGCCAGGGCTTTGAGGCCGGTGGTGATCTCGGTGATTTCCTGGACGCGGTTGCCTTGGGTCCGGCTGGAGCCCTGCATCAACTGGACATAGTCGATGATCATTACGTCGAGCCCGCGCTGCCGCTTTAGACGCCGGGCGCGGGCCGAAAGCTGCGCGATCGAGATACCGCCGGTTTGGTCGATATAAAGCGGCAGCTTCTGCATCATCTCCGAACAGCCGATCAGCTTGGTGAGTTCCTGATCGTTGATGTTGCCGCGCCGGATTTTCGACGAGGAGATCTCGGTCTGTTCGGAGATGATGCGGGTGGCGAGCTGTTCGGCCGACATTTCCAGGCTGAAGAAACCGACGACGCCGCCATTCTTCGCCTTGAAGCTGCCGTCCGCCTGCTCGGCCGGCTCGTAGGCCGCCGCAATGTTGAAGGCGATATTGGTCGCGAGAGAGGTCTTGCCCATGGCAGGCCGGCCCGCCAGGATGATCAGATCGGAGGCCTGCAGCCCGCCCATGCGCCCGTCGAGCCCGATAATGCCCGAGGAAACGCCGGAGAGGCCGCCATCGCGGTCCTTGGCGGCGGTGGCCATCTGGACGGCCAGCGTCACCGCGTCGGTGAAGGACTGGAAGCCGCCGTCGTAGCGGCCGGTCTCGGCCAACTCGAACAGGCGGCGCTCCGCGTCCTCGATCTGGCTCTTCGGCTCCATGTCGAGCGGCGCGTCGAAGGCGATGTTGACCACATCCTCGCCGATCCGGATCAGCGAGCGGCGAATCGCCAGATCGTAGATCGCCCGACCGTAGTCGGTGGCGTTGATGATGGTCGTCGCCTCGGCGGCAAGCCGCGCCAGATATTGTGCGACGGTAAAATCGCCCACCTTGTCGTTGGCCGCCAGGAAGGTCTTGATCGTCACCGGGTTGGCGATCTTGCCCATCCGAATCATCTCGGACGTCTTGCCGAAGATCTCCCGGTGCAGCGGCTCGAAGAAGTGGTCGGGTTTCAGAAAGTCGTGGACGACATAATAGGCGTCGTTGTTGACCAGCATGGCGCCGAGCAACGCCTGCTCGGCCTCGATATTGCTCGGGGCTTCACGATAGAGCGCCGTTTCGTCATCGATTTTACGCGCCGCATCCGCCATGCCGCGTGACCTCTACCGCCGTTTCAGGATGCGCCCGGACTACACTATGGACCGCCTCAAGCCTAGCAAATTGGCACCCTTGCGACGATATGAATGGGTTCGCCGAAACCTGTGAAGTGCTGTGCATAACTGCGGGGATAAATCCGCCGCGCGTTGACACCAGATTGCGCGCAAAACCCCGCTGGCTACTCCGCCGCGTTGCGGCCGCCCCATGATTCGGACCGACCGGCACGTTCCGCAGCCTGTTCCTTCTGCCGCAACCGGGTCTCGGTTTCGTAGATGTAGTCCCGCGTGATCGGGAGGGTGTCGAGCTTCTTCGTCAGTTGGACCTGGAACACGACGAGATCCTGCCAGCGAAACGCCGTTTCGGACACTGCGAGGTAAAATTCCCACATGCGGCAGAATCGCTCATCATAAATCGCCTTGGCCTCCTCGCGCCGGGCTTCGAAGCGTTCCCGCCAATGCCGCAGTGTGTCGGCATAATGCAGCCGGAGAACTTCGACGTCGGTGACGATCAGGCCGCAGCGCTCGGTGGCCTTCGTCACCTGCGACAGGGAGGGCAGGTAGCCGCCCGGGAAAATGTATTTGCCGATGAAGGCGTTGGTGTTCGCCGGCTCTTCGATTCGCCCGATCGTGTGCAGCAGCATGACGCCGTCGTCGTCGAGGAGACGCGCGCATTGCCCGAAATAGTCTTCATAGAAGTCGAGACCGACATGCTCGAACATGCCCACCGAGACGATTCGGTCGAAGGGGCCTTGGGTGTCGCGATAGTCCTCCAATCGGAAATCGGCGTGTCCGGTAAGCCCCGAGTCGGCAGCCCGACGTTGCGCGATCGCCAGCTGCTCGTCGGACAGCGTGACCCCGGTCACCTTCGCGTCAAGGTGCTGGGCCAGATACAGCCCGAGCCCACCCCAGCCGCAGCCGACGTCGAGCGTCCGCAGGTCCGGCCGGTCGAAGAAGAGCTTGGCTGCGATATGGCGCTTCTTGGCAAGCTGTGCCTGTTCGAGGCTGGCAGTGGGTGTCTCGAAATAGGCGCAACTGTATTGCCGGTCCGTATCGAGGAACAAATCATAGAGCTGACTCGACAGGTCGTAATGGTGATGGACGTTGGCGCGCGCCCGTTGCGGCGTGTTGTTCTGGATGTAGCGGCGATAGAGCAGTCGCATCCGGGCGATCGCCTGCATCCAGGGTTCGTTCGCCGCATCGCTGCCGCCATTGCGGAACACCAGGCTGAGGAGGTCGAAGATGCTGCCCTCGACCATATCGACGCCGCCATTCATGTAGGCTTCGCCGAATTTAAGACCGGGGTTGATTGCGACACCCCACTCCGCCGACTTCGAGTTGAACCGAATATGCAACGGTTTGCCGGTCCCGTCGCCCCATCGCGACGAACGGCCATCCGGGTCCGTGACGGTCAGGTTCCCGAAGCGAAAAAGGTGGGAGAGATAGGTAGACAGAACGCGGTTCGTCATCGAAATCCCCTGACCTTGGTCCAGAGAATCCGCGGCCACTCATGGCCGCCGGAGTGCGAAAACATAAGCTGCGCTGTTAGATTTAAGTGCTAAGAAGCCAATGGCAACAAAAAAGGCTTCGCCGAAGCGAAGCCTTTCACACTCTCAAGCTGACTGTATGCCAAACGCGTCTGAAATCGCGCTGGCCGGCCTGCGCGGCTCTACTGAGTTTCGTCGCTCTCTGCCGTGTCGTCGGAAGCGGACGCTTCGCCCGAAGCATCCTCGCCGTCGTCCCGCTCCTCGCCGTCTTCCTGCTCCTCGTCGTCGAAGCTTTCCTCTTCGTCGAGACCGTAGATGGCATCGGCGGAGGTGAGTTCCTCGCCGCGGGCCTGACGCTCTGCCTCGTCGGGAGAGCGGGCGACGTTGATCGAAATCTCGACTTCGACCTCGGCATGAAGCGCGATGGTGATTGGGTGAAGCCCGATCCGCTTGATCGGCTCGTTGAGCTGGATCTCGTTGCGGCCGACCTTGAAGCCCTCGCCAGCGAGGATGTCGGCGATGTCGCGGGTCGATACCGACCCATAGAGCTGGCCGGTTTCGCCAGCCGAGCGCACGACGACGAATCGCTTGCCTTCGAGCGTCGCGGCGACGCTCTTGGCTTCGCCCTTGCGCTCTTCGTTGCGAGCTACCAGCTGGCTCTTCTCCGCTTCAAAGCGCGCGCGGTTGGCATCGTTGGCGCGCAGCGCGCGACCAGTCGGCAGGAGAAAATTGCGGGCGAAGCCGTTGCGCACCTTTACGGTGTCGCCCATTTGGCCGAGCTTGGCGATGCGTTCGAGAAGAATGACGTCCATGATCTTGTCCTTTCTGGATCGGGATCGGTTGTTCAGGATTGGCTGAGCGACGGCCCTTGTCGACCGCGCCAGGTTTCGAAGAGCCCGAGCGCCATGAACAGCACGATCGGGAAAGACAGCAGCAGGATCGCCGCATAACTCGTAAACAGCACCAGGCCTCGGCCCGGACGCCCACGGGTGCGACGATGGAGGCTCGCCAGCCCCACCAGGGTGAAGGCGGCCCCCAACGCGCCGACGACAACGGCGGCGACGAGGCCGATGGTTCCGCCGATGAAGGCGACTGCAAGCGCTACGCCGAAGATGAGAAGGGTTGTTTTCGGCAAGTGGGTCGCCGACGGGATGTCATCCTTGGGTCGCGGCAAGCGGCCGGATACGCGCACGACGGCCGCGCCGAGATAAAGCCCGCTGACAAGCGCGACGGTCAGGAGCGCTGGCTGGACGTAAGGCACGAGAGCGATGACCAGTTTCGCGAACTCGCGCAATTGCGTTTCGCTCAGCGTCTCCATCCCTGGGCCGCCGCCCTGGCCAAGCGCCTCGACAACAGCCGGGACGAAGCCGTCCGGGTCATAGCCAAGCAGCCACCCGAGAAACAGGCAGGCGGCAATCGCCATCGCCGAGATCGCGAACAGCACGCGCCCCAGGGGATACCAGTCGAGATTGCTCCCGGATTTGCCGGCCGAGGCGGCGCCGTTGGCCAGCATGGGTTCGACCGTGGGCCGCGCCAACCCGGCAAGGTGGCCCGCGACCGCCATCGGCAGCGCCATGGTCCCGAACAGGGTCAGCGCGCTCGGGACGGACAGGGCAATGGCGTAAATCGTCATGCCGGCGACTGCGGACGCAATAAAGCCAGAGACCGAACCCCAGCCGAGGCTGGCGATGGCGATCGGGATCGGGGCCGCCAGGGCAAAACTGATCGCCGAGGTCGACTGCAGCACGAGCCCCGCGAACAGGAGCGCGCTGGCAAGGCCCGATACGACGGCGATGAGTATGGTGGATGGCTTCATGGTGTCTTGCGCTGTCCTGCTCGCGGCAGTTAGGGGCCTCGGCCCCAACTAGGCTGGATGACATTCCGTCCGCGGCCTGACGCGGAGGAAGCGGAGCGGCATAGCAAGATGCCGCTCCGGATCGAGTAGACGAGTTTACTTGATCAGGTAGGGCAGCAGGCCCAGGAAACGGGCGCGCTTGATCGCACGGGCCAGCGCCCGCTGGTTCTTCTGCGAAACAGCGGTAATCCGGGACGGGACGATCTTGCCGCGCTCGGAAATATAGCGCTGCAGGAGACGAACGTCCTTGTAGTCGATCTTCGGCGAATCGGTGCCGGCGAACGGATCGGACTTGCGGCGGCGGTGGAACGGCCGGCGGGTGGGAAGCTGAGCGATATCGACCATCTGGGGCTACTCCGAATCGTTGTCGCGGGGGCGGCGAGGGCGATCGTCGTCGCGATCGCGCCGGGGACCGCGGTCGCCACGGTCTTCGCGGCCGCCACGATCGTCGCGGCCGCCACGGCGGGGCCGGTCATCGCGCTTTTGCATCATGGCCGACTGGCCTTCCTCGTGCTCCTCGACGCGGATCGTGATGTAGCGGAGAATGTCCTCGTTGAAGCGCATCTGGCGCTCCATTTCCTGGACCGCCGCCGACGGGGCGTCGATGTTCATAAGGGTGTAGTAGGCCTTGCGGTTCTTGTTGATCCGGTAGGTCAGGGTCTTCAGACCCCAATTTTCAACCTTGCCGACCGACCCGCCATTGGACTCCAACACGCCACGATACTGCTCGACGAGCTGATCGACCTGCTGATTGGAGATGTCCTGGCGCGCGAGGAATACGTGCTCGTAAAGAGCCATGCGCTATCGCCTTTCCATGTTTCGTTCGCATTTTGCCTGGGTACAGCGGCTAAGCCTCTGCGACTTCCCTGCGAAACCCGACGATCGGGTCAATTTGGAAAGGCGCCTGTACGAGAGCGTCGAGAGCGGAGACACGGGAAGCCGATGCCCTGCGGCATCCTGTTGCCGGCAATCCGGCAGCCTTCCGTTCAGCCCCCAGCTGAGACCCAAGCATTGACGGTCGCGGACCTATCCGGTTTGCGCGGATTTTTCAAGCCTTTGTTGAAATCGAAGCAAAGAGGGCAACGCCGCGTCTGCAATCTGGGTCGTTGCCGGGATCCCGCGCCGGCACGCCCGGCAGGCGGCGGTCGTGTCGGCGGGGCCAGAAGGCGCGTGCGCGCCGACTGGCTTCGGGTGCTTGGAAGTCAGGCGGTTACCGAGCGGGAGTAGGGCGAACTGCTCGGCCTCTCTCGCCGCAGTCGCTCGAGCAGGACCTCGGGTGCTTCCGGGTGCCCCAGGTAAAAACCTTGCCCCTCGATCGTGCCGAGGGCGCGCAGTTCTTCCCATTGTTCCGCCGTCTCGATTCCTTCTGCGGTGAGTTTCAGTCCCAGTCGACCGCAAAGGTCGAGGATCGTGGCAACGATGGCGTGGGTGGATTCGTCCCGTCCGATGCCATTGATGATCGAGCGGTCGATCTTGACGCGGTTGATCGGAAGCGCCTGGATGTATGCCAGACTTGTATGCCCGGCGCCGAAGTCGTCGATCGCGATTTTGATGCCTGCATTCTGGATGGCCAGCAGGGTTTTCCCGACCAGCTCTTTGTCGGTGATCGCCACGCTTTCCGTGATCTCGATCTCCAGAAGGTTCGGGGGAACCCGGTGGATCTCAAGGGCGTGGGTTAACTGGCTGACGATTTCCTCACGTGCCAACGAGATCGGCGAAAGGTTGATCGAGGTAAAGGGATGCTCGATGCCGGCATCGATGAACGCACGCATGCATTCGACCGCGCTCCGGATCACCCACAGATCGATCAGCGTGATCAGTCCGCAGCTCTCGGCGATGGGAATAAACTGCGACGGCGGCACCATCGTTCGCAAGCGCTTGTTTTCCCATCGGATCAGAGCTTCCATGCCGGTGATCCGCCCCGTCCGGAGGTCCAGTTGCGGCTGATAGACGAGGGTGAATGATTCCTCCGAGACGGCCCGGCGCAAATCCAGTTCCAGGCGCCGTCGCTCGCCCATCTCCCGTTCTTGAGCGGGGTCGAAATGAGCGACGCCGCTGCGGCCGTTACGCTTGACCTGATAGAGCGCGACGTCGGCCGCTCGTTGCAGATCGTCGACGGTTCTGCCGTCTTCGGGCATCGAGGCGATGCCCGCCGAGCAGCCGATGGTCAGCGTCAGATCGGCGATCGGAAAGGGTTGTGAAACGAGACCCACCAACGCGTTCGCAACCGCCAGGCATTCGCCCGGATTGGGCTTCTCGATGACGACCGCGAATTCGTCACCGCCAAGACGGAAGGCCGTTGCATTTCGTTCCAAACCCGACTGGATGCGCTCGGCGACGTTTCTCAGCAGCAGATCGCCGACCCCGTGTCCGTAATCGTCGTTGACAAGCTTGAAATGATCGAGATCTACAGTGATCATGGCGCCGACGGTTTGGTGGCACTCGTCACCGTTCATCAATCTCGCCCAAGTCTCCGCGAAAAGCGTGCGATTGCCGAGCCCGGTCAAGGGGTCATGTCGGGCCATATGCTCGATCTGCTTGCGGGCAACGGTCAGCGACGTGACGTCGGTCAGCGCCAACATGCGTTCGGGGACGCCTTGAGCACCGTTCCACGGTGACATCGCCACAATCAGGTGCCGCGAATGGTACGGCATTTTGAGTTCGGCCTGGAAACTTTGGGACATGCGAATCTTGTCTGCGAAAGACTCGCCGTCGGTCGGCCTGATGCGCGCGAAAAGATCTGTGCCGGAGGGGGCCCCCTCGAACATCTCGCCCGCGGCGGAATTGGCGAACAGCACATTTCCCGTCGCATCTATTTTAATGAAGCCGATTGGCGCGGTCTCGGCCATGGCGCGGTATTCCGCGCGGCTTTCGCGCAATCGTTGCGCGCTGACGATACTGCGAGTCACGTCGATATAGAGAGTGAGCGAACCGGCCTTGGCAGTTCTGGGAAAGGAGCGTGCGAGAATCCGGCGTCCGGAAGGGCGACATGCGAGGACCTCCACCGCGGTGCCGTTTTCCACGCGTGCCAAATGGTCGGCCGAGATGAAGTCGTCGGGATGGTCGCCGCGTTGCTGGCAATACGCGGTGATGGCATGCCGCGGCAGACCGACCCGTAACATGCCCGCAGGAAGCTCCATATAGCTCGCTGCCTTGGCGTTGAAGAACGCCACGACCTGGCCCTCGGCGGCATCGTGATCATAGAGCACAACGCCGTGGTCCGTGTTATCCAGCATCTCGCGCATCATAGCGTGCTCGGCCGTGATGCGCCTCTGGTCGAAATCCGCTTTCTTCATCTGAAGCGTATTTTCAATGTCGATTCCGCCATCGATAAACCTGTGATCGTGTCGTCAAAGTTGGTCGACTGATATTTTCTTCGGATTCCGTTGAGACAATCTTAAGTTGATCGTACAAACCCGCACACCACCGTTTTATTGCGATACTTCGCCGCGAATGCCGCTGCCCTTGACAGGGACGCCTTCCCCAAACCATTGCGAGCGTCAGTTACGAGGATGATCGGGAGTACTCGCATGACTATGGCATTGGTCTTCCCAGGGCAGGGCAGTCAGAGCGTCGGCATGGGACGCTCGTTGTTCGACGCCTATCCGGATAGTCGCAAGGTCTTCGAGGAGGTCGACGAAGCGCTTGGCGAAAAACTGTCGTCTCTGATCTTCGAGGGCCCCGAAGACAGGCTAACCCTGACGCAGAACGCGCAGCCGGCCTTGATGGCCGTCTCCATGGCCGCAGTCCGCGCGCTTGAGTCGGAAGGCTTCGGGATCGGTCAGGCGAAATTCGTCGCCGGGCATTCGCTCGGCGAATATTCGGCGCTGACGGCGGCCGGCGCACTGACGCTTGCCGACACAGCCAAGCTCTTGCGCATACGCGGTCTGGCCATGCAGCAGGCTGTCCCGCCGGGGCGGGGGGCAATGGCTGCGATTTTAGGGCTCGAAGCGGGCGAAGTTGCGCGGCTTTGCCAGGACGCGGCCGAGGACGGCGTGTGCGAACCGGCGAACGACAATGGCGGCGGGCAGATCGTCATTTCCGGCGACAAGGCGGCCGTCGACCGGGCTGTGGCGCTGGCGCCCGAGCGGGGCGCCAAGCGCGCGATCCCGCTCACGGTCTCCGCGCCCTTCCATTGCCGGCTGATGCAGCCGGCTGCGGATCGCATGGCCGAGGCCCTTGCCGAGGCCAGGATCGACGCACCGGTCGTGCCGGTCGTCTCCAACATCACCGCGACCCCGACATCCGAGCCGGACGAAATACGGGAGCGCCTGGTTCGTCAGGTGACCGGCCAGGTCCGCTGGCGCGAAAGCGTTGAGTGGCTGGCGGGCGCGGGCGTCACCGGCCTCGTCGAGATCGGCAGCGGCAAGGTGTTGACCGGGCTTGCCCGCCGCATTGACCGCAGCCTCGAGGCGAAGGCCATTGGAACCGCCGAGGACGTGCGGGCCTTTGTCGAAGGCGGCTGATCCACAGACGGCAAGAACCGAAAACGAGAGAGGGGACACAGATGTTCGATCTGACCGGGCGCAAGGCGCTCGTTACGGGAGCCAGCGGCGGAATCGGCGAGGCGATCGCCAGGGCGCTTCACGGCGCCGGCGCCTCCGTCGGTCTCCACGGCACCCGTCGGGAGAAGCTGGAAGAGGTCGCCGCGTCACTCGGAGATCGCGCGATGGTGTTTCCCGCCAATCTGGCGGACCGGGACGAGCAGAAGGCACTGGCCGAAACGGTCGAGAGCCAGATGCAAGGGGTCGATATCCTGGTCAATAATGCCGGGGTGACGCGCGACGGGCTGTTCGTGCGCATGTCTGACGAAGACTGGGACAGTGTCATCGAGATCGACCTGACCGCGGCCTTCCGTCTCACCCGTGGTCTGACGCATCCGATGATGCGCCGCCGATTCGGTCGAATCATCAACATCACCTCGATCGTCGGCGTCACCGGCAATCCGGGCCAGGCAAATTACTGCGCCGCGAAAGCCGGGATGATCGGGTTTTCCAAATCGCTCGCCCAGGAGATCGCGTCGCGTTCGGTCACGGTGAACTGCATCGCACCCGGCTTTATCGCCAGCGCCATGACGGACAAGCTCAACGACAAGCAGAAAGACGCGATCATGGGGGCAATCCCGATGAAGCGGATGGGCGAAGCGGACGAAATCGCCGCAGCGGCCGTATTCCTGGCGTCGAACGAGGCGGCCTATGTCACTGGGCAGACGCTGCACGTCAACGGCGGCATGGCGATGATCTGACACGACCCTGTGCGCGACGCTTGGCCCGCGCGACGGAGCATGCTAAGCGCCCGCCACCAAGAAGAGATTTTGCCGTTTTCGTTGTGGTGGACCGCGACACTGTGGACCACCAAGCTTGATAAAGCGCCGCCCCGCGTCTAACGAAAGCGGCAGCACCAATCGCAATAGAGGACTGAACATGAGCGATACCGCTGAGCGAGTGAAGAAGATCGTCGTCGAGCATCTGGGCGTCGAGCAGGAAAAGGTCACCGAGAACGCGAGCTTCATTGACGATCTGGGTGCCGACAGCCTCGACACGGTCGAGCTCGTCATGGCCTTCGAGGAAGAGTTCGGCGTGGAGATTCCCGATGACGCCGCCGAAACGATCCTGACGGTCGGCGACGCGGTGAAGTTCATCGAAAAGAACCAGGCCTGACGTTTCTGGCGGAGCGTCCGCCGGGGCGATTGAGCGATTGATGAGACGAGTAGTCATCACGGGCGTCGGTATGGTGACCCCCCTCGGGGCGGGTGCCGGCGTCACATGGAAGCGTCTGCTGAACGGCGAAAGCGGCCTGGGGCGGATCGAAGGCTTCGAGGTCGACGATCTGCCTTGTCGGATCGCGGGCCAGATTCCGCGCGGCGATGGCCAGAACGGCACCTTCGATCCAGACCACTGGATGGAGCCGAAGGAGCAGCGCAAGGTCGACGATTTCATCCTTTATGCCGTCGCGGCGGCATCGGAGGCGCTGGATGACGCGAACTGGCATCCGGAAGCCTATGAGGACCAGATTACCACTGGTGTTCTGATCGGGTCCGGCATCGGCGGTTTGCGCGGCATCGAGAAGACTGCGCTGATCCTTGCCGAGAAAGGGCCGCGCCGTGTCAGCCCGTTCTTTATTCCCGGCAGCCTGATCAATCTGGCATCCGGCCACGTTTCCATCCGCAATGGTCTCAAGGGGCCGAACCATTCGGTGGTGACCGCGTGCTCTACCGGAGCACATGCGATTGGCGACGCATCACGGCTGATCGCCTTTGGCGATGCGGACGTGATGGTGGCCGGTGGAGCCGAATCTCCGGTCGGCAGATTGTCGCTGGCGGGATTCGCCGCGTGCAAGGCTCTCTCCACCCACTTCAATGACGAGCCGACCAGGGGCTCACGTCCCTATGACCGCGACCGCGACGGTTTCGTCATGGGCGAGGGCGCCGGTATCGTCGTTCTGGAAGAGTTGGAGCACGCCAAAGCCCGTGGTGCCCGTATCTATGCCGAGGTCATCGGCTACGGTCTTTCGGGCGACGCGTATCATATCACCGCGCCGGCGGAGGATGGCGACGGCGCCTATCGGTGCATGGCGGCCGCGATGAAGCGGGCTGGCGTCTCCGCGTCGGACCTGGATTACGTCAACGCTCACGGCACGTCGACGCCGCTCGGTGACGAGATCGAGCTTCGCGCCATCGAGCGCCTTGTCGGCGATGCGGCCGACGGCATCACCATGTCGTCGACCAAGTCGGCGATCGGTCACCTTCTCGGTGCGGCCGGATCCGTCGAGGCGATCTTCTCGGTGCTGGCGATCCGCGACAACGTTGCGCCGCCCACGCTCAATCTCGACAATCCGTCGGTTGAGACGAAGATCGACCTCGTGCCGCATGTGAAACGCGAGAAGCCGATCGACGTCGCGCTGTCGAACTCATTCGGCTTCGGTGGAACGAACGCATCGCTGGTTCTGCGTCGTTTCAGCGACTGAGTGAGCGGCTGACGGAGCAGGGCGCGGACCTAGCCGTCCGGGCTTTCGCCACATTCCGGTGATGCTTCGGCGGCCACGAGGAATTTCATTCAGGAGTGATCCGGTGATCGACCAACCAGGTGCTGAACGGGATCGCGGCTCGCATCGAAGCGGCGGCGGGGACGGGTCCCGCGCGCCAAAATCGGCGCGACGCTCACGCCATTCCCGCAACCAGCTCGTTATTTTCCTGAATTTCTGTCTGTCAGCCTTGCTGTTTCTGATGCTCGGCGTCGGCGCGGTCGTCTATTGGGGCAAAAGTCAGTTCGAGGGCCAGGGACCGCTGCGCGAGGAAACGACCTATGTCGTGCCGCGCAACACCAGCGTGCAGACGATCGCAAGTGGGCTCGAACGTGAGGGGATCATCAGCGATGCCCAAATCTTCGAATATGGCGTTCGTTTCGCGGGCGCCGGCGGCGCCCTGAAGGCCGGCGAGTATGGTTTCACTCCGGGAACCTCCATGCGTCAGGTCATGGAAAAGCTTCGCGTAGGCGCTTCGATCACCCATTCGGTATCTGTGCCGGAGGGCTGGACCGTCGAGAAGGCCTACGAGAGGATCGCCGAAGCGGATGTTCTCACCGGCGAGATGCCGGACATGCTCCCCGAGGGCACGTTGCGCCCAGACACGTATCTCGTGCAGCGCGGCGCGACGCGCAAGGAACTCGTGCAGCGCATGAAAGAGGCTCAGGACAATCTGGTTGCGGAGATTTGGGCGAAGCGCGATCCCGACCTTCCGGTCAAGGATGTTGGTGAGTTCATTACGCTCGCTTCGATCGTCGAACGGGAGACCGGGATCGCCAGCGAGCGGCCTCATGTTGCGTCCGTGTTCATCAATCGTCTGAACAAGGGCATGCGGTTGCAGTCCGACCCGACCTTTCTCTACGGCGTCTATGGCGGCGGCGGCAAGCCGAGCGACAAGCCGGTTACGCAATCCGACATCGACAGCGACACGCCCTACAACACCTATAAGATCAAAGGACTGCCGCCGGGTCCGATCGCCAATCCCGGACGCGCCGCGTTGGAAGCCGTGGCCAATCCGATCGAAACCGATGATTTCTATTTCGTCGCCGACGGCACCGGCGGGCATGTCTTTTCATCGACGCTCGATGAGCATAATCGCAATGTGCAGAAATACCGGGCTATCGAGCGACAGCAACGGGTCGACGCGGATGCGCCGCAATAGCCGACCTGGCACCGGATACTAGTGGTCCGATTTCGACATTTGCATCCCGCTTGGAGCACCATGGCAAGCAAATGTCGAAATCAAAGGACCACTAGCAAATTTATGACTCTCGTGGATTTTTCAAATTTGACATTTGATCTCGAGTCCGCCGCACGTGGGCATCAAATGTCAAATTTAATCCACTAGACGAGGGATGAGGCGATGTCCGTCCAGAGCATGACGGGCTTTGCCCGCCACGAAGAAGCCACCGACGGCGTCGACTTCGCTTGGGAACTGCGCTCGGTCAACGGCAAGGGGCTCGACCTGCGCTTGCGCCTGCCGCCGGGCTTCGAGGCGATCGAGGCGGACACTCGCCGGCTTGCGGCCGCACGGCTCACCCGTGGGAACATCCAGGCCAGCCTGCAGCTTCGGCGTGACGACGAACTGCCGGTCTTCACCGTCAACGAAGCGATGCTGGATCAGGTGTTGTCGCTGTCGAGCCGCCTCGTTGCCGACGGCCATGCCGGCCCGCCGTCCTCAGACGGAATCCTGGCGATCAAGGGCATTGTGGAGGTGGCCGAGCGGACGCTGGCGCCAGAGGCCCGCGAAATGCGCCAGAAGGGCGTTGCCCAAGGCTTCCTCGCGGCCGTGGAAAAACTGGTCGCAGCCAGGGAAGCCGAAGGCCTCGTCCTTTCCGAGATCCTCTCGCTGCGTCTCGGCGAGATCGCGGCGTTGATCGAGCGCGCCGAGGACGATCCCAGTCGATCGCCAGAAACCATCCGCCAGCGCCTGCGAGGCCAGATCGGTGAGCTTCTCGACGCGGATGAGCGGCTCGACGAAGGGCGTCTGCATCAGGAGGCGGCGATCCTTGCGGCGCGGGCCGATATCCGGGAGGAGATCGACCGCCTCCGGGCCCATGTGGAAGCGGCCAGCGCGCTTTTGGCCACAGGCGGTCCGATAGGCAGGCGACTCGACTTTTTGTCGCAGGAATTCAATCGCGAATCGAATACGATGTGTTCCAAGTCGAACTCGACGTCGCTGACCGCCATCGGCCTGGAATTGAAGGTGGTGATCGATCAATTCCGCGAGCAGGTGCAGAACATAGAATGACGTCGATCTTTGATACCGAGTCCGCGCTCGCGATCGCACGCCGCGGTCTGATGCTGGTGCTGTCCTCGCCGTCGGGAGCCGGGAAATCCACGATCGCGCGCAATCTCCTCGATTCCGATCCGCGTTTTTCCCTGTCGGTCAGCGTCACCACGCGCAAGCGCCGGGCGAGCGAGATCGACGGCGTTCATTACCGCTTCATCGACCGGGCGGAATTCGAACGGATGCGAGCCGGCGACGCGTTGCTCGAATGGGCCGAGGTGCACGGCAATTTCTACGGCACACCGCGCGACGCCGCCGAGAAAGCGATGCGGGAGGGCAGGGACATGCTCTTCGACATCGATTACCAGGGCGCCCTGCAATTGCAGGAGCAGGCCAAGGCGGACATCGTCTCGATCTTTATCCTGCCGCCGTCGATGGCCGAACTGAAAGCCCGGCTCTTGCGCCGCGCCGAGGATTCGGGCGAGACCATCGCGGTGCGGCTGAAGAATGCGCGCGTCGAGATCGAGCGCTGGCGCGATTACGACTATGTGGTCGTCAATGACGATCTGGACCGCGCCTTTTCGGCGGTGCGATCGATCATCAACGCCGAGCGGCTTCGCCGCGACCGGCGACCGGGATTGTTCGACTTTACCGCCACGCTGCTCGCCGAAGAGATCGATTAGAAGCTACGCGCTACGGATTTGATTGGCGAGGCGGACGAACTCCGAGACGGTCAGCGTCTCGGCGCGGCGCCGCGGGGCGATGTCCGCCGCTTCGAGCAACGCTTCGCCGCCCAGGGATTTGAGGCTCTGGCGCAACATCTTGCGACGCTGACCGAATGCGGCAGCGGTGACGCGCTCGAGCGCGTCGAGCGAAGCCGGTTCGGGATCGGCTATCGGCAGCAGCTGGACCACGGACGAGGTCACCTTTGGCGGCGGCGTGAACGCCTCTCGTGAGACGTCGAACAGGATGCGCGCGCGTGTCCGCCAGCCAGTAAGCACACCGAGGCGGCCGTAATGATCCGAGCCTGGGACCGCGACGATGCGTTCGGCCACCTCGCGTTGGAACATCAGCGTCAGGCTTGACCACACGGGCGGCCAGTGCGCCGTCGCGACCCAATTCAAAAGCAGTTGGGTTCCGACATTGTAGGGCAGGTTGGCCACGATCTTCAGCGGCCCGGCAGGCGCGATCGTGGCCGGATCGATTGTCAGCGCGTCGGCTTCAATGATCTCAAGACGGCCAGGGTAGTGAGCCGCGATCGCCTTCAGCGCCGGCAGACAGCGCCTGTCCTTTTCGATTGCGATGACCCGATCGGCACCCTCGGCCAGTAGGGCGCGCGTGAGTCCGCCGGGCCCAGGACCGACCTCGACGATCGTTGCTCCAACAAGCGGATGCGCCTGCCGCGCGATCCGCGCCGTCAGATTGAGGTCGAGCAGAAAGTTCTGGCCGAGACCGCGCTTTGGATCGAGACCATGCTCGGTCATCACGGCGCGCAAGGGCGGCAGCGTATCAGACGGGCTCACGCGCCGGTGGCCGTGCTTGCAACGGCGGCTGCTGTCGCCATTCTGTCGGCGAGACGCAGAGCAGCGATGAAGCTGTCGGCGCGCGCTTTCCCTGTTCCGGCGATGTCAGAGGCAGTGCCGTGGTCGGGAGACGTTCGGATGATCGGCAGGCCGAGCGTCGCATTGACGGTCTGGTCGAAGGCGAGCGTCTTCGCCGGGATCAATGCCTGATCGTGATACATGCAAATGGCGACGTCATAGCCGCGCCGCGCCTCAGGATGGAACATCGTATCGGCGGGCAGCGGCCCGAATGCGTCGATCCCGACGGCGCGCAGACGCGCGATTGCCGGCCGTATGACCGCCTCGTCTTCGCTGCCGATCGCGCCCTTTTCACCGGCATGGGGGTTGAGGCCGGATACCGCCAGGCGCGGCGCCGGGATTCCCAAGCGCTCGCGATAGTCGGCCGCGACAATCCGGCATGTCGTTTCGATGAGTTCGGCTGTCAGGCTGCCGGGAACCGCGGCGATGGGAATATGGATCGTCACGGGAACGCAGGACAGTTCCGGCCCGGTCAGGAGCATCACCGGGGTGAACGATGCACCGAGTCGTCTCCCGCAGAGATCGGCGAGATACTCGGTATGGCCGGGATGTCGAAACCCGAAGTCGTATAGCGCTTTCTTGTCGATCGGGCCCGTGGCCAGCGCGGAGGCCTGACCTTCAAGAACCAGCGCCGTCGCCCGGTCGATCGCCTCGATCGTGCCGGCCGCGTTGACGGGATCGACGACGCCGGGGGCTTCGAGATGACGGTTCACCAACGGGAGCACCGCCAGCGCGCCTGGCCGGATCGCTGCCATCTCGGCAGGCGTCGCGATGGTGTGGATGTCCAGGTCATAGCCGAGGCGGTTTGCCCGTTCGGCCAGCATCACCGGATCGGCGAGGACGAAGAACGCAGGCAGTTCGCGTCGGTGATGGAGATGAATCGCCAGCGCGATGTCGGGCCCCACCCCCGACGGTTCGCCCACAGTGACCGCGATCGGCGCGAGATGGGTCGAGGCCTGTGTGGCCGGTGAACTCATCGGCGGACGATCCGGGCCTTACTCTTGAGTTCCTTGAGGAAGGCCGCATCTGGCTCGCCACCTTCGCCCAGCTTTTCCAGGTCGCGCGACTGGAACACCATGGCCGCGGCGATATCGTCCGAAATGTTGCGGCTGTTGCAGACGGCGATGAACTCGACGCCGCGGTCGGTTTCCTTCACCGGCGTCGTCCTGCCGACCGACGTGTTGATGATGTCGTCCTTCCAACGTGGCGGCAGTTCCGGCTGGGCAACGCGGCCGAGATCGCGCACGGTCACATCCCGCAGCGACTTGGCGACGTCGTAGGTCGACTCGCACGAGCGGAAGCGCGAGCGCATGCTGTTGGCCTCGCGCGTCCGCTTGCCGAGGAGCGATTTACGCTGACCGTCAGGTACGACGAAAATGACTTGCTGCAGCGTGTATTCGGTGGTCGTCGGTTTCTTACCGCCCTGAGCGAGCATGCGCTGAACGACCTCCTGCTCGCTGAGCTTGTCGCTGGTCCGCAGCTTGGACTGGATCGCCTGACCCCAGCCCATCTGGACGCGGATGTAATCCTTGAAGGCGCTTGCGGAAAAACCGGCGCGCGTGAGCACTTCGCTCAATTGCGTCTGGTTCATTTTGTTATCCGCAGCGAATTTTCCGAACGCCTCTTCGACGGCGGCATCGGGGATGTTGATCCCGCGTCGCCGGATTTCCTGTTTCTTCAGTTCCTCGTCGATCAACTCGTCGGTCGCCTTTTGCGTGGCGTTGCCACCGACCCGGCGCAGTTTGAGGAAGGCCGCGCGCTGGCGGATCTGATAGGTCGTGATCGGTTGATTGTTGACGACGATGCTCACCTCGGACGCCGCCTGGGCTGGAGCCGCTGTGGCGGCAACCATTGTCGCGGACGCGGCAACAAGGGCCAGGGCAACCGCTGTATGGTTGATGAAATCGCGAACGGTCATGGTCCGACCAACTCCCTTGATAATGGCGTGCAGGTACATTGGTACGTCACCTATAGCGAGGCTTTGGCGAAAGGATGGTGATGGCAAGTGCCTCGCGTGCCCCAGCGGCGAAGAGCGGCTCCGAATCTACGAAGGCCGGGTGCGGGACTACTTCTCTTCACTCAGATCGTAGGATTGACTGAAATCGGAGATCGTTCGCAGGCCGACCTGGAACATCAGCGTCTTCGAATTCGACTCCTGCGTATAACGATCGATCGTATCGCTGTAGGAAACAAGCAGGCTGAAACATTCGTCGGCATACCCGATGCCGAACTTCTTTTCGACTACCGCGCTGTTTTCAATGTCGTAGCCCAAAGCACCGGAAGCCGTCCAGTTTTCAGCGAATTTCAGGCTGCCTGAGGCCGTGACCTGGCTGCGATCGGAGATCGAACCATAGGTCGGCTGGGCCGCGATATTCGTGTAGGTGATCTGCGCGCTGGCCAGAGCTGAAGAATAGGAGCCGTAGACATCGCTTCGGCGCAAAGCGTAGTCGACCTCGTCGAACCGTCCCTGGGCACCGAATTCGAGCCCGATCGGCGTTCCGAAGGCCAAAGAGGTCACATAGTCGGAGCGGTCGGTCTCGAGGCCGGAATCAAAGCCCACGAGCGCCAAATCGGTTTGGGCGAACGAATTGATTCCGCCCAGCTGGTAGGACTGCCCGACGACGGCATCGATTGTATAGCCGCTGTCCAGCGCTCCGGCATAGCGCAAGCCGACATTGGCGCGGGTTCCGCCCTCGATCCTGTCGTAGCCGGAGAATTTGTCGAGCTGGAACAGATTTCCGGTGTTGAAGACGAGGCTTTGCGCGTCCTCGTTCGGAACGAAACCGATTTGGGTTTCATCCGGCCGAACCACGATTTGGCCGATGGGCTCGATCACATGCGAGGCGTTCGCGGTTTCGATCAGATAGGGATAGCGCGCCTCGATCGCGGCCGTCGCCATGCCGCGCGCACCACTGTCGTTTATGCCAACCGATCCGAAGGACGTCGCGTAGTAATCTGACTCCATGGTGGCTGTGTACAGGTCACCGCGCAAAGCCGCCGTGGGGCTGATGATCAGGCCCGACGACAACGTGTAAATATCGCTCCAAGTCGCATTCGCGGACGCCCGGGTGTAGTCGCCTTCAAGACCCGCATAACGTCCCAAATATTCATTGCATACCGTTCGCCCATCGACCTCGATGATGGCCGACGGCTTGCAAGCAAGCGATGCAGAATCCTCGTCCCGGTAGAGCGATGCGACATTGAGGTCGAGTTTCACTTCGCCGCCGAGCACGGATTCCTGCTCGATCCGCTCGTAATCGAAGGCGGGGGCAACGAGCGGCTGTGTGTCGTCCTGGTTGGGATTCACCGACTGATAATCGAATTTCTGACCGCGTAGGTCGAAATAGCTCTGGTCGCCAAGGCCGGTCAGGTAGATTTCCGACGTATGCAAGGTCGAACCGAAATTCGCGATGTCGTAGGTGGCCGAGAAGTTCTCATCCGATTGCAGGAGAATGTCCCAACCGACGGTCCAACGCTCGTTCAGCGCGAAGCGCCCCGTCGTGCCAATCATGCCGCGGTCGGTGTTGGCGAAATCGGGGGTGGTGTAGGAGGCGGTATTCTTGTCGGCAAAAGCACCGGGATCCTGCTGGATGATTCCCGCCGTCTGCAGAGTGAAAAAGCCGTTGCTGACTGCCTGGCGATATTCGGCCTCGGCCAGGAAGCCCTGCTTTGTGTAGTAGGTGCCCGCGACCGTGACGTCCTTGTCGTCGGACAGCGCGATGAAATACGGCACGCGCAGCCCGTAGCCCAGTTCCTCGGACGAACGGAAAGCCGGCGTCAGAAACCCGGATTTGCGTTTGACCGTCGGGTCCGGGGACTGGAAATAGGGCAGGTAAGCGATCGGGGCGCCGAAGAATTCGAAGCGCGCGCCATAATAGCGGATCTCTTTCTCGGTCTGGTCCCAGACAATCTTGCGCGCCTTCACCTGCCAGAGCGGCGCCCGATCCGGATGCGCCCGGCATGCCTCGCACGCCGTATAGACGCCTTGCTGGAATGTCGTGACGCTGCCGTCGCGCCGGACCGCCTCGGTTGCGGCGAAGCGCGTGTTGTCGGGCGCCTCGATCCGCAGCGCCTTGACGAAGCCATCGCGGAAATCGTCGGTGATGTCGATCGTGTCCGCGTAGAGCTTATTGCCGTCAGGCTGTTGCAATTCGACATCGCCGGACGCGACCAGCCGACGGGTCTTCTGGTCGTAGACGACTTGGCGGGCGACCAGCTTGTAGGATCCGTAGTCGATCTGGACGCCGCCGGAAGCCGTTACGACCGAGCTGTCGCTGTCATAGGTAACCGTATCGGCTTCGAGAAACATCTGCGCCCCATCGGGAGCAGCAATGTCCGTCGGAAGTGTCGATTGAGCATACGCGAGCGTGCCAGCGAAACCGAGGCCGCAAGCGGCCGTTCCCAACAGAAGAAAGGCTTTCAGATGCGACCGGGTCCCCCCCAGTCGTCCGCGATCGGTCCCCCTCGCACTCATGACTCAGCCATCCTCTTGATGGAGCAGGATCGTTACCCCAACCAGTCCTGCCGCTAGGACCGGAAACCAGGCGGCAATTACAGGCGGAACCACCGAGTTGCTACCCAGGGCTTTCGCCAGAAACGTCACGACGTACAGCACGAAACCGGCCAATACGCCACCTGCTATCGTCCTACCAGATTGGCCGGTCCGCGAAAACCTCGTTGCCACGGTCGCGGCGAGCAAGGTCATAGCGATGAACAGCGCCGGCTGGGCGACCAGGGTATTGTACTGCATCGAAAATGCCATGGAGTTAAAGCCAAGGCTCGCCGCCACGTTTATCTTCGATCCGAGCTCCCAGATCGAGATCGCCTCCGGGTCGGCAAGACGTTGCTCGATATATTCGGGCTTGAGACTGGTCGGAAGCCGATAGCTTGCTGGATACTCCGGTGTGCGGCCGATGCGCGTGATGCGCGGTTCTTCGAGGATCCATGCTCCGTCGGTCAGGGTGGCGCGGGGAGCATCGATGCGATCGCGCACAATTCCGTCATCGCCCAGCACGAACGCCGTCACGCCGCCCAGGAGCGCGCCGTTACGCGCCACCGTCGTCGCGCCGAGTATCGAGCTGATTCCTTCGCTGCTCTGCCTCAGCCACGGGACGCGGTCGGAATCGTCGGCGAGCGCCGTGCCGTCGGACATGGCCTGCATGTCCTGGGCGAGAGACTTCGTATAGGCCGACAGTGGATTGTAGACGAAGGTGGCCGCGAGGCCGATGAGCAGGGAGCCGGCTGCGAAAGGGATCAGAATCTGCCAGATCGACACGCCCGAGGCGCGGGCGACGACGAGCTCAAGCCGGCGATTGAGTGTCAGCAGCGTGTACACCGATGAGAACAGGATAATGAAAGGAAATGCCTGGCCGATAAATGAGGGGACGCGCAACGCCGAAAACAGGGCCACCGCTCCGACGCCCACATCCGGGAGGCCGCCCCGCCGACTGATCTCGATCATATCGATCAGATAGATCAGCGCGAAGACGGCAAGCAGCGTCGACAGGAAGCTGACCACGTAAAGTCGGAAGAAATAACGGTTCAAAGTCCAGTTGGTCATCGTCCGGCGGCGCCCCGCGCTGACTGGCGAAACGGCATCCAAGGCCCGATCGCCGCACCGATTCGATATGACGCGTTGGCGAACTTTTCGAAGAGCGACCAGCGGGACAGATTGAAATCGCGCATGATCAGGACGGCGTTCAGGGCGATGGCGCTCAGCGGTAGCGCATATGTCACCAGGATCCAGGCGTAGCTCTCTTCGATCAGCGATAGCGTCACGAAGCCGATCGCCTTCAGACCCAGGCCGCCGATCAGCCCAAGGGCCATCGCCGGCCCGGTACCTTGCCGATTGGTGCGCGGCTGGCCGGCGACCACCACCGCCCATAACGCGAAGGCCAAAGCGTAAAGCCAGTTCGTCATCCGGTCCGTCAATTCCTCCGTCAGGACGGAGGGCCGAGTCTGGGAGAGCGTATCGTTCGGGTCGGGCCAAATCAGCGCGAAAGTGCTCCGCTCGGACGCCCGGATCCAGTCGCCTTGCGTGGCGGGTTTCAGCTCTGCAAGGTCAAAAGCATAGGTCTGAAACTCGATCACGGAGATCCCGCCATCGGATTTGCTCCGGCGATGCAATTGACCGTCGTAGAGCAGGAGCAGCGATTGGTCGTCCTGCTTGAGGATTTTTGCCTTGCGGGCGAAATAGGTCAGATCGGTCGTCTCGTCGCGCGTATCGGCAATGACGAGACTTTCGACGGTCGAGCCCCGCGCGGCGCCGATGCTGACCACGAGCCCGGGTTGCACCCGTTCGAACCGGCCCGGCTGCAGAAACAGCGTAATGGTGTCGGCATTGATCGAGCGGATTCCGTTTTGAAAGGCGCTCGCCGAGGCTGGGCCGATGATGTGGGCGATAAACAAAATAAGCAGTCCGCCGATCAAGCCGAGCGCGATAATGGGTTTGGCTATCACCGATTGTGAGGCGCCAGACGCGGCAATGACCGGACGTTCCGAGTCGGTGTTCAGCGAGTTCAGTGCCTGGATCGTGCCGATGAGGACCGCGAATGGGACCACCCCGGCTGTCAAATCTGGAAGCAGCATCAGGGCGATCCAGAAAATGTTGCCCGCAGCCGATGCGCTGGTCTTGATGATATCGATGCGGGCCAGCGCCTGCACGATCCAGACGATCAACACCAACGACGCCAGAGAAGCTGCGGCATAGGTAATGGCGCGTTTGAAGAGATATCGTTCGAGGAGCGTCATGAGACTCGCGCGTTACAAGGTGCCGCCCGATGGCATCACTCTTGGTCTTTTAGCGTCCGAGGCTGACCGGAAGCCGGACGATGCCCCTCCAATGACAGTAGCAGCTTGGCTAAAGAAGGGCGAAGGACTGTGGTTAACGTCGTGTAACGGCTGCGATCGCTCTTGCAAAGCCTATGGTCGGGACCATCATAGGGGCGAGCGATACAACCGCTGCTGCCGACCCGGTCCAGTCAGGACAATCTTCCAGGAGTTTTCATGGCCACTCTTCCAACGATCGAATTCGTCTCGCGCGATGCAACGCCCAAAGGCGTCATGGTTGTGCTGGCCGGGAAAGCGGGAGCGCTGGCCGATGGCATCGATGCCCCGGTGAAGGCGCTGGTGGAGAAGGCCGCGAAGGTCGCAAAATTTAAAGGTAAGTCGCTGGCCACGCTGGATCTTCTGGCGCCAGGCGAGGTGGCTGTCGATCGCCTGTTGGTCGTCGGCACCCATTCCGACAAGGCGCTGGTGGAAGAGGATTGGCTGAAGATTGGCGGGGTGATTGCCGCGAAGACCAAGGGCGCCGAAGCCGTCACCGTGCGCTGCGAACGGCCCGCAGGAGAATCTGTCAGCGCGGAGAACGCCGCGACCCTGGCGGTCGGCGCGACATTGCGATCCTACGATTTCGATCTCTACAAGACCAAGAAGCCGAAGAAAGACGAGGAGCCTGAGGAGCCCGACGTTGTGACGCGGATCGCGATCGCCGTCGAGGATCCCGATGCGGCAAGGGCCGCCTACCAGGTCGCGGAAGCAGTTGCCGCGGGGACGATGCTCGCCCGCGATTTCGTCAACGAGCCGGCCAATACTCTCGGACCGGTCGAATTCGTCGACCGCATCGCGGCGCTTGGTGAACACGGACTCGAGGTCGAGATCCTGACCGAAAAGGAAATGCGCGATCTGAAGATGGATGCGCTTCTCGGCGTTGCGCAGGGCTCGCCCCGCCCGCCGCGATTGGCAATCATGCGCTGGAACGGCGGTCCCGAGGGCGAGGCGCCGATCGCCTTCGTAGGGAAGGGCGTCGTCTTCGACACCGGTGGCATTTCGATTAAGCCCTCCGCGTCGATGGAAGACATGAAGGGCGATATGGGTGGCGCGGCGGCAGTCACTGGCCTGATGCGGGCACTCGCCGGCCGCAAAGCCAAGGTCAATGCCATCGGCATCGTCGGGCTGGTCGAAAATGCCGTCGATGGCAACGCCCAGCGCCCCGGCGACATCGTCAAGGCGATGTCCGGCACCACGATAGAGGTCCTCAACACCGACGCCGAGGGGCGCTTGGTGCTGGCTGACGCGCTCTGGTACTGTCAGGACCGGTTCAAGCCCAAATTCATGGTCGACCTCGCCACTCTGACCGGGGCGATCATCGTGGCGCTCGGCAATCATCATGCCGGGCTCTTCTCCAACAATGACGAACTCGCCGAGCGCTTGACGGCTGCCGGGAGGACGTCAGGGGAGAAGGTCTGGCGACTGCCGCTTGCTCCCGAATATGACAAGATGATCGAAGGCAAATTTGCCGATATCAAGAATATCGGCGGCGGTCGCGCTGCCGGATCGGTCACCGCGGCGCAGTTCTTGCAGCGCTTCGTTAACGACGTTCCCTGGGCGCATCTCGACATCGCCGGCACCGCGATGGGCTCGCCGTCCAACGAATACAACCAGTCCTGGGCGTCGGGCTACGGCGTCCGGCTGCTCAACCAGCTCGTCGCCGATCACTACCAGTCACAATAGGATGGGTCGGGTTTAGAGCATCGGATGACCGAAATCCTGTTCTACCATCTGACGGAAAGTCGCCTCGAGGACGCCCTGCCGGGCCTTCTCGAGCGAAGCTTGGCCAAGGGTTGGCGCGTCGTCGTCCAGTTCGCCAGCGAGGAGCGTCGCGATGCTCTCGATCACCATCTTTGGGTCTATCGGGACGAGAGCTTTCTGCCGCACGGCAGCGATGCCGACGGCTCCGGCGCGCTGCAGCCGATCCTGCTGACGGTCGAGGCGGGCCAGGAGGGCAACGATCCGCATGTGCGGTTCCTGGTCGAGGGCGCGAAACCTGCCGCGCTCGATCGCTATGTCCGCGTGGTCTATCTCTTCGATGGCCATGACGAAGATCAGATCGCCCGGGCGCGGGAGCGCTGGAAGGCCGAGAAAGCTGCCGGCCACGACATCACCTATTGGCAGCAGACCGACGGGGGCGGGTGGGTCAAGAAGGCGTAGTGCGTCCGCTCGACGACTGCCGATCTCACACGCTTCGGACTATAGCCACTACTCTGCCGCCATCGCCGAATCGTGCTCCTCGGTCAGAGCGAGCCAGTTTTCCTCGCAGGAGGCTAGCGTCTTCGCGGCATCCGACCGCTGTTTGTTGAGGGCGCTCGCCCGTCCCGGATCGCGTGTGTAGAGCGCCGGGTCACCGAGCGACTCGTCAAGGCCCTCGATGGTTTTCTGTAGCCGCGAGATCTGAATTTCCAGCTGGCTGATCTTCTGCTTGAGCGGCTTGAGGGATTCGCGCTTCTCGGCGGCGATACGGCGTTGGTCGATCTTGGACAACGGGGCGGGTTCTGATGCCTGCGGATTGTCGCCCGGATCCTGCACGCCGCTGCCCTTGGTCCCGCCGGACAGGACAAGCTTCTTGTAGTCCTCCAGATCGCCGTCGTACCGCGATACCGTGCCTTCGGCGACGATCCACAGCCGATCCATCGTCGCCTCGACCATGTGGCGGTCATGGCTGATCAGGATGACCGCCCCCGGATAATCGTTGAGGGCGCGCACCAGACTTTCGCGCGCCTCGATGTCGAGATGGTTGGTCGGCTCGTCGAGAATAAGGAGGTTTGGCGCGTCGATCGTCGCCAGCCCCATCAACAATCGCGCCTTTTCGCCGCCCGACAGCTTCTCGGCGGCCGTGTCCATCTTCTGGGTCGGCAATCCCATGCGCGCGACCTTGGCGCGAACCTTGGCCTCCGGCGCCTCCGGCATCAGGCGGCGCACGTGCTGGACCGCACTTTCCGCCGGGCGTAGATCGTCGATCTGGTGCTGGGCGAAGAACGCTATCTTCAGCCCCGGCGCGCGGGTGACCGTGCCGGATTGCTCGCGCAGCCGTTCCGCCAACAGCTTGGCAAAGGTCGACTTGCCGTTGCCGTTCTGACCCAAGAGGGCGATGCGGTCGTCGGTGTCGATCCGCAGGTCGAGCTTCGACAGGATCGGACGCCCCGGCTGATAGCCCACGGAAACGCCTTCCATACGGATGATCGGCGACGCTGCCGCCTTTTCGGGAGCGTCGAAGATGAAGGGCGTGACGTGCTCCTCGACGATCCCCTGCAGCGGCTGCATCCGCTCGAGCGCTTTCAGGCGCGACTGCGCTTGCCGAGCCTTGGAGGCCTTGGCCCGGAAGCGTTCGACGAAGGCTTCCATGTGATTGCGCTCGGCGGTCTGCTTGACGATCGCCTTCTGCAGCAACAACAGCTTCTCGGCGCGCTGACGCTCGAACTGGTCGTAGTCGCCGCGATAGAAGACCAGCTTCTTCTGATCGAGATGAATGATCGAGTTGACGGCATTGTTGAGGACGTCGCGATCATGGCTGATCACGATCACGGTATAGGGATAGCGGGCGACGAAATTCTCCAGCCACAAGGTGCCTTCGAGGTCGAGATAGTTGGTCGGCTCATCGAGCAGGAGTACATCGGGTCGCGAGAACAGCACCGCCGCGAGCGCGACGCGCATGCGCCAGCCGCCGGAAAAGGACGAGGCGGGACGGGCCTGCGCGGCCATGTCGAAGCCGAGGCCGGACAGGATCGCCGAGGCACGGGCTTCGGCCGAGTGGGCGTCGATGTCGGCGAGGCGCAAATGGATGTCGGCGATGCGGTGCGGGTCGCTTGCGGTCTCGGCTTCGTCGAGGAGGGCGAGGCGTTCCGTATCGGCCTTCAGGACGATCTCGATCAGCGACTCTTCCGTGCCCGGGGCCTCCTGAGCCACTTGGCCGAGGCGCATGTTTTTCGGATAGGACGCGGAGCCGGTTTCGGCCGCGAGATCGCCGGTGATGATACGAAACAAGGTCGATTTGCCGGCGCCGTTGCGTCCAACCAGGCCAGCCTTGGTGCCGGACGGCAGCGTCAGGCTGGCATGATCGATGAGAAGGCGCCCGGCGACGCGCGCGGAAAGGTCGGTTATCTGGAGCATGGGCGGCTTTTGCCACGGTATGCGGCAGTGCGAAAGGGGCGTCCGTTGAAGATCAGTAACGCCATGTGTAGAATGATGTCGGCTTTACACATCGGAGGTTGATCATGCGCACCAACATCGAGATCGACGATGAGCTGATGAAGGCCGCGATGGATGCCACCGGCCTGAGGACGAAACGCGAAACCGTCGAGGCGGGGTTGGCGTTTCTCGTCAAGCGTCGCAAGGCTTATGAAGATCTGATGGCGTTGCGTGGCAAGGTCACCTGGGAAGGCGATTTGGACGAGATGCGGCGCGACAGGTGATCCTCGTTGACACCTCGGCTTGGATCGACTTCTTCCAAGGCATCCGGACGTCATGGACCAAGGATGTTGCGCATGCGGCACGCCTCGAAGATGTGGTCGTCGGAGACCTCATTCTGGTCGAACTCCTCCAAGGGGTTCGTCAAGAAAGCGGCCGCCGTCAGATGATTGAGGCGTTGTCCCAATATCGGCGGGAAAACCTCTGCGGCTTTGCGATTGCCGAGGCGGCAGCGGCGAATTATCGATTGCTCCGGTCGCGGGGAATCGCCGTCCGCGGCACTATCGACGTGGTCATCGCCACTTGGTGCCTCGAGAACGACGCCGCCATTATTCATAACGATCGCGATCTTGCGGCGATGGAAGGGTTGCTCGGCTTGCGTGCCTATAGGTGAGTCGGAGCTGCCGCAATGCGGCAGGGAGGTCATGGCGTCCGCTTAACCGCGGGGGTCGATCGAGGCGTCGATGAGTGCGCGAGGCATGAGTCCATCCCTTGCCCGTGCACGGGCCGGCGGGTATAGGTCGCCCACATTTTTCCCGAACCATTTCGAAAAAAGGACCACGCCATGGCGGTCGAACGCACGTTCTCGATGATCAAACCCGATGCCACCCGTCGCAACCTCACGGGTGCCATCACCAAGATGCTGGAGGAGGCCGGCCTGACGGTCGTCGCGTCCAAGCGGGTCTGGATGAGCCGCCGCGAAGCCGAGGGCTTCTACGCGGTCCACAAGGAGCGGCCGTTCTTCGGCGAGCTCGTCGAGTCGATGTCGTCGGGTCCGACGATCGTCCAGGTTCTGCAGGGCGAGAACGCCATCGCGCGCAATCGGGAAATCATGGGCGCGACCAACCCGGCTGACGCGGCCGAGGGCACCATTCGCAAGGCACACGCCCAATCGATCGGCGAGAACTCCGTGCATGGCTCGGATGCGCCGGAAACCGCGCAGCAGGAGATCGCCTACTGGTTCTCCGAGACCGAGATCGTCGGCTGAGGCTACCAGTCTGAACGCAGCCCACGATAAGGGTTTTGGAGGGAGGCCACGTGCCTCCCTTTTTTTGTATTCGGCGGCGATCGCGCGACCGGTGGAACGCAGCAATCGATCCTTGTGTCAAAGCCTGTGCCAGCGATCCGTTGCGGAATCGTCGGTGTCCTTCGCCTCGACCCAGCCGCCCGTCGTCCCGTCCTTCAGATGCTCCCGCTTCCAGAATGGCGCCTGCGTCTTGAGGAAGTCCATCAGGTAGGAGGCCGCCTCGAAGGCCGCCTGGCGGTGCTCCGAGGCACAGGCGACGAAGACGATCTCCTCGCCGGGCGCGATCATGCCAAAGCGATGGATGGCACTGCAGGAGAGGAGGGGCCAGCGTGCGCTCGTCTCACGTGCGATCCGCTCGATCTCGCGCTCGGCCATGCCCGGATAGTGTTCGAGCTCGAGGGTGCGGAGACGCCCGCCTTCGTCGCGGCAATAGCCGGAAAAGCTGACGAGACCCCCGACCGCGCCCTCGGCCGCGCCACCCATCATCGCCGCGATCTCCGCGGCGATGTCGATGCGATCGGCCTGAATCCGCACCACCGGCGATAAGCCGGACGAATCGGCGACGGCCGACCGATCGGTGTTTGCGGCCATGGTCAGCCGCCCGTCATCGGCGGAAACAGGGCAATCTCCCTGGCGCCGGCGATCGGCTCGGAATGATCGACATGCTCGTGGTCGATCGCGACGCGGATGATCTCGGGCGCTTGCAACGCCATGTCGTAGGTCTCGCCACGGCCCTTCAGCCAATGCAGCAGATCCGCAACGGTGGTGATGCCGGCCGGCAGTTCCACCTCTTCCTCGGCGACGCCGATCCGCTCGCGGACCCATGCGAAATAAGCAAGTTTCATGGCCGTGGACCTCGTCAATCGTTCAGAAGAACAGATGGGTTTTCGCGCCGCCGCGATCCAGGGGCGTGACGATCAGACGTCGATGTGCCGAAGCCCTGCCCGGAAATAGTCATAGCCCGTATAGAGCGTGATGATTGCCGAAATCCACAACAGCCCGATCCCGGTTTCAGTGGTGAAGCTGACGATCTTGTCGGCTGCGGGGCCGGCGAGCAGGAAGCCGATGGCGATCATCTGCATCGTTGTTTTCCACTTGGCGAGGCGGGTGACCGGAACGGACACTTTGAGCTCCGCCAGATATTCCCGGAGCCCGGAGACGAGAATCTCGCGGCATAAGATCACGATCGCCGCCCACAGGCTCCACCCCGCGATGGTGCCGTCGGCCGCCAACAGCAGCAAAGCCGCGGCGACCAGAAGCTTGTCGGCGATCGGGTCGAGCATGCGTCCGATCGTCGAGGTCTGCTGCCAGGCACGCGCCAGATAGCCGTCGAAGAAATCGGTGATGCTAGCGGCGACAAAGATGGCCAGCGCCCACCATCGCGCATAGTCGGGACTGCTCAGCCGACCCTCCAGAAAGAAACACAAGACGACCAGCGGCACGCAGACAATGCGTGCATAGGTGAGGATGTTGGGTAGGCTGAGGGCCTGAGATGCCATGAGATCGTCCGCTTCGGCTGTGCGCGACAGTACAAGCCTGCCCGCCGGCCTCGCGTCAACCGTCATCATTGCAACGAAACGTGACGATTGTCTCATCCCTGCTCGTGGAAATGGTCGTAGATCGATTTCGCCATCGTGGCGGAGACGCCTTCGACCTCCCGCAGGTCGCTCAAGGCCGCCCGGGAAACAGCCTTCGCCGTGCCGAAATGATGGAGCAGCGCACGCTTGCGGCTCGGTCCGATGCCGGCGATCTCGTCGAGCGGATTCTTGACCAGCTCCTTCTTGCGGCGGGCGCGATGCGACCCGATGGCGAAACGGTGCGCCTCGTCGCGTAGGCGTTGCAGGAAATACAGCACCGGATCGCGCGGCGGCAGCGAGAACGGCTCGCGGGCCTCGGTGACGAATCGTTCGCGCCCGGCGTCACGGTCGACGCCCTTGGCGACGCCGATCGTGGTGACCTTGTCGGCGATGCCGAGCTCGGCGAGAATCCCGCGCACAGCGGAAATCTGACCCTTGCCGCCGTCGATCAAGACGAGGTCCGGCCAGGCCGGCATCACAGCGTCGGACAGTGCGACGTCCTCATCCTCCTCTTCTTCGACGACGGGTTCGGGTGCCTGTGGACCTTCTGCGTGCTCCTTGAGCAGCCGCGAGAATCGCCGCGTCATGACCTCTTTCATCATGCCGAAATCGTCGCCCGGCGTGATGTCCGCACCCTTGATGTTGAACTTGCGGTACTGGTTCTTGGCGAACCCCTCCGGCCCGGCGACGATCATCGCGCCGACGGCATTCGTGCCCATGATGTGGGAATTGTCGTAGACCTCGATTCGCCGGGGCGGATGGGGCAGGGCAAAGGTCTCCTGCAGGCCCTTGAGCAGCCGCGCCTGGGACGAGGTTTCGGCCAGCCGGCGGCCGAGCGCCTCGCGGGCGTTGGCGGCGGCGTGATCGACCAGATCCTTCTTCAGCCCGCGCGAGGGAACCGCGATCTCGACGCGCCGTTCGGCCCTGACGCTGAGGGCTTCCGCCAGCAGCGCTTCGTCCTCGACTCGGATCGGCAGCAGGATCAACCGCGGCGCCGGCTTGTCGTCGTAGAATTGCGCCAGGAAGGCTCCCAGCACCTCGGCAGCCTCCAGCGAGGGATCGGCCTTGGGAAAATAGGCCCGGTTGCCCCAGTTCTGGCCGGTGCGGAAGAAGAACACCTGGATCGAGGTGAGCCCGCCCTCCTGATGGATCGCGAAGACATCCGCCTCTTCGATCCCGGCCGGATTGATGCCCTGGTGGCTCTGGACGTGCGAGAGCGCGGCGAGACGGTCGCGGTAGACGGCGGCGCGCTCGAAATCGAGGTCGTCCGAGGCTTCCTGCATCGCGGCGGCCATGCCGTTCTTGATCTGGTTGGAGCGGCCGGACAGGAACGCCTTGGCCTCGTTCACGAGACCTCGATAATCGTCGATTCCGATCTCGCCGGTGCAGGGGGCCGAGCAGCGCTTGATCTGATGGAGCAGGCACGGGCGCGTCCGGCTCTCATAGACCGAATCGGTACAGGTTCTGAGCAGGAACGCCCGTTGCAGCGAGTTGATCGTGCGGCCCACCGCGCCGGCCGAGGCGAAGGGGCCAAAATAGCTGCCTTTTCGCGAACGCCCGCCGCGATGCTTCATGATCGCGGGCGCTTCGTGGTCCTCGCTGACGAGGATGTAGGGAAACGACTTGTCGTCCCGCATCAGGACGTTGAAGCGTGGTCTCAGGCGTTTGATCAGATTGGCTTCGAGCAGCAGCGCCTCGGTCTCGGTGCGCGTCGTGACGAATTCCATCTGCCGCGTTTCGCGGATCATGCGGGCGATGCGCTGGGTGTGACCGCCCATCCGCGTGTAGCTCGTCACCCGCTTCTTCAAGGAGCGGGCTTTGCCGACGTAGAGAACCTCGCCATCCTTGCCGAACATGCGGTAGACGCCGGACTGGTTGGGCAGGCGCTTGGCCAGTGCCGCGATCAACTCGGCCCCGACAAGGTCGCCGGCGACGAACTTGCCGGCATCGTCCCAGTCGATCGCCGCGATCAGCGAGGCACCGATCGCGGCCGCCGTAGCGGTCGTGGCGTTCCCCGTCTCGGGGACAAGCTCGTCGTTGAAGTCTTCGGTTTCGGCAGTCATGTCATCCTGGGCCGGCCCGCGCGGCTCAGCGCTCAGCCGGACTCTCTGGAAAATGCGTTGCGGACGCGATCAGCTCATGCCCGCCCGGTTTTATCATCCGGCTTCTTATATGATTGCGCGAGATGGGAAATTCAGGGGGGCTTCAGTGGACAACCCGGCCGCCGGGATGCGCCGTTGGTAGGTCGCCGACGCGCAAGTTGCAAATCGGCAACGACGACAAAAAATTCATCGATCGCCACGCGCTGGCCCGAGGCAGGTCCTGTTCGCCTGACACAACGCACCCCATCTACTGACGATGAATGCGATGTCGTTTTGACGAGAGCGTTCCGGACCCCGCTCAGCTCCACGAGAGCAGAATGCGGTCGGTTGAAGATAGGAGAAGCCCTATGGTGATGCCGCTTCGACATCTGGTGGTAAGCTTGGCCGTTGCGCTGTTGGCAACGTCGGCCCATGCGGCCGATACGATCTTCGACAGCCCGCAGCCACCCGTTCCGGCTCCGCTGGCCCCGTCCGTTCCGGTTCACGTGTGGTCCGGCCCCTATGCGGGAGCCTTCGTTGGCTACAACACCTCCAATTTCGATCAGTCCGGCGGTGCCACCTTCGACGGCGACGGCTTCGTTGGGGGCGTCTACACCGGCTACAATCTGCAAACCGATCGCATCGTTTACGGGATCGAGGCCGATATCGGCGGCTCGGGTGTGGACGGCCGCGGCTTCAATAGTGCTATCGGAGCGCCGATCGACGGTGAAACGAATATTTTTGGATCGCTGCGGGCGAGGGCCGGCGTTGCGGTCGACCCCTTCCTCGTCTTCGCGACCGTCGGCGTCGCCGCGTCTCGCAACGAGTTGTCCCTGGGCGGGGCATCCGACAGCCAGACCAGCATCGGCTATACGCTCGGCGCGGGCATCGAGGCCAAGATTTCCGACAGCGTCACGTCGCGGCTCGAATATCGCTATTCCGATTTCGGCAGCGAGACCTACGACCTTGGCAATACGAGTATCTCGTCGGGCTTCGACGAGCACTCGATCCGCGCCGGCATCGCGCTGAAATTCTGATGCCGGCCGGACCGTCGGGCGCCCTGGCGTCGGACCCTTACGCCGCGCGGGGCTGCAATTCGTCGTAGTCCGGGAAGCTCTCGGGGAACTGTTTGAGCCATTGCGCGAGCTTTGGCCGCTCGCTCTCGATTTTCCCAGCAAAGCGGAATGCCATCCAGCCGAGCAGGCCCGCCAGCGCGAAATGAGCGGTCGTCGGCTCGTCGGAGAGTTCGTTGACATGGTCTTCGAGGAACGCCAGGCCGCGATCGGCCTTGCGCATCTGCTTGTCGACCCAGGCCTGATGGCGCTTTTCCTCCGGCCGATAGCGCACTTCATAGACCGTGAGAATCAGCGCGTCGCCGACCCCGTCAGCGGCGGCCTCGAAGGTCTTGACTGTCCGCCAGGCGTCCAGTTCCTGGGGGACGAGCTGGTTGCCGCTCATCCGGTCGAACAAGTCGCAGATGACGCGGCTGTCGTAGACCGAGGTGCCGTCGTCGAGGACCAGCACGGGGATCTTGCCGAGCGGATTGGCGGAGGTGAGTTCGACCGGCTCGGCCGACGTGTCGACCGCGACGCTTTCGATCTCGATCCCGCAATGGCGCGCGGCCATGCGGGCCTTGGCCGCGAAGGGCGAGGCGGAGGAATAATACAGACGCATGATGATGGATCGACCTTATTTCGTGACATAGCCGGGACTGGTGCGTCCGGCCGCCGGGAACCGGCGAAGCGACTGGCAATCGGCGCCATAGATGTGCCACTCGTCAAGTCCCAGCACGCAGCCCTCGGCCCTCCAGGATTTCACTGGCGAGAACCTGCCGAGATGGCCGCCTGCCGCGGCAAAGCCCATCGGGTGCTCGATGACATAGTAGACCGCCCGGTGCTTGCCGTCGGAAATCAACGCCGTCGCCTGGCAGTAGCGGCGCTCGATCGGACTGCTGGGGAGGGGCTCGTCCAGCCTTTGCGGGAAATAGCCGGTCTCGATCATGCCGCTGAATTCGAGGATTTCGAGCTTGGTTTCGAGCATACGTGGGGCGCCATATTCGAACTGGTCCTCGACCTCGGCCAGCACGTCAGCGTCGTCGCAGGCCGGAACATTGGCACTCGCGACGGCGGGCGCCTGCAAGCGTTGCATGTCCGCGGCGGCCGTTGGGCCGACCATCGCCAAGCTGGCGAGGGACGCGGAGAGAAGAGCGGTAAGGAGACGGCGCATGATGGGAACTCGCTGCGATAGGACTGATCTTGTCGACAATTAGCATGAAAACGGCCTAGGCGCCGTCAGGGCTTGGCGGGAGGAGGCGCAAAAACCTCATATGTTGCGCTGGGGTCGCGCCCCAGCACCGGCAGCAGGGCTTTCATGATCGCTTCGGCTTCCTCGGCGAACACGAAGGGTGGGTTGATCACCGCCATTCCGGTGCCGACGAAGCGCTGGTCCGCCGAATAAGGCTCGCGGAAGAATTCCGCCACCACCATGTCGGCGATACCGAGCGCGCGCAGCCCTTCATGCAGCGCATCCACCGTTTCCCGCCGCTTCAGCGGATACCAGAGCGCATAGGTCCCGCCAGGCCAGCGGCGCAGTGCATTCTTGAGCCCCGTGACGATATCCTCCACTTCACTCGGCTTTTCGAAGGGTGGGTCGATCAGCACGAGACCGCGCTTTTCCTTTGGTGGCACATGCGAGCCAAGGGCGAGCCAGCCGTCGAGTTCGATCGCCTTGGTCTGGATGTCGCCTGCGAACACCGCTTTTAGTACCGTCGCCTCCTCGGGATGAAGCTCGTAGGCGGACAAACGATCCTGCGAGCGCAAGAGGCGCCGCGCGATCAGGGGCGAGCCGGGATAACGATCCTGTTCGATGTCCGGCTGTAACGCGGTGAAGTAAGGCGCAAAGAGAGGGTCCGTGACCAATTCTGCGGCAGCGCGCAGGCGGCCAATTCCCTCGGCATGCTCGCCGGTGCGAACCGCTTCGTTCGCGGACAGTGCGTAAAGACCGCGTCCGGCGTGGGTGTCGAAGACGCGAAACGGCTTGTACTTGCGCTTCAGATAGTCGATCAGCCGGCAGAGCAGGACATGCTTCACGACGTCCGCGAAGTTGCCGGCATGATAGGCATGACGGTAGTTCATCCTGCTCCCATTCTTTGCTCTGCGGCGGGGCACGCATGGCCGTCCCGCCTTTGGCGTTCCGGCGGTGCGCCAGCGCCTGAACAGGAGCTTTTGCGACGAACGCTGCGTTCATAGGTCTTACCGCGCTGCGGCAAAGTTCCATCTTGGGCTGCGACATGACGCCCATCTTCGCCCGTCTTGGCATTCACGAAAGGACATCGCAATGGTTCAGTCGAAACTGTTTCAGCCCGTCGATCTCGGCCCGATAAAGCTCGCCAATCGCGTCGTCATGGCGCCGTTGACCCGCAGCCGGGCCAACGAAGCGGGCGTGCCGAACGACCTTCATGTGGAATACTACCGCCAGCGCGCGAGCGCCGGCCTGATCATTGCCGAAGCGACCAACATCTCCCCGGAAGGTCGCGGCTATGCCTGGACGCCCGGCATTTTTTCCGACGCGCAGGTCGCCGCCTGGAAGAAAGTGACGGATGCCGTCCATGCAGAGGGCGGTAAGATGTTCCTGCAGCTCTGGCATGTTGGGCGAGTCTCGCACCCTGATCTGCAGCCCGGCGGCGTGCTGCCCGTCGCCCCGTCGGCCATCAAGCCTGAGATGCAGGCGTTTACGCCCAATGGCATGAAGGATGTTCCGGTCCCCAGGGCGCTTGACCGGGACGAACTGCCGCGCATCGTCGCCGACTATGTGAAGGCGGCGGAAAACGCTAAGGCGGCGGGCTTCGACGGCGTCGAGATCCACTCGGCCAATGGCTATCTGCTCGACCAGTTCCTGCGCGACGGCGCCAACCAGCGGACCGACGATTACGGCGGCTCGATCGAAAACCGCATGCGCTTCCCGCTGGAAGTCGTCGACGCGGTGGTCAAGGTCTGGGGCGCCGACCGGGTCGGCATCCGCATCTCGCCGGTCAGCCCGGCCAACGATCTGCACGACAGCGATCCCGAGCCGCTGTTCACCCGCTATGTCGAGGAATTGTCGAAGCGCAAGCTCGTCTATCTCCACGTCATCGAAGGGGCGACGCGGACCGAACGCGATCCGCACGCCTTCAAGGCCTGGACGCTGAAAGACCATTTCGACGGACTCTATATGGGCAACAACCGCTATGACCGCGATCTCGCCATCGAGCGGATCGAGGCGGGTAAGGCCGATCTCATCTGCTTCGGCCGGCCCTTCATCTCCAATCCGGATCTGGTCGCGCGGCTCGAAATCGGCGCGCCGCTGGCCGAGTGGAACGAGGCCACCTTCTATGGCGGCGCCAGGGAGGGTTACCTGGACTATCCCGCGCTGAGCGATGAAGAACGCGCCCGCTACGCCAAAGCCGCCTGATCGGGCGACGGCGACAGAGCTAAGACGAGGGTCGGAACGCAAGTTCCGGCCTTTTTTCTTCCTCGGTGCGCAAATCAGCACCGGCGGCTTCGACCGCGCCGCGAATGGATGCGATCGCCAAAATGAATTTTGGCGGCGCGGCCGGCTGCGGTATGGATCAGGCATGAACAAGCCGCTCCCCGTCACGATCGGGCACTCAGCCTGCCCGCATGATTGCCCATCCACCTGCGCTCTCGACGTCGAGGTGCTCGATAGCCGCACGATCGGCCGCGTGCGTGGTGCGGCGGCGAACGACTACACGGCCGGCGTCATCTGCGCCAAGGTCGCCCGCTATGCCGAGCGCATCCATCACAAGGACCGGTTGCTGAAACCGCTGCAGCGGGTCGGCGCGAAAGGCGAGGGCGGCTGGCGCGAGATCGGCTGGGACGACGCGCTTGATCTGGTGGCCGAGGAATTCATCAAGGCCGAGGCCAGGCATGGGTCCGAGACGGTCTGGCCCTATCAATATGCCGGGACGATGGGCCTGGTACAGCGCGACGGCATCCACCGGCTGCGCCACGCCAAGCGCTATTCCGGCCAGTTCGACACGATCTGCACCAACATGGCCTGGACCGGCTGGTTCGTCGGTGCCGGCGCCATGCGCGGCGCCGACCCGCGCGAGATGGCCAAGTCCGATTGCGTGATCATCTGGGGCACCAACGCGGTGGCGACGCAGGTCAACGTGATGACCCACGCGGCCAAAGCCCGCAAGGAGCGCGGCGCCAAGATCGTCGTCATCGACGTCTACGACAACGCCACCATGAATCAGGCCGATTTGGCGCTGAAGCTCAGGCCAGGTACCGACGGCGCGCTGGCCTGCGCGCTGATGCACATCGCCTTTCGCGATGGGACGGCGGACCGCGATTATCTCGCCCGCTTCACCGACGACCCGGCCGGGCTCGAAGCGCATCTTTCGACCCGCACGCCGCAATGGGCGGCGGCGATCACCGGCCTCGGCGTCGAGGAGATCGAGGCTTTCGCGGCGCTGATCGGCCGCACGCAGCGCAGCTTCTTCCGCCTCGGCTACGGCTTCACCCGCCAGCGCAATGGCGCGGTGGCGATGCACGCGGCGATGTCGATCCCGGCCGTCTACGGCCATTGGCGCTATGAGGGCGGCGGTGCCTTCCACTCGAACTCGGACATCTTCGGCCTCGACAAGAGCGAGATCATGGGCACCGCCTATCGCGACCCGTCGATCCGCTTTATCGACCAGTGCCGGATCGGGGCGGCGCTGACCGGCGATGCGGAGGCGCTATCCGGCGGGCCGCCTGTCACCGCGATGCTGATCCAGAACACCAACCCGGCCAATGTCTGCCCGGAGCAGCGGCTGGTACGGCGGGGTTTCGCGCGGGACGACCTGTTCACCTGCGTCCACGAGCAGTTCATGACCGATACGGCCAAGCTCGCCGATCTGGTGCTGCCGGCGACGATGTTCCTGGAACACGACGACATCTATCGCGGCGGCGGCCAGAACCACATCGTCCTGGGGCCGAAGCTCGTCGAGCCGCCGGAGACCGTGCGGACCAACCATTTCGTCTTCCAGGAGCTGGCCAAACGCCTCGGTGTCGCCGACCGGCCGGGTTTCGGCCTCAGCGGACGCCAGCTCATCGACAACATGGTGAAGGCCGCCGGCCACGCCGAGGGTTACGAGGGGCTGAAACGCGACCGCTGGATCGACTGTCAGCCGCCCTTCGATGACGCGCATTTCCTGAACGGGTTCGGATGGGCGGACGGCAAGTTCCGGTTCAAGCCCGACTGGATCGGCGGCCCTGCGCCGAACCGGCCGCCGGACAGTCTCGGGCCGCAGGGGCCGGTCGCGGGTCTGCCGGTATTCCCTGATCACGCCGAGCTGATCGAGGCGGTCAACGCTTTGCACCCCTATCGCCTCGCGACGTCGCCGGCGCGGCAGTTCCTGAATTCCACCTTCGCGGAGACGACCGGTTCGCGCTCGCGGGAAGGGGCGCCCGAGCTGATGATTCATCCCGAAGACGCGGCGCGCGAGGGGCTGGCAGCGGGCGATATCGTGACGATCGGCAATGAGCGGGGCGAGGTTCGGCTGACGCTGACCATCACCGAGACCGTCAAGCCCGGCGTGCTCGTTCATGAGGGGATCTGGGCCAACACCGATTTCCTCGATGGGGAGGGGATCAACACGCTCACCGGCGCCGATCCGGTGGCGCCCTTCGGCGGCGCGGCATTCCACGACAACCGGGTGTGGTTGCTGGGGCGTAGTTAGGCTGCCGAGGAATCGGATGAAACTGAATGCATAATTCTGTTTCAGATTTTGCTACATCGAGTTCGACCAAAAATAGAGATATCCGTCCTCACAGGCCGCTCCTGACGAACCCTTAAGATATGAAAAGGGTGGCGGAGTTGTCTCGATCTCATATGCAAGGGTTCGGGTTTGAAAGCGCTCTGGCCAGAATGGAGCATCGCAGCGCGTATGCTTCATATTCAGGATCGGCTTGGCGGCTCGTGAACTAGGCGAGAAGGACTTTGAAACGAATGTTTCTGCCTCTTCCGGTGTCAATCTCACTCTCATGCACGTCGCAAAATCGATGAAACCCTCGCGGTGAATATCGAAATCTTGAATGAGATAGCGATAGGGCAGCCGAAAGCGCATCGGCTCAATGTTCAGGGCAGCGACCATCGCGGCGAGCGGAAGGAAAGCACCCGTAAGCCAGATAGTTTGAGGTTTTGAAAGCCGTCGAAAGGTCATATCTCGATCTTGAAGGTCCGTTCGTTTACGCGAGCTTATTCGCCGAACCTGAAACACTTTCATAGTATTCCGTTTCAAGCGCCCTCTGTCGCGAAGCATTCGGTTTTCGAGTGGCTCGACCGTCAGCGGTCATTCAGCGTTCGACCAATCCTCGTGACCGTGGCGGACGCGGACGATCAGAACACCGTTTTGATCGATCACATAGACGATGACATGGGAACCGCAGGGATGAATGCGAACGGGCGGCGCGAGTTCGGTTCGCTGGCGGGCGAGTTCCGGGTGGCGCGCCAGCGTCTCGAAGCTCTGGCGCAGGCGGGCGTGGTACATGGCCGCTTGTTGGACTCCGAACAGGCGGATGCCGTCCGCATAGATGCATTGGATGTCGTCCGCTGCCTTCTCTGTCAGCCTATAGGTCATATCCGGCCGGATCGATGCCGGCGTCCCGGCGAGCGGCCATTTCGATCTCGTCCATCGAGCGGGAAGCGATCCCGCTCTCCAGTCCCTCGGTCACGAGTGCCTGCATGTGAGCGATCTTCGCGGCTCGGTCCTGATCACGGCGGATCAGGTCGCGCACGTAGTCGCTGGCATTGCTGTAACGGCCGGCTTCCGCCTGGGCCTCGACCCATGCCTTCATCCGATCGGGCAGTGAGACGTTCATGGTCGCCATGGCAATACCTCCTGACCACCTTACGGCATCATGGCAAAGATTGCCAAATTGCTGGCTTACTCCCGCCGGGCGTCCGGCGAGACCAGAATATGCGGTGCTTCGGCGGAGTTGTCCTCGGCCGATTTCCGCGAGCTCTTGGTGATCGCCCGGCCATTCGACATGCGGACGGTGCCGTCGAGCACCAGCTTCAGCGCATGCGGATAAAGCCGATGTTCGGCCCGCAACAGCCGCGCCCCCAGCGTTTCGGCGGTGTCGTCCGGTTCGATCGCGATCGCCGCCTGGGCGATGATCGGCCCTTCGTCCATGCGATCGGTGACGAAATGGACCGTGCAGCCGTGGATTCGCATTCCCGTCGCCAGCGCCCGCCTATGGGAGTCCAGACCGGGAAACAGCGGCAGGAGCGACGGGTGGATGTTGATCAGGCGTCCGCTGTAGCGCCGCACGAAGCCTTCCGACAGGATCCGCATGTAGCCGGCAAGGCAGACGATGTCCGGCTTCAGGTCGTCCAGCGCCCTGAGGACCGCCGCTTCGTGCTTGGCGCGATCGGCGAAGGCGCTCTGTTCGATGGCGATGGCCGTAATTCCCGAGCGCTCCGCCGTCTCCAGGCCCGGCGCGTCGGCGTGATTGGCGATGACGCCAACGATCTGGCCGGGGTAGCTCGGGTCCATGCAAGCGGCTGCCAGCGCGCTCATATTGGTGCCGCGTCCGGAGATCAGGATCGCGATCCTCTGCCGGCGGACCGCGTTCATGGTAGCGGCAACGCGCCGTTGAAGGTCACCGCCGCGTCCTTGCGCGGCAGGATGCGTCCGAGCGGCACGACCGTTTCACCGGCTTTCTGCAGGATCGCGCTGACCGTCGCCGCGTCGGCCTCGGATACGACGACGATCATGCCGATGCCGCAATTGAAGGTGCGCAGCATTTCCAGTTCCGCGATGCCGCCTTCCTTGGCGAGCCAGCCGAACACCGGCGGCACCGGAACCGCGAACAGGTCGATGTCGGCCCTGAGCGCTTCCGGCAGAACCCGCGGAATGTTTTCGACGAAGCCGCCGCCGGTGATATGCGCCAGCGCCTTGATCCCGTTCGTCTCGGCGAAGGCCGCAAGCAGCGCTTTGACATAGATCCGGGTCGGCTCGATCAGGGCTTCGCCCAGCGTTCGGTCGGCGTCGAAGGGAGCCGGGTCGCCATAACGCGCGCCGGATCGCTCGACGATGCGGCGAACCAACGAATAGCCGTTCGAGTGAACCCCGGAGGACGCCAGCCCGAGGATCATGTCGCCGGCTTCGATCGTCCCGGCCGGAAGCAGGCGGCCACGCTCGACCGCGCCGACGGCAAAGCCGGCCAGGTCGTAGTCCTTGTCGGCATAAAGACCTGGCATCTCGGCGGTTTCGCCGCCGATCAGCGCGCAGCCGGCCTGGCGGCAGCCGCTCGCGATGCCTTTGACGATGGCCTCGCCCTCGGACGGGTCGAGCCGGCCGGTGGCGTAATAGTCGAGGAAGAACAGCGGCTCGGCGCCCTGGACCACGAGATCGTTGACGCACATGGCCACGAGATCGACGCCGATCGTCTCGTGCAGCCCGGTCTCGATGGCGATTCTGAGCTTCGTGCCGACGCCGTCATTCGCCGCGACCAGCAGCGGGTCGTCGAAGCCGGCGGCCTTGAGGTCGAAGAGGCCGCCGAAGCCGCCGATTTCGCCGTCGGCGCCGCGGCGCCGGGTCGAGCGCACATGCGGCTTGATCCGCTGCACAAGCTCATTGCCGGCGTCGATATCGACGCCGGCGTCCCGGTAAGTCAGAGAGTTGCTCGTGTCGGTCATGGTCCCCGCCCGTTTCCGCCGAGTTGACATGATCGCGGCCCGTGAGCAAGACCCGAAGCCATGGCGCGAGGAATTGTCACGATGTATCGGTGGGCGAGCGAGCGGTTTTCTTCAACGACTGGCGCGGTTGCATGACGGTCCCGAATTTCATCTCGATCGCCCGGCTTCTCGGTGTCCCGATCCTAGTCTGGGCATTGATCGACGGCGATTGGCAGCTTGCCTTTCTGATCTTCATCCTGGCCGGTGTTTCCGACGCCGTCGACGGGGCGATCGCGCGCCACTTCAATCAGCAGTCAACCCTCGGCCTCTACCTCGATCCCCTCGCCGACAAGGCTTTGCTGATCTCGGTATTCGTCGGCCTCAGCCTGCTCGACCAGCTGCCGGCCTGGTTGGCGGTCGCGGTGGTCAGCCGCGACCTTCTCATCATCGCCGCGGTGCTTCTGTCCTACGTCATGGGGCAGCCTGTGACGGTGCGTCCGCTGCTGGTCTCCAAACTGACGACGTTGGCACAACTCGTGTTAGCGGCGGTGGCTCTTGCGGAGCCGGCTTTCGGCCTCCAGCTTAACCTGCTCATTGCCGTTCTCGTCGGCATCACAGCGCTCTTGACCGGACTGTCGGCCGCCGCCTATCTCGTTGATTGGCTTCGGCACATGGCCTCCGAGGGGCATCCCGGGCGTGAGGAAGGTGATCCGACATGAACGACCGAAGTGCGCAGATCCGCCGGCAGGTGTTCTTCTGGAGCTCAGCTGCGGTTCTGGCCGTATTGCTGCTATGGCTTTTTTCCGGGATTCTGCTGCCCTTCGTCCTCGGTATGGTGATCGCCTATTTCCTCGATCCCGTCGCGGACTGGTTCGAGCGCCACGGTTTTTCGCGGGTGGCGGCGACGGTCGTCATCCTTGTTCTGTTTGCGGCGACCTTCATTGCCGCCGGGCTAATTCTCGTACCGGTTATCGGCAGTCAGATTGCCAGTTTCGCAGAGCGCGTTCCGGATTATCTCGATCGGTTGCAGGGCTTGGCCACCGCAGCGCGAAGCGGGCCGCTGGCGTTTCTGTTCTCGGGAGAAGAGAGCAATCTGAAGCAGGATTTTGCCAAGATCGTCAATGAGGGAACCGGGTTCATCACCTCCTTCCTCGGCTCTGTCTGGACCTCGTCGCTGGCTGTGGTCAATTTCGTGGCATTGTTCGTAGTGACGCCGGTCGTCGCCTTCTATCTCCTGCTCGACTGGGATCGGATGATCGCGAAGGTCGATTCCTGGATCCCGCGCCAGCACACCACGACCGTTCGGCATCTGGCGCACGACATCGACCGTTCGGTGGCCGGCTTCCTTCGTGGCCAAGGCAGCGTCAGCCTGATCCTCGGCACGTTTTATGCCGTCGGACTGACGCTGACCGGGCTCAATTTCGGGCTGCTCATCGGCCTGTTCGCGGGGCTGATCTCGTTCATCCCCTATATCGGCTCGACCGTCGGCCTGGTGCTCGCCGTCGGTGTCGCGCTGGTGCAGTTCTGGCCGGACTGGATCTGGATCGTCGCCGTCGCCACGATTTTCTTCGTCGGACAGTTTTTCGAGGGTAATATCCTGCAGCCGAAGCTGGTCGGGGCGTCGGTCGGACTGCATCCTGTCTGGTTGATGTTCGCCCTGTTCGCCTTTGGTGCCTTGTTTGGTTTCGTCGGTCTTTTGATTGCCGTCCCCGCCGCCGCCGCGGTTGGCGTTCTGGCCCGCTTTGCAATTACGCAATATTTACAAAGCGAGATGTATTATGGCCCGCCGTCACCCCCGGAGAATGCCACTTGCGTGACGGTCGAAGAATCTCCGGCTCCGAAGGTAATTAGCGCCGAACCTCGCTCGGGCTCCGGCGAATAGGGCAAGGCCGCCATGCCGTCGCAACTCCCTCTCGATCTTCCCCACGCCGCCTCGCACGCCCGCGAGGATCTCATCATCTCGTCGTCGAACCGGCTGGCAGTCGAGGCTGTCGACACCTGGCCGCATTGGCGGCATTCGGTGCTGGTGATCGTAGGGCCACCCGGAGCGGGCAAGACGCACCTCGCCAATGTATGGGCGGAGCGGGCCGGGGCGCTGACCGCCGAGGCCGGCGCTCTGGCCGCCCATCTCGACCAGCCGGGATTTCGCATCGTCGTCGATGATCTCGATCGCTCGCACTTGTCGGAGACGGACCTGTTCGGCCTCGTCAACGCCGCGCGCCTGGGAGCCGGGAGCGTGCTTGCGACGAGCCGGACGCCACCGGCGGGGATGGCATTCACGCTTTCCGATCTTCGCTCGCGCCTTTGCGCGGCGACGATCGCCGAGCTTGGAGCCCCCGACGACGACCTTTTGGCCGGCGTTCTGGTCAAACTTTTCGCCGATCGCCAACTCGACATAGCGCCGCGTACGGTCCGCTATCTGGCCGAGCGCATGGAACGCTCGCTCGATTCGGCGCGCCTCGTCGTCGCCGCCGTCGATCACGAGGCATTGGCTTCGAAGGAGCGCATCAGCACGCGCCTTCTCAAGCGAGTGCTTGACCGCGAGAGCCAAGCGGTGCGTCATCAGGCGGTCGTGCCGGCCCGCTACCCGGTCGCGACGGAGGACTGATCATGGATACCGCATCACCGGCGCCCCGGGCGAAATCGAGGAATCTCCGCACGCGCAAGCCTGCCGCCGGCGCGGTGAAAGGGCGGCAGGAAACGGCCGCTCAGCTTCCGACCGACATGCCGGAGCCGGGCGACGTCGCCGCGGCATCGACGCTCCCGGAGGGCGAGACGACGCCAATCCTGTCGGAGGCTTCCGTCATCTTGGAAACACCGCCGGCGGAGGTGGAGGCGGCGGCGAACAATGATCGGCCGGCCGAGAGCGAGTTGCCGGCGGACCGTTTCATCAATCGGGAAATTTCGTGGCTTCAGTTCAACCGCCGCGTGCTCGAGGAATCGCAGAATTCCTCGCATCCATTGCTCGAGCGCATTCGCTTCCTGTCGATCTCGGCGGACAATCTCGATGAATTCTTCATGGTCCGGGTGGCCGGTCTCGCCGGTCAGGTGCGCGAAAAGATCACCGTCCGAAGCATCGACGGCCTGACGCCGCAGGAACAGCTCGACCGGATTCTCGACGACGTGGGACATCTGCAGGGGGAGCAACAGGCATCGCTGGCCGAGCTCGTCAAGGAACTGCGGCAGGAGCGCATCCAGATCGTCGGCGCGGGAGATCTCAAGCGTGACGACCGGGTCTGGCTGGAGAAGAACTTCGACGAGACGATCTTCCCGGTCCTGACGCCGCTGTCGATTGACCCGGCGCATCCGTTTCCGTTCATTCCCAATCTGGGCTTCTCGATTGCGCTCGCCCTTCTACGCGAGCGCGATTCCCATCCGATGAATGCGCTTTTGCGGCTGCCGCCGGCGCTGCAGCGATTTATCGAGATGCCGCCGACCGACAAGGGGCTCATCCGCCTGGTGCCGCTGGAGAGCATTGTCGCACTGTTCATCGGTCGGTTGTTCCCAGGCTACAGGGTTAAGGGCGCGGGGACCTTCCGGATCATCCGCGACAGCGATATCGAGGTCGAGGAAGAGGCCGAGGATCTCGTCCGCCATTTCGAAAGCGCCTTGAAGCGGCGACGGCGCGGGTCCGTGATCCGGATCGAGTTCGATTCGGTCATGCCGGAGACGCTGCGCAATTTTGTCGCGGGGGAACTGGCGGTGCCGGAGTCGCGCGTCTCCGTCATGGACGGCATGCTGGCGCTCGATTCGGTGTCGCAGATCTGCAAATTGCCGCGCGACGATCTGAAGTTCAAACCCTACATTCCGCGTTTTCCCGAGCGGATCCGCGAACACAATGGCGATTGCTTCGCGGCCATCCGGGAGAAGGACATCATCGTCCATCATCCGTATGAATCGTTTGACGTGGTGGTGCAGTTCCTGCGGCAGGCGGCGCAGGACCCGAACGTCATCGCGATCAAGCAGACGCTTTATCGCACGTCGAACGAGTCGCCGATCGTCCGGGCGCTGGTCGACGCCGCCGAGTCCGGCAAGTCGGTGACAGCGCTGGTCGAGCTGAAGGCGCGGTTCGACGAGGAAGCCAATATCCGCTGGGCCCGCGACCTCGAGCGGGCAGGCGTCCAGGTGGTTTTCGGCTTCATCGAGAAGAAGACCCATGCCAAGCTATCGCTGATCGTTCGGCGAGAGGACGGAAGGCTCGTCAACTTCGTCCACATCGGCACGGGCAACTACCATCCGATCACCGCCCGGATCTACACGGACCTGTCCTACTTCACCGCCGACCCGGACATCGCGCACGACGTCCAGCTGGTGTTCAATTACATCACCGGCTACGCCGAACCGGCCGAGGTCAAGAAGCTCGCCATCTCGCCGCTGACGATGCGCAGCCGTATCGTCGGACACATCGAGGACGAAGTCGCTCATGTGAGGGCGGGACGTCCGGGCCAGATCTGGATGAAGATGAATTCGCTGGTCGACCCGGCGATTATCGATGCGCTCTACAGGGCAAGCCAGGCGGGCGTTGAAATCGACCTCGTGGTGCGCGGCATCTGTTGTCTGCGACCGCGTGTGCCCGGCCTGTCCGACAATATCCGCGTCAAGTCGATCGTCGGCCGGTTCCTCGAGCACAGCCGGATTTTCTGCTTCGGCAATGGACAGGGACTGCCCTCCGAGGCGGCGATCGTCTATATGGGGTCGGCCGACATGATGCCGCGTAACCTCGACCGCCGGGTTGAGACACTGGTGCCCATCACCACGCCGACCGTCCACAGTCAGGTGCTGTCGCAGATCATGCTCGGCAATATTCTCGACAATCAGCAGAGTTGGTCGGTCGCGGCCGATGGGACGTCGCGCCATATCTTTCCTTCGCCGGGTGAACAGCCGTTCAACGCCCAACGTTATTTCATGACCAATCCGAGTCTTTCGGGGCGCGGGAAAGCACTGAAAACGGATGCTCCAAAACTCATCGCGCGGCAGCGCGCGGACCACGCGCGTTTCGACTGAGCCGATGGCGCAGGGCCGGCTTCAGGACCGCCAACCCGTTGGCGTTGTCGATATCGGGTCGAACTCCGTTCGTCTGGTCATCTACGAGGGCAATTGCCGGACCCTGACGGTTCTATTCAACGAGAAGGTTCTGAGCGGGCTGGGCAAGGGGTTGGCCCAGACCAACCGGCTCGAGCCGGACGCAATCGAAAGCGCGTTGGCCGCGCTCAGACGCTTTCGCAAGCTTGCCGAGCAGGCCAATGTCGTCGAACTCCATCCGATCGCCACAGCGGCCGCGCGCGAGGCCCAGAATGGGCCCGATTTCATCGCAGCGGCGGAAGAAGCGATCGGCTCCCCGATCGCAATCCTGTCGGGCGCCGACGAGGCGCGCTATGCGGCCGAAGGAGTGCTTGCGGGTTTTTATTCGCCCGGCGGCATCGGCGGTGATCTCGGCGGCGGCAGTCTCGAATTGGTCGACATTCATGACGGGCAGTTCGAAGGGGGACTGACCCTGCCACTCGGCGGTTTGCGTCTGCGCGATCTCGCCGAGGGAGATCTTTCGCGGGCGCAGGCCATCGCCGACAGCCACCTGGCCGCCTGCGCTCTTGCAGGGAAAGGCGAGGGGCGTCCCTTCTTCGCTGTCGGGGGCACATGGCGCAACTTGGCCAAGCTGCACATGGCGCAGACCAGATACCCGCTGCATGTCATGCACGGCTACGAGATCGACGCCTCCGGGATCGAGGGTTTCCTCGACACCATCCTGCGCGGCGACCCCGAGAAGCTGCAGGGAATCGGCGCGGTCTCGAAATCGCGCCGGCCACTGCTCGCCTATGGCGCCGTCGCGCTGAAAAGCGTGGTGCGTCACATCAAGCCGTCGAAGATCGTGATGTCGGCGCTTGGCGTGCGCGAGGGCTATCTTTATTCGCTGCTACCGGACGCGGAAAAGGCCAAGGACCCGTTGATCGAATCCGCGCGCGAATTATCGATCCTGCGTTCCCGCTCGCCCGCCCATGCCCTGGAACTCGTCGAATGGAGCCGGCGCACCTTCGAGGCGTTTGGCATCGAGGAAACCGAAGACGAGGAGCGGCTGCGCGAAGCCGCCTGTCTTCTCGCCGACATCGGCTGGCGCGCCCATCCGGACTATCGCGGCAAGCAATCCCTCTCGATCATCGCCCATGCTGCCTTTCCGGCGGTCGATCATCGCGGCCGGGCCTATCTTGGCCTGACCAATTACTACCGGCACGAGGGCAGTTTCGAGCAGATGCAACTGCCCGAACTCGAGCGTCTGATCGAGGACCGACTGATGACGCGGGCTCGCATTCTCGCATCGTTGTTTCGCGCGACCTATCTGTTGACGGCGTCGATGCCCGGCGTGCTCGATCAACTGAAATGGGCGCAGGATCCACGCGGCGGCTTCACGCTGGTGATCCCGCGCGCACTCGCCGCGCTGATCGGGGAACGGCCCGAAGGCCGCCTTCAGCAATTCGCCAAGACCGTCGACAAGACACTGCGCATGGAAGTGCGGTAGCCGCGCGGCCTCACGCGTCCCCTTCAAGCGCGACCACTTCGACCTTGCGGTTGCGATAGACGAGGGCGGTCTCGCCTTGCAGCAGCCCGAGTGCCCGTTCGCCGAAGATCTCCCGGCGCCAGCCCGACATCGCCGCGATTTCGGCTTCCTCACCCTTCCAGGCGAGCTTTTCCAGGTCGTCGCCCGACGCGATCATCTTGGCCGCGACGCCCTTTTCCTCGACCACGATCTTCAGAAGGACCTTGAGGAATTCGACCGCAGCCGCGGTGCCCTCGGGCAGTTGCCGAGAGCGCGGAATGGGCGGCAGCTCCGATTTCGGCACCGCCAGCGCGCGGCCCACTGCGGCGATGATCGCCCGCCCGGCGGCGCTGCGTTCGAACCCGTTGGGGATCGTCCGCAGGCGGCCGAGCCCCTGTTCGTCTGTCGGCTGCTGCTGGGCGATCTCGTAAATCGCATCGTCTTTGAGGATACGCCCGCGCGGTTTGTCGAGGTCGCGTGCCTCGCGTTCCCGCCAGGCGGCGAGTTCCTTCATCACCTGCAGTTCGATCGGCTTGCGCACCCGCAGTTTCAACCGCTTCCAGGCATCGTCCGGATGCAGGTCGTAAGTGGCAGGGTCCGCCAGGATCGCCATTTCCTCGGCCAGCCAGTGGCTGCGGTCGTCGGCCTCCAGCTGTTTGGTCAACTCGCGATAGACGTCGCGCAGATAGGTGACGTCGGCAAGCGCATAGGTCAGCTGTTGCTCGCTGAGCGGACGGCGGCGCCAGTCGGTGAAACGCGACGTCTTGTCGATCCGCCCGTCGGTGGTCCGGGCGACCAGCTGGTCGTAGGCAATCGATTCCCCAAAGCCGCAGACCATCGCCGCGACCTGCGTGTCGAAGAGCGGTTTGGGCAACATGTCGCCGAGCTTGTAGACGATCTCAAGATCCTGGCGCGCCGCGTGGAACACCTTTACGACGCTCTCGTCGGCCATCAGCTCGAAGAACGGCGCCAAATCCATGCCGCTGGCGAGCGGGTCCACCAGCACGGCAAGATCGTCCGACGCCATCTGGATCAGGCAGAGCTCGGGCCAGAACGTCGTTTCGCGGATGAACTCGGTATCGACGGTGACATATTCGGCGGTGGCGAGGTTGGTGCAGGCCTTGGCAAGGTCCGCGGTCGTGGTGATCATTTGCATCCGATATCCTTAGCCCGATCGCGGTGCCGTGCGAAAGGCGGATGCGCCACAGCACCCGTGAAATCTTGACAGGACGAAAGCTGCGTGCGCTTGTCCCCGGCGATTCAATCGAGCCGCCAAACCCAGCCTGCGCGCGCCGACGTGCGGCTGGTCCGGGGCCAGATTCAAGAGAGAATGCCATGCACCGCTATCGCAGTCATAGCTGCGCCGCCCTTCGCAAGGACGATGTCGGCAAAACCGTCCGCCTGTCCGGCTGGGCCCATCGAATCCGCGATCACGGCGGGCTGTTGTTCATCGACCTGCGCGACCATTACGGCCTGACGCAAGTCGTCGTCGATCCCGACTCGCCTGCCTTCGCGGTGGCGGAAACGGTGCGTGGCGAATGGGTCATCCGCATCGACGGGGAAGTGAAGGCGCGCTCGGACGAGACCGTTAACGCCAAGCTGCCGACCGGCGCGGTGGAAGTGTTCGCCCGCGAGATAGAGGTGCTGTCGCAGGCCAAGGAACTGCCGCTGCCAGTGTTTGGCGAGCCGGAGTACCCGGAGGATATCCGGCTCAAATACCGCTTCCTCGACCTTCGCCGGGAGACGCTGCACAAGAACATGATGCGGCGCACGCAGATCGTCTCGAAAATGCGCCAGCTGATGGGCGACGGGGGTTTCTTCGAGTTCCAGACGCCGATCCTCACCGCCTCCTCGCCGGAGGGCGCACGCGACTTCCTGGTGCCGTCGCGGCTGCACAACGGACTGTTCTACGCGCTGCCGCAGGCGCCGCAGCAATACAAGCAGCTGATCATGATGTCCGGCTTCGATCGGTATTTCCAGATCGCGCCCTGCTTCCGCGACGAGGACCCGCGCGCCGACCGCTTCTACGGGGAGTTCTATCAGCTCGACGTCGAGATGAGCTTCGTCGAGCAGGAGGACATCCTTCAGGCGATGGAGCCGGTGATCCGCACGGTGTTCGAGAGTTTCGCCGACGGCAAGCCGGTCAGCCAGAATTTCCGCCGCATTCCTTATGCCGAATCGATCCGCAAATACGGCACCGACAAGCCGGACCTGCGTAATCCGATCGAGATGCAAGCGGTGACCGAGCATTTCGCCGGTTCGGGTTTCAAGGTGTTCGCCGGCATGATCGCTAACGATTCGGCGGTCGAAATCTGGGCAATCCCGGCCAAGACCGGCGGCTCGCGCGCCTTCTGCGACCGGATGAACTCCTGGGCGCAGGGCGAGGGGCAACCTGGCCTCGGCTACATCTTCTGGCGCGAGGAGGAGGGCAAGCTGGCCGGCGCCGGTCCGCTCGCCAAGAACATCGGCGAGGAGCGCACGGAGGCGCTGCGCACCCAGCTCGGCCTCGAAGCGGGCGACGCCTGCTTCTTCGTCGCCGGGCGGCCGGACGCCTTCGCTTCCTTCGCCGGCGCCGCCCGAACGCGGGTCGGCGAAGAGCTGGACCTGGTCGATCGCGATCGGTTCGAGCTCGCCTGGATCATCGATTTCCCCTTCTACGAATGGCAGGAGGAGGAGAAGAAGGTCGATTTCGCCCACAATCCCTTCTCCATGCCGCAGGGCGGCATGGACGCGCTGCAGGGCGACGAGCCGTTGGCGATCAAGGCATTCCAGTACGACATCGTTTGCAATGGTTTCGAGATCGCCTCCGGCGGCATCCGCAACCACATTCCCGAGACCATGGTGAAGGCGTTCGAGATCGCCGGCTATTCGAAGGAAACGGTCGAGGAACGCTTCGGCGGGCTCTACCGTGCCTTCCAGTACGGCGCGCCGCCCCATGGCGGCATGGCGGCCGGCGTCGACCGCATCGTCATGCTTCTGTGCGGGGCCAAGAACCTGCGCGAGATCGCCATGTTCCCGATGAACCAGCAGGCGCACGATTTGCTGATGGGCGCGCCGAACGAGGCCTCGCCCGCGCAGCTGCGTGAACTCGGCCTGCGTCTGGCGCCGGCGGCGAAAAACTGACCAAGCGCTCTCCCTCCGCGCCTTTTGCGGAGGGAGAGCGCTTGCTGAACTTCCCCTACTGGTTTGGTGGCCGTCGACGCTTAATCGTTGGCGCTGACGGTCAGCGACAGCACGCTCGGCAAGGTCTGCGGGGCGCCCATCGCCGCGCCGATCAGCTGTGTCGCCGGCACTGGATTGGCCGGCGCGACGGTGATCGACAACGACTTCGGATCGTTGAGATAGGCCGTCACGGCGTCGGTGACGTCTTTCTGGAAGTCCGGGTTTTGCAGGTAGGACAGGAACATCGGCAGCATGCCGATGAGCCCCTCGATCAGTTGCTCGCGCGTCTGCCCATTCTTCTCGGCATAGTAGTCGAGCAGCTTGCCGGTGAGTGAGTCATCGACGAAGGTAATGTCGGCGGCGTTCAGATAGAGTTGTGAGATCAGCCCCATGACCGCCATGCCGGATGCCTGCTGATTGTCCGGATTGGCGGCCATCTGCTGCTGCAGCTGTTGCAGCGACTCGATAAACGCTGGTGTGTAGCCAGAAATTCCGTAAGTGAAGGACAGGCTGCCGGCATCTTTCAAATTGATGTCGAACGGATCGAGCTCGAGGAGGCCGCTCGCGGGGGTCCAGGTGGCGGAGCCGGATATCTCGCCACTCAGCGTGCTGTAACCGACCTCCTGGATCGTTTTCGTGGCTTCTGGATCGTCTCCCGAGGTGAGATCCGCCGTGAAGCTGCCGAAATCGAACTCCGCCGTGAACGCACCATCGTCGCCGATCTCGTTGCTCAAGGAAGCATCCGCGAGGCTGAAGATTTTCTTGCCGTCCTTCTCGACCTCCACGGATCCGATCGTGGCGCTCTCGAAATAGAAATCGGAGAATTTCATCGCCGCTGGTACGTCGGTCGCGCTGGTCCCGACGAGCTCCAGGCCCTCAACCACCATGCCGCCGATTTGCGTGCGCGTGCTATCCTCGGTCTCATCGAAGTCCGGAAACGCGACCCGCTCGACGTCCCATCCATCGGGGGTGGAGCCGGAGACGTTCTCGAACGTGATCTCGGCGACCTTGCCTTTCCCATCGGCCTTGGCCCCCGAGACACCCTTCAGGACGACATTTTCGCCGTCGGCTTCCGCGCTGTCGAATGTCAGCGACATGTTCTGCTTCTGCGCGACGGCCTTAAGCCGCTCGGCAAAGGCCTCGGCGTCGACCGCGAAAGCCGACGTCGAGCTGAGTAGCAGCAGCGTCGTTGTGGCGAGGGATATGCCTGTCCTGGCGAGCATGAGAGAACCTTTCGCTTGAACCTGGGCGCGCCGCGGCGCGATGAGAATGCGGACCGGTGTCGCGTACTATTGTAGGACGGAAGCCCCGTCGCGATAAGGGGAGGGGCGGCGAGCGACGGAATTAGAGTAACGGCGCTCGCCTAGGCGCCTACAAATCCTTGAATAACCACGTTCCGGAGTTGTTCCGGTCGCCGTCGTGTCTTAGACCAGCCGCATGGGCAAGGCTGTAGAGCCGCCGTCGGGCGGCGGCAACATCGAAGCGATCGATCTCAAGGCGGCACTCGAGGAGCGTTACCTCGCCTATGCGCTGTCGACGATCATGGGGCGGGCGCTGCCCGATGTGCGCGATGGCCTGAAGCCCGTCCATCGGCGCATCGTCCATGCCATGCGCGTTCTGCGGCTCGATCCTGGCCAGGGCTACAAGAAATGCGCGCGCATCGTCGGCGACGTCATGGGCAAGTTCCATCCCCATGGCGACGCATCGATCTATGACGCGCTGGTGCGGCTCAGCCAGGACTTCGCCATCCGCTATCCGCTGATCGACGGTCAGGGTAATTTCGGCAATGTCGACGGCGATAGCCCGGCGGCCATGCGCTACACCGAAGCACGCATGACCGACGTCGCGACGCTGCTCCTGCGCGGCATCGACGAGGACGCGGTCGATTTTCGCGCGACCTATAACGAGGAGGATCAGGAGCCGATCGTCCTGCCGGGCGCGTTCCCCAATCTCCTGGCCAACGGCTCGTCCGGGATCGCGGTCGGGATGGCGACGTCGATCCCGCCGCACAACGCCGCCGAACTCTGCGACGCCGCTCTCAAGCTGATCGAGAATCCGGACGCCTCGATCGATGCGTTGCTGCGCTTCGTGCAGGGGCCGGACTTCCCGACCGGCGGCGTCATCGTCGACAGTCATGCCCAGATCCGTGAAGCCTACGACAGCGGCCGGGGCTCGTTCCGTGTCCGGGCCCGCTGGGAGACAGAGGACCAGGGCCGCGGCGCTTACGTCGTGGTGGTCACCGAAATTCCGTATCAAGTGCAGAAGTCGCGGCTGATCGAAAAGATCGCCGAACTGCTGCAAGCGCGCAAATTGCCGCTGCTCGCCGACATCCGCGACGAATCGGCCGAGGACGTGCGCGTCGTCATCGAGCCGAAGAGCCGGACCGTCGATCCGGAACTCTTGATGGAATCGCTGTTCCGGTTGACCGATCTGGAATCGCGCATCTCGCTGAACATGAACGTCCTGTCCGGCGGCAAAGTGCCGAAGGTCATGTCGCTCAAGGACGTTCTGAGCGAGTGGCTCGCCCATCAGCGCGAGGTACTGGTACGTCGGGCGCGTTATCGGCTCGGGCAGATCGAGCGGCGGCTGGAGGTCCTGGCCGGCTATCTGATCGCCTTTCTCAACCTCGACGAGGTGATCCGGATCATCCGCGAGGAGGACGAGCCGAAGGCGGTGCTGATCCAAACCTTCGAATTGACCGACGTGCAGGCCGAGGCGATCCTCAACATGCGCCTTCGTTCCTTGCGCAAGCTGGAGGAATTCGAGCTCAGACGCGAGTTCGACCGGCTCACGGAAGAGAAAGCCGAAAAGGAAGCGCTACTCGCCTCCGACGATCAACAATGGTCGTCGGTTGCCGGCGAGATTCGCGAAGTCCGCGAAACCTATTCCAAGAAAACCAAACTCGGACGCCGCCGCACGCTCTTCGCCGATGCTCCTAATCGGGCTCTCGACGACATCGCCGTCGCGCTGATCGAAAAGGAGCCGGTGACCGTCGTTCTGTCCAAAAAGGGATTCCTGCGCGGTATGCGCGGGCATCTCGCGGATTTCTCGACATTGACCTTCAAGGAAGGCGACGGCCTGAAGCTCGCCTTCCATGCCATGACGACCGACAAGCTGGTGTTTCTGTCGACGGGCGGACGGGCATTTACGCTCGGCGCCGACAAGCTGCCGGGCGGGCGCGGGCAGGGCGAGCCGATTCGTCTCGCCTTCGACTTCGACGACGAGCAGGACATCGCTATCGCCTTCGTGTCCGATCCGGATCGCCGTCGTCTGCTGGTCTCGTCCGACGGCAATGGCTTCATCGTTGCGGAGGCCGATATGCTGTCGGCGACGCGCAAGGGCAAGCAACTGATGAATCTGTCCGGCAAGACCGCGTTGGCGCTCGCGCCGACGGTGGACGACGGCGACCACGTCGCGATCGTTGGTGAGAATCGAAAACTGCTGATCTTCCCGCTGGCGCAGGTGGCGCAGATGGCGCGCGGCAAGGGGGTGAGGCTGCAGCGTTACAAGGATGGCGGGGTCTCGGACGCCAAGGTTTTCGGGATGGCGGGCGGTCTGGTGTGGTCGGATTCCGCCGGCCGGATGTTTACCCGCTCCGAAGCCGAACTTCTGGAATGGCGCGGCGACCGGGCGCAGGCCGGCCGTTTGGTGCCGAAGGGCTTTCCGAAGACCAACAAGTTCGAAGGCTAAGCTCGCCGCGCATTGTGTCGGCTCGACAGGTGGCTGGGTGAGCGGATGTCGCTCCCATCATACGTGGCGGGATGCGACCGCAATGCTGCGCCGCCGGGATCGCCGCGCGCGACCGAGTTCGGCGAGCGAGTGCACCACGAGTGTTCCGACGACGACGATACCACCGGCAAGCGCCAGATCCGTCGGCCGCTCGGCGAACACCATCCAGACCCAGACGGGCGCGAGCACCGTCTCCACTAGATACGCCATCGACACAATGGGCGCCGGCACGAACATCGGTCCGAGCGCGAGGCAGATCAACGCGATCGGAACGATCATCGCGCCGTTGAGCACGAGCCATCCGATCGCCTCGTATTGGATGCCCTCGGCGGCGACGAAAGGAGTGGCGAGCAGCGCAGGCAGGAAGGCACCGAGCGCCGCAGCGTAACGCATGTCGGTTCGACTGCGCCGGGCAAGGGTGATGGCGAGGGCGACGAGGAAGGCGGTGGCGAGCGCGGCCAGGTCGCCCATCCAGTTGCCGGTCTCGAAGCCGGCTCCGATGATCAGCAGAACGCCGAAGAGCGTCGCGGGAATGGCCAGGAGCGTCGCCGTCGACGGCCGCTCGCCGACCATCCGCCAGGACAGCAGCGCCGAGAACATCGGATTGAAGGCAAGGATGAAGACGACATTGCCGGCGCTCGTGTGGAAGATCGAAAAGACGAAGCTCGCGGCTGCGAGCGAATAGATGCCCGTTACAATAAGCCCGACGCGTCCGGCGATCAGCTTCCGGCTGCTCGGAAACAGCAAGTGGTCGATGCGCCAGATCAACACCGCGGCCAGACAGGTGAGGGCGCCGCGCACCAGCAGGACGGTCCAGAAGGCGCTCTCCGACAGCCGAATGAGCGGAATGTCGAAGGAGAGGACGAAGCCGCCGAAGCCGACAAGGGCGACGCCCTGCGCGTAGGATGACGACAGCGACGATTCGCTGGCTTGCGGCGGGACAGACATAAAATTCCGTTATGGATAGACTAGAGCGGTTTGAGCCAATTCGGAGTCGGATGTTTGCGATCTCGCGAAGGTCGTGATTCCCTGTTTGCAAAGGACAGGGAG